>Ga0209647_1000506_pt1 | contig 36684 bp, 36 predicted proteins | sample GraSoi_2013_60cm_FD_185827 | JGI IMG/M metagenome (GOLD analysis project Ga0209647, IMG submission 185827) | Grasslands soil microbial communities from the Angelo Coastal Reserve, California, USA - Sample 9_17_2013_60cm (SPAdes) (version 2) | ecosystem: Environmental > Terrestrial > Soil >... | reverse complement strand
CTCTCCTCACCGAAAAGCTTATCCAGCATGCCAGCGCGCTTTCCCCCTGGGGCTACCGCTTCCCAATCCAGGTCGGTGGCTAGTCGATGGCGAGAGTTTTTGTTCGCCTTTCATCAGCTCACCCACGCCATCCAGCCTGCCCTTTCCCTACGCTATCTAATCGCGAATTGGACCGACATTGCCGCTCAGCTGGCTGAGCCACCTCGAATACGCAAAGCACAAGAGCAAAAGTTCTACACGCGGTAGGCAAAACAAGTTAACGCTTATGGGGCTTCGCCCCATAAGCGTTAACTTGTTTTGCCTACTATGGCCTGAGTGTATTTAGTCGTGATGCATGCAATTGCTCTTGAGATAACCGACGTCTTGGCGGTTCGGCCAAGTGGGCGGCGATCTGATTCCAATGAGTAATGCAGTGCTGAAGGCTAAGCCTGGGTTCGATAGCGCGGGTTATTTGATGAAAGGCGAACGAAAACTCACGCCATCGGCTTCTGCGGGCTTTGCAAGTCATAGCCCCAGGGGGAAAGCGCGGTGGCATGAGCGATGAGCTTTTCGGTCAATAGAGCGACAAAGAGCTTGCCATAGAGCCAGGCTTTGGCGCTGTCGTCATCATATTTGGGCAGATGGCCCAGTTGAGCGATTTGCTTGAAGCCCTTAAAGACTAATTCGATTTGCCAACGAAAGCGGTCATAGTCCAAGATTGCTTCGGCGGGAAACTCCGCTTCCGGGAAAGTGGTTAACACCATCACGTACTGAGCAAAGAGGAGGGTTTCAGGCTGCAGCTGCGAGCCGTTCTTGCTGGCTTTGCGCTGGAGCTTGCGTTGCGCTAAGGCAATGGCTGCTTGGCTTTTGCGAACCACACAGAGCCGCGCCGGCAGCGGCCTGCACTGAGCAAAAGGAATGAGCACCTCCCAGCAGCTGATTTGGCCGGATTTCTTAATCGGTACTAGGTGCTTACGCAATCCAAAAGCTCTTCCAGAGCCGCTCTGCAACCGAATGCCGTTGGGATTAAGACGGACGGTGAGGTAAGCCCTTTTTTCGGCTACAAAATGCATCCCACTGGCTTGGCAATAACCACGATCAGCCAAGAGGTATTCCTCCGACTTAATCGGATATTGGTGCAGTGATTCGCCATTGCCGATGCCCTCGACGGGGGTGATTTTGAAATAGTCGCAAGCCATCGGTGGCCATTGAAAACTGTAGTGAATACGCCACAGACTGCCGGTCTTCCCCGGTTCCTTCACTACGGTCGAATCGACTAACCGCAGCACTTGGTCGCTGGCTCTCTGGGGCTGGATTCCTCGCTCGGCAAACAGTGAGCAGCAAAGTTGGTATAGCCACTGCTTGCTCTTACGCAGTCGTTTAAGTAGTGCCACATCCGATATTTGGGCCAATTGGGCCTCTCTGGCTCTGGCCACCGTTTCGCGCATGGAAAAACCACAACCCAAGTGCAGCAGAAGCACCCGCAAATATGCTTCCGCGGATTTATCCTGACGCAGGCCTTTGAGCGCATCGCTCGAACGTGCCAGTTGCTTCCATTTGGGTGGAAAAAATGAAACCAGCAGATCCCAATCCTCACCAGCTGCGTTATCGCCCTCCACGCCCTTTAGATAACCATACTCAGGCCATAATAGCAATAAACAAGTTAGCGCTTATGGGGCTTCGCCCCAGGCTATCCTGAATCGCACCTTCGGTGCTCGCTCTACCATTCTGCCAATCACCAATCACGATTACTGATTACCGATTACTGATTACCGGCGCTCCCGGCGCTCCCGGCGTTTCCGGCGTTTCAAGACCTCGCTCTTTACTTCGTTTCCGCTCTGCGGCACCGTCCTAAACCTATGGAAATCGATTTTCAGGCGATTCGGACGGACGAACTCAAGTCCCGCATTGGTGAGCTGCGGAGGTATCTTTGACTACCCCAAGCTCCAAGCACACTTGACAGAATTAGAGAGACAGATGGCCGCCACCGATTTCTGGGGCAACAAAGAACTCGCCCAAAAAGTGATCGACGAAACCGGTTTGATCCGAGCCAAAGTACAGCCGCTTGCCGCTCTTATTCAGAAGACCGACGATCTGGAGATCCTGCGTTCGCTGGCCGAAGAGGAGACCGATCCGGAAACTCAAGTCACTGCATTTCGTGAAGTTCAACAGGAATACGAATCTGTTCGGCGCGACCTGGAACATTTCGAACTGAAAATGCTGTTATCCGGTGAATTCGACAAAAACAATGCCTTTTTGACGATCCACGCCGGGGCCGGAGGCACCGAATCGTGTGACTGGGCAGATATGCTTCTGCGGATGTATCAACGTTGGATCGAGCGCAACGACTTCTCGAGCCGGATCATTGATATCCAGCAAGGAGACGAAGCGGGCGTCAAGTCGGTCACAATTCGAGTAGGCGGTGAGTACAGCTTTGGTTATCTGCAGACTGAGCGCGGCGTACACCGGCTTGTGCGCATTTCTCCATTTGATTCCAACAAGCGACGACATACCTCTTTTGCCAGCGTCGATGTCGTGCCAGAACTGGCAGAGAACGTGGACGTTGAGGTTAACGAGAGCGATCTCTTGATTGACACTTTTCGAAGCGGCGGTAAAGGCGGCCAAAACGTCAACAAGGTCGAAACAGCGGTTCGGATCACTCATGTCCCAAGCGGCATTGTCGTCGCATGCCAAGCGGAACGAAGCCAGGGCCGAAACCGACAGATGGCGTTGAATATGTTAAAGGCCAAGCTTTACCAAATCGAACAAGATAAAAAGCGGGCCGAGCTGGACCGGCAGTATGGTGAGAAGGGGGATATCGCTTGGGGGAGTCAGATCCGCTCTTATGTCTTTCAACCGTATCAAATGGTCAAAGATCATCGAACCGGCGTCGAGACAAGCAACGTGCAGGGGGTAATGGACGGAGACTTGGATGCCTTTATCGAAGGCAAGCTCCGCGGATTGACGAACCGGAAGGGCGGAACAACCGACGAGGAGGTGTAGCGACGTTTGGCGTATGGCGTATCGGCGTGACGGGAGGGCGAAACAGATCCAGCGAAAGCAGGATCTGTGAGCCTTGAGTGCGAAGCAACCGCTTCTTATATGGTCTTTCAGACCTGTCACGAGACAATCTCAATCACCCAGGCTAAAGCCGGGCTATGCTTCCTTGGCCCTATGGGCCGCCAATACTCCATTGCTCCATTGCTCAAGGCTCACAGATCCTGCCGGATCTGTTTCGCCCTACCCTCGCTCCATTTTTTGTTTTCTCCTCCAGCCACGGTCGGATCCGTTCCCAGGTGAATTGAGCGAAGAAAAGTCCGACTACCCCACCAACAATCACGTCCGAGAAATAGTGGACGTTGAGATAAATTCGGGACCAACCGATCGCCATGCCGAGAAGGATGAAACCCCAATTCCATCGTCGAAACGCAAACCCGAGTACACCGAAAAAGGCTAAGGCAGAACCGGTGTGTCCGGAAGGAAAGGAATGATATTTGTACTTATCGAGTAACCATTTCCCGTCGTGCGAGACACCATACCAGCCGGGCGCGACTTCAGTATTGTTCGGCCGAGCTCGACCGGATAAGAGTCGGACGGTGTTTACGGCAGCTCCCGCTAGCGTCGCGGCAAGCATCATACAAAGGACAGCAGTAACTAAACGCCGATGGCGCCGGACAACAAAGAGTACAGCTGCTCCCAAAACCATCAATTCTGGCCAATCTCCAACTTTAGAAAGGAAACCAGCGAAACTCTTGACGGCTTTATCGGAATGCTCGGCCACCACTGCTAAAACGATCGGATCCAACCAAAACCCGACAACTGCGGCAGCAATCAGCGCTGCCAACCAGAGAATTCCCGTCTTCCAAGCGCCCGAAAACGATCGTTTATTCTGTTCCGGTAGCTTTCGATGTTCCATTGTCTTCCTTACAGCAACTTTGCATTCGATACGCAAAATCCAAAGCTTCGGGAAGCCGCCGCCGCTAAAGCTTTGGCGCGCCCTTCGAGCATCGTTTTGGAGAAATACCATAAACCGGCCGCCGCCGGACGCAGTCGGGCCATCGTCACCACCTCAAAGTGCCAATTATTTCTCCATCGCCTCCTAAATGCGCCCGCTTCTATTTCTTTTTTTTTCTGTCCTAATATTGGAATCGCTAGGCAATAACACGTTGCCGCTCATCGACCGGGACGAGCCACGGTTTGCAGAAGCGTCCCGAGAGATCAGGCAAAGCGGCGATTTCATTATCCCGCGCGTGAATGGAGCATATCGCTTCGATAAACCGCCATTGATTTACTGGTGCCAGGTCGCTAGCAGCATGGTCTTCGGCGAAAACGATTTTGCCGTCCGATTTCCGTCCGCCCTGTTTGCTGCCGCGACTGCGGTGCTAACTGCCGCGTGGGCTACGCGATTATATGGAGCGTCCGTCGGTTTCTGGGCAGGATTGATTTTTGGGACTTGCCTCCAGCTCTTCATCCACGGTCGTGCTGCGGTCGCCGACATGCCGATGATTTTCTTTTTCACCGGGGCAACCTGGGCGGCCTGGGAAAGAAGCCAAGGACAACGATCATTGTTACTTTGGGTTTGCTTCTACTTTGCACTGGCTGCCGGCTTTTTAGCCAAAGGGCCAGTCGCGTTCCTTCCAATTGTTGCGCTGCTCCTTTTTCATCTTTGGACGCGCGCACCGATCCGCTCTCGGCCGCGCTCTGCCATTTACGGCGGGTTGCTGGTCCTGATAATCATTGGGATCTGGGGAATACCGGCACTAATTCTTACGCATGGCGAGTTTTTCCAAGTAGGCATCGGCAAACACGTCGTCATGCGGTCGGTAGCGCCCTTGCAAAGCCATGGTGCCTCCGGGCTCAGCGGTTATTTTCTGCTCCTACCTTTTTACTTCATCACCCTCCTCTTCAGCTTCTTTCCTTGGTCGCTGTTTCTACCCAACACCGTACAGCGATTACGGGTGGGACTGGATGCGTTCGAGCGATATGCCCTCTGCGGAATCGGGGTCGTTTTCGTCGTGTTCAGTCTGCTGCAGACGAAGTTGCCACATTATACTCTTCCCGCATTTCCACTAATCGCGATCTTGGTGAGTCGAACCATCCATGAAAGCCGGTTCAGGAGAATCGCGGCAGTCTCGGCCATTGCGGTTTATCTGCTTATTGCTCTTGTGGGTTTCCAGTCGATAGCTCCCGAATTCCCTTCGAAGGGTATCTTTGACCGGGTCGCCGAGCATCTCTCCGCCTCAACCCGTACCGCTTCGATCGGTTACGACGAACCAAGCCTCATCTGGTATTTTCGGTATCGGACTCACGCGTTTCACCAAAGTTTGGCGCCAAACGAGTTGAATGATTTTATGAGTCAGTCCGGTCCTGCCATATGTGTGATTTCCGCGGATCAAACCGTCAAGATCGATCCTTCCTGGCAGAGCACCTCTGTCACCGGCTACGATTTTTCTCGTTGGAAGCTGCGAACCGCGTCGGTCTTTGGCAGAAAAGCCAAATTCCTGTTGCCACAACCGATTACTCTGGTGGGGTACACCAAGCAATAGCCGGCTTTGCGAAGGGAGGTCCGGCGGCCCCTTGGTCGCCGTCGTCCTCGGTAGCGGCGACTAGCCTATCCGACATAGTCTGTGGCTTTTTCGCTCCCTTGCGAAACCGGATCCAAAAGCCGAACAGGCTGAAGAGGACGTCAGTGCCCAATTACATATTCCCTTTTTCCATTGCGAATCCTGCTTGAATACCCGACTTTCGTCCGCGCCGCTTAGCTATTTTATCCTATGCGATCACTGGCCTCGTTCTTGATCGGCATTTTCCTGGTAAGCTCACTTCGAGCCGAGGAGATATTTTCCATGGCCACAACTCCGGGCAAGCTTCCCAAAGACGTCATCCCGGACGCTTATTTTATCCACTTGGAACCGAACACCGACAGTTTGGTAACTGCGGGTTCGGAATCGATCGAGGTAGAAGTAACCAAGCCCACTGACCGGATTGTTATCAATGCCGTTGATACTGAGTTTTCCCAGGCCAGGCTGAGCGGTTCTCATGGCTCGGAGGAGTTAACTCCACAGATCGATTCGAACGCGGAGACGGTCACTTTTCCAACGAAGACCTTGCTGCAACCGGGCTCGTATCAGTTATCCTTAACATTCCAAAGCAAGATAACTGAACAACCGCACGGATTATTCATTCAGTATTTTCGGATCGGCAATCAGCTCGAACGGTTGCTTAGCACCAATATGGAACCGACCGACGCCCGACGATTGTTCCCTTGCTGGGATGAGCCGGCTTTTCGCGCGACCTACCAATTAACGGTGAAAGCAAAAAAAGAAGACACCGTCATGTCGAACATGCCGGTAGCCGGCGAGCAACCTCTCGGTCCGGATGAAAAGCTTGTCACATTTGATCGCACACCAGCGATGGCCAGCTACCTATTCGTTTTGGCGTGCGGAAAATTAGAGTGGGTGGAAGATGAAGTCGCTGGAGTGAAACTTCGCATTCTTACCACACCGGGTAAGAAAGAGTCGGGCAGATACGCACTTGAAGTCACCAAAAAAATCCTGCCGTACTACAATGAGTATTTCGGTGTTCAATATCCGTTACCAAAGCTCGACCAGATCGCTTTGCCATCGGGGTTTGGCGGTGCCATGGAAAATTGGGGCGGGATCACGTACAATGAAGATCTTCTCCTCTTCGACCCGCAGGCGAGTTCGGACCTCGCAAAGCAACGTATTTTCGCGGTAATGGCCCACGAGATCGCCCATCAGTGGTTTGGCGATTTGATCACAATGGCTTGGTGGAACAACATTTGGCTCAATGAGGGATTCGCGAGCTGGATGGAAAAAAAGGCGACCGATCACTTCAATCCGGATTGGAAGGTTTGGGTGCATGCGAATAACGACAAACAGCGGGCGATGGCTTTTGATGCTCGCAAGACGAGCCACCCGATTCAGCAACCGATTACTGATGAGGCTCAAGCAAACAGCGCTTTCGATGAAATCACGTACCAGAAAGGGCAATCCTTCATTCGAATGCTCGAGAACTATCTAGGTGAAGAAACCTTTCGTTCCGGGATTCGATGCTACATGGCGAAGCAAAAGTATTCGAACACCACAACCGCCGATCTTTGGGAAGCGCTTGAGACCGCTGCCGGCAAACCAGTCAAGGAGGTAGCTGCCAGTTGGACCGAACAGCCCGGATTTCCGCTTATTAAGGTGAAGACGCAATGCGTTGACCACCAACAGATCGTTAGACTGGAACAAGCGCGGTTCTTAATTGGTGAATCTGATAGTACTCCAATACGGTGGAGCGTACCCGTCGGCATGGTGACACTCAGCGACCAAGAGAAAATCAAGCGCGTTCTTTTAGATAAGTCCTCAAGCGATTTCGAATTTTCGCACTGCGATGAACCAATCAAAGCAAATGCCGGTAATGTCGGGTTTTTCCGCGTTTCCTATGAACCCGCTCTTTTCCGCGAGCTGGAAAGAGCGGTATTGAAACTGCCAGAAAGCGATCGGGTCAATCTGGTGACCGATACCTGGGCAACCGTCGAATCGGGCGATAACCCGGCTTCCACCTATTTTGAGCTACTCGAAGGGCTTAGTCAGGATGATAGCTATGCGGTCTGGCAGAGCATCATCGGCTTCGAACGAACGGTCGGTCCATTGAAACTCATAAATCGGTTGGAACGAGATCAACCGGGCAGAGTGAATTTCGAAAATTATGTCTGCGGTTTGCTGGATAAGAGGTTGGCCGAACTTACTTGGGACGAGAAGGCTGACGAGCCGATAGAGAAACGACTCCTTCGCGCCTTACTGATCGAAACAATGGGGATGTTTGGGGACCAGACCGTAATCGAAGAGGCGTCTCGCCGGTTCGCGAGTTTTCGCGAGAATCCAACGTCGCTCCATCCCAATTTGCGATCGGCCGTAATCCGCATCGCTGGACGTTACAGTTCGCCCACCGACTACGAAACCTTGCTTAGACTAGCGGAGGAGTCGCCGACCAGCGAGGAAAGGCGAATGTACCTGCGCGCGCTCAGCGCGGTTCGCGATCCCGAACTCGCCCAGCGAAGCGTGGAATTCTTTATCTCAAAACACGTTGCTCCGGGGGACGCGGGACGCGCGTTAGAGGAAGAGGCTTTAGAACATCCGGAGATCGTCTGGACGTACGCGACGACTCACCTTAAACAAATGCAACAACGTTTTGGTTTCTTCCGATGGAACCGTTTGCTCCCCTACATTGCGACAGGATTCACCGATAGCGAGCGGGCAGATGAACTTGTCCGGTTTGCACAGCAAAACTTGCCGGCTCAGGGGCAGCGCGAGGCGGACAACGCAGCCAACCTTATTCGATTCTCTGCCGAACTGAAGAAACGTGAACTTCCCAAAATAGACCGATGGGTCGCAACCAAAATTGCGCAGGGTGACGCCCACGGCCAATCGAACTAGGCAGCAAAACCACACGCCATGAGAAATCAACGCGCTCATTGCGGGCTAAGTCTTATGAAACATGGTATCTGCCTCTCTGTCTTGCTGCTCGGTTGGGTGACGATCGCATACGGCGATTTTGTGTTGAAACAGACGGTCGAAAACTTCGGGCAACGGCAGCAGGTAACCATCAAGTTGAAAGGATCAAAGTGTCGGATCGATACTAGTTCCGACACCAGCGCAATTATCGATTCCCAGGCCGGCACCGTCATTTTGTTGCATCAGCCGAAGATGTTCATGAAAATCAGCTCAGAGCAGCTGAGCGCGCAAGCCGAAGCGATCAAAAAAATGCTCTCAGCTTCGGGCAATTCAAACGAGAATACCGATTTCCAGGCCAGCGGAAAGACCGATAACATCAGCGGATTTGCGACCGAAGAATATACCGCCAAGATCGACGGGCTCCCCATCACTCTCGACGTCACGAAGGATTTTCCAAAATACCGAGAATTGTTGGCCCAACTCTATGCGGTGCAGGACGCGCCGGGGCTCAGTCCTTTTCATACCCTCTCCGTTGCTCCGGAAAAATACCCAGGATTACCGGTACGGACCACGGTCGAACTGCTCGGACAAAAAATCATAACTACTCTCGATACCGTGGCCGAAACGACGTTGGCTGACGGAGATTTTGTCATCCCGACTGACTATCAAGAATTACGAGCAAACTCGCAGCCCCAAAGCAGTCCGCAATCTTCACCACAGTGAAAAGACTTATTCTTGCCTCCGGTTCGCCGCAACGCATTCAACTGTTACGAGAAGCTCGATATGATTTTATCGCGCGGGCGGCTTCCGTTACGGAACTCGCGGTAGATTTCCTAACGCCTGGCGAACTGACTCTGCTCAATGCTTGTCGGAAAACTTTCGCCGTGGCTCGCACCGAGCCCGATGCGGTCGTTCTGGGCGCTGACACTCTCGTAGCGTTCGAGGCAGCGATATTTGGCAAGCCGGCCAATCTCGATGAAGCTCGCAGGACGCTGACGCAGCTTTCCGGCAGGACCCACGAAGTCCTCACCGGCGTCGCCATTAGCAATTTCTCGGAACGGCGGACTTTATCCGCAATCGTCGAATCCGAAGTACGATTTCGTCGATTGGATGCCGATTTGATTGACCGTTATCTATCTCGCATTGATCCGCTCCAGAAAGCGGGAGCTTATGCGGCACAAATCGAGCCGGGAACGGTAATCGAGCGAATTGATGGCTCTTTCACCAATGTTGTCGGTTTGCCAATGGAAACCGTTTCTCGATTGTTAGGAGAATTCGGGATTCACCCCAGCGATGGCTAAGGCCACCGCAGATGACAAATGACAAATGACAGATGACAAACTGCTGTTCGAAGCCCGATCATAATGAACAAGCTACTTCCTCGAAGTGCTTATTAGATCTAGTCACCGCTTTGCCACGTCCCCCTTTGTCATCTGTCATTTGTCATTTGTCATTTGTCATGCACCATTCGGCGCCAGCCGAATGGTGCTAGATCTGTGGTCCGATTCCAAGCTGCCTGAGTTTCGCTCGCATGTCGTCTTGCTCCTTCGGATCTTTCGACAAGTCCAGTGCCTTCTGGATCTGAGCGGCACCAGAGCGAACGTCGCCCTTTTTCGCAATCACGAAACCCTTACCGGCAAGCGCCGCGGGATTGTTCGGATCTTTTTCTAAAACTTTATCAAAATCGGCGGCAGCTTCATCAAACTTTCCCAGCTGCGCATAAAGGTTCCCTCGCCGAGTATATAGACTCAAATCATCGGGCTTAAATGAAATCAGATGAGTAAAATCATCGATCGCCTTGTCCGATTGATTGGCCGCTATATAGAGAAAGGACCGAGCGGTGTAGTATTCACCTTCATTGGGCGCAAGAGAAATGGCCTTATTGAAATCTGCTAGAGCTGCTTCTTTGTCGTTCTTCTTCATCTCCGCATAACCTTTACCTGCATAAGCAGCGGCCTCGTCTGGTTTTGCCTGGATTACTGCGGAGTAGTCGGCGATAGCCTTATCGAATTGGCCATCCTCGCGAAAGAGATCGCCTCGCCGCAAAAGAGCATCGAGGTCATTCGGTTTGATCGCAAGCAAGGCAGTGAGATCGTCCAAGGCTTTTGCATGGTCATTCGCGTGGATATAGGCATTCGCACGACCAGTGAGTGCTTCGACGTTCTTGGCTTCGATTTCCAGCACCTTGCTGTAGTCGGCGATGGCCTCCTGCCACTTGGCCCCAGCCGCGTAAATCTGCGCCCGAGAAAGATAGAGCTTAGGATCGGTTGGATTTTGCTCGATTAATTTCGTGACCTCTTCAGCCGCTTGACCCGTGTCCTTTTTGGTGGCCAGCACGTACGCTTGGTACTTCAGCGCTCGCTGCTCATCCGGTTTCTTGGCCAGCACCGCTGCAAAATCCTTTTGCGCCTCATCGAATTTCTTGGCCTCGGTGAAAGCGATTCCGCGATTCAATTGTGAGGTCAGATCATCCGGTTGCAGGGACAAAACCTGCGTGTAATCGCCGGCTGCGTGCTCCCAATCCTTCATTCGCGAGTAGAGCGCAGCCCGATTTCGATAAAACATGGGATTCTTTGAATCGGCTTCGATTGCCTTAGTGAACTCTTCGAGAGCTTCCTTGTCTTTACCCTCTTTGACCAATTGCACAGCGCGGGCCGTGTGCTGATCTGCAGTTGCTTCTGAACCGTAAACCAGACTGCTCAAAGCGATCCAAAGACTCCCGACTAGAATCACCCCACTATTTCTGAACATGCCTATCCAATTGCCAAAGAATCGTTCCGAATCAAGACGTGATCGAAGAGTTTTGGCTCTGAGCATTCCTGGCGAGGGAAAAATAAGTAAACAAAAGACGACTGTGTGTCGTCTAACCCGCATAAATCGCCGTTATGGTTCCTCGCACCAAGCTCCTTTTCTGTCTGATCGCATTGCTACCGAGCTGTTCGTCCTATGATAGGTCGGGAGGCACGACTTTCAGCCGGGCACTGAGGGCTCCGAAAACCATGCGTCGCACCTCTGGCTCCGGCTCAGCCGAGAGCAGCCCAACGCAAAACGCAGTGATGAGCGGCGCAACGGCGAGCGAATTCGCGAAGCGAATTGTTGGAGGTGAGTTGATCCGGGCCGAGAACGGCACCCTGGTTGTTCGAGCGACGGCCACCAGAGACAATCTTCAGCCGGTTGGTCTCACGACGGATGCAATCATTACGTCTTCAGTATTGAATAAGATCGGAAGCCAGCCACGTCTGAAAGCCAGCGGGTTCGAGGTGAGTTCCACCAACGGCGTCGTTTCTATTCATGCCCGGAAAGATTCGATTGATGACGCTGTTGTAGCGATCAATTTGGCCCTGAGCGTCCCGGACGTGCGGCAGGTCGTTTACGCGATACCGGCCAGAGTTTGAACCGGTAGGGATGCGCTGCCGACTACGTCCGGCAGCCGCCCCCATGCGTCTGATTTCGGCACAACCTTGAAATTGATCCGGAGCTGTTCGGTTTGCGCTAGTGCATATCAAGCGACTGCATTGCTTTGATTGCCGTTTTCAAAAACTTTAGTCGCGCGTACCATTTAAAATTCGCTTCGACAACAGTCCATGGCGCGAACGGGGTTGAGGTCTGCTCAAACATGTCCTGCGCTGCTTCATTGTGTTCGTCCCATTTTCGACGGTTGCGCCAATCTTCCTCTGTGATCTTCCAATGCTTCAGGGGATCAGCCTCGCGGCGCTTGAAACGTTCCAGCTGCTCTTCTTTGGAGATGTGCAAGTAGAGCTTGATGATCAGCGTACCGTCATCGACCAGGAGGCGCTCGAATTCGTTAATCTCTCGGTAGGCGCGCTTCCATTCCGCACCGGTGGCGAAGCCTTCTACCCGCTCCACCAACACGCGTCCATACCAAGAACGGTCAAATATAGCGATCTCGCCATAACTCGGCAGCTTATTCCAAAAACGCCAAAGATAGTGGTGCCGGGATTCCTCCTGGGTTGGCTTTACGATCGAGTATACGCGATAAGTACGAGGGTCGAGCTTTTCCACCAATCTCTTGATTGCTCCCCCTTTGCCGGCAGCGTCCGGGCCTTCAACCACCACTACCACGCTGTGCTTCGTCTCAATCAAAGCACGCTGCAGGGTCAGCAGCTCAAGCTGATATTCTTTGACTCTCTCTTTGTACTCCTCTTGGTCGATCGACCGGTTCTGGTCGAGTTCGTCCAGAATCACGGTCTTGTGCGAAGATTTTTCCAGTTTGGCCATTGAAGTGTCCAACGATTCTGGCAGGTCAAAGGCCTCGTTCGGTAATAACACCGGTAGACCGTCGCGAACCGGATAACACAACTTCGCCGAATCGCAAACGAGAGATTGTTCGAGCTCGCCGTTTACTTCTTGGTGCCCCTGATCCGGACCCTGTTTGGCCCGAATCTCGGCATTAATGCAGATCAGTTCAGACTCGCTCGCCAAGCGGAGTCGCCCTCCCGTTCGGGGGCAGCGCAACAATGAAAGGAGCTGAGGGTCCGTGCTCATCCTGAGAATAGCCAATAGCCGATAGCCGATAGCCAATGAAAATGATCAGCAAACGCGCGGATCCGTTCGATGAGGCGCTGCAAACCTCCCATAGGTCCGATCATCGGCTATTGGCTATTGGCTATTCTCAGGACGTGCAGCTTAGTACTTTGGCACGGTGGGATCGACTTGTTCGGACCAAGCAGTAATCCCGCCTTCCAAATTGTAAAGCTTACGAAACCCGGCTTCCTGCAAGATGTGGAGAGCACGCGCACTTCGGGTTCCGCCCTTGCATTGGAGCACGATTTCGTCGGCACTATCCAACTCGCTCAGTCGGCTCGGCAATTCTCCCAACGGAATGAGGTGAGAACCAGGGATACTGCAGATCTCGTACTCATATGGCTCGCGCACATCCACCAAAACAAATGCATCTTTGCGCTCAATTTTTGCTTTAAGATCGAGCACGGTAATTCCCGGAACCGCCAATTCCTTTTCCGCCTCAGCGTCAGCCTGGGGCAAGCCGCAAAACTGTTCGTAATCGATCAATTCGTGAATAGTAGGGGAATCGCCGCAGATTGGACAATTCGGGTCCCTGCGCACCTTGAATTCGCGAAACCGCATTTTCAATGTGTCGACGCTGACCAGTCGCCCAATGAGTGGTTCGCCGGTCCCAAGGATCAGTTTCACTGCTTCGATCGCCTGCATCACGCCGATCATTCCGGGCAGTACTCCAAGCACGCCGCCCTCGGCGCAACTAGGGACCATTCCGGGTGGAGGAGGCTCTGGAAACATACAGCGGTAACATGGGCCACCGAGGTGCGGGGCAAAAACCGTGCATTGGCCGTCAAACCGGAAGATCGACCCGTAAATGTTCGGCTTCTTCGTCAGAACACAAACGTCGTTGGAAAGGTACCGCGTCGGGAAATTATCAGTTCCGTCGATAACTAGATCGTAATCCTTGACCAGATCCATCGCATTATCGCTACTAAACATGCAGTCGTGTAGATCGACTTGAACGTTGGGATTAACCGCTTTGATTCGATCTTTGGCCGAATTGAGCTTCTTTCGGCCAACATCGCTCGTACCGTGAAGAATCTGACGCTGTAGATTGGAGAAATCGACAACGTCCGGATCTACCAATCCCATTCTTCCAATTCCGGCTGCCGCCAAATAAAGAGCGATTGGAGAGCCGAGTCCGCCAGAACCAATACACAAAATGGAGGCAGCCTTTAGCCGTTTCTGACCCTCGAGGGTTACCTCTGGCATGATGAGATGCCGGGAATAGCGCGCTATCTCGTCATTGCTGAATTGAATGTTCGCTGATCTCTCTTCCGGAATAATACTCACAGACATATGCAGGAAATAAAACTGTAGACCGGTATCGCCGATGTGCAAATTGAGGAGTCAGGAGGGTGATACAGTCTCAGGCCGCCGGAATATGGCGTTGACAAGGGACTGTGAACTCCCTCCCCCGAGATTTGGCTCGCGCAATCCTATTCCTTGCGACTCAGAACAGTTTATCGCTGTCCCTCGACGCCGCGAATCTTCGTACGTGATGGCGTGATCTCCTGACTCCTGACTCCTGACTCCTGGATTCCGGCTTCTAACTCTTCTTATTTTCGGGCGAGTACCACCACTTGTGTTGATCGCGCGCCATCAATTCGTCGGCCCCGGCGGGACCCCAAGTTCCGGCCGCATAGTTAGGAAAGTCCTTAGGCGGATTGTTTCCCCACGCATCAAGGATCGGTTGGGCCGCTTCCCAAGCAGCTTCAACCATATCGGACCGATGAAAGAGGGTCGAATCACCCACCATACAATCATACAAAAGTTTTTCGTAGCCGGTCGTCGGGGGTCTCTCACCAAATTGACCGTAGTCAAAATCAAGATGCACCGGTTTCGCCGTAATCGTCGGGCCCGGCACCTTCGCCCGCACCTGAAACGTGATCCCTTCTTCCGGTTGAATATGGAAAATCAGGTAGTTCGGCGCGACCGGATCTTTCTCGCCCGAGCCAAAGATCGAAAGGGGCGGCGTTTTGAAACGAACAACGATTTTGGTGGTGCGCCGCGCGAGTCTTTTTCCTGAACGCAAATAAAACGGCACCCCAGCCCAACGCCAATTATCGATCAACAATTTGACCGCGGCGTAGGTTTCGACGTTTGACTTCGGATTTACATTGGGCTCGTCTCGATACGCGGGGACCGGCTTGCCATCTACCGTGCCAGCACCGTACTGACCGCGCACGGTATTGATTAATGCATCTTCAGGTTCCCAACGCCGAATCGCCTCCAATAATTTTACTTTCTCGTTCCGAACCGCCTCTCCCTCCAACGAGGTCGGAGGCTCCATGGCGATGAGCGCTAACAACATGAACATGTGATTCTGCATCACGTCGCGAAACGCACCGGTCTGCTCGTAGAAGGCGCCTCGCAATTCGACGCCGATCGTTTCGGCAACCGTCAGCTGCACATGATCAATATAGCGACGGTTCCAGATCGGCTCGAATACCGCATTGCCTAAGCGGAAAACCAACAGATTTTGTGCGGTCTCTTTGCCGAGATAATGATCGATCCGATAGATCTGGTGCTCTTTTAGCACGGCGGTAAGTTTGGCATTCAATTCGCGGGCAGAGGCGAGATCTCGCCCAAAAGGCTTTTCGATGATGATCCGACGCCAGCAACCTTCCTCTCGGGTTAATCCCCGTTCGGTCAACATTTTCGGGATTACGGCAAAGAAATCGGGTTGCACGGAAAGGTAAAACAAGACATTCCCGGCGGTTCCGAGTCTCTTCGCCGACTCGTCGAGGCGTACCTGTAGGCATTCGTAGGTCTTGGGATCATCGAAGCTGCCAGGGCAGTACATCATTCGCTTTCGAAATTCGTCCCAGATCTTAGGATTTATCGGCTGGGTACCAAGCTCCGCCAATTCTTTCCCTAGATGATTGCGAAAGTCGTCGTCACTCCATTCGGTTCGAGAAATGCCGATGATGCTGAAGTTCGCCGGCAGCAACCCGTATGAACACAAGTTATAGAGTGAAGGAATCAGTTTTCGCTTCGTAAGATCTCCGGATGCCCCAAAAATCACGATCGCGCATGGGTCACCGGCCCTGAGTGTCGGTTGGCAAGGATTCATCGGCAAGGTTATTCCATTGGCAGAGATTCGACGTGGCCCCCAAACTTGTTACGCATGGCAGAGAGGACTTTCTCAGCAAACGTATGCTCTTTTCGCGAACGAAAGCGAGTAAAGAGGGAAGCGCTTAGCACCTCAGCCGGGACCGCTTGATCGATCGCCGCCTGAATCGTCCACCTTCCTTCACCGGAGTCCTGAACAAACCCAGTGAACCGATCAAGGTTGGGATCTTCGGCCAGCGCCATCGCTGTCAGGTCGAGAAGCCATGAGCCAACTACGCTCCCCCGTCGCCAAAGTTCGGCAACGTCCGGCAAATTGAAATCGTAGCGATATCCATCGGGCAAGGCATCCAATGACGCTCCCCGCAAAATATCGAATCCTTCAGCATAAGCCTGCATAAGCCCATACTCGATTCCGTTGTGGATCATCTTAACGAAATGTCCGGCACCAGAAGGTCCACAATAAAGATACCCCTGTTCCGCGGTACTCTTAAATTTTTCGCGCCCGGGCGAAGGCAGAGTGTTGCCTTGGCCGGGGGCAAGCGTGGCAAAGATTGGCTCGAGCCGTTCCACCGTTTCGCGATCTCCCCCGATCATTAAACAGTATCCGCGGTCGATTCCCCAAACACCGCCACTCGTGCCGGCATCCAGATAATGGATCCCGTTTTCTTTTAACGCGCGGCTGCGGCGGATATCGTCTTTGAAATAAGAATTTCCGCCGTCGATTATGGCGTCGCCGGATTCGAGCAATGATTTCAAAGCTTCCACCGATTCTTCCGTCGGAGCACCCGCCGGAACCATCAACCAGACTGCTCTAGGCGGGTTCAACTTTTTGACCAATTCCGCGTAATCCTTCGCTCCGGCAGCTCCTTCTTTTTCCAACGCGTGAATTGCTTCGGCACTCCGGTCATAGACGACGACTTCATGCTTCTCCCGCATCAAGCGACGAGCCATATTCCCGCCCATTCTCCCCAGTCCAACGATTCCAATCTGCATAGGTGTTTCTATTTTGTAGCTTCGGGCTAGCCAGCGAATCCTATACGCCATGCGCACCCAGCACTTATTGCGGGCTAGCGTGCTATTCCTGAAATAGCATGCCTTTCGCCGCCGGTCAGTTGCGGATTTTGTCGACTCGGGGAGGTGAATTGTTCTTTCATCTGCCATCATGCTCAATCTGGTCTGGGTAGCGCTCTTATTAGTCGGTGTCGTTTGTGCCGTTTTCACCGGCCGGTTTGACGCTTTGAATCAAGGAGCGCTGAGTGCAGCAAAATCTGCGGTGATGGAAATCGCTCTCCCTTTGATCGGTGTGATGGCCCTTTGGCTTGGAATGATGCGCCTGGCCGAACGCGCCGGACTCATTCAACTCCTCGGCCGCGTTATCCGACCGATCATGTCCCGCCTTTTCCCGGAGATACCGGCCGATCATCCCGCAATGGGAGCGATGATGATGAATATCGCTGCGAACATGCTGGGCGTCAGCAATGCCGCTACTCCGCTCGGGTTGAAAGCAATGGTGCACCTGAACGAGCTGAACCAAAGAAAGGGTGTCGCCACGAATGCGATGTGTACCTTCTTAGCGCTCAACACCAGCTCCATTCAATTAGTTCCGGCGACCGCGATCAATATTCTGGCAATTAACGGGAGTAAGAATCCGACCGCGATCGTCGGTTCAACTCTTATTGCCACCGGAATCGCGACGATAGCTGCAATTTTCTTTGTGAAGGTGCTTGAACGGGTGGGGCCCTTTCGGTGGGACCACCAAATCCCCGTTAGTCCGACTCAGGATTCGCCGGTGGAGAATGGGAAAGACGGCTCATCTACCGAACTCGCTACTCCTCGGCTGCGCCCATGGGCAATGTTCGCGATTGGGATCTTGGTGCTTCTTTTCGCTGTCACGTTAGCAATCCGCGCTTTTCCTTATATCCTCGACCGCTGGTTCCCCATTCCGTACACCGCAACGAATTCGCCGACCGGGCTTCTGGACGCCACCGCAATGTTTTTGCGCGCGCTCTCTCCGTTGGCCATTCCTTTCCTTTTAGCCTTGTTCCCGCTTTACGCGCTGGGGAAAGGGATTTCGGTCTATTCCGAATTCGTCGAGGGGGCCAAAGAAGGTTTCCAGGTCGCAATTCGCATTATTCCTTATCTGGTCGGAATGTTGGTTGCTATCGCGGTCTTTCGCGAGTCCGGAGCGCTCGATTTGCTCAAAGGTGGATTGACTCCGCTGCTTAATGCCCTTCAAATTCCGGCTGATCTGCTACCGATGATCATGATGCGACCGCTAAGCGGCAGTGGATCTATCGCCATCTTAGGCGATCTGGTTAAACAGTTCGGACCAGATCATCTGCTGAGCTATATGGCAGCGACCATTTATGGAAGCGCCGAGACCACATTCTATGTGGTAGCTGTTTATTTCGGCTCGGTTGGTATCACTCGCACCCGACATTCAATTCCGGCGGGATTGTTGGCTGACCTGGTAGGAGTCATCGCCGCAGTGATCGTCTGTCGCTGGCTGTTTGGGTAGATACATCCTTTCGACATGAGTAACCGCTACAGAAGCGCGCAGAGACGGATTTTGAACAAGGAGATCGCAAAGATCACAAAGGATTCGCCGTGGGATCACGCCGTGGAGTCATGACGAGTATCCCCCTTTGAGACCTCTGTGAGCTTCTGTTACGAATCTGTCTTTGCGCTTCTGTCCAAACCTGTTCGTCCACAAAAGCGCGCAGAGACGGATTTTGAACAGGGAGATCGCAAAGATCACAAAGGATTTGCCGGATCACACCATGGAGTCAGGCCGGTAAAGTATCCTCCCTTTGAGACCTCTGTGAGCTTCTGTTACAAATCTGTCTTTGCGCTCTTCTGTCCAAACCTGTTCGTCCACAAAAGCGCGCAGAGACGGATTTTGAACAGGGAGATCGCAAAGATCACAAAGGATTTGCCGTGGGATCACACCATGGAGTCATGGCCAGGAAAGTATCCTCCCTCTGAGACCTCTGTGAGCTTCTGTTAAAAATCTGGTCTTTGCGCTCTTCTGACGGATTTTGAACAAGGAGATCGCGAAGATCACAAAGGATTTGCCGTAGGATCACACCATGGAGTCAGGCCGGTAAAGTATCCTCCCTTTGAGACCTCTGTGAGCTTCTGTTACAAATCTGTCTTTGCGCTCTTCTGTCCAAACCTGATCGTCCACAGAAACGCGCAGAGACGGATTTTGAACCGGGAGATCGCGAAGATCACAAAGGATTTGCCATGGGATCACACCGTGGAGTCATGGCCGGGAGAGTATCCTCCCTTTGAGACCTCTGTGAGCTTCTGTTAAAAATCTGTCTTTGCGCTCTTCTGTCCAAACCTGTTCGTCCACAAAAGCGCGCAGAGACGGATTTTGAACAAGGAGATCGCAAAGATCACAAAGGATTTGCCGTGGGATCACTCCGTGGAGTCATGACGAGTATCCCTCCTTTGAGACCTCTGTGACCTTCTGTTAAAAATCTGTCTCTGCGGTCTTCTGTCCAAACCTGAGCCCGGTGCCAACCATTGCGGGGACTCCGAGCGATCCGCGCCAGCTTGCTTCAGCCACTAAGGTCGAATAAAGGCTTTACCGACCGACGGATCCATTACCAGATAGCCGCTTTGAATCCCGCGTACGACGACGCGGTTGTGCGGGTAGTAAGGACTAATCACTACGGACGGATCTTGGGTCTTTTCAGCGGTTGGATACCTGACCGGCGGCACCAAGTAAATGATCTCTCTGTCAATCAGGTGCACGATGAACTCACCAGATGCAGTTGCGGCAAAGAGCCCACAAAATGTAAACACCGCCAGAGAGGCAGCAGTCAATCTTTTCATGGCAGACTCCTGTTCTAAGAATCGGCCATTCGCTGTCGCTCCGCTTTGGCGCGGCTTTTCACGGCGGACGCGCCGTAGCCCGTAGAGCAAAGGCCAGCTGTTTGCCGAATCCGCTTGACACAAGTAACAAGCTATGTCGCAAAAGGCCAGATAAATTGACGGACCAGAAAAAAAAGCTTTTCGGCGCGGTTTAATCGATATTTGCGCCAAAACACCTTGAATTCGTCTTTCTCGATTTTCCGCAACAAGGCAAAATAGATGGCTCGCATACCCTCCGCCGCTACCATCGAAGAACAATCCTCCCGGGGCAGCGCGGCCTTTGCCTTGGCAAAGAAATCCTTTGCCCTGGTTGCTTGAAACTTCATCAACCGAATGAACCGCTCGTCATACTCCCGTTGCTTCAGGGCGTCCGGGGAGTAGTCGAACTGTTTCATTTCATCGAGCGGTAGATAAATACGGCCACCATTTTGGTAGTCGGTTTCCACGTCTCGAATAATGTTGGTGAGTTGTAGCGCCATTCCGAGCTGGTAGGCGTAATCGCGGCAACGCGGATTTCGGTAGCCAAAAATCTCGATACTAACCAACCCAACTGCACTCGCGACCCGATAACAATATTCTGAAAGTTGGCCAAAGCTCGAATATCGGACCGGCTCAAGGTCCGATTCTACGCCGGTTAGGATATCCTCAAACAAGTCGAGAGAGATTCGGTATTTGGCAATCAACGCGCGTACTTCTACGGCAAACGCTGGTTCGCCGATGGTCTTTTCTCGAAGCCATTGGCGACAATTCCGAAGCCACTCCTTTCTCTTCTCTAGCGCAATTCCGGGATCATCTGCCGCATCGTCAACCCGCCGGCAAAACGCATAGAATGTGGTAATGTCGCGCCTTTTTTCTGGCGGCAGAGCGAGAAAGGCGAATGCAAGATTAGAGCGGCTTTGCTTGGTAATTTGATCGGCCGAACTCATCCGAGTCGATCCTCTCCCGCGGATTCTTTCAGTTTTCCACGATCGAATTCCAGCACCACATCGTCGACGTGGCATGGAACATGGGCCGCGCACGTCGCAATCACTGCAATCCCAAGATGCCCTGGAATTCGGCGAATGGTTCGCTGCAAGAACTCGGCGGAAGCGGCGTCGAGATTTTGGCCCAGCTCTTCAACGATCAGCAGCCTGGGATGATGGACAATGGCGCGCGCGAGCGCGGTCAGCGCCTGTTCCAGTGGTGGCAAGTCTGCCGGCTTCAGTTCGACGATCGGCATTATTCCGACCAGATCGAGTATCTCTTCCGTGATTCGCTTCGCCTCTCTCGCATCCACTTGAGCTATTTTGAAGAGTGGCATGGCAACGTTTTCCAGGACGCTAAACGAGGGCAAAAGAAAGGGCGCCGCAAATAGAAACCCAAATTTTTGATTCCGAATTTCGCTTAAAATCTCGCTGTCCAAGCCGGTCACTCTTTGTCCCTCAAGTCTGAGTTCACCTCCTTCCGGTTGCAACCTCAGCCCCAGGAGCTGCAGCGCCAGATGCTTGCCTCCCTGCTCTGGACCGGCCAATTTGTAGAATCGAGCAACCTGGAATCGATAAGTAAATTCAAGAGAACCAATGTCGGCTTCGCCCGATCTTCGAGTGATTCCCAAGGCTGCTAAGAGCTCATCCGCCATAAGGTCTCGTCACCAAAAAATAGCAAATTGCAAATGGCAAATCCCAATCGGCTATCGGCTATCGGCTATTTCCTCAGAACCGGATCTCCTTGCGTTGTCTGCGCGCATTTCGATAGAGACAAACCCACGCCGCCAGAAACCATGCGGCACATATCGCCTTAGCTGCGCTAAGCAAAAATAAGCCAAGCAAATAGGGAAAGGATCCGTTTTTGTATCCGTCCAGCCACCCTGCTCCAACCCAACAAACCAGAAAGAGATGCATTCCGGCGACAACTAGGAACCAGAGCACCCGATACCAATGTTGGCGCATGAATGCTGCGTGTTCGGTGATCGCTTGCCGAAACGACTCATTGTGCAGGACCAGTGAGATCTGCATGGAGCAGAACAGGAGCAAAGCAATGGCGATCAGTGGTCGAGCGGTCTGCTCAACATATTGAACGGCGGCACTTGTAAAATCCGTAAACTGCCCAATCCAGAGATAGCTTGTCAGCAGTGGCAGATGGATCCCCAGCGAACTGACGAGCAAGATCAGTCCCGCCCATTTCGCCAAATGCGCCATCCGCTTGAGCGCGAAGATGAACACGCGTTCCGGCGGCGAATCGATGCCTCGTATCCAGACAAAGACCAACAGGATGAGATAAACCTGGATCACCAAACCAAACAAGTATTCGAAGGCAAAGGAGAGCGAATCGAGAACCGCCCCAAGTCGAAGTAGAAAAATGCCGTCGAGATACTGATTAAGCCATCGAATCCCCAATCCGAACATCGGTTTCAGTAGTGCTCCGAATGCACAGATTACTAATCCACCATAGATTGGCATCCACCATCGGCCTAAGCGAACACGCATCTCCTGAATCAACGCAAAATGAGAGTTGCCCCAATTGAGTAAGAACAAAAGCGCAGCGATCCCGGAAAGCGGAAAACTGACTACAATCTGATTGAACAAGCCGGCCAGCAGCTCCAAGGCTGGCAACCAAGCTCGGCTGGCAGCCAGCGCCCAATTCCACGCTCGCGGGGCAGGCCAATATACCAGATCGTAGAGGGAGAATTTTATCTCCCCGAGTTCCCAGGCTTCCGCCAGTTGGAAAAACCAATACGCGAAGCTCATACCGGCCAACCACAGCCAGATCCGAGGATAGCGTTTCAACACTCGAAGTCCGTCTCGAAAGAATGGAAGAGCAGGGTTGCCAAAGATTACAAAAGCGTAGGCCAGGATTCCGGCCCCGATCTCGGCAATCCATCTGGTGTCCATTCCCTCAGTTACGACTAAGTTCACCAGCCAGCAGCCTGTCGGACTTCGAGGGCAACCGAAAGAACAATTTGCAGTTTTGTAGGTGCTAGCGCTAGCGCGCAAATCCCCAGTGGCTGGTAAACGGCCAATAAATGAAAAGGCCTTTTCCCACCACATTCTTTTCGGGCACAAAACCCCAGTATCGACTGTCCAAACTATTGGCGCTGTTATCCCCCAGTGCAAAATAGGTGTGCGGTTCGACCCTGACGCTCGCTCCAGGATCACCTAAATAGATCATGCTGTTAGTGCCCGAATGATCATTAGTGTACCCGGTGTACCCATTCTGCCTCGACTCTACTCGTTTAAAGGCGAACCTACGCGCGGGCTTTCCGTTAATAAACAGGTATGGCTCCTTGATCTGGAGGATGTCACGCGGCAGCCCGGCCAAGCGCTTGATATAATGTTGGCTCGATCCGTCCGGCGCCTGCGGGATTCCTATGATTTGATTGGTCTTGAAGACGAAGATATCTCCCCGCTTCGGTTGGGAAAAATTGTAGGAAACTTTATCAACAAACACTTGATCGCCCAGATCCGCGTACGCCCGAACAATCGGCTCTCCCCGCCGAAAAGTAGCACCTGGAAAAACCTCGAGCTGACGCTCCAGCACTTCGGGAGAGATTCCGACCACATAATTATGGACAACCGAACCGGGAGATTGAGTCGTTAATAAAGAGCCGTCCCAAAAGTATTTTACTTTGTATGGCTGGATCGAACTCACGGTCTCGCTCTCTTCCGAAGCGGTAACGTCTTCGTAAGACCGGCCCAAGGTTAGAAACTGAAACGCCCGCACCAGTAGATTCGGAGGCGGCGCATCGATTCTTTTGGCAATGATTCCATTCAAGGTCGGCTGCATTGACCCAGTCGGAATTTTGAACGGTTGGAGATAGTAAGTGCGCAGCCCAATCGCAATTGCGACCACCACCAGGATCAGCTCCACATAATCTCGAATGGCCGTGTTCGGGTTGGGAGGGTCCAATCGATGCAACGATGTTTCCAGTGTTTTCGCCGCTGGCTCAACGTCCGCTTTCGCGCGGCCCTTCAAGGCCGCTTTGAGCTGAGCCAAATCGGATCGCACGGTCTCCATGAGTTCCGACGGCGCAATATCTTTTCGATAGTTGATGAGTCTTTCTGCCGCCTTAGCCAGCGCGCGACCCTGGGTGATATGTTGCGGGGTAACCACGATGTCAGTTGGTCTTGAGCACTTCGATAAAAGCTTCTTGCGGAATATTAACCTTGCCGATCGCTTTCATCCGCTTTTTCCCTTCCTTCTGCTTCTCCAGCAACTTTCGTTTTCGAGTGATATCTCCACCGTAGCATTTCGCGGTCACATTCTTTCGCAGTGCCGACACGTTCTCACGAGCGACAATTTTCCCGCCGATCGCCGCCTGAATGGAGACTTGGAATAGCTGCGACGGAATGACCTCCTTTAGTTTCGCGGCCAGCAATCGTCCGCGCGCTTCCGCTTTGTCCCGATGGACAATACTGGAGAAGGCGTCCACTGGTTCTCCGTTCACCAGCATATCCAGCTTCACTAAATCGCCGGACCAATAACCGGCGTATTCATAATCCATCGAGCCATAGCCGTGAGTGAGCGATTTAATCTTATCGTTGAAATCGACGAGTATTTCGTTCAACGGTACGGTCGCGGTCAACATTACCCGACGGGTATCCAACGATTCGGTATGCTCGACTTCGCCGCGCTTTTCCAAAATCAACTGCATCATATCGCCGATATTTTCATTTGGGCACATGACGAAACATTTTACGACCGGCTCGCGAACCTCATCGATGACGCTCGGATCAGGTAAGTGAGCCGGATTATCGACCTCGAGTTTTTCGCCGTTTGTTTTCATCACCTCGTACACGACGCTCGGGTAAGTCGCGATGATATCCATATCGAACTCCCGTCGAAGCCGCTCTTGCACGATCTCCATGTGCAATAAGCCAAGAAACCCGCAACGAAAACCATAACCGAGCGCGATCGAATTCTCCGGCTGGTAAACGAAAGCCGAATCGTTGATCTGGAGTTTGCCCATCGCCGTCTTGAGATGCTCAAAGTCAGCAGTGTTAATCGGATAAATCCCACTGAAAACCATTGGATGAATTTCCTGGAAGCCAGGCAATGGCTCCCGAGCGGGATTCCGTTGCTCGGTTAAGGTGTCGCCAATCTTAATTTCGGCACTCGATTTAATGTTGGCGATGAAATAGCCGACGTCGCCCACTTTCAATTCCTTCTGGGCCAGAGGCTTTGGCGTAAAGATCCCGACCTCTTTGATTTCGTAGCTCTTCGAGGTGCTCATCAGCTTGACCGACTGACCGGCAACAATATTGCCCGAAAACACCCGCGTATAGGCGACAACCCCCCGATAAATATCGAACAGCGAATCGAATACCAGTGCCCGTAACTTCTCATCCTCCAATGTATGCGGAGGCGGAATCCGGTGGACAATCCCTTCGAGTATTTCGTCGATTCCGATCCCGGTTTTTGCGCTCGCCAAAATGGCTTCATCCGCTGGAATCGCGAGAATGTCTTCGAGCTGCTTCTTTACGGTTGCAACATCCGCGTTCGGCAGATCGATCTTGTTAATGACCGGAACGATCGTTAAGCCTTGCTTTAGCGCGAGATGAACATTGGCCACAGTCTGCGCTTCCACCCCCTGCGCCGCATCGACCACCAGGATTGCGCCTTCACAGGCGGCCAGACTCCGGGAAACCTCGTACGAGAAATCCACATGACCGGGTGTGTCCAAAAGATTCAATCGATAGCTCTCCCCATCTTTAGCCTGATATTGCATCGTCACGGGATGGGCCTTGATGGTGATTCCGCGTTCACGTTCGAGATCCATCGAATCGAGCAACTGATCCTGCTTGTCCCGTTCTTCGATCGCGCCGGTGGACTCCAATAAACGATCAGAGAGAGTTGTCTTCCCGTGATCGATATGAGCAATGATACAGAAATTGCGGGTGAAACGCCTGGGCATCCGAGAGCCGCACTATTCTTCAGCCCAGAACATGCGTCAACGGATCAAACGCCGGGAGCAGCGAAGCTGCGATTAAAGAAAGCCCAGGGCTTTGTGAAATATTTCACTTGCTCCTGGGATCGCTCATCATAAGCTTTCGTTATGGCCACGATCGCTCCGGCTGCGTACGACTCAAAAGTGGAAGGCAATGTCATCTTTTCGCGGCTGGATGCCTGCATCAATTGGATGCGAAAAAATTCGCTCTGGCCAATGCCAATGGGTCTCGCCTGTTGCGCAATCGAGCTAATGGCAGCCGGCGCATCCCGATTCGACATTGCTCGATTCGGCGCTGAAGTCATGCGCTTTTCCCCGCGCCAATCCGACGTAATGATTGTTGCCGGCACAGTAACGTACAAAATGGCTCTGGCAGTAAAGCGTATTTATGACCAAATGCCGGAACCAAAATGGGTAATCGCAATGGGAGCTTGTGCTTCTTCCGGTGGAATGTATCGCAGCTATGCCGTCCTCCAAGGCATCGACCATCTCCTTCCGGTCGATGTCTACGTCAGCGGTTGTCCCCCGCGCCCGGAAGCATTGTTAGAGGGCCTGATGAAACTGCAGCACAAGATCATGCACGAGCATGCCATCGAGGATCAAAAACGTGCATTGTTTGAGGCGGTTTCATGACCACTGCGCAACTCGCGGGAAAAATCCAAGAGCGTTTTCCGAATCTGCCGCAAACGGAATTCCGTGACGAGATCTCGCTGCAAGTGCCGCTCGAGGAAATCGAATCGGTCTGCCGCACTTGCCGGGACGAAATCGGTTTTAACGTTCTGGTCGATATCAGCAGCGTGGACCATTTCGGCGAAGAACCACGGTTTGAGGTCGTTTACGAGCTCTATTCGCTCGAGCAAAATATTCATCTCCGCCTGAAAACAAAAGTTTCTGAAGACAGCCTGGAGGTGCCGACGCTTTCGCACGTATGGGAAGGTGCGAATTGGCACGAACGCGAGATATTCGACATGATGGGAATCCGGTTCACCAATCATCCGGATCTCAGACGAATCCTGATGTGGGACGGTTATCCCTATTTTCCCTTGCGAAAGGATTTTCCATTGGAAGGTAAACCCAGCGAAATGCCGGACGTCGCCTTCAGTGACGTCGCTCCACTTGCTGGCGGCCCATTCGTGACTGCGCCGACTACTACCGGCACCAAAGATCGCGAGCCACGCGCGCATCCTCCGGATTAGGGAGAGAGCGCCTTCGGCGCTCCGTTCTAAATTCTGTATTCTGGCGTCTGTCCCTACCCTGCGGCCGCTTCCAGCAGCTTAACGACGGCTTCAAATGGTATCGTCGCCAGACCATGGCGCTCAGCCAAATATTCCGGACTATTAAAGCAAAGCCAGACATCCCCGGTGGTATCTTCGTAGATGAGCGCTTTCAACGGGAGATCCAACGCGAGCGACGGGTATGCGTCCATGAGCGGCGTACCGGTTTTGGGATCCCCGAAGATGATCAGTTCGGTTGGCCGCAGCGTGAGTCCGACCTGTTCCGCTTCTGCCCGCTGATCTATTCGAGCGAAAATTTTGATGCCTTTGTCGTTCAATAGAGCGACCAAGCGAGCAGCAGTATTCGCTAGGGACTGTTTGCTTTTGATTCGCGAAACACCTTGAGCCGGCATAAAACTTCTTTCCAAAGACGGTAATTTTTCGCGACCGCGGTTGCACGATCCCGTCAGGTCGACAAATTAGCAACGCTTTCTTTATCACGGCCGCAATCACGGATGAATTCTTTACCACAGCCGCACTCACGGATGAATGCTTCTTTCGCAGCTCGTTGATTTTCGATCCGGCGACCGCAGGATCACAACCAATTCACAATCATGTCCCAAAACCAAACTAACTCTTTACCATTACCCGGTTCTGAACGAAACCTCCCGCCAAAGGCTCAGCTCGTCGGCCCTTGCTCGCCGACCGCACTAATTACTGTGACCTTGTATTTGCGGGCACGAAACCAAGAAGAACTGCAGCAGCGACTCCAGCAACTCCCGCAATCGCAATCATACCTGACTCCGAACCAGTTCGCCGAGCGCTATGGAGCCGATCCCGCTGACTTGGATCAGGTCAGCAATTTCGCACAGAGACATGGCTTGCAGGTAGTCGAAACGGATCCAGCCCGGCGCAGCGTCCGATTGTCTGGATCCATAGCCGCCATGCAATCGGCCTTTGGCGTTCAACTGCATGAATATCGTCATCAGGGTTCGACCTATCGTTTGCACCAAGGCCCGGTCTACTTGTCCTCGGAGTTGCACGGTATTGTCACGAGCGTTTTCGGTCTGGATAACCGGCCGCAAGCAGACGCTCATTTTCGATTGCTCCCCTCTGCCGCTGTGAGTCAGCAATCGTTTAATCCGACTGACCTCGCCCGCTTGTACAACTTTCCGACTTCGGCCACTGGCCAGGGCGAAACAATTGGTATCATTGAATTAGGGGGCGGTTATCAGCAAACGGACCTCGACGCTTATTTTCGGCAGCTCGGAGTGACTCCGGCACCGCAAGTGACCGCGGTATCTGTCGACGGCGGCCAGAACGGTCCGACCGGCAATGCCAACAGCGCTGATGGCGAAGTCGAACTGGATATTGAAGTGGCTGGGGCGGTCGCTCCGGGAGCGAAGCAAAAGATTTTTTTTGCTCCGAATAGCGATCAGGGGTTCATCGACGCCGTGACGTCGGCTATTCATGACGCAGAAGTCACCTTGATCTCGATCAGCTGGGGTCAGGCGGAATCCAATTTCACCACTCAATCGCTCACTGCCTTCAACCAAGCCTTTCAGGAAGCCGGTACGATGGGAAAAACCGTGTTTGTTGCGGCCGGAGATAATGGCTCTTCCGATGGCGAGACCGATGGAAAAAACCACGTTGATTTTCCTTCCTCCAGCCCATTTGCGGTGGCGTGCGGTGGTACCACTCTGCAAGCGTCTTCCGGCAATTCTTCGATCGTGTCCGAGACCGTCTGGAACGAGCAAAGTCAAGGCGAGGGTGCTACGGGAGGAGGCGTAAGCGATTTTTTCCCTAAACCCGACTACCAGAGCCAAGCCAACGTACCTCCTCCGCAAACCCAGGGCGGCGGCCGCGGTGTTCCCGATGTTGCGGGCGACGCGGACCCGGTAACCGGGTACAATGTCCTTGTTGATGGCGCTAAAAGCGTGGTTGGCGGCACCAGTGCGGTAGCGCCGCTTTACGCCGGTCTATTCGCGTTGATCAACGAACTCCTGGTCAAGCAAGGCAAACCGCGCGCCGGCGACGTTCATCGAGCGCTTTACCAGAATCCGCAAGCATTCCGTGACATTACCTCTGGGAACAATGGCGCATTTTCCGCCGCTCCAGGTTGGGATGCAACCACTGGCCTGGGAAGCCCAAACGGAATTCAAATTGCCGATGCGCTGACTGGCTCCCAGACGCAGAGAGCCTAGAAGACACTGGCTGGGAGCTGAGAGTCAGAAGCCGGAATTTAGAATTCAGAACCCGAAAGTGGAAAAGCAGGAATTAAGAACACAGACATTCGGCTCGATATGGGGCTTGGGGTTACCATCGTGCCAAATTACATTTCCAAAACGCGTCCCTTCCGGCTTCTGGCTTCTAAATTCTAAATTCCGGCTTCTAAACGCCGAATTCTGCACTTTTCACTATCCCTCTTCGCGAAATTAGGTTTAGCTTAAGCCATGAACCTCGAAGAAGATATCGAGGTGGTTTGTCCGTACTGCGGAGCTAGGTTTACAACCTGTGCGGACACCTCGGTTGGCAATTACTCGACCATTGAGGACTGCGAGATCTGCTGTCGTCCAATCGAGTTGACGGTCGCTTGCCATATCGGAGGAGTCGAAGCAGTGGAAGCCACGCGGGCCTGATGCGGCAGTGCAGCAGATGATGAGCAAGTGATCCAGTTTTCTCTTGCGCGGACCACTCGCTCGTTCATATTCCCGTCCTCTTTTCATCCGGCTAGGTAGCTCAGTTGGCAGAGCAGAGGACTGAAAATCCTCGTGTCGGCGGTTCGATTCCGCCCCTAGCCATAACTTCTTCGAAACAAACGACTTACGGCGTAAAAGCACTCGAAAAAGCCTGCTAGTGCTAAATAACGGTTTAAGTTTTACGCACTGAAGCACTTACGTTTCGCTCTTTTAGCACCAGCGCTCGTCGTCCGAGAGAAACTCGGTGACAGCCTCTTGGACGAGCTCTTCGACCGAGAGGCCGGTCGCTTCGCTCGCTTGCGCTAGCGCCGAGAGCTCGGTTTTCATGGCGATCAGATTGATTCGTGCGCGCTGAGCAAAAGGGCGGCGGACCACCGACAGCCTAACCGCTCGCGCCAAAACCGGTAAGGGTAAGATAGCGGAGGGGGTCGGCAAACGCGCTTTGGACTAAATCCTAGCGCGTCCTTTTCGCTCGGTTCGAGCTCGTCGCGCCGATATCTCGCTATTAAGCTTTTCTCACGCGCACCCCACAGGTTCAAGGTGGATCAGTCCGTCATTTTGGCAGAGTTTCCCCTCTTCCAACCGACTGGGAATAGGCCTATTTTCGAGGTGGAGAGAGGAGAACCCGAAAATGAGGGGCCTATTAATCCTACCATGCGTTGCCTTGTTGGCGTGCGCCTATACTCCGCGACCTCCACAACCGTATACTTCCTATACCCCGGAGATGGGGCACAGGAGGGCAGTCGCGTGGTCCGACGGAATAATTCTTCTTCATCCGACGCATTTTGTTTTAACCGGCGTAATTAACGTTGTGCCAAATTACGCCCTCAAATTACGGGCAGGACCGGGAACTAGGTTTAATGTCGTGGCAGCAATACCAGCCGATGCGACCGGTATTTTGGCGTTTGACAAAGACGCAGTCTGGGATGGCGATACTTGGTGGTACCCGGTCGAATGGCAGGGCCTCCGTGGCTACGTGAGTGGAGACCATCTCCCGCACCTTCAGTAGCCGCGAATCGTCAGGCAGGGGAAACTCTCGCTTCTTCGCCGTCACATTCGATCTGGTGCCAAACACCTTGTGCGTCTCCAAAGCTAATACGATAACCCGCGATAGATCCCTGGTGCCAATTCTCGATCTTTCACGGACAACTTCCAGATCGTCGGCAACAGATTTCTCGCCATTACCTGTGTCTTGAATCTTAACGACTGTCTCGATCAGACGACCCGACAAGACGGAAAACCCGCTGTCGTGCTCCTCGTCAGTTCATCATGCAGCTCGTGATCGTCTTGTTCGGTGCGAAGGAGGTGTCAGTCGTTACCCGCATGACCTTCTCGGCGCACGCAGCAGTTCGCGGCAAAGACATGACGCGCATCCTGCTGATCATAGCGTAGAGGGCCACGAGCTCCTGAACCTGTGGCTCGTTGCTCACGAGAGGATTGCCATATGCTTTCGATGCCGCAGCGGCGCATATCAATGAATGTGCCCAAAAGAACTACAGGTTATCGCCTCATTTGGCTCTCATAAAGGACCACAAGGCTGATGCCTTCTCCAGAAATGGATTGATATCTTTGGAGGTTGACAATTTCTGCCCCTTTTTGCAAAGGAACTGCGTCTCCGGGATTCACAAGGTGAGAAGGTTTAATGACCGCCCAGCCTGTGTTCTCGGTCTCGTTTTCACAGTGCAGAACTTGGCCGAGCCCGTCCAAATCGAAAGCAGAGATGTCGTGATCGCCTTGCCACTTTAGGTTGACGTGTAACGTATCCGGGGAAGCGTCATGGTGTAGGCTCACAACGAATCCTCTATCCGTGCTCTTTTTCATGGGTGCCGTTCTCGGCTGCTAAACCGGCCCGGGATCCTCTGATCCAAAGCCCCGGTTTTCATCTAGTTACAAAGGGATCGGCAATTCCGAATTTCAGAATTTCTGCAAAATTTTTGCCGAAACGAGCGGCCGGAGAAAATGGCTACGATGAGCGAGGATGGCGTAGACGCAGCCCGTTTATCAGGCCTCAGCCCGTGCGTTTGCAGGAGCGGGCTTGCGCGCAAGCCCTTTACCAAGGATGTCCGCCTCTATCTTCCGCGCAAGAGAAGCGGGCACGAGGGCGTTCATGATGCGGTTCAGCCGGCCTGGAACGATTCTGGAGCGGTTTTTGAGCAGACCGCTGAGGCCCTCAGATACGCACTGCTCGACGCTCATCGGTTTCATCGGCATGGTCTTCGGATCGAGGCCGAACTTTTCGAGCACCGCTGTGTTCGTAAACCCGGCTGCCAGTACAGAGACGTAGACACCTAGAGGTTTGAACTCATACTGAAGCGCTTCGCCAAGGCTGTGTACATACGCCTTCGCGGCTCCGTCATTCGCCATACAGGGAACGCCGTTTTCCGCACCCATTGCCCCCACGAGGATGATTCCGCCCCGGCGCCGCTCGGCGAGTTTCGCGCCGAAATGGTGAGCAATATCCAGATGGGCCATCGTGTTGAGCCGCAGCGTCTTCTGAAGCAGTTGACGATCGAGCTTCAGGAACTCGCCCGAATTGCCGGTGCCGGCATTGGAGACGACAAGCCCGATGTCGATATCGTGCGTAGCGTCGGCGAGTCCCGCTATGAATCCCTCTGTCAGAGGTCCATAGCCAAGGCGCGGTACTCAACATCAAACTCCTGTGAGATGGCGCGTCCCAGTTCGGCAAGCAATGCGTCTCGCCTGGCCACCAGCATTACGTTGATCCCCGACGCTGCGATTTGCCGCTCAAATTCCTTGCCTATTCCGGACGAGGCGCCGGTAACGACCACGGACCGAATCGTTTCTTGTCAATTTGAGTTTTCATGAGCGTGTTTTCCTCCTGCGATTCAAGGCCTGATTCCCCTTCATTTCCGTCTCCTTTGTTGGTTACGCACGTTCCAGTTCACAGGGCGCGAATCCAATCTTGAAGGCGCCTAGTCTCTATTACCACCAGCTCGGGCTCACGAGACCCGTGAGCCAGGACCGAGACTCCCTGCAATGCTGAGAGAAGATGGATAGCGAATCCTCGTGAGTCGTCTCCATGTCCATCCGCCCTAAACTGATCCTCTATCCACGCAAGCGGCTCTCCAAATAGTGCCGTAGATTTTTCCGCGAGAGACCCGCCTTCCTTGTGCAACTCGGAACAAAGCGTCCCAAAGGGGCACCCTCCGCGTGCAAGCACATCCCGGTTCTCAAGCGTATTCTCGATACACGCCTGAAGGCGTTCTTTCGGGGAACCCGCCCTGTCCCACTGTTCCCGCAGCGCCCGAAATTCCAACAAGCGTTGCTCCACAATGGCCTCGCCAATTTCATCTTTCGTCTTGAAGTAGTAGTACACGTTGCCGACCGGGACCTTGGCCGCCTCGGCGATATCGGCGAGGCTCGTCTCCCTGAACCCATGTCGGTACGCCAACTTCACAGCCGTACGAATCAGCCGCGATCGTTTGTCCGATTTCGTCTTTGGCATAGTTCAAAAACTAAGTTAGTCAGTTGACTGACTTAAGTCAATACGCGCTCGTATCGTAGTGTCAAGTCTTGATCGATCATTGCGATTGAGGAAATTTCAAGGGCCCGCAGAATCCAATTTAGCCGCGAAAGCTGTACGCACAGCGATTGTGACGGGCGCGGCTCGATCGGAGCTGAGGCCATCTCGCACGTGGAGCTCTTTCTCTGATGAATCTAAATTCCCCGGTCGTCGTACCCCTGCGGACCGGTAGCCCAGCGACTCCGAAACGGCTAAGGGTAAAACGGAGATCTCGGCGGATTCCGAGAAGGCGACCCCCTTCCAAACGGCTATGCTTGCAAACGGCATAACGAAGGGGCTCGACCCAGAAAGCCTTCATGTCGAAACGAGAATCAGTAATATTACCGGCAAAACGGGAATACGTCCCTTGTTTGAACGACGAGCTAATCTCGAAATTTCACGAGCTTTCCCGTACCGAGGCCTCCGACTATATCGATTGGTACAATGCCGTCCACGGCACGAACCCCGTGCAAGATATTTTTATGAGCATTATTTTCGCCGTCATCGCCCTCCGATCACCATGCGATACTTCGACCCAAGCTACCTGATTCGAAGCAGCCCCGCCAATGCTGCCGATTCGATCCTAATGTGATCTTTATGCGCGCAACGCCGTGCACGCTGCGATGGCTGGCAAAACCGGTTTAGTGATCGGGTATCTGCATGATGTATTTATTCATATCCCTATTGAGATGCTCGTCCTTGAGAAGAAGCGAATCGACCCCGGCGGCTTTTGGTGGAAGGCTGTTTTGGCGGCAACAGGGCAACCGATGAGATTCGAATAATTGTCGCTTCCGGAGTGCTTGCCATTCTTCAGCGCCCAGGCGAATTACTTCGCCCGCCCGCTTGCCCCCAACGATGTACTCAAGGATCGCAGGTGGGCGAGTTCGTTTGCGCTGCCGTATAGGCGAGTGGGCAGGCTATTTTGACCTTGGCTTCGGCATTTAGCCAAACCCTCTCGATAACCTTCTTCGTAGCCCTTTTGCCGACCCTCGTCCAACCCGCTTTGGCGGCCCTTCGAGTAGGCGAACCAGTCGCCGATTAACACTAATGCACCGATTAATAGGGCCGCGAGTAGTTGCCAACTATGCTCTAAACCGTGAATCGTCATCCTCTTAGCGCGCTCCTTTTTTCTCGATCTCGATCGAGCCTAAATAGTCGGGCGACTGGCTCCTTCCTAGCGCAATCTTCCTTCGGCTCGCAGCGTAATCGTTCGAATTTGTGTTGATTCCAAAGCGTGAAGTTTTGGATTTCCGGCGAAACCTTAAACCGGAATTTCATTTTTGCTGATTTCGTTTTTGCCCTAATTGAACTGCCGTGTTCGGTCCGTTGAACAACCCGGATGGGGTTATCCTCCGATTCACAAATGCGGCCGATCATTATTCGGTAACGACCGAGCCAGTTCAATGCTTTGAAATGGGACCAATTTATCGGCTCTACGGCCATTACTTGTTATTAGACAAGACCGATGAAACAAGAAAGAGGGCACCGGCGGACGTGTGCGCAACGCCTCGGACCGATAATATCCGCGGTTTCAGGGGTTGTAAGCCCAATTCACGCCGGTTTTGGAGTTTCCCAAAGGAGGGAGAACCGGCAATTTCTGGCCGAATTGAACCATCGAACGATGTGGCTGCTGCTCTTCATCCTATCGTGGGTCGCTCTAGTCCTGATACTGTTGGCCTATTTACATTTCTGACGCTTAGCGACTTCCCGAGCTTCGCCAAATGATTTGCCCAATGGATCGTGTTCGCCGGCCAACGAAGCCGAAGTGCGTCGGTTGTCTCACGCCAAGGCGGGCAACGATCTTGTTCCGCAATTCGTAACTTCTCGCGACGTACTCTTCGAATTCAAGGGATTCGTCACGCTGAGCGCGCGGTGATGAGTTTAAGTTGAAAAAGCGATAGGTTTCATCGCCAAGCGACGCGTGAGTTCTTGAAAACATAATTTGGCCCTTTCGAGTTTACAGCCGGTGGATAGACCTGACAGCTGTCAAATCCTGCAGTTCTGGCTCACAAAACTACCTGGCTCAATCGAAAGCCGCTATTACACCTTAGTCTAATGGCCGTGGCGAACTGCTCCTTAACCGCTATTTCCATCCGCATTGGTGAGTCACGCATTTCTACAGAGAAGGTTTGGAGGCCTTTCCTTTAGTCCCTTCGTCTTCGCGTTGATAGGCCGCCGGGCTCCGGTATCTTTAGGTTCAGCCGCAGACGGTACTCCTGCGCTGGAGCCGCGCCGTGGGACTAGGACGAGATCCGCCGCAGGCGGAACGAGCCCGCTGGCGGGCGAGCATCAAAAGAGGAGTATTCTGGAACGGAGAGGAGGTATGCGAAGAAGGCAAACGGATCGGAGAGACATTCGTAAAGGAACTTTTTTGGCGGATGATTTTTTATATTGCGATCGCCGCGACCGCCGACATTTGTACAATTAATGAAGGAGCAATCGCTCCCGCTGAAAGTCAAAGCATATGACCGATCCAACGCACCCAGCGGAAGACGAACCGCTGATCCGGGCTATTGCCATGCCGGCGGATGCCAATCCTTCCGGAGACATATTCGGCGGTTGGCTGATGTCGCAAATGGATCTTGCCGCCGCAAATGCCGCAAGCCGTCGTTCGCGCGGGCGTTGTGCGACGGTTGCCGTAGATGGCATGGTCTTTCATCAACCGGTCTTTATTGGGGATGAAGTCAGCCTGTACTGCGACATCATTAAAGTCGGCAGAACGTCAATGACGATTCGAGTTGAGGCCTGGCGGCGGAGTCGGACTGACGACGCCAGAAACAAGGTCACGGAGGCCACCTTTACGTTTGTCGCTGTCGACGAGAATCGAAAACCTAGACCGCTCCCGCCGGAGCAAGAGTGTTAGCGGGGAAAAGTCGCACTCTGTAAAGTATCAACGCGAGCCGATTCCCCCACCTGGCCGCATTTGCTCCCTAGTGAATGCGGGAGCGGCCGCTTAGGGGTCACCATACGAGTAGGTCTTTATACGGCCGGCTTGGCCTCTGGACCGACAGCCGTTGTCGATTGCAGTTAAATCGTAGACCGGAAATGGGCTCCTCTCCCTCGGAGTTTACGATTCAATTGCAAAGCAGATTGCAGCTAAATCGTAGACTCTTGCACTTTCCGGGAAAGTAATTCGCTGATCAAAGCGTGGGCGGCGCGCCCGTATAAAGAACCGTTCGATCGGGAGTGGAAGAGGCCATGCTGATAATCGCATTAAACCAGTCACTCAACGAGCCTCTGACTCAGCGCACTAGCTGGCTCATGCTTATCCGGTTGTTTCAGCAGACCCCAATATATAGCGCTCAGCCTTTGTTGGACGGCCTTGAGAGGTTCGCGCCGCCCCGTATTTCCTTATATGACGTGGGCTTACGTCCGGTCCCGAGGCCGA
>Ga0209647_1000505_pt1 | contig 36697 bp, 37 predicted proteins | sample GraSoi_2013_60cm_FD_185827 | JGI IMG/M metagenome (GOLD analysis project Ga0209647, IMG submission 185827) | Grasslands soil microbial communities from the Angelo Coastal Reserve, California, USA - Sample 9_17_2013_60cm (SPAdes) (version 2) | ecosystem: Environmental > Terrestrial > Soil >... | reverse complement strand
GAGCATCTCTATCTTTGATAAGACGCCAATAAATGAAATATTTTCGAACTCAATACAGCAAAATTTCAAAGAACTAAATCCTAATCAGTTGAATATCTTTAAGTAATATCAAAACGCTAGTGATATTATAATTGAAATAAAGCTTGTCATTGACGATCGACCACGTTTCGACCTCGGTAGGCGCCTTGTGTCCTGCGGAAGTACCGAAAGCGCAGAAACCACCGTATTGGGGAGCAAAATGTTCCGGGTTTTCTTTAAATGCGTCCATATCCTCCCGTATCGAGAACAGCCATTGAACATCTTTGTACGTATAGGACAGACTATCTGCGCCCATTACCGGTTTGGATTGCTTAAAAAAAGCGACAGGATCATATCCCTTGATGGCTTTTCCTCCGGGTGCGAACACTTCGGCTTTTTGGGCGCTTGCGCCAAATGCTGCAAACAGAACGAGGGTGAAGGCAAAGAATGATTTTTTCATTTTTTTATTTTTTGTTTGGTGAAAAGAACTAACGAACTATTTATTGGGCGAATTTCATCCAGTTTTTATCGGCATTGGTTTTCAGATGAGCTTCATCCTTGTTCCAGCTCTTGAGGGTATTGTTGAAGAACTTATTATAGAAGAGATAAAGTTTGCCATCCACTATTTTAAAAGTTCCGGGATCGACTTCTACTTTTTCTCCTGCGGAGCCCATGGCATAAGCACACCATCCGCCGTATAGAGGTTCATATTCCCCGGGGTTAGCCTTAAAAGCATCCCTGTTTGCGGTAGTAGCGAAACGATAAGTAACACCCTGGTACCCGAGGGTGATGTCTTTTTTTCCATCGATAGCCTTGTTGCTGGTGAAATACGCTACCGGGTCATATCCCTTGATGGCCAGACCGGATTCGTCGACGTTAAATTGTTTCTTTCGGGCTTCTGTCGACTGGGCGGAAACTACAACTGTAAAAACTGTTGAAAACAGGAGAACACTAAGTAATCTTTTCATAAAAAACAATTGACTGTTGTTATATCTCTTAAAATAAGAAGCTGCAGGCTATTAAAATTTTTTACTAAGCGCCTGTTTTCCAAACGCAAGCAGATCTTCCGGTTTTACATAGCCTATCGACTGGAGCACGGGTTGACCCGCTGCGTCAAACACGATAAGAGTTGGCAGCGAATGTATCTTCCATTTGGAAGCGAGTTCCGGCCCCAGCCCCTTTTCCACATCCAGAGATACATTAACAAAATTTTCGTTGAAAAATGCCGCTACGTCCTTGTCTTTAAAAGTCGTTTTCCTGAGCAATTTGCAGGGACCGCACCAGGTCGCATAGGCATCCAGGAAAATATATTTGTGTTCAGCAGCCGCGTTTCGCATGGCTGTGTCCCATTGATTTTCCAAAAAATTGATGCCTGTTTTTTTACCACTTTCCTCTTGATCAGGATTCAGGCCACCTGGCTGGGCAAGCGCATAAAAAAGAGAAGCGGCCAACAGAACGGCCAAAAGAAGGAGTCTGTAGAAGTATAGGTGCTTTTTCATGGTTAACATCTGTTTTAGTGTAATTATTCTAATATGAATTGTGATTGATCGTCTGCTCTATTTTAGTTCTGTAGGGTCATCAGCGGGTACACCCATCGTATTGCTGATGGTATTGGATATCACGTTGTCTCCGATAGCCAGTATCACATCTACGAGGTGCCCCTCAGTATATCCCACTTACTGTGCAAAAATACAGGACCGGATGAGCTCTTACAATGACCAATCTTCCCGAAACGTTATCTGCATCTCCCGAAAAAACCTTTTAGGTTTTCTTTAAAGATTCCCTGCGCATTATCAGGGCAGAATAGAAGAAAGAAACCTGGTTCCGGATAAGACAGTGAACGGTCGTCTATTAGGCCAGGTTTCTTTTTCAACTCCAAACTAAAAAGTACAAACTCGAATTAAGACTTACCCTTTTCGCAGGCAGCAGTGCAGACATGGCCTTTTTCACCATGAGCATAAACGTGCTTGCCGGCTTTTTTACAGGCTTCGGTGCAATGATGCTTTTTTAGTTTATCCGGGCTCTGCGTCTGTGCATGAATGGCAAGCGATGCGCCAACTAACAAAGTTGCAAAAAGTGCTTTTTTCATGATCTTTATTTTATTGTTTAAAAAATTGATCTTTTCCTATCGTGACGGGCTATATTGAAATTCCCGGAGATATTAAACCCGAAATAAATGCCCCCGTCCCCCCAGCTGCCCGTTGTCTGACCGATGTATTGCGATTCTATCAGTCCCTGGGAATTCGTAAACACCAATTGAAATACATGGCCGCCTGTCTCGATATCCCACCCTAATGAAAAGGAGTTATGTACTTTTGTGGATACCATCTGGTTCGGCAGCAGGTAATTGTATTCGGCATTGATGCTCATCCTTTTGGTGATCTTCAGCCTTCCCCCCGCCCCCAGGGCGAACTCATCGTTCTTGTCTGCAGCAGCAGGCACCAGGTTATAATGCAGGTAGGTGGGCGACAGCTCGGCAGAAAATATCCTGCTGAATTTCCTGGCGATCAATAATTGTCCCATATAGGCCGTACGGTAAGTGGCGTCGAGGTAGGACTTTTCCGGGTATTTCAAGGTATAATTGCTGATGGTGGCAAGGGCGCTTACCGTCACAGGCATCCTGTCGGTTCCATCTGTCTGCCGCAATAGCTTGTATTTGACGTACCCGTCGAAAGTTTTGTCGAAAGAGCTGCGACCCGCGCCAATATCGAGCCTATCGGTGATCCCGTAATCCAACCCCAGGCGAAGGGTTGCATTATCGAGCCCGAAATTAAGAGATCCCGCCGCAGGCGATTCAACTGTCTGCATATTGACGATATGCGTTGCCTTAAATGTTCCTGTGACATAGGAGGGCCGGGCATTTGCGCTGATGGAATCATCCAGGAGCCTGAGTAAAGGATCCTGCGCCCTGACCCGATTGTCTAGGATGGCTGTTAAAAAGAAAAGGGTAACCAGTTTTGACTTCATCGGGAATATGGTTTATCTGGGCTTACAATCCACTTTAATGGTGACGGTGATTTCTTTGGCTATTTTATCTTTTACGACCGAAGGAATATCGATACGGAAATCCTCCGGCCTGATCTCGAACTGCGACTGGCCTGAGAGGGTTCCACCTTTTACTTCCAACGTCGCCGGCACTTCAATTTCCTTTGTCGTATTATGGAGGGAAAGCATGCCTTTTACCATCACAGGGTATTGGCCGTCCTTGCTGACATCGAGATTTCCGGTGAAAGTACCACTGAAGCTGGCCTTCGGATATTTATCGCTTTCGACATAGTTCTCGTTAAAATGTTCCTGCATCAGCTCTTTAGGGAAAATGAACCCCTTCAAAAGCGAGGTAAAAGCCAGGTTCATTTTTCCGACGTCGACAATGGCGTAGACCTGGTTGTTCTCCCCCTTAATGTCTTCCAGGGGCGTTCTTGAATAGAACCCGATAAACCCATTCCTGGTAAGGTAGACCTGGCTATACGAGAGAAGGCCGGTAATCATGAGGGTTGATAAAATAATTAGCTTTTTCATGAAAGGAATTTTTAATTGTTATGTACTCCCTGATGTATCCAGGCGACTATCTTATTCACCTCGCAGTCGGAAAGCCGGGGTCGCAAATAGGGCATGGCCACGTATCCCGGGGCATGCGTCACGCAACCGGCCAGGTATCCATTGTTCGCCCAGGTGACCAGGTTGGAGTAGCCTTCCAAAAGGATTCCGCCGCTCCCGGCACTGCTGCCGCTGCCATGGCACTCGTAACAGTTGTTCTGAAGTATGGGAACGATATCCGTGGTGTATTTTACGCTGGTAGTGTCGCAGCCTCCGGCTCCTGATCCTTTCGACAATTTATCTTCGCTTTGTTTGGTACAACCGGTCACCCCTGCCCAAAAAATAGCGAAGAGGATCAGCCCCCATAACAGGATTTTTTTCATTTTTTATTTCTTTTATCCTTATGCAGCTATTCTATCACACAATCCACCACATTCACATCATTGAGAAAACCTGCACATTTACCCTTAATGGTGACTAAGCCCCCTTTGGGCGGAAGGTTAAGTTTTTCATGGCCGGCGAGGCGAAAGCTACAGTTGATGGCTGCAACCGGGTCCCCGGTGCTCAACAGGACGCTCATCGTACTATCGGTCTCCTCCCTGTCTAAAACCGTTCCCTTCACTTCGATCACTTTGTCCACAAATTTCCGATTGGCAGCCGCTTCGTCACGGCTATATTCTCCGAACAGGCCGGAAGCATCCAACCGGAAGACAGGGTCCAGGCTGCCGGCATTTACATGCGGTTTATTGATGAAATTTAGGGCCAGGAGGACTCCACAGATCATCAGAGTCAACACAACCCCTACCAGGATCAGTACGGCTTTCTTTTGCATCAGGAGACTTATTTTATGTTTACAACCGGGCAGTTGACAGTACCCGCGTTAGGGACAAGTAAGGGCGCTGCCATCGCGGAACTCAAATCTTTTACCGAGCTAAAGCTGCTGTTGTCGTACACCGCCACTGCCCATAAGGGAGAATAGCCCGCATCCGAGGGAATTACCGCTACTACATTATGTGTCTGGGTGGAACCGGCTTCTGTTTTAAAACCGGAAGCAGGGCCTCCGTTCGGCTGGTTGGGATTGATGGTAAAACTTACATAGATAGGAGCGAGCGGTACAGACCCGTTGGAAGTAATGCTCAAAGCTTTCTCGAAGAAGTTAAAATAATAAACTACCTTATCTTTATACCAACCCTGCGTCAGGCTGGCATCGCCGCTCCCGGAATAGCGTTGGACGGCGGTAGATCCTTTCGGTACCACGGGACAGTTGACCAGATTGTTCGTCTTGGTAACGGGATAACCACTGGCTACTAATTCCTGATAGCTGGTGATAGTATTGGGAACGTAGCTGGCCGGAACGGAGACATTGTATACCTGCCAGAAGTCATTGTAGCCTGCATCTCCGGGTATCACGTCGATAATGTTCTGGCCGGGTATCGAGGTCGTCTGTCCCTGTTTCGTAAATACGTAGATCGGTGCCGGGGCAGTCGGCTGTATGTCAAAATTATAATATTGGACTACTTTACCGTCCGGGGCAAAACCAGTGGTGATAAAGGGCCCCTGATCGAAATTGACGGGTTGATTGGCGGCAGGCAGACCGTTCGAAGAACTGCGGACCTGCAAATGGCCGGCAGTGCTGCTGAACCGGTCTATTGAAGCCTGTTCTGCCGTATTGGGATCCTTGGAAGCCGAAGAACTTGAAGTGTTACTCTTTTTGCAGGAAACGTAGAATAAAAACGAGCCGAAAAAGAAAGGCATAAGTCCGGAAACGATTCTGTTCATAATCATAGTTTTTTGATGGTACAAAACTATATTCCCGGTATCCCGTTATCATCCCCGAATTATAACAAAAGTATCACAGCTCGCTGGGAACCGGATATTTTGACCAATTTTGGGAACATGGAAACACAGCACTATGAACAAAGTATTGATTATTGAAGACGACCTACAGATTATTGAACTGTTGAAAATCCATCTTGCAGACCTTTCCTGTGAAATGATGAGCGCCAGGAATGGAAAAGAAGCATTGGAATTAGCCTCAAAAAATGCGTTCGACCTTTTGATACTTGACCTGATGCTACCCGGTATGAATGGCATGGAAATATGCCGGCGTCTCCGCATGTCGGGAAATAATACTCCTATAATAATACTATCGGCAAAGTCAGAAGAGATTGACAAGGTGCTCGGTCTCGAGACAGGGGCTGACGACTATCTGACAAAGCCCTTTAGTATAAGGGAATTTATCGCGAGGGTCAAAGTTATATTTAGACGAAAGGAGGATGCCGGGGAAGAGCTAAACAGACCAAACAGAATGCAGATAAAATTTGGGGAGCTGGAGCTTGACCTGGACAAACGGAAGATCACGCTGAATAATGCCCGGGTCGAACTGTCTCCAAAAGAATTCGATCTGCTGAGCCTGCTGGCTTCCAATCCAGGTAAGAGCTACAGCCGAAAACGACTGCTGAATCTCGTATGGGGATATGATTTCGATGGCTATGAGCATACCGTAAACTCCCATATCAATCGTCTCCGCGGGAAGATCGAAACAGATATTTCCAATCCCAAATACATACTTACGACCTGGGGCATCGGGTACCGGTTCAACGAAGAATTATAAAACCAAATAATATGCCGTTAAAATCTATTAGGGGTAATCTCTTGTTTTGGAAAATAGCGGGCATCTTTACCCTGCTACTGGTTATTTTAGGTTTCACATACATTGGCATCGCCTCCTGGGTCTCGAAAAAGAATTTCGACGAAATAAACCAGCAGCTATACGGCAATATAGCATCACACCTGGCGGGTTCCACACACCCCTTGAAAGAAGGCAGGCCTGATACGCTTGTTACGCATGATATCATCCATTCCATTATGGTTATAAACCCCAGCGTGGAAGTATACCTGGTAAATCCGGAGGGGAAGATCATTGACTTTGTAGTGCCGGATAGATCAGTCAAGGCTCGGGAGGTGGATATGGCTGCAGTCCGGCAATACCTCAAGGATGACGGTAAAAAATATGTAGAGGGCATAAATCCCAAGCGTCCGGAGCGAAAAAGCATCTTCTCCGCTGCCCCCATATACGAGCATAATCAATTGACAGGGTACGTGTACGCTATATTGGCGAGTGAAAAGCAGGAGGAAGTGGTGGCGGCCCTGAACGAGCATTTTTTTAATAGCCTGGAGACCGCTATATTTTTTGCTACGCTATTCGTCGCCTTCCTCGTCGGTATAATCACCTTTTTCCTGATCACCGACAGCATCTGCAAGATCTCGTTCATTGTGAAACGGTTCAAAGAAGGCGACTATGGCGCGCGGATCGAAGGTTATGTAAAGGGAAACCTCGGGTTATTGACCGCTACCTTTAATGAAATGGCTGATACCATTGTCGGTAATATGGATAAAATAAAGTCCATGGACAAGCTGAGACAGGAGTTGATCGCTAATGTGTCGCACGACCTGAGGAGCCCCCTGGCTATTATGCAGGGCTATATAGAAACCCTGGTCATCAAAGGGAACAACATCCCGGAAAAAGAAAAAATCAGGTATCTGTCCATTATCCTGGACAGTTCCAAAAAGTTATCCCATCTCGTAGGCCAGCTGTTTGAATATTCCAAGCTGGAAGCCAACCAGGTAGAGCCTCAAAAAGAACAATTCCTCATAACCGAACTGGTATCCGATATACTGATGAAATACGAGATGCTTGCAAAAGACAAAAAGATCGAACTAAGAATGGATTCGCCGGGCCATCTGCCCGCTGTATTCGCAGATATTTCACTAGTAGAAAGGGTTATTCAGAATCTGCTGGACAATTCATTGAAGTTTACGCCTGAACATGGCAGGATAACCATAACGCTGCAAGGTAAAATGACGGGTATCGAGGTTTCGGTCTCCGACACCGGATCGGGTATCCCGCTGAAAGATCAGCCGTATATTTTTGAGCGTCATAAGCAATTGCCTGGCACGGGGGCGATCGTTTACGAGGGAATGGGATTGGGGCTGGCTATTGTAAAAAAGATATTGGATCTGCACCAAGCTGCTATAAATATCAAAAGTTCTCCGGGTGCCGGTACCAGCTTTCGGTTTCAATTGCCTGTTATCTACTAATGACCGTCATAAAAGGATTTGGTTTTACTCCTTCTTTATTGTATTTACCTCTGTATTCCATTGGTGACATACCTGTTATTTTTCTAAACACTATCACCAAAGCGAATTTCGAGAACTTCATAAAAAAATGGTATGAGCACTTTCCCAAATAATCAGTATGATGCAATCGAAAACCTGATCTTTAAAGAAAATTTGCGTATCGAAGCGCTGGATTTTCATCCCGACCAGGACTTGATGCTTGTAATACTTAACACCAAAGTAGCTTTGACACAGAATTTATCATCCTATAATTCTTTAAAAAGGGCTGATAAATCTCAATTGCAACAGTATAAACTAATAGGTAACGGGACGGGTGTTCATTGGCCATTACTTGACGAGGATTTAAGTTTAAAGGGGTTTTTGCAAAATGAATTACGAAAGGTTGTTAAGACTGATAAAGGATCTGTGGCTGCGTAACCTTAACTGTGATAGTATTAATTATTGTTTTCCCCTTCCTTACTTCTAAAATTTAGGATCAGGGTATTCTGGCATTTGAAGATCAATTTACTCACAACCTTCATCGATGGCTCTTTCAATCAAATCAGAGTCATTCTTGCTCCATAACCCGACCAAATCATGGGCCGAAGGCCAGGGCTGATCTTTTGTCTTCGCAGCTTTCTTAAGCACACTTTCCAACTCAATAAGAACGGCCTCATTTTACCCAAAGCCTCCCGGTGCGCTACCGCGCCCCGCGGCTTTTTCGTTTGTCCGCGCCTGAGAGCGAGCTCGCGCGCTACCCAACAAAAAAGCCGGCCAGACTATCGTCTGGTCGGCTTTGTGACCCGGATTGGATTTTTCTCCAACCAAATGCATGAGGATTTAAAAAATCTCTTTTTTCTTAAAATACTGATAAGCAAGCATTAAATAGATACTATACATCTATATTGGCTTACTGTTCTAAAAAGAACGAGCAGGATGGAGTTTACAAAGAATTGCCAAAATTCAACACGGGTGTGATTGCAGAACTGGGGTCAAAAAAGTATACTTAGATCGGGATAATTTTATAAATTCCCTTTATTTACCCTATTTTCATTCTTAAAGTTTCTGCATGGATTTAGATACTATTCAAAGCGTTGTAGAGGAATTATTAGAGGAAAATTTGTCGACACTTGAGTACTATTTTTCAGTGTATGAAGAATTGGCCGAAGATCGAGACGCTCTGCATGATGAAATCATTCATAAGATTTTATCCAGGAAGACTTATTCTAAGAACAAACGTGTATATATGCTTGGAGGAGCAACAGCCAACGGTAAGTCAACCTTTCTAAATAGTGGTATCAGACAATACCCATTAGATGCCTTAAAGATTGATCCCGATGAAGTCAAGGCTGAACTACCGGAATATAAATACATGGTAGCCTTAAAAGAGATGACAGCTGCAAGCCGGGTGCATGAGGAAAGTTCCATCATTTCAAAGGAAATTCGACGCATAGCTATTGAAGAAGATTATGATATTTTATTGGACGGTATTGCCAATGATACTCTGGAACACCGCTTAGAAGATTTGGCGGAATTAAAATCCCATGGCCATACAGTGATCATTGATTATGTCACACTGGACACTTCACTCAGCCTTCAGAATGCCTTGGATAGATACCGAAAAACGGGGCGTTTTGTCCCTGAGGAATTTATCCTTGAAAAAAACAGGATGATAGCGGAGCTCGTTCCGCAATTGATTGAAAATAAATCATTTGATGAGTTGTATCTATGGGATACTAACATAAAGAACAAGCCTCGTTTGATCCTTTCACAGATAAATGGTATATTAGCATTAGAAAATCAAGAGTTGTACGATAACTTTAAAAACAAAGCTCATGAAACAGGCAGCGAGAGTTAGAGCGGGCATTCCTAAAAGTGACAGAGCGCTTGTAAACTTAGCCAACGGCAAAAGGAAGCCAAAGTCAGCGAAGGAAAAAAAGATACTTGCTGAAATAAAAAGTCGAAAGAAGGAAGGGGGCATGATCTATATACCACATGATTGACATTCTTCTTCATATCAAAAGTTTCTTTCGGGAGACTTTTTCATTTAAAGACCATTTCCTTATATACGCGCAATAAAATACCGATCTGGTCCTATTCCACCATCTAGCCCTGTAAAGGAAATTAAATGCATATACAACTTTCTCTAAAGTTGATGCTCTTGCCCGCCCAATCAGCACCTAATTTATTGTATTCAAGTATAATGGAATTGTCTGTGTCAGCTACTGTAGGCCCTCCTGAATAAACAAGAGTATAAGATGGCGGAATTGAAGATTTCCATTCGTCGGCAAAATAGTAAATTGGACCATACTTTTCAAATAGCGCGGCAGGGCAAAAACGAGGAGGACTTTCCAATTAAATGTTTGGTGGCCCGCAGGGTCGGATTATTTTATCTCCTGATTTTCAATGGCATAAACGATGAAAAATTTTACATTAAGTGTAAATATGTGATTTTAATACATAAGTATACTTATTTTTAAGAAAAATAAGCATGCAAACAAGAAAATTAATTGGTGAAATATTAAAAAGTTCAAATATTTAAGACAAGAATGAAAGAACTGGATATACTTGAAAATAAACTTCATCCTAAGGTCCGGCTAAATGCTATTTGTCCTTATTTTACCATGTTTCCCCTTCTGTTTCCTTTTAAGGTTTTACAGAAAGCAAAAAAAACTGACTACGTATATGATCCTTTTTGCGGGCGCGGAACTACCAATTATGCGGCGAGGTTGTTAGGAATACCCTCCTATGGAGTAGATAGCAATCCGGTTGCGCATGCTATAGCGCAGGCTAAACTAATAACCGTCAAACCTGAGACCCTAAAGACCCTATGTACTTCAATTCTGGAGAATCAGCAGGTGACCAGCATACCCGATGGTGAATTTTGGACCTGGGCCTACCACAAAGACACCTTAATACAAATCTGTCGAATTCGGGAATACTTTTTGACAAAACCAAGGCTGGATAAAGTAGACGTCGCCCTGCGAGCAATTATGTTGGGTCTCCTGCATGGCCCTAAGATGAAGAACCAAGCATCCTATCTATCCAACCAGATGCCACGGACCTTTTCGACAAAACCCGATTATTCCATTAAATATTGGAAGAAACATTCACTGAAACCCGAATTATTGGATGTAAAAACGCTTGTAAATCGAAAGGCAGCGTATGTTTTTACTGAACAAGTACCCAAAAAGGTGGGCGGAAAGATCGTACTTGGCGATAGTAGAAATATTAATGAGGTCTCAGATACAAAATTCGATTGGGTAATCACCTCCCCACCCTATTATGGAATGGTTACCTACGAACAAGACCAGTGGCTTAGAAATTGGTTCCTTGGGGGGCTAGATAAAGTGGATTATACCACCCGAGGCCAATTGACACACGGGTCCGAAACCAGTTTTGTAACAGATCTGTCAAAGGTGTGGGGAAATACGGCGGAAAAATGCAAACCGGGGGCTAAACTGATTATTCGCTTTGGGGCCCTACCCAGCAAATCTGAAAAAACTCCTTCGGAATTAATAAAAGAATCATTGAAGACGGCCAATTGCGGCTGGCAGGTAAAAACGATTCGGACTGCCGGAAAACCAATAGAGGCCAGGCGACAGGCCAACCAATTTAAGAATGCTGCGGCTGGCTATATTGAAGAAATAGATCTGTTTGGAACGCTAAATATATAAAACGATGTTTGACCCTGAAGAGATACCGCAAGTGAAGAAAAGCATCTTGGAGTGCGCTCTCGCTGATCGTAAACTGCTGGATGATCTTAGGGCGGAAGTGATTGAGATGAAGCCCTATGTGAAAGTGATCCAGCCCAGAACAATCACGACCTATTCACTAGTTGCTAGCGAAAGCACAAATAACAAGTTGGTATATGACCCCTTCTACTTTCAACTTATTCGGGTAGTAGACTCCAACGGCAGAAATCGATGTCTGGACACAATTACTCCATCCACCAACAGCGATCTGTTAAGCCAGCGGCAATTTGATGAACGAGGAAATCCCCAAACCGCACTCGGCAGTCTTATGAAGGATCTGGGCTGCAAAACCCTGAATGATCTTAGTCCTATGATTCCCACAGGGAAGTTCATGGAAGAACATCCGGACCAAGTGTCAAGGTCCTGGGTGCAGGTGTATCGAGATCTGTGCGAATGGGCGGTGTTATATGAGAGCATTTGTCATGAAGGGTTTACGAATAATACTGTCATCATCAAAGACGGATTACTGCGGAGTAAAATATTCAAATACGAGAAAAAAAACGATCGTGCCCTGTTCATCGAAATGATGAATAAGATCAATGCGGCGATAGACGAAGCAAATAAAAAAAGAAGGGTTAAGATCTTTTTTGTCGGTTTAGCTAAGCATAGCCAAGTGTTATCCCGTTATTCGCTGGCCATGCAACTGGAAGATATTTTCCCTGCAGGGGAAGCCCGCTATGCTCAGGTTCCTGAGACAATGGAAGAAAAATCCTACATCTGGAAAGAATATATGAAAAAGGTGGAGGGGGAACAAGAAACAGAAGAAGGCACAGAGAAAAATAAATATTCGGTAGGAAAGCTTTATTTGACGCGGTTCGGGAAGACCAGAATCGACCCGGTGTGGGCAATCGACCTTTTAGCGAGTCAGGCTGTTTCGGATGCTGAAATATTCGGTTATCTGCTGAAAGATACATTGGATGCCTTCCCTGTTCCCTATTATCCTGCCTGTCTTCAAAAGGCATTGGAATTCGCCCAAATAGTGGATTTTGACTTGGATATTCTACAGGACGAAGTCGTAAAAGCAATAAGAACCATCCTACCCCCTGGTAGACAGGAAATAATCGACCATCAGAATCTATTTAAAGATCAATTAACAAACAGGCAATCATGAGATTATTTCCTGATGATAATATCGTGGGCATTTTCAAGGGCTTTAGCGAAGGTGGCCTGGAATTTCACGCCGATATTGTTCTAAAGTATGACAATCGGTTTCAGAATATTCCAATGCATGGCCAATTCCTTGTCGTCGAACTAGAGGGCGATAACGAGGCCGTTTTGGGAAGGATAACCGCGGTTGCCGCGCTTGGAAGATTAGCGAGCTCAGCGGGAGAGGATTATGCAATTCGTGCTGTCTCGGAAGGCAGGAAAGTAGCGGAAGAACTCAGAGAAGGGTACCTAAAATACAAGGTTGATATCCGTGTACTGGGCGTTCTCAGAACTAACAATGGTGATTTACATTTTGCTCCCTCTCACCGCAGGCTCCCTCATGTCGGAAGCAGAGTGGCTTTTTTATCCGATGAGGTGCTCAAGGAAGTTGCCGGGCACAATATTCTCAATGAAAGAAAGGAACCCGCATCCGAATTTGGCTATTTATCTTTTGGAGAATTTGTATATACAGGTGGGAAAACCAATTCGAAAGTAAAACTGGAATCCTGGATGTTACCAAAAAATCCCGAAGTAATTACCAAGTTTCGGATCGATCAATTGGTTGCCCGAAGGTCTTTTGTCTTTGCCCGGGCGGGGTTTGGCAAATCCAATCTGGTGAAATTACTGTTCAGTAATTTATACCAGGATACTCCTTTTGTGACCAAACGAGCAGGAAAACAGGTCCCGGTAGGCACGGTCATTTTTGATCCAGATGGGGAATATTTCTGGCCGGATGACAGCGGAAGACCCGGTTTATGTGATGTGCCCCACCTAGAAGACAAGGTCGTCGTATTTACGAACAAAAAGACAACAAGTGATTTTTATCGATCATTCGTGGCTGACTCGATCAAACTGGATATTCGCCGACTCCGACCCACGGATGTCATTTCTATTGCGCTACCACCGGAGAAACAAACCCAGCAAAACGTTCAAAAGCTGAAGGGACTGAGCATAGCCAAATGGATAGAATTGGTAGACCTTATTAATAAAATGGGGAATACCACACCTCTGCCTGACTTACGAATGCTAATACTTGGTGAGGATAGCGATCGGCAGGATGCAGAGATAATCGCGATCCGGAGCAATATGACAACTATCGTTCGACTCATACATGACCCGAGCAGCCAGATGATGGATAAACTTTTTGAGGCTTTACGTAATGGCAAATTGTGTGTAGTGGATATTTCACAAATGCGTGGGGCAAACGGGCTCATTCTCTCGGGGATTATCTTACAACAGATATTCGAGTATAATCAAAACGAATTTACCAGTAGTGAGCCTAATAGCATCCCGACCATTGCTGTTCTAGAAGAAGCGCAATCTGTCCTTGGTGGAAACAACGGGTCGGAAAGCCCTTATATTGCTTGGGTGAAAGAGGGCAGAAAATTTGGATTGGGCGCGGTATTGATTACCCAACAGCCGGGCAGCATATCGGACGAAATACTAAGTCAGGGAGACAATTGGTTTATCTTTCATCTTTTGTCAGCAGTGGATCTGGGAGCTCTTCGGAAGGCTAATGCGCATTTTAGCAATGATCTTCTAAGTTCGTTGCTGAATGAGCCTATTCCCGGGAACGGCATCTTCTGGAGCAGTGCTGGAGGAAAGCCGTACCCTATTTCCGTAAGGGTATTAAGTTTCGAACAGCTGTTTAGCATAAGAGACAAGACATATAATTCTCGCGCAGGCAATACGTTCAGCGTAGGATTACAAAAAAAATATGATCAGCACCTAGACAAAGCAAAGGAAGAGGTGGGAACCGTAGAAATAGCAACCTCAACGGAAGACGATTCTGATGAAACTACTCCGCGGGAAGATGTCATGGAGATTTATAGAAAAAGCGCCTTTAAAGCAGTAAAGGCAAATGAGGTCATGATGAAGAAATTGAAAAGCAATGAGATGCATTGGATGGGTTTGAAAACCGCCATTTCCGATGCCTTACCTGCAGATCTACAAAATAAGCAGGAATTGACCCAAGAATTCGTATCGAGATTTATGAACGAAGAGTTCGGAGAAAAGAAGTGGGCTACTGAGAAAAGACCGAGCAAATCGAAATCCGGCAGCTTTACGTCTTATTTAATAATTTTATAGCTTTACAGAAAGCCTTATTGATGAAAGATGTCGTTAAAATACATGAAGAGGTCTATGACCTTTTAATGAACTACCGCGAGACGCAGCCATCGTGTCGTTTCGCCTTCCGAAGAAGCAATCGGTCCAACCGCTTAGAAGAAGGATACTGGTTTTATGGAACAGAGCGTTACCTTGATGTATCTTTTTGGACAGGAATGGATTGGAAGAATAAGACTCCTAACATCGTTTTTGCTATCATCGTCGCTACTGGTGAAACATTCTTGGAGATCAGCACTTCCGACTCGGATATTAAAAGAAGGTTTGTCGTGCAACACCTGGTTGATGCACTGCAAATGGAGGCCAGGGGACAGCGCTTTCGAAGGTCGTACCTCAACTGGAGTGACAACTATCTTTCCTCCTTGGCTAATTTCCTCGATACGGATAAAGTGCTGATCGATGATATTATACGCGAGAATAGCGCTTCTTTCTTTACATCAAGCGAGGAAATGATTGGCTTTATTCCGGAGGAGGATTTTACAGTACAATTGGAGAAAATAAATACCTACCGGAAAAAACTGAATGGTAAGCCACACGAGAATACACCCGGCCAATCGGATAAACCTCAGCGAATTGCTCGGTTGAGCATTGAAAATTTTGGGCCTATAAAGAATGTTGAAATAGATGATATCCCTTTTTCGGCACAATGGATCTTTTTTACCGGTGAAAATGGAACCGGTAAAACTTCGATACTTCGGGCACTGGCCACTGTATTGTGCTTCAGGAGACTCAATGAAGGGGAGATAACGCAAGATCTTCCTTTCCGGGCCCGGTTCTCATTATATGATCGTATAGGTACTCGTATCGACTTCGAAAGAGTAGAAAATGAGACTACAGAGAGAAGAGACTTGCTCAGCAGCGGTTTCGCCAGCTATGGGCAATCTAGGCTGAGAACCGGCCAGCCAGCAGAATCGAGTGCGTCAATTCTTTTTTTACGAGAATCGCTCTATGACTCCTTGTTTAAAAATGATTTGCCTCTCATAGACCTACAAAGCCAATTCGATAACTGGCAGAAAGACCCTCTTCTCCTATCAGCCTATGAGCAGAGGAAGTCCTATATAACGGAGATATTGACGGATATATTACCGAATCTCTATAACATCAATTTCGACGACGAAAAAGGAGGTGTTAAAGTAACTTCCTATATTGAAAAAGACCATGAAGACGGGCAATTCAGAAAAGTCACCTTTGACCAATTAGCATCCGGCCTAAAAAGCATGATTGCCATGATCGGCGACATTATTGCACGTCTATATAATCAGCAACCGGAAGCATTTGATCCCTCTGAATTCACAGGGATAGTTCTGATTGACGAGATCGATATCCATCTGCACCCTAAACTTCAGAAGCAATTAGTTGAGCAATTGACGAAGACTTTTCCAAAGATACAGTTCATCGCTTCTACACATAGTCCCATTTCGTTGTTGGGAGCCCCCAAAAATAGCCGGATTTTTAAAGTGGAGCGCAATGCCATGGAGGGCGTCACTGTTCAACGGCTGGACGATAAGTTGATACTAGGTGATCTTCTTCCCAATACCATCCTGACATCGCCCATATTCGGACTGGAAGACATCATCCCTGTTAGTCATGACGCCGGGAGCCAGATGAGGACTGAAACTAGCTATACCGAAATTGAAGTTAATAACGAAGTGAAGAGAAAAATTAATGAGTTTCTCACGGATGAAAAAGAGCAGCAATTGATCGACTTATTCAAATCCCGGAGAGTATGAGGTTTGTTGTAAAACGGGAGGAAGACAAGACAGAAAAGCTAGCCAGTGAACAAACTTATCTAGCATTATTGGAAATTGCCCGGACCGGGAATACGGAATTGATAAAAGATTCCATTTACCGAGATAGTTATGAAACGCCTGATGGAAGAAGGTCCAAAGTAGAAGATCAACTGGCTAAAACATACAAAAACAAATGCGCCTACTGCGAACGATTATGCAAGGCAGATATCGAACATTACCGGCCCAAGAAGAGTGTTGATGAAGCCAACGGGCATCCTGGCTATTACTGGCTTTGTTACGAATGGACCAATTTGGTGCCTGCCTGTATTACATGCAACCGAGAAGGAAGTAAACATAACCACTTCCCGATTCTTGGGAAGCGGGTCCTCTACCCACCTTTATTGCCCAACAATCATTTAGCTCTGGACGCGTGTAAAGCGGAAAATTCACCTTTGGCGGAGGAAAAGCCTTGTCTATTACATCCGGAAATCGATCATCCGGAAGATTTTTTTGGATTTGAAACCGACCCCAGTGGGGCAGGAATTCGGTTGGTCGGAGTTGATACAGAGGGCAGGGGCACATGCACAATCCAGACCTGTCTATTAAACAGACAAGAACTCACCCTCGACCGAAAAATAAGTGTGATAGACGAGTTTAAAGATGCGGTAGAAGGTCTTTTTTACCAATTGCAAAACGATGAACTGACGGAAACCGAATTTCAGCAGGGAATTATTCAGCACCTCCAGATACTAAAAGCAAAGAGTAAAAATCCGGAAAAGACACATACATATTTGAGGAAATTTATAGTTGCTTCGGCTGAGAATTTTGAGAAGATCATCCTTCCTTTTCTGGAGCCCAAGGTCAGGATAATTGTGTTAGAAGCAAAACGCCGGCATAGTTAACGCCACGTCGACCTCGTGAATAAGACATCCCATTAAAATGGTCAATTAAATTATCACTGAGCTCCAATTGCTTGGAGAAGGTCGTCCAGTAATAGTTTCCTCTTGCCATTCGTTGGCACTATTATAATCCCGACAGGTTTTGTAGAATAAAATTCCGAACAATTAAGGATCCAATTTGCTCCAACCAAGCACAAACAAGACAACAATACAAATAGGTTTGCTTCAGCTGGGACAGTTTCCGACTGTTGATGAAGACGACCAGGATGATTCCGAAGACGTTCATAGTTCTGAAGGAACAGGAAATATGGCGTCCATCGAAGAATTATGATTTATGGGAAATCGTGATCGCCACTAACCCCTATTAGGATTCAAACCGAGAGTTGATTGGTAATCAGCCTCTTGAAAAAGGCCTTGCATGCAACGAAAAATATCGAAAACAAGAAACCCGCAACTATAGCGGGCTTCAAAAAATAACCTCATTAAAGTGACCCGGATTGGATTCAAACCAATGACCCCAAACTTAGAAGGTTTGTGCTCTATTCAGCTGAGCTACCGGGCCGAAATTCATCCCACAGCCGCGAGCCCCACCAACGGGAACCCCGCTACTCCGAAACGGCCGCAAAAATAAAAAAAAATCGCCAAGGCCCCAAACCGTTTTGCCGTCAGAGGTTTTAATTATCTTCGGCCCGCCATCCAAGGCTCTACGCAGGTCAATCCGACGCAGGCCCAACCCTGCAGGTCCAAACCCCTGCAGGGCCCAAACCCGCAGGTCAACCCCAGCCAGGGCCAAATCGGATGGGCGCTAAAACCGCCATCTAGCTAAAACCGCTATCTATGGACGTAAAAATCGAAGACAGCTGGAAAAATGCACTGAAACAGGAGTTCAACAAGCCCTATTTCATGCAAATAACCACTTTTTTGAAAACAGAGAAATTAAGCAACAAAACCATCTATCCCCCCGGGGGACTTATTTTCAACGCGTTTAATACTACCCCATTCGATAAGGTGAAGATCGTCCTGCTGGGACAGGACCCCTATCACGGGCCGGGACAGGCGCATGGGCTGAGTTTTTCCGTTCAGAAAGGGATTCCTCCCCCACCCTCCCTGATCAATATTTTTAAAGAACTGCAAAAAGACGTCGGTATGGCTATCCCCAGCCACGGGAACCTGACCCACTGGGCGGAACAAGGAGTGCTGCTGCTCAACGCTTCGCTGACGGTCCGTGCCAACGAGCCGATGAGCCATGCAAAGATTGGCTGGGCGGAATTCACCGATGCGGTCATCTCGAAAGTCTCCGCTCTTAAGGAACACACGGTGTTTTTGCTGTGGGGGAAGTTTGCTCAGGAAAAACAGGCGCTGGTCGATGAGACCAAACACCTGGTGCTGAAAGCAGCCCACCCCTCCCCATTCTCTGCGGATAAGGGTTTCTTTGGGTGCAGGCACTTTTCCAAGGCCAATACCTGGCTGATGAGCAATGGGATCGATCCGGTGGACTGGTCGCTGCAATAAGCCCGAGCCCGGCAGCCGGCAAACCCGGCAAAAACCGGCAACCCGGCAAGCCCGACAATCCGACAATCCGGCAAACCGATAATCCGGCAAACCGATAATCCGGCAAACCGGCGGCCCCGCAACCAACTTCACCACAAAGATCTCCATAGCCAAAGCCAACAACAAATTATACTATGTCTTCTAGGAACAATATAATCTGGAACATCCTCGGGCGCATCTGGGCCGTCTGGGTTATCCTGATCTTCATCGCGACCATGCTGGTCTTTATGATTCCTTTTCTTCTGTTTAGCTATTCGCAAAAAGACCCCAAAAAGACCCGGCGGTTCATCTCTTTTGCTCGGGTATGGATGGGCGTGTTCCTTCCGCTGGCAGGTACCCCGCTAACAGTAAAAGGACGGGAAAAATTCGCAAAAGGTCAGACCTACATCGTCGTCTGTAATCACAATGGCCTCATCGACGTGCCTGTCTCCTCCCCTGCAATACCCGGCGGCAATAAAACGATCGCCAAGGTAGAATTTACCAAGGTCCCCATCTTCGGCCTGTTATACCGCACCGGCAGCGTGATCGTTGATCGAAACGACGAAGCCAGCCGGCGTGAGAGTTTTAACAAAATGAAAGAAGTGCTGGAAATGGGACTACATATGTGCCTTTACCCCGAAGGCACCCGCAACAAAACCAATGAGCCGCTAAAGGCATTTCATGACGGCGCCTTCCGCCTCGCACTAAACACCGGAAAGGCCATCATTCCCGCCGTTATTTTCAACAGCCGAAAGATCATGCCTGCCGGCAAGACCTTTTATTTCCGGCCGCATCCCCTGGCCATGCATTTCCTCGACCCCGTCACGCCACTGCCGGGTGAAAGCGTCGAAAGCCTGAAACAACGCGTGTTTAAAGTGATGTGGGATTATTATGTGGCTAACGCACGGTAGCGCTCTCGCCAACCGGGCGCCAAACCTTGCCAATCGCGGCCAAACCCCGCCAACCGGCGCGCTAATTACTGATTATAAAAATACTTCGTCCTGTTAATCCGCAAATCCTGCAAAATCCCCGACTTCGGACTAATCGTAAAATTAAAGAAGTGCGTATACCCTACCGGCGTCACATTGATCGACATCTGCCAGCAATGCAAATCCCGGGAGATCGAAGCCGTCAGTGACTGCATCTTCTGATACTTCACATCATAATACCCATTCAGTCCGACCTTCCATTTCTCCGTCAGGTTAAAGTCGCCGCTCCAGTTGATCGAGGAGGTCACTGTCGTCGCAAATCCCGAATAGTCGGGCTTTTCGGCACTGACAAAGTTGAGCGCAAAGGCCAGATTCAGGGACCAGGGGACATTGAAGTCGGCAAACTGCCCCGGGTTATTCCGGATATAGTTGAGCTGGGCCTGCTGCTCTTCCATCGTCAGCGGTATCTGGTCCTGCTGGTTTTGGCTTTTTTGCTGGGCCAGTTTGTCGTCCTTGGGCTTGCTCTTGAAGCTGGTGGAAATGGCCAGATTGCCCTGGCTGATGCGGCCCAGCGAGAACTTTTTTGCAGCCCAGGCATATTTGTCTTTGTTGAAACCAAAGGAATCGGTCTGGTAGGGATTCAGCGTCGCTCCACCCGTGATATTGATGTTCTGGAATAGGGTACTTCGGAAATAAAACGTGATAGGCGATAGTTTAAAAGAGTCGGCCAGGTAGTTGTAACTGCCGTTAAAGCCAAACCCATCGATGATGGTGATCTTCTTGATGCCGGCCGTAGAGGTATCCGATTTCGACCGGACCTTTATCTCAATATGATTGTCCAGTCCAAAGGATATACCCCCGAACCGCCCTTCGCCAAAGGGCCCATAGGTAGTCCCGTCAAAATAGGAGACGCGCTGCGTCCGGATCGTATGGGATGTGTCTGCCGAATCGTGCGGCGTTCGAAGAGAATAATAATAGGACCCGGAAAGGTCGGGTTTATAGCTTATACTAATGGTAGGCCGGATAACATGGCGTATACCCATCAGGGTGCTATTACGGCCAAAGCCCTGGAAAGTACCGAAGATAGCCGAAGCAAGACTCAGACTGAAAGACACGTCCTGGGCCGACCACAATCCTTTCTGGATGCTTACGGTATCGACCCGGTTCCTGATGAGGTCGTACTGGCGGAATAATTTCTGGGAATAGGTCCTGGTCTGCAGGCTGACTCCGGGAGTGATCTGTATCGGTCCTTTCAGGGGTAAAGTCAGGGTGATCGGGATGCTGTGCTGCGAACCCCACTGAAAAGTATCTATGATGCGCTTGAAGCTGAACAGGCTGTCATAAAAATTGGCGCTGCCGGCTACCGTGCTGCTCAGCCCTATCCCAAATTTCTCATACCATTTAGGCGTCCCCGTAAACTGCTTTTTCTGGAATGGATAGACGGTCGGAGCGGTGAACGCCAGGTTGGGAAGGCTCACGCTGACAATGCGGGTCTGGTTGTTCTGGCTGTGGTTGGCGCCGACCGTCAGGTTGTATGTACCGTTCCATGTCTTGGAATAAGTGATCGAAGAGCTCAGCTGGTTAGTATAGTTGGCCGTAGGATTGTTCAGCAGGTATTGATTATACTTGGTGGAAGCGACGTTGACATTGGCCGAAAAGCTCTGACCCGGATGGGCCTTCGTGTCGACTACGTGACTCCAGTTAAAGCTAAAGGTATTGGAGGTGGTGTAAGCATCCTTCCCTACACTGCTGAGCAGTTTGGTATTCTGATAGGCAAAGTTCAGCTGGCCGCTGTAGCGGTAACGGACCCGGTAGGTGGGGGTCACATAGATGTTATACCCGCCATAGGAATAAAGGTTGGTCCGGAAGGTCACGTCAAAATAATCGTTCAATACTTTATAATATCCCAATCCTTCCAGCCCGAGGCCGGCCTGGTCGTTGGCCGTAAACTGAGGCGGCAGCAATCCGGAATGGCGACCCTGTGTCAGTGGGAAAAAGCCAAAGGGAATATAGATTGGGATCGGTACGCCTTCAAACTCAGGATGGATAGGACCAGTGATCGCCATCTTTTTATTGATGATCTTCATCCGGTTGGTCCGGAACGCAAAGTGTGGCGTGTCCAGGTTACATGTAGTGAAAATTCCCCGGTATCCATAATATTCCTCAGGAGTGACCTTTTTCATCTTTTCGGCATGGACAAACATCTCTCCCGAGTTGGTATAGGTATGCTGGGTAATTCCCTTCTGGGTCTTGATATTATAAATAATGGAGTCGGACTGCATGGTATTGTCCGTCTGTACCATTTTAGGCAGGCCAATGATATTACCGGCTGTGTCGCGGGTAGGAGAAGCTGTGATGATGTTGTGGTCCTGGTCATATTTAATTACATCGGCAGTCAAGTTGGCATCCTTGTACTTGGCATTGGCTTTGGAATAAAGGGTGATATTCCGGGTCGGGATGACCATGACGATGGAGTCAGAAGCCTTATAGTCGATCGCCGACTCTAATGTATCTTTGGATATCTTGAATTCGGTAGTATCGAGTGTGGGGCCGATCTGTTCCTTGATGAGAGCGAAACGGGCGGTATCCTGGCTTCGGTTCCTGTAGCTGTTATCGATAGCCGGCAAATGAGCATGGTCGCCGGGACGAGTAGTATCGGATGGATATGTTAGTATTTTGGTAAAACGGCCCAAAGCTGAATAATTTGCAGGACTATTGAGCGTTACTGAGAAGAATAGCGCAGTAAAAATCAATGTCAGAAAATATTTTGAGCTAATTTCGCGTCCGTTATTGTTCATACATGTATAAAAAAACAAATAGATACGGGCTGGTATGCGGTGGCAAAAATAGCCATTACTCCATTACGATTGTGTAAGATTATGTGAAGATTGACGGATTTGGCAAAATATAGGGACTATGATCAAAAAGACGACCACTTTGTTAACCTTATGTGCAATGGCACTGGGTTCTTCGTCTTTCAATACCGTCGGCCCTCCACCGCAAAGATCCCAGCTCCGTACCATTATTATAGATCCCGGCCATGGAGGATTCGACCCTGGCACACATGGGTTGATCTCAAAAGAAAAAAACGTCGCCCTGAATATATCGCTCAAACTGGGCAAAGCATTACAGCAAGCGTTTCCGGAACTAAAAATAATTTATACCCGGACAACAGATATAATGCCGGGTAACAGGCCGACACTCCCGGAAGGTATCCGTTACCGGGCCGAGCTGGCTAATAATTCGCATGGAGACCTCTTCCTATGCATCCACTGCAATTCCGATGGCCGTGATCCCGGTAGATACGCAATCCGGCGTCTCGTACGTTATAAAACCACCGGGCGGGGGAAAAAGAAAAAACAGGTGCCGGTGTATGCCACTACCTGGGTTAAGAATACTACGGTTGGGACCGCCACGTATATCTGGAAGGCCGACCGCAACCTGCCCAAGGGGGACGCCATCAACCAGCGGGAGACCGCCCGGGGAGAGAATATGGGGGATAGCAAGAATTCCGCTTTCGACCTGACATCCCCGGAAGCAAAGATGCGGGCGCAGTTGTATGAGAAAAAATATTTTGCCAACAGCGCTTTATTGGGGACATTGGTCCAGAAAGAGTTTATAAGATCAGGCAGGCGCAGCGAAGGGGTCGTGCAACGTCAGGTAGGAATTGGTGTCCTTCAGGCAACGGGGATGCCGAGTGTCCTGATTGAAACCGGCTATCTGACCAACCGGGAAGAAGAGCTCTACCTGAATAGCAAAAAAGGACAGAACGAAGTGGTCCGTGATATTGTTAATGCTTTTAGTGAGTACAGGACCCGGCTGGAAGGGCGCGGAGAGACAAGCAAAGAGATAAAAAAACAAAAATTCAATAAAAAAGATCTATAGGGACGAGAATGAAAATGATAAAGTATAAATGGATAGTATTGATGGGCGGCCTTTTCACCGCCCTTACCGGCAGCGCCAACCCCGGCGGTGCTAACCTTGGCAACACCAACCCCGGCAAACCCGGCGGCCCCCACCCTCCTCAGAAACAAGCGATCCGCACGGTTATTATAGACCCTGGTCACGGCGGGTTCGACACCGGCACCAAAGGGCTGTACTCTAAAGAAAGTGCTGTGGCCCTGGCCATTTCCATCAAGCTGGGCAAGGCCATGGCGGAAGAATACCCGGATATAAAGCAGGTTTTTACCCGTACGACAGATATAATGCCAGGCGGCGGTTCGACCATCGCATCTGGTCTCAACTACCGCGCAAACCTGGCCAATAAATCCAAAGCCGACCTTTTTATTGCCATACATTGCAACAATGACGGACACCCGGCAGGCCCCTTCACGATACACCGGCTGATCGGTCATAAATATGTCGGCAAGGGTAAAAAAAGACACCGGGTTCCGATATATGAAAGCTATACCGGGCACCATACCCGCAAAGGCACCGAATCGTATATCTGGAAAGCCGATCGCAGCGGATTCAAAGGTTCGGCGATCAGCCAGCGGGGCGAAGGCGAGGGAGAGATCAATGACAGCACCGGGGAAGCCAATGCCGCTGACAGCGCAGCCTTCGACATGAGCTCGCCGGAAGCCATGATGCGAGCCGCGTTGTACGAAAAGAAATACTTTGCCAACAGCGCTCTCTTCGCCACACTGGTAGAGGAAGAATTCACCAAGGCCGGCCGCAACAGTGGCGGCGTCAATCAACGGGACGAAGGTATCCGTGTACTCCAGGCGACGGGTATGCCCAGCGTCCTTATCGAAACCGGGTTCCTGTCCAATGTGGAAGAGGAAAATTACCTCAACAGCGAAGAAGGGCAGGATGAAGTGGTCAGGGATATCATGGACGCATTCAAGCGATACAAAGCAACGATGGAAGGGCATCCTATAAATAATGATGCGACAGGCGGCAGCAACCGGTAATTGCATTGCCATTGAATAAGTTAAACCATCGGACGAAGCTCCGCGCTTTAACGGCAATTTCCCTACATTTGCCATACTCAATGGACTAATACAATTATTGATGAAAATTTCTAATGAAACAAAGATTGGTGTTTTGGCGGTCGTCGCCCTCGCCGCACTGATACTTGGCTTTAACTTCCTGAAGGGCAGCAGCCTTTTCCAACATACCAAAAAACTCTATGCCGTCTTCGACGATGCCCAGGGGGTAGAACTATCCAACGCCGTACAAGTGAAGGGGTTAACTATTGGCACCGTGACGGCGATCAACCCGTCCGACCCGGACCTTTCCCGGGGGGTTGTCGTGACCATCACCCTCAAAAGAGACGTCCATATCCCCAAAAACTCCGTAGCCGAGGTTAATTCGGGGATTATTTCAGCCGCCACTATTACTGTTGATAAAGGAGATGACCCCCAATTTCTCAACGACGGGGACACCCTGCTCACCCAAAAGAAGTCCAATCTTCTTTCCCAGGTACAGGAAAGCGTCAACCCGATCATCCTCAAGCTGGGCGGCACCCTCACATCCCTGGATTCCCTTATCGAGCAGGTCGGGACAATGTTCGACCCCCGCCTGAAAAATAATTTCAGCTCCATCATCGCCAGCCTGGCCGCATCTACGGCCCAGTTGCAGATCATGCTGAACGCCCAGACAGGCGCCCTGGCCCAGTCACTGAAGAATGTCAATACCTTTACCGCCAACCTGGCCAAAAACAACGACCATATCACCCATACCCTGGAAAACGTGGAAAAGACCACATCCAACCTGGCCTCCGCCAAAATCCCTGAAACAGTGGAATCCCTCCGGTCCGCCGTCAACGAAATGCAGGGCCTTGTCAGCAAGCTCAACACCAACAACGGCACCGTGGGTATGTTATTGAACGACAAACGGCTCTATCAGAACCTGGAAGGCACCACCCGCAGTCTCCAGATCCTGCTGGATGACCTCCGGCTCCACCCTAAACGTTATGTAAACGTCTCTGTATTTGGCCGGAAGGACAAGAGCGGACCACTGATGGCCCCCCTTGACTCCGCGTCGAAACCAGTTAACAAATAAGGAGATGATGAAAAGGTTCAGTGCGGCAGGATTATTCATATTCACCATCTTGCTCAGCCTGCAGGCCCGGTCACAAGTGCAGTTCCGGACGCCAGGCAGCGATTCGGCCAAAGTAGTAGATATTCTAAACTCGAACACTTACCGTTCCGAAAAGAAAAACGATTCCGTTGAGCTCACCTTCCTCGTCGGAAATGTCAAAATCAAACAGGAAAAAACCCTCATCTATTGCGACAGCCTGGTCATGAACCCCCATGACAATTACATCGAATGCTTCGGCCATGCCCATATCAATGACAACGATTCTGTCGACATCTACTCCGACTACCTCAAATACGAGGTCAATAAGAAGATGGTGCATTTCCTGAAGAATGTCAAGCTCACCGACGGAAAAGGCGTCCTCACGACCGAAGAGCTGCAATACGACATGGCCAATAAAGTAGGCACCTACGACCACGGCGGTAAGATCGTCAACAAAGAAACGGTCCTCACCAGCGATCGGGCCACTTATTTTGAAAACACAAAGGACGTCCATTTCAAACAAAACGTCCTCATGCGGGACCCGCAATACGATCTCTCCGCAGACAGCCTGCTGTACAACACCCAAACACAGATATCGACCTTTATCACAGAAACATTCATACAGTTTAAGGATAGCACGAAACGCACCGTACGCACCCGCGAAGGGTTTTATGACCTGAAGACAAAAAAAGCACAGTTCGGCAAACGCCCCATCATTACCGACGGGTCAAAAAAGATCACCGGTGACGCCGTCAATATCGACGACAGCACCGGCATCAGCACGGCCCTCGGCAACGCCGTCTTTACGGATACCGCCGAGGGCATAACATTGTATGCCAACTACATGATCAGCAACAAAAAACGAAGTACTTTTCTCGCCACTCAACGGCCTTTGATGGCCCTCAAACAGGATAAGGACTCCCTCTATGTCACCGCGGATACCCTTGCCTCGGGCCGGCTGGTTGACTTCGAGATAGACCAGCGCCGCATCGCACACGATGACAGCCTTCACCGCCTCTATGTGGATAGTCTGGAATCAAGGCAGGCCGACAGCCTCCACCGGTTAACGATAGCCAGAAGGATCTCCGATTCCCTCCAGGTCATAAAAGACAGTATCGCCAACTCTGATTTCAGAGATCACAGCGATAGCCTGGGTGCAGGTGTAGCAGACAGCCTGGGAAAGATCGCACTGGACAGCCTGCACCACTACCGCGACAGCCTGCGCCATGCGCACGGCGGCGACACTACCATGGCCGGGCATGCGCTAACCGACAGCCTTGCCGCAAAGAAGCTAAAAGCAGCGGCCGACAGCGCGGCGGCACATCCCCTCACCCGAAAGCAGCAACGACAGCTTGCGCAGGCCACCAAAGACAAAGAAAAAGCCAGGATCAAAGCGATAAAAGACAGCATCTCCGACGCAAAATACGACCTGAAAATGCGACAACGGGCCCACGCCGATAGCGTCCGCAATGCCCTGGAAGATGAAAAACAAGTTCAGCGCGACCGGGCCGACAGTATACGACGACAGACGACAATTGCGAATTTCCGGGCAAAGAACCGCGCCGCAGACAGCATCCGCCGGCTTGCCTATGTAGACAGCCTCAAAAAGACAGGACTTTCCGACAGCGCCGTTACCGAGATCCTCGACAGCGCCAACAGGCGACGACGAGCCGATAGTATAGCCATCGAGACCGCCCGAAAGGCGAGAATAGCGGCATTCAAAGACAGCGGTCTGAAAAAGCCGGTCTTAACCCCCGAAGACTCGGCGGCACTGGTTCCCACTACGGATTCCAGCCTGCGTTATATCGTCGGTTATCACCATGTCCGTATCTTCTCGGATTCCCTGCAGGCAGTGGCCGATAGTATGTACTATTCCACCAAAGACAGCCTCTTCCGGTTGTTTTACAACCCGGTAGCCTGGGGTAGCGGCAACTACCAGATATCAGGCGATACCATGTTTGTATATACAAAGAACAAAAAAGCCCGCCGTGTGTACGTTTTTGAGAACGCCCTGGCCATTAACAAAGAGGCGAGCAATTTCTTCGACCAGCTGAAAGGAACAACCATCAACTGTTTCTTCCTGGACGGACAGATCGACTTTATCCGCGCAAAAGGCAATTCAGAAAGCATCTATTATATAAAAGACGAGAAGAAAGCTTACTCCGGCACCAACAAGGCCCACGCCGACGTCATCGACATGATCTTTGCGCCTAAATTGGATTCGCTGGGAAAACCTGCCCTCGACTCAGCCGGTAAATCAAAGGGAAAAGAGCTCAACCGGGTAGTGCTTCGCAACGATGCAGAAGGCAGCATGATCCCTATAAAAAAGGTAAACCCCGACGATATGCGGCTGCGTGGCTTTAAGTGGCAGGAAGATAGACGGCCAAAATCCAAACAGGAATTGTTCGACGAGATCAAAAGAAAAGGAAAATATGAAGACGACGACCTGCCCGCTTTTGACGCCATACCAACAACGACACCGCGCGGAGGAATGCCGAAGGTATTGGTGACACCACAGACCATCCAAAAGCCAGTCACCCCGGCGCCCGCAACACCCGCAAAAACAAAAACAAAGAAGAAGCCTTAACCCATTTCATTTTAAGAAAGTCCTAACATAGCCCGGCCAATAAGGCGGGCTTTTTTTTCGTTCCCAAAAAAATCAACCAACATTATGCGTATCATCACCCTTTGCCTGGTGCTGCTGACCATCAGCGGCCTGTACAATCGTTTGTCTGCGCAGGATTATAAACTGGCGATGGGACTACGCCTTAGCACAAGCGACCCTACCCTTGGCAATTCCGTCAGTATAAAATATTTCCTGGATGAAACCAATGCAGTAGAAGGGCTCATCGGCTGGGGAACGCGTTTTGGATTGGGCGCCTTATACGAAAAACACCAGCTCATCGGCGGCACACCGGCCTTTACCTGGTTCTATGGCGGTGGCGGCTATGTCGGATTTCAGGATGGGAAGACCTATATAGGCCCCACCGGGGTGGTCGGCATGGACTATAAGTTTCCGAATGCACCGATAAACCTGTCGCTCGACTGGAAACCGGAACTGGACCTTTCGCCGGCTATCAATTTTGTCCCGGGTGCCTTCGCCGTTTCCATACGCTATACTTTTGGACCTATCACGGGCAAAGATCCAGCTGCTAAACCAACTCAATAAAGCGGCAATAACCCGCAAAAAAAAGCATCTACGCTCTATATGGATGCCTTTTTTTGCGACATTTAATTCACACTTGCGGTTTTTTGCAGTTTTTTAGTTTAAATTGGCGGGCCCGCCGGGCAACCATCGGGCCCAACCAAAACAAGCATGCTTAAACAAGAGCGACAAGCTTTTATTTTACACCAGGTTAACCTGCACAACCAGGTACTCTCCGCCAGCCTGAGCCAGGAGCTGGATGTATCGGAAGATACTATCCGCAGGGACCTGCAGGAACTAGCCGATAATAACCGTCTCATCAAAGTGCATGGAGGCGCCTTGTCCCTTTCGTTTAATGATTTTAACCACCCTTCCGCGCCCGTTTACGCCCACGCCCAGAAAAAACTCATCGCCCGCAAGGCCGCAGCCCTCATTCAAAATGATATGTGCGTGCTGACTACAGGCGGCACCACCCTGATCGAACTGGCCCGGCATCTTCCCCCCACCCTAAAAGCAACCTTTATCTCCGGAAGCATCCCGGTAGTGCTGGAATATACACACCACCCCCTGATCGACGTGATCCTTATCGGGGATAAAGTGTCGAAGAATTCAAAGATCACCGTAGGTGGCGAGGCTATCAGTAAGATCAAACAGATAAAGGCCGACATCTGCTTTCTCGGCGTGAATGCAATAGACGCCGAACACGGTGTTACCGACAACGACTGGGAAGTAGTACAGGTAAAAAAGGCAATGATCGAGTCCGCACAAAAAGTGATCTGCCTGACCATCGCAGAGAAAATCAACTCCTTCCAGCCTTTTCACGTATGCCCGGTGGAAGAGATAGATATCCTTATTACCGAACTACCCCCTGAAGATCCACGCCTGGAGCCCTATCGCCAAAAAGGCATCCAGGTATTATAAGCCCGTTTGATCCGTAAGTCCCCAAAGGACCATCCCCATAAATATAACTAACTAAAAACCAAACTAACTATGCGAAAATTGATTCGACTGCTCTGGTGTGCTTTTGCCCTAACCTGTAGTCTGCCGGCTGTAGCCCAGGATCAGACAATAACGGGTACGGTCAAAGATCCAACCGACAATTCCCCCCTGACCGGCGCTACTATCTTTAACAAACGATCGCATAAGTCGGTCGTCAGCAACGAACAGGGTAAGTATACCCTTGCCGTCCGTACAGGTGACGTGCTGGTCATTTCCCACATCGGACGTAAAACGGTACAGTTGACCGTAGGGGCAGCCTCTTCCTATGAAAGCACGCTGGAGATTGCCGGCAGCGACATGGGCGAGGCCGTGGTGACAGCCATGGACATCAGGCGTAACTCGCGGGAGTTGGGTTATTCGGTAGCAAAAGTTACCGGCAAAGAGATCCAGCAAACCCAACGGGACAATTTCATCAACAGCCTGCAAGGCCGGGTGGCCGGCCTGACGATCAATCCCACTTCGGGCTCTGCAGGGGCTTCTTCGCAGATCATATTAAGAGGGTTTAATTCGGCCTCCCTGAGCAACCAGCCGCTGTTTGTCGTCGACGGAGTCATCATCGACAATTCCACGTTTAATGAAACGTCCAACGGCGGATCGGGTATCGGTCTTGCATCCGATCGCCCCAATCGCAACAACGATTATACGAATCGCTCCTCCGACATCAATCCCAGCGATATCGAGTCCATCACCGTGTTGAAAGGCCCCGAAGCCACCGCCCTCTACGGCAGCCAGGCCAGCTCAGGCGCCATCGTGATCACCACGAAAAAGCCGGGTAATACGGGCAAGCTGAATGTCAGCTATGACAATAGCTTCCGCGGAACAAAAGAGACCCGCTTTGCGCCGGTCATCAACAATTATTCACCCGGCCTCCAGGGCACGCCTTCTTCTACTACGTTCACGTATTTCGGTCCGGCCTACCCGGCAGATGCCAAAATGTATGACAACCGCGATAATTTTTTCAAGACAGGTTTCACCCAGTCACACAATCTTGGGCTGGACTTCGGAAGAAAGAATGTAGGCTTCCGCCTCTCCGGCTCCTGGCTCAATGAAGACGGCGTCATCCCCAACAATAATTTCAAAAGAGGAAGCATCCGCCTGACCAATACGACAAAGATCAGCAACATGCTTACGATAACTCCATCCGTTTCGTATGTGCATACCGACAATGCCAAACCGCTACGTGGTCCCGGTGGGTACCTGCTCGACCTCTACGCCTGGCCGACAACTGACAACGCACAAAATTATTTAGACAAAAGCGGGCACAAACGCCTGCTGTATGCCACAACCCCGAATTCCGAAGGGATCGACAACCCTTTCTTCAGCGTCAATAAAAACCATAGCCGCGACGTCACCGACCGCTGGATCGCCAGCCTGGGGATCGACCTGCATCCCCTGCCCTGGCTTGACCTGGCCGGCCGGTTTGGATACGACACCTATAAAACAAATGGGTATAGCTTCTATCACCCCGAGACCGTTCTGCTGACATAGGCAACAGGCGGATCGATCGATAACTATTATCTTACTTATAAAGGGTATAGCCATACGATAACCGCTACCGGCCATAAAAAAATAGGCAAGTTCAGCGGACGCGTGATGGTCGGGACCATGTGGCAGGATTATGAGACCCGTGAGTTCGCCGTCTCCGGTAATAGCCTGAAAGATTCCTCCAGCACGGACAGCAGCAATACCCTGCCAGGCACGCGGACAAGGTTATTACGCAATTACTATGGCCTGCCCAATGAAAGTAATATCCAACAGATAGCCTATTTCGGCGAGTTTGCCGTCAGCTACGACAACGTGATCTTTTTGAATTACACTCACCGGTTTGAATCGGCTTCTATCTTCCCCAAGGCCAACCGGAATTATAATTATCCCGGGGTAAGCCTGAGCGCCATCGTTTCCGATATCTTCCCCGTTCTGAAACGCGGCAATTTCCTGGACTACGCAAAGATCAGGGGATCCCTTGCCGGAACAGCCCGCCTGCCGGACCCTTATCTCAACCAGTCCGTCTTTGTCAACAACCAGGCAAGTTCGCCCATTCCGGCCTATTCCTATGGCTACTATAACAACAATCCTAACCTGAAACCCGAGACACAGACTACCTACGAAGTAGGGACAGAGCTGAAGTTCCTCAACAACCTGGTCTCCCTCGAAGCAGCCTATTATAATACGCATAACAAAAACCAGATCAGCGTCGGCTTTCGCGCCAGCTACGCCACCGGTTATGTGCTGAATACACAGAACGCCGCCGAGAGCCGCAACCAGGGCCTTGAGATCAGCCTGGGCATCAATCCCATCCGCAGCAGGGACTGGAACTGGGACATCCACTTCAACTTCAACCATATGTGGAGCAAGGTGCTTAACATCCCTGCCAGTATTGCGGACAGCCTGGATTATTATGTGTCCGATACCTGGCTGTATGCAAATGCCAGAGCCGGTTATGTACGTCACCGCCCGACCACGGTGATCACCGGCTTCAGCTACCTGCGCAACAACAAGGGCCAGGTCCTGATCAATCCTTCTACCGGTTTACCGATGGTCGATCAAAACTTCCTGCCGATAGGCGACCGCAACCCGTCCTTCACCCTGGGGACCATCAATTCACTGCGGTATAAAAATTGGAACCTGAGCTTTCTCTGGGACCTGAAAGTCGGCGGAGATATCTTCAACGCGACCGACATGTACCTGACATCGATTGGCAAGAGCCCGCGGACAGCCGACCGGAAAGTTTCCCGTATCATTAAAGGTGTCCTGAACGACGGCAACCAGAATACGGACCATCCGACAGCGAATACCATTGTCGTGACACCTTATAATATCAGCACGGCTTATTACAACGAGACGGCCGGTATGCCGGACGAGGAGTTCGTACAGAAACATGTGAATTATTTGAGACTGCGGGATATCACGCTGAGTTATACCCTGCCACAGTATATGATCAGCAAGGTTAACGGACTGAAGTCGCTGAGTTTCTTTGCGACGGGTAATGACCTGCTGCTGTTCACGAACTACAATGGCGCGGACCCTTCTGTCAACGGGAATACGGCAGGAACAAAAGGTGTCGGCGGGTTTGGTTTCGACTATGGAACACTGGCGGCGCCCAAGGCGCTTAACGTGGGCTTGAGAGCCAGTTTTTTAACCGGTGTACTATCAATTATCAAAACAATTTATTTGTATGCGACTGATCAATTATAAATCATTATTTCCGCGGTAGTTGTCCTCTGCCTGACAGGCAGCTCCTGCCAGAAGAAACTGGATGACGCCTATACCAATCCAAACGCTCCCAATGTGGAGCCGATCGAAAATATATTACCCAGCCTGATCGGCAATATGCTGGGCAGCTATTCCTCCGCCGGCACCGGTTATGGTCTTGGCGGCGATGGCATCAACGTCGGCCGTTATATCCAATACTGGAATAATTATACGCTGACTTCTACCGACAACGGAGCCACCCAGTTTGACCAGATGGGAGGGACTACCGGCAGCAGTGACGCAATGGGTTCCATGTGGGCCATGTTCTATTATGGCCAGGGACAAAACCTGAATAAGGTCGTACAGTGGGGTGTCCAGCAGAAAAAATGGGACTATGTCGGCGTGGCGATGGCCATCCGCGCCTGGGGCTGGTACGAACTGGTCAATAATTACAACAGCCTGGTCCTGAAAGAGGCGTTTGATGTCAACCGGGCTTCTTTCGATTATGACGACCCCGCAGCCGTTTATGATACCTTACGCGCCAATTGCTACACGGCGCTGGACCTTTTAAACAGGACGGGAGACAGTGTCAATCCCGCTAAGCTAGCGCTAAGCGATGCTTACCTCAACCAGGGTAATAAGCTCCGCTGGAAGAAGTTCGTCTATGGCATTCTGGCGCGCAGTTATTATAGCCTTTCCAATAAGTCGGATTATAAACCCGACTCCGTCATCTATTATTGTAATCTGTCGCTTGCCACCAACGACGACAACCCGACGCTGAAATTTGCCGCGCTGAAGACTTCCGGCTCCAGCAGCTATTTCGGTCCTTTCCGTGGTAATATCGGCGCCATCCGCCAGTCGGCTTATGTCGCCAGCCTGATGAGCGGCGGCAATTCCGTCATCTTCAAAGGCGTCGCCGACCCCCGTACCTGGTACATGCTGCGGGAAAACGCCGACAGCACCTTCACCGGCGTTGTCCCGGGTGTGGAAGGCAGTTCCAGCTTATCAATCGCCAGCCAGCAACCACAGAATTTCTGGGGGAATGCCTTTAACTCCACCGGCGCCCCGGCTGCCGAACAAGGCCGTTATGTGTACCGCGACTCCGGCCAATTCCCGATCATGACCGCTTCCGAGATACAGTTTATGAAGTCCGAAGCGGCGCTGCGCAAAGGCGATGCAGCTACCGCATTGGCCGCCTATGTCGGTGGCATCAGCCTCAACTTCGACATGCTGGCGAGTAACTATCCCTATCATGTCCCGGCCAGCAGGGTTATCACACCCGCCACCAAAGCCGCCTACCTGGCAAATCCGGCCATTGTCCCGGCAAATGCATCCGGCCTCACGCTGACGCATATCCTGATGCAAAAATACATCGCACTGTATGGCTGGGGTTTTATGGAGACCTGGACCGACATGCGCCGGTTCCACTATACAAAGGACCTGGACCCTGCCACCGGGCAGCCGGTATACCCGGACTTTGTACCGGCAGGCGGAAAGATATACGTCAACAACAACAACAAGCCGGTATACCGTTGCCGTCCCCGTTACAATTCAGAATATATCTACGATATTCCTGCGCTGCAAAAGATTGGCGGCCTTAACCTGGATTATCACACCAACGAATGCTGGTTTTCTCAAAAATAACTTCACTTTAAATCAATGAGCATGAAAAATAAATTTCTATTTGTGCTGGTGCTAGCAGGCTGCGTGCTAACCTTCGGCATTGCCTGTAAAAAGGACTACCTTGTCAAGACCCCGGCGCCCGCGGCTGACTCCAGCTTTGCTTATATAAAGATCGCCGATATATCACCGTCCTTCCGGTCGATGATGAAAAGCCCTGACACGTTTACCGTCTACCTGGATAGCACCCGGCTGTCGACGCCTTTGTCCTATGGCGTCACGTTTCCCAACAATGCCGGTACAGTAGTCAACGCATATGCAGCCATCCCGCCGGGGACCCACAAGCTGAGGATATCGTTTAAGGGTACGACCACCGCGGATTCTACTATTACGAGTTTTACGGAAAGTTTCACTGCGGCGCGGTATTATACCTTTATGATCACCGATTCGCTGCTGGCCACACGGGATACGGCAAGGATGTTCATACAGGATTATTTCCCGGCGCCACTGACCGGCACCTATAATCTGCGGTTTATCAATGCGGTGATCAACGATACGCCCGGACTGGCCGTGGACCTCTATTCCACCCGGAAGAACGCCAATCTCTTCACGAAGATCAAACCCGATAGCGTGACCTCCTTCCAGGCGCTGGCCTACAATGCCCAGCTGAACGATACCATATTTGTACGGAGAAGCGGGACGACCTTTAATCTGGCTGTTGTCGCCAAGGCAGGCGGATTGGTATTTACGCCGGGCAATCAGCGTTCCTATACAATTTGTTTCCAGGGTAACGGCACCCTGACCACGGGGACAAAAGCAAGGTCGCTCGTTGGATATGTAAATTATTAATGCTTTTCTGGTTAAGGACTCTACTTGGTCACATGAGGAACGCCCCGCTTCGGCGGGGCCTTTTTATTGCGGCCCACCCGGCGGCCCAACACCCCTTATGCCGTATGCCCAAAGAAGAGATAACAAAGAAAGATCGAGCTCAGCAGACTCACCCCGTCAGCCAGCAGCATAGCCCCGATCGAATACCGCGTATTGCGTATCGCCACCGACCCATAATAAACCGCTACCACATAAAAAGTAGACTCCGACGATCCCTGCAGGATGGCCGATAGCCGCGCTGCAAAAGAGTCCTTGCCAAACGTGTCCATCGTGGATACCAACATACCCCGGGCGCCGGCGCTGGTCAAAGGTTTGATCAGCGCAGTCGGTAACCCGTCCACCCAACGCGTGTCGGTACCAAGAGAAGAAAAAAACTGCTTGATCACATCGATGACCGCATCAAAGGTTCCGCTGGTCCGTAACATGCTGATAGCCGCCAGCATGCCTACCAGGTAGGGAATAATGCGAACAGCCGTGTCAAATCCTCCCTTAGCCCCTTCTACAAAGGCCCCGAAAATATTTATCTTCTTATAGAGCGCCCCTCCGACAATAAGCAAAAAGATCAATAGGATCAGCCCGCCGCTAAGCGCCCGCGAAAAAGACTGGACATGGTTGGCGTCCAGGCTTTTTAAATACACAACCAGCCCGCCGATAAGGATACTGAGACTGCCGATCCATACCAGTATCTCCCTCTGGAAAATATTGATCTTTTGCCTGAAGGCTACAATACCCATCGATGCCAGCGTGGTAAGAAAGGTGGCGATGACAATGGGAATAAACACATCCGTTGGATCATGCGCGCCCTTGGAAGCACGCAAAGCGATCATGCTGATAGGAATGACCTGCAAACCCGAGGCATGGAGGCAAAGGAACATGATCTGGCTGTTGGAAGCCGTCGATTTATCCGGATTGATCTCCTGGAGGCTTTCCATAGCCTTTAAGGCAAAAGGCGTAGCCGCATTGTCAAGTCCCAACAGGTTGGCGGAAAAATTCATGACCATATGCCCCATGGCGGGATGCCCCTTGGGCAGCTCCGGAAAAA
>Ga0209647_1000504_pt1 | contig 36705 bp, 35 predicted proteins | sample GraSoi_2013_60cm_FD_185827 | JGI IMG/M metagenome (GOLD analysis project Ga0209647, IMG submission 185827) | Grasslands soil microbial communities from the Angelo Coastal Reserve, California, USA - Sample 9_17_2013_60cm (SPAdes) (version 2) | ecosystem: Environmental > Terrestrial > Soil >... | reverse complement strand
GTCTTCAACTATCCGACGCTGGCGGAATGCTACAAAGCCGCCGCCTTCAACGGTCTTAACAAACTGAGGTAAACGGCAACAATGGCCAAATCCGTCGGCGTACTCGTAATGGAACACATCGCGGTCGGCCTCGTGGAGAACAACAAACTCGCCGGCCCGCTCAGCGTTTATCCGGAGAAAGGCACTTCGCTGGACGCTCTGCAATCCATGCCCGCGGAAAACATCGGCGACTGCATCCAGCAGCAAATCGACTCTGTCTCCAAGGGCCAAAAAGTGCATGCCATCGGCCTGGGCTTTCCCGGCGTCATTCGTGCTGGCATCATTGAGGATTCCCCCAATCTTCATCAAGTCAAAGGCTTCAATCTGCAAGGGGCTCTAGCTGCTCGCGGCCTTTCGGCTCCCGTGCGCGTCTTCAACGACGCCGACGCCATGGCCGCCGGAATCGCCGCGACCCGCGACAAACTTGGCAAATTGATTCGCGTGTGGACGCTGGGCAACGGCGTTGGCTTCGGCCGTTATCCATGGAGCGAAGGAGTTTGGGAGGGCGGGCATTCCGTGGTCACGCTCGATCCCAAGGAAAGTCTCTGCGGATGCGGCGGACGCGGCCATCTCGAAGGCATCCTCGGCCACCGCGCCATGCGCATGCGCTTCCTCGATCTCGAACCCGACGAGGTATTCGCTAATGCGCGCTCCGGCGATACGCGGTGCTCCGAATTCGTAACGCTATGCCATCGGGCCCTGGCCGCCGCCACCGCTACCAGCATTCACATGGACGGCCCAGGACAATTTTATATCACCGGACCCAATGCCAAGTTCATCGACATGGCGCTGCTCGACCGCTTGGTGCACGAAATGGTGAAAATGAGCCCGCTGCAGGGCAGCCGCTTCGAGGTCGTGTCCACCAGCGACGAAGTCGGCATCATAGGCGCAGCCCTAAACGCCGACCGCGCCGCGTCGACGTCTTCCTAATTGCGCTGAAAACTAACGCTATTGTTATCCTGAGGTCGGAGCCGATGTCGAGACTATCCGATTCTGGATGGCAATTACGAGGACGCGCTGGGCGAGCTGAAGGAAGCCTACATTGCGGCAACTCGTGACTGGGTTCTCAACGGATCGTGTCCCTTATGCCGTTCGCGCGGAAAACGCGACCGCGCTGGCACACACCGATAGGCTCCCAAAGGATTCCGTTAGCTTCTTTCACCGGCGGAACTCAGGAAATAGGCAGCATCCACTCCGAGCGCTTTTGCCATGGCCCGGAGAGTTTCGAGGCGGGGACTAAACACCGGATCATTTTCGAGGCGCCAAATCGTATGCGTAGTGACACCAACTCGCTGGGCAAGTCCTTCCTGCGTAAATCCCAGCTTCACGCGCAACCGGCGAAGCCTTGATCCCTCAGGAGAACACTTGCTTTTGGGATTTTGTCATGCATGGCTCTTTTGACGCCCGTTATGTGCCCCATGTCCGAACACGATGCCCGATGTTCTTTGGTTTGTAAATGAAGACAAAGATAGCAAGAGAAATGATGTAGGGTAAATCATATATCATGCTTGGTCTTTGCCTCGCCCCCCGCCGCAGGCCGACCGAGCTGCAGCCGCTTGGCCAAGCGGCTGGATCAACAGTTGCGGCGGTGGAAATGGAATCCAAACAAATCAGCGCGAACGAAGCCGACGAAATCCTTCAAAAATGGGTCACACAATCGCAGCGCGTCTGCTTTGCGGTTTGTGTCGGCGGAATTGCGTGGCATTCCCATTGGGTGGGAACCTTGCGCAGTGCGAGCATGGGCCGCTGGGTGCTTACAGCGGGTCACACGACGAACATGCTGTGCACCAACCAATATCAGGAAATTATCCAGACCGAGGACGACGACCTTGTGGGGCTTCGCTTCGCCCAGCCACATGGTTTCACGGTTCAAGGCTTCGAAGTGGATTTGTTCGTCGAGAAACACGACGGCCATGAAGAGCAGTATGGCCCGTTGATAAACCGAATAATTCAGTAGTGGTGCATTCGTGCGGATGCGATAAAGCGGCGCCGGGCGCGCCGCTGCCAACTAACACTTCTTACGCTAATTTCTTCAATAGTTGGTCGAGCCGCGCGCGGTCCGCGTAGCCCATCTCGATGAAAGCAACGGCCATGCCCTGGCCTGCCCTCACATTTTTCACGATTGCTCGCGCGCGTACTTCGCCGCCAGGGACGTCAAATACAATCTTCACCACGGCGCCGATTGAAGGTGGATCGGACGTAGAGATGAACAGTCCGCCTAGTCCCAGGGTCGCGACGCGAGACACGGAACGCCCACCGGTGTGCTGCCACGCGACCAGCATGCCTTTGGGCAGCTTCACGCGCGGAAATCTCCGCTTTACAGTTTTCGTTTCCTGGCCCAAGGCCAACACCTCTACTCCACAATTTCGGCGGTAATTGCATTATGCGGCCGCTAAACGTGATATGGAACTGCTCTGCTCGCCGGGCGTTCTTTGCGCACAATACAACCTGCGCCTTTTTGTCCCTCCCCGAGGATTAATACGGTATCCGCTGTATTCACGAAGGCTTGCCGGCGAGGTAGGGTATCCTGCAAACGCGGTGAGTCCGTGGCAAGCGACCAGGAGGAACAGGCTTTCCGAACGCAAGCCGTTTGGTTCGAGTGACTGATGGACGTGTGCCGCTAAGACTGCTCATCGCCGACGACAATGCCACCGCGCGCAAGCTACTGCGGGCGCTGCTGGAGACTCAGCAGAGCTGGCAAATTTGCGGGGAAGCCGAAAACGGCCTGGAGGCCGTCGCCCAAGCTGCGGAACTGAAACCCGACGTCATTATTCTCGATCTGGCTATGCCGCTCATGGACGGGCTGCACGCAGCCCAAACTATTTCCTCGGCCTCCCCGACCATCCCCATCTTTATGCACACCATGCACAACTTCGCGGGCTTGGACCTTGAGGCCAAGAAAGTTGGGATCCGCAAGGTTATCAGCAAGACCGCTTCGGGAGACGCGCTGTTGGTGGCTATCGAGGAAGTGCTGCATCCGCAAGCGCCACAAATAGCGATTAGTCTGCCCCAGGCGTTGCCGGAAACGACTTCCACCTTGAGCAATGGAACGACTGACGTGCCTGCCGCTGCAGAAGTCGACCCCAACACAAAACTCAACTGAATTGCGAACCGCCGCTAAAAGTGCCAGCGCCAAGCAAATTCCCAGGAAACTGGACGGTGATTGACGAGCAATGCGCGCGTGCAATATCTTTGTCTCCAGTTTTGAGCCCATTGGAGCCGACGAGATGGCATATCGTGCGTTGCGGACTTGGATTGCGTTGCCGGCCCTTCTTCTCGCTGGAACGCCGGCGGCCGCTCAGTTTCCCGACAAGTTCACGAATCTGAAGGTGCTGCCAAAAGACATTTCCAAGCATGAGATGGAGTCCACCATGCGCAGCTTTGCATTCGCGCTCGGCGTGCGCTGCGATCATTGCCACGTCGAAAAGAAGGCGCCGGAAAAAGGACTGGACTTCGCCGCCGACGACAAAGAGGCCAAGAAAACCGCGCGTGTAATGCTGCAGATGGTCGCCGCCATCAACCACGACTACATCAGCAAAGTGCCCAAGACGCCGCCCGATGCCGGGGCGATTCAAGTGCAATGCGTCACCTGCCATCATGGCCTGACGCAACCTCAGCCGCTTAACGCCGTGCTTGCCGAGAGCTTGGAGAAAGACGGTCTCGAGAAAACCGTCGCGCTGTACCACGATCTACGCGGCAAATATTACGGCAGCGGACAGTACGATTTCAGTGAGGCACCGCTAAACCAGCTCACCGAATCCCTGCTGGCCAAGAAGAAGAACGCTGACGCGCTGGCCATCATGGAGCTGAATTTCGCCGCCAATCACCCGGATTCGCCGTGGTACTACCACATGCTCGCCCAGGCCCATGAAGCCAACGGCCAGGTCGACAAAGCCATCGCCGACTACCGCAAGGTGCTGGAGCTACATCCTGACGACAAGTGGGCGAAACAGCAGATCGATTCCCTGTCGAAGAACAAATAGCGCCGGGCAATCTCTTTCGCGCCGCGCCACTCAATGCGTTGGAGGCGCGCCCGCTATTTCGGCACCAAGCGTGGGCTGCCAGGGCCCGGTTCCGTGCGATACTCTGGCCGAAGACCTAACCACCTTCCAGAAGGGGAGCGCGGCGGAACATGTACATTCACACGTTTTTGTTTCAATGGCAGCCCACCGCTACGTCAGAAATGAAGGATCGAGCGGCGCGAGAGATTCGCGGCTTGCAGGGGCAAATTCCGGGGTTGGTCGAGACCAGCTACAACGCGAACATTTCCCCGCGCTCGCAAGGATTCACGCATGGCGGAGTGATGAAATTCCGGGATAAAGCCGCGCTGGATGCATACAACACGCACCCGGTGCATCAAAAACTGGTGCAATGGTTGATGCCGCTTCTGAAGATTGCGGCGGAGCTGGATTACGAGATGTAGTTTCGTTAAACGTCGCAAAGGTCGACGGCTTGGCGTAACGACGTGAGCGGGTCGCGAGTGGGCACAAACTCGTGCGCCACGTAGCCGCCGTAGTTGGTCGCGGCGATGCCGCGCATCACTCCGTCCCACTGCACTTCCTGTGTGCCATCGAGTTCGTGGCGATGCGGAACGCCTCCTGTGTGGAAGTGGCCGAGCCAGTCGATGTTCTTCTGGATCGTGGCGACCAGATCGCCTTCCATGATCTGCATGTGATAGATGTCGTAGAGCAGTTTGACGCGCGGCGAGTTCACCGCTTGCACGACCTGCAAGCCCCATGCCGTGTGATCGCACATGTAATCTTTGTGGTCGACCTTGCTATTGAGCAGCTCCATGCAGATGGTCACACCGTTGTCTTCGCCGATTTTCTTCAGCCGGTTGAGTCCCGCGATCGTATTCTTTGCGCCTTCCTCGTCGGACAGGCCGGCGCGATTCCCCGAGAATGTGATGACGTTGGGCACGCTGGATTTTGCAGCCAGAGGAATGTTCTTGCGAAACGCTTCCTCGATCTTGGCGTGATTTTCCACGCGGTTTAGGGCACTGGGAATTTCCCCACCGCCGGCGTAACCCATGCTGCAAATCAGCCCGTAGCGCCGGGGCACCTCCCACTCATCGACATTCAGCAAGTCAATCCCCTTGAGTCCGATTTCGGCACCGTAGGCGCAAAGCTTCTCCAGCGAAATGCTGTGATAGCACCAGCGCGATGCGGATTGGCGGATTTGTCCTTTTCGGCGAACGGGCGTGTTTTGCTGGGACGAAGAAGATGAAGATAAGGATGGAAGAGCAGCCATCGTGGCCCCAGAAATCACAGTTCTGAGCAAGTTTCGACGCGATAGGTGAGACATAGGTGGGTGAAGTTTACCCAAGAAAAGGGCGGGTGGGTAGGATTCTGTGATTGTGTGGCGGTAGTCGCTAAAATGCGCACCAGTAGCGTACGCATACTGAGGATGGCGCAGCCGCCAGAGGCACAACTACGTTACGCAGCGGCTGGCGTGTGAAACTGGCGATGGCAGTGCGCGCAGTGCGCGCGGTGGCCGTGCCAGATCACACTTAACGGTTCCGTGCAGAATGGGCAAGTGGCCAACCATTGAGAGCCGCATTCGGGACAGTCCTTGAGGAACAATTGCGAGCGGCGAAGCGGCTTTCGTATCTCCTGCAAATCTAGTACGAAGCGGCAAGAGGGATTGCCGCAAATAAGGAAATTTTCCATCGGGGAGGGCTCCTTTGCGGAGCGCATAATGTGACTAGACACGATAGATGTCAATGCCGTTAGTTACGTCAGTAGTACTACGGAGGGTTTACCCGATGACAACGTCAGGCAGATTCCGGCGGAGGTCAAGGCTGAATGAGGTGGATGCGGACGGCGTAGCGGACGAGCTCACTGAGAGAATGCAGATCGAGCTTGAGCATGATTCGGGCGCGGTGACTCTCCACCGTTCTTGTGCTGATCAGCAATATAGTAGCTATTTCCTTGTTAGTCTTGCCGATTGCGAGAAGCGCGGTGACCTCTCGCTCACGCGAAGAGAGTGGGCTGAGGCATTCCAGTTCGTCCTCGATGGGGTGGACGGCGGCAAAGTCTTGGCCCCGCCCTTGCCTGAGCCGCCTTACAGGAGAAATGCGAGAAAGGGGGAGCGGCTGAATAGCGGTCTGGGGTGGCGTGTTGTGCAACAATTGCGAAATGGCGCGCGTTTCCGCCAGGCAGCTTTCCAATAGGCCCGCAGGGCCCGCGGAAACATCAGCGAGGTTCACACAACCATTGCCAAGACCTGCAGGATCGAGCGCACCCGGATCCTTGCGCAGCGCAGAGTGTACGCGAGTTAATCTGTCCGTCAGGCGGAAAAGCGCGGCCTCGATCTCGTTACGTTTTGTGAGCTCCAAAACAATGGCGCCGACCTCCTGAACCTGGCCAGTGTGATCCTTGATGGGGAAGTAGCTTCGATTCCAGTGACCTATTGCGCCCCTTGACGGCAACTCCGCGGTTAGTTCGAGGTTCGATAGCGGCTCGCCGGTGGCAAACACGTGTTCTAAGGCGGGTTGAATTTTTGCGGCGGCACTTCCAAGGACAGCATGTATCGTCTTGCCCAGATGCGCCGCCGCAGGAATGCCAGTCATGGCGGCTAGGGCATCATTGATAGCGCGGAAGCGGAACTGCCGATCGCAAATTGCGACCCCCACAGTAGAGCTCTGGAAGAGAGCCCTCAGCAATTCACGCGGCTCACCGACAGTTTCGCCGGCAACAGAGTGCCTAGCAAGGCTTGATGCCGCCATCCCTGACGCCATGCGTGCCATTGGTGCCTACCGAACTAATGCGCGATCTATTTGAAAGCGGGCGTAATACAATATTCGACAACTTTACCGAGAGTATAACGGCTAGGCAGATTTCATGTCAATACTCATATGCAATATTCATGGCGTGGAAACGCAGCGCCGGAGACGGGGATTCTCAGACCCACGGCCGCACGCAGATGGACGTCGCGTTGGCTTTTGGGTCGATAATTTGCAAAACGGGCGGTGTTCGCGCATCATTACTGGCTTGTTCGGTGCAACCCGCGCAGCAACGGAGAGCGAAGCCAGCCCTCGCTGCGATTGGTTCAGGCAGTTCACATTTGCATAAATCCAGCCGACAGGGCGAGTGGCAGTGAGATTCAAACTCAAGAAGGAGCGGAATGGAAAAGCCGGGAAAGATTGCGCCGCCTAAGGGCAAGTTGGGCGTGCTATTGCCGGGAATGGGTGCGGTCAGCACTACGTTCATGGCCGGCGTGGAGCTGGTAAGAAAAGGAAAAGCGCAACCGGTAGGCTCGCTGACACAGTTGAGCACGATTCGACTCGGCAAGCGCACGGACGCGCGCTCGCCGTTGATCAAGAAATTTGTTCCGTTGAGCGATCTCGACGAACTGGTCTTCGGCGGTTGGGACATTTTCAAGGACAATGCATACCAAGCGGCCAGCAAAGCCGGAGTGCTGAGCGCGCAGGATCTGGAGAAGGTCAAGCCGTTTCTTTCCGGCATCGCGCCGATGAAGGCGGCGTTCGACCGCGAGTACGTAAAGAAGCTCGACGGCACGTACGTCAAGAAGGGCAAGAGCAAGTATGACCTGGCGCTGCAAATCAAGGACGACATCGAGAATTTTCGCAAGACCAAACGCGTATCACGGCTGGTGACGTGCTGGTGCGGCTCAACGGAAGTGTATATAAAGCCGGAAGAGGTGCACTCGACACCGGAAAAGTTTGTCGAAGCGATGAAAGCCAATCACCCGGCAATTGCGCCGTCGATGCTCTATGCCTGGGCTTCGGTGACCAGTGGCGTGCCTTTCGCGAATGGCGCGCCGAACTTGACGGTGGATATTCCCGCGATTCAGCAGCTTGCGCTGGAGCACAACGTTGCAGTTTGCGGCAAGGATTTTAAAACCGGTCAGACGATGATGAAGACCGTGCTGGCGCCGGCGTTCAAGGCGCGCATGCTCGGGCTGGACGGATGGTACTCGACCAATATTTTGGGCAATCGCGACGGCGAAGTGCTCGATGATCCCGGATCATTCAAGACGAAAGAAGAATCGAAGCTGGGCGCGCTCGAGTACATTTTGCAGCCGCAGCTCTACCCCATGCTGTATGGCAAGGTCTATCACAAAGTGCGCATCAACTACTATCCGCCGCGCGGGGACAACAAAGAAGGCTGGGACAACATCGACATCTTCGGCTGGCTCGGGTATCCCATGCAGATTAAGGTGGATTTCTTGTGCCGCGATTCGATTCTCGCCGCGCCGATCGTGCTGGATCTTGTTTTGTTCCTGGATTTGGCGCAGCGCGCCGGGATGCGCGGCATCCAAGAGTGGCTTAGCTTTTATTTCAAGTCGCCGATGACCGCGCCGAATTTATACCCCGAGCACGATTTGTTCATTCAGTTGATGAAGCTGAAGAACACCCTGCGCTGGATGATGGGCGAGGACTTGATCACCCACTTGGGGCAAGAGTATTACGACTGACGGCCGCGAGGCGCTATCGGAAAAGATGATTTGCGCGATTCATTTTCCTGCTAGCTGGGGTGAGTTTTTTCGATTTGACGCTTGGAAACGCAGCGCGATACTTTAATGGCTACATGGCCGTGAATTTGCCGCCCCATATTTCTCCACCGCATTCGTTAACAATTCCATTTGAGGAGACTCATGTCGACCGAACTGCGTAGTTTTCTGGCGCTCCCGTACGATGAACTGGAAGAGCTAAACCTAAAAGCCAAGAAGCAGCGCCTGGAGCGTGTTGCGCCGCACAAAGTGCAAGAGGAGCGCATCAAGTATTTGAGCGACGAGAAGCGCATCAAGGCCGTCACGGTGCTGTTCAGCGACCTCGAGGGCCGCTTGCACATGCTCGATTACGACAAGAAGTTCCTGATCAAAAGCTGGGACAACTTGACGTTCGATGGCTCTTCCATCCGCGGTTTCACTGCGCAGCGGGAAAGCGACTTGCGCCTGGCCATGGATTGGGGCGCGTTCTACTGGGCGCCGTCGGATGTGTTTGGTTCGGGGAAGATCCTGCTTTTCGGTCAGGTGATCGACAAAGACGGAAGCCCGTACTCGGCGGACATTCGGGGGCTACTAAAGGGCTACGCGGATGACCTCTACGAAAAGAAGGGATACACGCTCAACGCCGCCAACGAAATCGAAGGCTTCCTGTTTAAAGGGCCTGATGCCGAGCGGCGCTTCCATGAAACGCTCAAATTCGAATACGTGAACACTGGCGGCTACTACCATTCCCTGCCGGGCGATCCATTGCGCACCTTCATCGACACCACTGCCGAAGTGCAGCGCGCCATGGGCTTCCAGAACGAGAAAGATCATCCGGAGGTCGCGCCGTCACAATTCGAAATCAACTATAGCTATGGAGAGGTGGTGGCTGCAGCGGATCAAATTCAACTGTACAAGCTGATCTGTCGCCAGGTGGCCACTAATATGGGATTCACCGCATGTTTTCTTCCCAAGCCTGTCGTGGGTGTGAACGGCAGCGGCATGCACACCAACGTTTCGGTCAGTAAGAGCGGCAAGAATCTCTTCTGGGATCCGAAGGGAGAGGAGAAGCTCAGTAAGCTAGGCTGGGAGTTCGTGGACCGCATCCTGACGCACGGAAATGATATTTGCCTCTTATTCAACTCCAGCGTCAATGCGTATCGCCGGCTCGATCCGCATTTTGAGGCGCCGAACCAACTGAAGGCTTCCGCGGTCGACCGCGGGGCAATGGTGCGCATCCCCATCGGTAACGAGCGCAGCATGCGTACCGAAGTGCGCGCCGTGGCTCCTGACGCGAATCCTTATCTGGTGATGTATTCCATCTTCAAGACCGGCCTGGACGGGGAAACAGCAAAAATCAAGAATCTACGCCAGGCGCAACGCTATCTGCCAGACAACATCTACACCGCGATCGACAACTTTGAGAAAGCAGAGTGGACCACAAGCCTATTCGGCGCCGACGTGAAGGGACGCTACGCGGAGTTGAAGCGCGCATCTGCTGACCGGTGCCCACGGCAGTTGGGCACGGTCGTCAAAGCTCCCGAGGTGCAGTTCCACCACGAGGTCTACAACCAGTTCCTTTGGAACTTGTTCTAGGGCCTTCCCATAGCGGCGCAGCATCCTGTGCCACTACAACACTTATGCTGTTTTGACTTGGCCGCTCTTGGCACTAACGGCGTCAAGCACGCGCGTGGAATAAATGAGCGCGGCGCCGGCATTCATGGCGACCGCCACGCCCAGTGCCTCAGCAATCTCTTCTTTTGTGGCTCCGGCCTTCAACGCGGCGTCGGTGTGCACCACGATGCAGCCGTCGCAGTGGGTGGTGACCGCAACGGCTAGCGAAATCAGCTGCCGCGTTTTCTCATCGAGTTTGCCTGTTTTTGAATTTGCCGCGCTAAGCGTTTGATAGCCACGAACAGTGTCGGGGCTCAGCTTCATCAATTCGCCCAGTCTTGCGCCGATCTCCTTCTGGTATTCGTTCCAATCGATCATCATGTGCGTTTCTCCTTCCGCTGGTACCTGCCACGCGCGAGTATAACTCTGTGTTGTCCCGGCGGCGCGTGAGATTTGTTCGATTGTGGTATCTTCTTTAATTCGCGCTGGACTCTGATCGGTTCTGCCGAGCGGTACTGCACCAAATGCCATTTGCAAGGGGTCACGAACGATGAAGAATTCGTATAATGGGCACGCCATTCCTGCCGGCGGAAAAGGCATCGAATATAGCGGCGGCCAACTGCGCGTGCCAGACACGCCGATCATTCCATTCATTGAAGGCGACGGCACGGGACGTGACATCTGGAACGCCTCGCGGCGCGTGTTTGACGCCGCGGTGGAGCACGCATATGGCAGCAAACGGCGCGTGGCATGGTTTGAAGTCTTCGCAGGCGAAAAGGCATTCAACGCATTTAAGGAGTGGTTGCCGGACGACACTGTTGACGCCATCCGCGACTTTCGCGTGGCCATCAAGGGACCGCTGACCACTCCGGTCGGCGGCGGCATTCGATCATTGAACGTGGCGCTGCGACAGATTTTGGATTTGTATTCTTGCGAGCGGCCGGTGCGCTATTACGCCGGCGTTCCCTCCCCTGTGAAACATCCCGAGAAGATGGACGTGGTGATCTTTCGCGAGAATACCGAGGATGTGTACATCGGGATCGAGTGGAAGTCCGGCTCCCCCGAAGCCAAGAAGCTGCTGGAATTTTTGAATAACGAGATGCTGAAGGACGGAAAGAGGCAGATTCGCTGGGACTCTGGCGTGGGCATTAAGCCAATGTCGCCGACGGGAACGAAGCGGCTGGTGCGAAGAGCGATCAAGTACGCGCTGGCGCACGGGCGCAAGAGCGTAACGCTGGTACACAAAGGAAACATCCAGAAATTTACCGAAGGCGGGTTTCGCGATTGGGGGTACGAACTGGCGCGGGAGGAGTTCCGGGCGCAGACGGTGACCGAACGCGAGAGCTGGATCGTCGACAATCTGGACAAGAATCCGGCGCTGACCGTGGAGCAAAACGGCGCCATGATCGAGCCGGGGCTGGAGCAGGCCACCGAGGCGTTCAAGAAAAGCCTCTATGAAGAGGTGAAACAAATCCTTGATGCGATCTACGCGACGCATGGCAAGGGCCAGTGGAAGAAGAAACTGATGATCAATGACCGTATTGCGGACTCCGTGTTTCAGCAGGTGTTGCTGCGGGCGGATGAGTATAGCGTCCTGGCGACGTCGAATTTGAATGGGGACTATTTGTCGGACGCTTGCGCCGCGCAGGTCGGCGGCCTAGGCATGGCGCCGGGCTCGAATATCGGCGATGGTTACGGTGTGTTTGAAGCTACACACGGCACGGCGCCAAAATACGCGGATAAGGATGTGATCAATCCGAGCTCGGTGATGTTGTCGGGCGCGATGATGTTTGAATTTCTGGGATGGGGAGAAGCTGCGCAACTCATCGAGAATGGCATTGCACGGACGATTCAGCAGAAGCGCGTCACGTATGACCTGGAACGGCTGATGAGCGGGGCGACCAAGGTGGGAACGTCAGCGTTCGCTTCGGCGATTATTGAGAATATGGCGGCTCACGCCGTCGCACGCTAGAGGAAAAAAACGAAAGAGATAACGCAGAGGCGCTGAGTACGCAGAGCGTCGCAGAGAAGAGCGAGGAGAGAGGCGGGATGCGGAAGAAGGTTACGGTGGTGGGCGGCGGATTTGTGGGCTCGACGACTGCGCAGCGCATCGTGGACAAAGAGCTGGCCGATGTCGTGTTGACGGACATTCTGGATGGACCACCGGCGGGCAAAGCGCTCGACATGACGGAGTCTGGGCCCATCACGCGCTCCGATTCGCGAGCGATGGGAATTTCCACTGCGAACGGAGATTATAGTGCGACCGCGGGGAGCGATGTGGTCGTAATCACCGCTGGATTTCCACGCAAGCCGGGAATGAGCCGCGATGATTTGTTGAAAGCGAACTACGATGTGGTGAAAGCGGTGGTCGAACAGATCGTGCGCCACTCGCCGAACTGCATCATCATCGTGGTGACGAATCCGCTGGACGCTATGGCGCAAGCGGCGTGGAAGGTGAGCGGGTTTCCGAAGAGCCGCGTGCTGGGCATGGCCGGTGTGCTGGACTCCGCGCGCATGAGCACGTTTGTGGCGATGGAGTGCAAGGTCAGCGTGGAAAACGTGCACTCCTTTGTGCTCGGCGGGCACGGCGACGACATGGTGCCGCTGCCGCGCTATTCCACCGTGGCCGGGATTCCGCTGCCGGACTTGCTGCCGAAGGAGCGCATCGACGCGATCGTGGAGCGCACCCGCAAGGGTGGCGCGGAGATCGTCAATTTACTGAAGACCGGGTCCGCATACTATGCCCCGTCGGCAGCGGCCGTCGAAATGGTCGAAGCGATCTTGAAGGACAAGAAAAAGATTTTGCCTTGCGCGGTATATCTGGACGGCGAGTATGGAATCAAGGGACTGTTCGTCGGCGTTCCTGTGAAGGTCGGAAGCAAGGGGGTCGAGGAAATCATTCAGATTAAGCTCACCGCCGAGGAAAATACGGCGCTGCAGAAGTCAGCGGGTTCGGTCAAGGAGTTGGTGAGTGTGCTCGGACTGTAAAGCGATCGGGGGTGGTTATGCCGCGGGAGCCACAGCGATCGAAGTTCTGGGTTAGCGCGTTCGCGCTCATCCTATATACCGTAGCGTGCGGGGCGATTCCCATATATCACCAGGCCACCGGGCGAGACCTGAAACCCATAGTGAATTTGAACCTCGATAGCGTTTATCTTTTTATTTTTCTCTTGGGAACTGCAACGATTGTCGTGGCATTTGGTCTTAATCTGCGGATTGAAGCCTTAGAAAAGAAAAACGCCATGACGGAAGCTGACAAAAACGCAGGGCGCTGAGATCGTCATGAGCCACAGACGAAGGTACGTCGCACGTTAGAAGCCAAAGATCTTTCCAGCTCCCGCCACCAGGACCAGCGTAAAGACAGCAATCACCACTTCTCCAATGGCGCCTACCGCGAACGGGCGCAAACCTTGCTTACGCATTTCGCGGAAGTTCGTGCGCAGACCCACTCCGGCGAACGTCAGAAGAAATGCCCAGCGCGAAAGATTCGCGAGCGCGGTCGTCTGGTCTTTGCTGAAGAAATGATACGTTGCCAGGATTGAAATCAGCAGAAAACCCAACACAAATTTCGGAAACTTCTGCCAGAGGAAGGCGGCCTTGTTCCCTACTGTCTTGGCTTGGCCACGGCTGGCCCAGTAAATTGCGTAGGCGAGCACGACGAAGCCGATCATCGCGTTGCGCGTCGTTTTCGCTAGGACGGCTAGTTTGCCGGCGGCGTCGGAGTAAAGCGCGCCTGCGGCGGTGGCTTCCGCGGTGTTGTCGACGGCGAGTCCCGCCCACAGGCCGTAGGCGTGGTCGCTAAGGTGCAATGCGTGGCCAATCAGCGGAAACGTGAAGAGCGACAGAGCGCCGAGAGCAAGAATCGCGGCAATGGCGAACGAAGAATCTTCCTCGTCGGCTTCGATCGCGCCTTGCGTCGCGATGATCGCGCTTACGCCACAAACCGCCGAGCCGACCGCCAGGAGCGAGGTCAACTTAGGGCGCAGACCAAAGGCGCGGCCAAGGAAGGTCATGAACGCAATCGCCACAGCGATTTCAATGGCTACCAACGCCAGGCTCACGCCGCCAAGTTTCAGCACGTCGCCGAGTAGAAAGCGCGAACCGAGTAATACGATGCCGGCCTTCAGCCAGAATTCGTAGGTTGCCACGCCGGAGCGGAAGATCTGGGGCACGCCAACCGTATTTGAAATCACCAGGCCGATGAGGATGGCCCAAAGTACGTATTCAATATTGGGAAACGTCCAGTGATGCGCTTTCGCGTAGGTTCCCAGGTTGCGCTCCAACAGTTTACCTGCATAACCAACTGCCGCGAGCAGCAGGACGCCGGGAATTACGCGGAGAAACTGCAAAGCAGGCTGGGCCGGTTTTGCTTGGGGTAGTGCGATTGCGTCCGCCATACTCGTCCTTTCATTCACACTGCACAGGGCCAAGGCAAGGTGCCCTGAGCGCCTTCGTCGGATGCTTTTAGGCGCGATTCGACCTTGTCTACCAGGGTACGCGCGTGAAAACGCCCGCGCGAATCAGCAGTGCCGCAAGAAGGGCAGCCAAAACCGCCCAGCTATCCAGCGACAATGACCAGCTCTTCCGAGGGCTCAGGGATCCTGTGTCGGTGCTCATGGTTCTCTCCTCGATTGGTGCTTCAACTCACGGCAGGGCGCCTTGTGTGCTGCTCGCTCAATTCGTCGCGCCAAAACGCCTTGCTGATTTCCTGAATCTTTTGCGATGCGACACGGCCTACAATCATCAATGCCGGCGCGGGAAGCCTTTCCTCGTGGGCTAGCCGCGCGATGCTGGTCCATCGAATCTGCTGCTCGGCGCCCGTGGCGTTGGACACGATCACGCACGGCAGGTCGTCCGGAAGGCCGCCTTCGCGCAAGCGATGAGCGACTTCGGCATAATCCGGGCCCGGCATGTACAAAGCCAGCGTTGTCGTGCTGGTGATCGCGCCCCAGTCCATCTGCGCGCCTTCCGAGCCGCGCGAAAATGTGCTGATCACGACTTGCGAGGCAGCGCGCCGATCCGTGAGCGAAATCCCAGCAGCGGCGGCGGCACCGAGCGCCGCGGTAATTCCCGGCACTATTTCAAAATCCAACCCGGCATTGCGCAGCGCCTCGATTTCTTCTCCGGCACGGCCGAAGATAAGCGGGTCGCCACCCTTTAATCGGATGACGACATCGTGCTTCGCCGCCGCAGACACCAGCAATGAATTGACTTCCTCTTGGGTGAGCAGCTTTTGTCCGCAGCGCTTGCCAACATCAATTACTTCGGCACCGCGCCCGATCAGCTGCAGAATTTGAAGGCTGACGAGCGAATCGTGAAACACGATGCTAGCGCGCGCGAGCAGCCGCGCCGCTTTCACCGTGAGGAGATCCGGATCTCCTGGCCCAGCGCCGACCAAGTACACCTTGCCCATCACGCCGCCCCCTGCCCTGCTCGCCGCCTTCGCGCTTCCTGCAGAAAGCGCACGAACATCGGCTCACTCGCGAGATGGTGCAGCAGAATCTTTTTGGAATCCGCGCTGCCATCGCCGGCACGTAGCAATTCGCGCGTAGCGCCCAGCCACTCAAGCCACAACTCGTACTCAGGACCGAACTGCTTTTCGAGCTGCAAGCGAAGACGCTGCGCAAGCGCGGGACTCTTGCCGTTGGTGGAAATAGCGATTTGCAGGTCGCCGCGCTGCACGACCGAGCCATAGTAAAAATGGCAGTGCTCGATGTCGTCCACGGCATTGCACAGAATTCCGCGCGCGTCAGCCTCGCTAAAAACAGCTTCGTTAACGCCGGGCGCGGACGTAGCAGCGATAACCAGATATGCGCCGTCGAGGTCCGCGGGAGCAAACGTCTTTGCCCGCCATTCCACTTTTCCCTGCGCGATCCATTGGGCGATTGCGGGCGTCACCTGCGGCGCGACAACGCGAACGCGAGCCTCGGCCGCAAAAAGGCCCTCAGTCTTTCCTTCCGCGACGGCTCCGCCGCCGACAACCACAACCAGGCGATCTCGAAGCTTCACGAAAATGGGCAACAAGCTCATGCTAGCTTTCGACTCCCGCCGGCACAGGGCCAGCCGCAGCATCGCGTTCTACAGGAGCGACAAATTCTCCAGCCAGCAATCCCCGAAGTTGCTCGTTCGAATGCCGCGCGAAAAAGCGCCGCAAGTTCTCGCCAGGTGCGCGCTGCTCGTTGAATTCGCGCAGCAGCCGCTCGATGGCGTCCGGCACTTCAGACGCCGCGCAGCGATAACCGACGGGCCGCGCAATCGACGCAAACTCGCCCACGCTGCCTCCAACGCAGAAGTAATACGCGTCGACCATCCGGCCATCGACCTTCAACTTTTTGCCTTCAATACCGATGTCCGCAATCCAGTGCTGGCCGCAGCTATTCGGGCATCCGGTGACGTGCAACCTGAGCTGCTCCTGAAAGCCAGGAAGCCGCTGATCGAGCTCTTCCGTAAGCCAGCGCGCGAATCCTTTCGTTTCCGTGAGCGCCAGCTTGCAGAATTCCGACCCGGTGCAAGCGACGGTGCCGCGCGCAAAAGCAGAAGCGCGCACCGGCAAACCAGCCGCGGTCAGCTCGCCCGCGACTCTCGTCGCATGCTCATTAGGAACGTTCACGATCAGCAGGTTCTGCATGATGGTGTTGCGCAGATGCCCATCGGCGTAAGAGTCGGAGAGATTCGCTGCGGTCCGCAACTGCTCCGGCGTTATGCGCCCGCGCAATACGTTCGCACCGACATAAGAAAAGCCGGGCTGCTTCTGCGCGTGAACGCCGACGTGATCGCGATGAATGTCCGAGGGTAGCTCTTCCGGCTCGGCAGGATCGAGCGCAAAGCCAAGCCGATCTTGCAACGCGGCCAGGAAGGAGTCCGCGGTCCAGCCATGTTGCAAGAAAAGAAATTTCAGCCGGGCGCGCTCGCGGTTCTGGCGGAGCACCTCGGATTCGCGAAAGAGCTCCGCCACACCGCGTACAACCGGGACAGCTTGCTCCCACCGCACGAAAGCGTTCAAGCGAACGCCTAGGTGCGGATCGGTGGAGAGACCACCGGCCACGCGCAGCGAGAATCCGACTTCCTCACCGTGCAAGCGCTTTCGCGTGACAGCAGTAAGTCCGACGTCATTGATTTCGGGATAGGTGCACCAAGACCGGCAACCAGCGATGGAAACCTTGAACTTGCGCGGCAGATTATAGAACTCGGCATTGCCGCCAAGCTGCCCATTCAACTCCAAAGCTAGCGGCGAAGCATCGCAGTATTCATGCGCGTCGAAACCCGCCAGCGGGCATCCCGTTATATTTCGCGCAACGTCGCCGCACGCCCCGGTGGTCGTCAATCCCACCCGCCAAAGCTCCTCCAGAACGTCCGGCAGCGATTCGATCGTCACCCAATGCAACTGCACGTTCTGCCGCACGGTGATATCCGCAACGCCGCGAGCGTGGCGCTCAGCGAGGTCGGCGAGCGTGCGCGCCTGATGACTGCTCAAGAGGCCGTTGGGAATTCGGATGCGAACCATGAAGAACGGCGTCGCTTTGCCCTCGCCATTCTTCCCGCCGACCACGCCGGCGCCGTCGCCCTGCGTGTAGACGCCCCAGGAACGAAAATACGTACCCAGCCATTCCGGTGGAATCGAAGCGTGACCCTGCCGCGCAAACCCCCGGATCTCATCGAAATGCTCCCAGGCATTCTTCTCCCGTTTCAATCGCTCGACGCGTTGCGCTTTGCTTTCCTTGATTTCGCTCATCTTCCGCCCTGGAACTCCGCCCAAAAACAAAAAACCCACGTTCGCCTGAACTCTGGCAACGTGGGCTTCGGAACTTTTGCTTACTCTGCGTCTAAGTCCGGAAACTCCTCTGCCCAGAGCTGTGCGCCTTGCGACACGCAGCGTTGCACGCGCAAGAACAACAGATCGTCTGGCAACAGATGCTCATTGAGCTTAAAGAATATGTTTGACTGCCTACGAAAGTCAAATCAGTGCCAATGCAAAAAACAAATTCAGTACAACTGAAAAACAGATGCTACGCCTACTGCGGCTTCTTCGTGGGCGTCGTGGATTTAGACGCGGCTGACGGCGTGCTCGTGAGCAGCGTCGCCGACTGGATGGTATCAAGCTTAGGCCAGCCCTTATCTACGTAGGGTTTCCCCTCCGTTTCGATCTTCCCCTGGTCTGGACCGGAATTGTCGCCGTACTGGTCGTAGAACATCTCGACCACCTTCATCCCGTCGCCTTCCACCACGCCGAACGGCGCGAAACCCATCCGGTCGAGGCGGGCGTTGTCCACAAGATTGATGAACACCTGCGTGGTGCGCGTATTCGGGCCGGCCGTGGCAAATGTGATGTACCCCTTCTTGTTAGTCTGCGTCACGGGATCATCCTTAATATCGGTCCCTTTCCACGCGGTGGTGACCGCCGGATACGCGCTAATCCCAAATTGCGCGACAAAACCCGGCACCACCCGGAAGACGCTTCCTTTGTCATAGAAGTGATGCTTGACGAGGTTATAGAAGCGGTCCGCACCGAGCGGCGCCCAGGCACGCGTGACATCCAGCGTGAATTCGCCGCGCGTGGTCACAAACTTTACTTTGTACTGCTCCGGAGCTTTGTCTTTCAGCAGCGCCGGCTTCAACAAAGCGCGGTCATAAGCGCGCGCTGCGGAAGGCGTTTTCTTGGTCGTGCCCTGTGCGCTTGCTCCACTTCTTGGCGGCGCCTTTTGCGCGGGAGCCGCGGTAGGCGCTTGCGCCAGTGCCGGTCCCGACGTTACCGTAACCGCCGCCATCAATGCCGTAACCAAGACTGCGATTGCGTTCTTCCCCGCCTTGTAACTCGAGATCATTACGACTCCCTCTCCTGTATGGTGTTCTGCTCTTACTTCGCGGAACTCAGTTCCCTGCTCACGCGCTCGACTTCGGTCATCACGCGCAGTGTGTTTTCCCCAAGGATCTTGCGCACGTCCTCTTCCGAATAGCCCTTGCGTAGCAGCGCCTCTGTGATCTGCGGCAGTTTCGTGGCATCTTCCATGCCGAAAGGCATATTGGCGCCGTCAAAATCGGAGCCCAGCCCGACATGCGCTGCACCGACCAGCTTCACCGCATGATCAATGTGCTCGATAATTTTCGTGTAGTCCACGCGCGGCAGCTTCCCTTCGTGCACATATTCCCGAGTAATGCGGTCGCCTTCGATTAGCTGGCAACCCTCCTTGTCGCCGCAGCGCTTCTCAACTTCGGCAGCAATGGCCTTCGTAATTTCCGGATTCTTGTCGGCGTTCATAAATTCTTCGCTAAGAAAGCCGACGTGATAGTTGATCTGGATGACCCCGCCCTTGGCCGCGAGATCCTTAATCATTTGGTCCGTCATGTTGCGCCGGGCATCGCAGATGGCGCGGCAAGAAGAATGCGACGCGATGAGCGGAGCCTTGCTCACCGCCAGGGCGTCGTAGAAAGTCTTGTCGCTGACGTGGGAAATATCCACCATCACGCCAAGGCGGTTCATTTCGCGAACGACATCTTTGCCAAAATCGGTCAGCCCCTTGTGCACCGCCGTATCGGTCGAGGAGTCCGCCCATTCATCGTTGCCGCTGTGCGTCAGCGTCATATAGCGCACGCCGAGCCCCGCATACGAGCGCAGCACGCTCAAATCATTGGCGATCATGTGCCCGCCCTCGACGCCCATCAGCGCCGCGATCTTGCCTTGCTTGCGAGCTTCGCGAACTTCCGCAGCCGTTGCGGCGAGAACGATATCGTTAGGGTGCCTGCGCACTTGCTCGCGCACCGCATCGATTTGATCGAGCGCGTGCTTGATGGCTTCAGGCCCCGTGATTTTGCTGGGAATCCAGATGGAAAAGAAAATCGCGCCGAGTCCGCCTTCCTTCATCCGCGGAATATCGATGCTGCCGGCATCGCTGCGCGCCCCCAAGTCAAATCCGCCGTCGAGAAAGCGCTGCGTCGTGTCGTCGTGCGTATCCACCACGAGCGAAGCAAAGTGCAGCTTGCGCGCGCGGGCGGAAATATCGTCCGCCTTCGGCGTCGCAGTCATAAGAACTCCCTCAGCGACGCACAGCACCGCAACAGCAGCAATGATGTTTCGTGGCATTTCACCTCGCTGACGTCCCCCGCGATTAATTTGGTGCGTGCACCTCGCGACTCACACGCTCGACCTGCTCCATCACGCGCGGCGTGCTGCGCTCCAGCCAGAAGATGTGCAAGAGTTTACCCTACCAGCCAGCCGAAAATCGCTTGTTTCCATGCCTGACGATTGATTTCCGCCAGCGATTCGGTTAGTGGAATTTCCTTGGGGCAAGCCTTGACGCAATTTTGTGCGTTGGCGCAGTCTTCGATACCGCCGTGACCCATCACCGCCTGGATGCGCTCTTTGGCGTGCATCGCGCCCGTCGGGTGCATGTTGAACAAGCGCACCTGGCTGAAGATGGCCGCGCCTATGAAATTATTGTGCTCGTTGACCTGCGGGCAAACTTCCAGGCAGTTGCCGCACGTAATGCAGCGCGAGAGCGGATACGCCTTCTCTTGCACCTCGGGCGCGATACGCGGGCCTTCGCCGAGATTGTACGTTCCGTCGATAGGGATCCATGCCTTCACGCGCTTCAGGCTGTCAAACATGAACTGCCGATCAACGGTCAAATCGCGCACCACCGGAAACTTCGATAGCGGCTCGATGCGTATCGGCTGCTCCAGTTGATCCACCAGCGCCGAGCAGGCCATGCGTGCCTTGCCGTTGATAAGCATGGCGCACGAGCCGCACACTTCTTCCAAGCAATTCGAATCATAGGAAACCGGAGTCGTCGGCTTTCCCTCGCGCGTCACGGGATTCTCTGCAATATCTCGCAGGCAAATGATCACGTTCATGGACGGCCGCCACGGAAGCGCGAACTCCTCCCACCGAGAGGGCTCCTTCGGGCTTGCTTGCCGCTTTATCTTGACTGTGACTTTTTTTCCTTCTGGCATCTCAAACCTCGACTTCCGCTGGCCCACTCCTCACAGTCTCACCGTTATTTCGCCGCGTCATATCTCCGCGGCCGGGGTGGAATCTGCGATATGTCCACCGGCTCATACGTGAGCTGAATATCGTCGTGCACCCATTTCGCCCGCGTGGTCTTCAGCCAGTTGCTGTCATCCCGCTCCGGAAAATCCGGCTTGTAATGCGCGCCGCGCGACTCGTTGCGGCACAAAGCGCCAACCGTGATTACCCGCGCGAGAATCAGCATGTTGCCCAGCTCCCGCGCAAAGTTCAGCGTCTGATTCGACCACCGCGTGCGATCACTTAAGTTGATCTTCCTATACCGCGCCTGCAAATCGCCGAGTTTCGCATTTGCGCTTTCCAGATTCTTGTTAATGCGCGTGACCGTGACGTGCTCGGTCATGATTTCGCCCAGCTCTTTCCAAATCGTGATCGGGTTCTCCGAGCCTTGCTGCGAAATCAACGCCTCGTTCAGCTCTTCCTGCCTCTTTTGCTCGCGCCAAAAAACGCTCGCTTCGACTGCCTCCGCGCCTTTTTCCAAATTGCGCGCGTACTTCAGCGCTGCAGAACCGGCAATGCCTCCGCCAAAAATGCACGACACCAGCGAATTCGCTCCCAACCGGTTCGCGCCGTGATATTGATATTCGCATTCGCCCGCGGCGTAAATTCCCGGCACATTCGTGGCCTGGTCTTCGCCGTTCACCCACAAACCGCCCATCGTGTAATGCATGGCCGGGAACACTTTCATCGGCTCTTCGCGCGGATCGACGCCGAGAAACTTTTCGTAAATCTCCAGAATTCCCTCGAGTTTGCGGTCCAGCGTCTCGCGCGGGATGTGCGTCACGTCCAGATACACCGCCGCTTGCCCGCCAATCCCCAGTTTCTCCTGATATACAACGCGGTGAATCGCGCGCGTGGCGATGTCGCGCGGCACCAGATTTCCGTACTTCGGATACCACTCTTCCAGAAAATAAAATCGCTCTGCTTCAGGAATGCTCTTCGCCGCGCGCTTCTCTGCTGGATTCCGCGGCACCCAAACGCGCCCGCCCTCTCCGCGCGCCGACTCGCTCATCAAACGCAGCTTGTCTTCTCCGGGAATCGCCGTCGGATGCACCTGGATGAATTCACCGTTGGCGTAGTCGACGCCCTGTTGAAACAACGCGGATTGCGCTGAGCCGGTACACACTACGGAATTCGTCGAGCGCCCAAAAATCGCCCCGATTCCCCCTGTGCAGAAAATGACCGCATCCGCAGGAAACGTCTTCACTTCCATCGACCGCAAATCCATCGCGCAAATACCGCGCCCGACGCCAGTTTCGTCAATCACCGCCGACAAGAACGTCCAACCCTCCCGCTTCGCAACATGTCCTTCGGATTCATGGCGCCGCACCTGCTCGTCCAGCGCGTACAACAACTGCTGACCGGTTGTCGCCCCCGCAAAAGCAGTGCGATGGTAAAGCGTCCCGCCAAAACGCCGGTAATCGAGCAAACCCTCCGGCGTGCGATTGAACATCACGCCCATGCGGTCCAGCAGGTCGATAATTCCCGGCGCCGCTTCGCACATGCGCTTGACCAACGTCTGATTGGCTAGAAAATCGCCGCCATAAATCGTGTCGTCAAAATGCTTCTGCGTCGTATCGCCCTCGCCCTTCTGATTTTTCGCGGCGTTGATTCCGCCCTGCGCGCACACCGAATGCGAGCGCTTCACGGGAACAATGGAAAATAGCTCTACCGGCACACCGGCCTCGGCCACACGAATCGTGGCCATCAGGCCGGCCAGTCCCCCGCCGACTACGATGATCTTCGGTTGTCTCATTTCTGCGTTAGATACGAAGCGAAGGGGTGCCAGTTCAGTCGAAAACTCAGAACAATCAAGACGCCCACAAAGCTAAACACCACACCGACCACGACGCCCAACTGCCCCGCAGCGCGCTGCGCCCGTGCCGTCGCAGCCAGTCCCCACTTGCACAAAAAATTCCAAATGCCCACGCCAAGGTGAAACGAAGATGCCACAATTCCCACGATCATGAATGCCAGCGCCCACGGGTTCGCCAACTGCTGCGCCACTTCCGCGTACGTGGACGTCCCGTGCGTAAGCCAGCGCTGCGTGTAGACGTGCCACCCGATATAAACAAACGCAATCAGCCCCGTGTAGCGCTGGAACGTGTACAGCCAATTCTTCACCCAAGGATATTGCGATACGTTGGACTCACCGCGCAGCCAGATGTAAACGCCGTACCCGCCGTGAAACAAAATCGGAAAAAAAATAAACGCCCACTCGACAAACACGCGAAACGGAATTGTTTGGAGTTCTACCGAGGTCTGGTTGTATTTCTCAGCGCTCACCAGCGCAGCGCTGTTCGACCAAAAATGCTCCGCCAAAAATGCGCCTACCGGAACGATGCCGCTTAAAGAGTGAAGTTTGCGAAGGAGGTAACTGGTTTCAGGCCGGGTTGCCGTGGCAGACATGCCCTCTCCGCCGCGTCATTTCCTGCGTCAAGCTCATGAATCGCGGCAAATTCAGTATAGGGAGTTCCCAAAGGCGATGCAAGTTGGCGCAATTCGTTCGGACGATGCGAACGTTTCGATATTTCCACCGGTTACGGATTGAGTTCACGCGCCTTCTTTTCGCAGTTACCAGTTCAGCTCAGTGCTATCCTGCGTTTGTAACGCCTGCTGGGACCTCTCACCTGGCCGCAAGTGGCACGGCGCGGTTTCTGGACATTACATGAATCTCGCAACAGAGCTGGAACGCCTCGCGGACGCCATGGATGGCGAAGCGGGCGATTCCCCGCAAATTTCCTTCGCCTCTGTCGCGGAACGCATTGCCAAGAACCTTTCCGTTCGCACCGACGAAGTAGCCATCCTCGGCGTCTCCCATCGCTGGCGGCATTTGCACTTCGTCGTCCCTGAAGCGCTGAAAAATGTCGGCTTTATCCCGCTCTCCAGCAAATCGGCGCTCGCCGCTCGCACCACTCGGGATAGCCGTCCGGAAATCATCAACGATTTCACCTCCGTCAAACACGCTAGCGTTTTCGAAGGCGTTAAGTTCGCCGCCGAAGGCCCCGAAGTCATCCAGAAAATCATCAGCGCCCCGATTCTCTCCGGCGATCGCGTCGTCGGTGTGATCCAAATCAGCCGCAAAGGCCATGACGCGAAAGCCGCTGGCCCCGATTTCACCTCTGACGACCTCGGAAAGGTCCTTTCGCTCTGCAAGCCCCTCGGAAAACTCCTGCAACGCGCCATCTCCGAGTAAATTCTCCGCGCGCTCTGTCACCTCTGCGGTGAAATTCCCTTCCTCGCGCAGGCGCCTCGTTTTTACCCGCGAAAATTGTCGCCGAACCCTCTGAAAGGCGTTGACACTGCAAAACCTTCTTGTTACTTTTCCACAGCACAAAATTTTTCGACGTCTCATCCCAGGGAGGCACCGCACACCGGCACCATGGCGTTTGTCGCTAAGAAAATCTTTCTCACCAAAGGCGTCGGAAAACATCGCGAAAGGCTCTCCAGCTTCGAGCTCGCGCTTCGCAACGCGGGCATTGCAGCTTGCAACATCGTGCGCGTTTCCTCTATCTTCCCGCCGAATTGCAAATTGATCTCGCGCAGCGAAGGATTGAAGCACATCAGGCCCGGCCAGGTAGCGTTCACGGTCATCAGCGAAAATTCCACCAAGGAACCGCATCGCCTCATCGCTGCCAGCATCGGCCTCGCGCTTCCGAGCGATAAATCGATGTACGGCTATCTTTCCGAGCATCACTCTTTCGGAGAGACTGAGGAAGTCGCCGGCGAATATGCCGAGGAGCTCGCCGCGGAAATGCTCGCGACCACCCTTAACGTGGAATTTGACCCGGATCTTTCCTGGGACGAGAAAAAAGAGGTCTATCGCATCTCCAACAAGATCGTCCGCACCCTCAACGTCACGCAATCCGCGGTCGGCGACAAGCGCGGCCTCTGGACCACCGTCCTCGGCGCCGCCATCCTCATCGGCGAAGACGACTGAAAACTCGGCTCTCCGGAGGCCTCTTCCGCTCCCATTCAAGGTCGATAAACCCGCTCCGATGACCTCTATTTGGCATTCCCGCGTTTGAAGTAGCCAATGCGATCCAGCACCGCTCCCGCAATCAGCGGCAGCGCCACCGTCGCATCGTCAAAAACTTCCGCAAAGCGCCCGCCCTCTTCCGGCGGCACAAACTTTCCCCACGAAACCGCTTCGGTATACGTGCTGCCGCTCAAGCCGCCCCAGTGCACCGGCTCCGGACAAATCCGCACGCCATAGTTGTAACGCTTCAGCGGCAGCTTGCGATACCCGCGGCGCGCCAGCAGCTCCGCATAAACTCCGAATTGTTGTGACCAGTTGCGTGGCACTCCGCCGCCAATCGTAAAAATCCCCATCCGTTTCGTCGCCAGCATCGTCCCGGCGAATTTCTCGAAATCCTCGAAGGGATCGAACCGCAACAGCGGACGCTTCGCATCCTGTCGCGCGATTTTGTGCAGCGCGAAGTCAATCCCCAGCTCGGAATCGCTAAACGCCGGCACAAACACCGGCACATTGTGTTCATACGCCGACTTCAGAATTCCCCGCCCCGGAAACCCCTTGTGCAAGTACTCGCCGATCTTGCGATGCAATTTCCAGCTGCAAACCACTTCCTCCGCATCCCAATTATTCAGGATCTCGCTCATTACATCTTCGATGTGGTCCAGATTCGTCTCCGGCTCCAGCGAATCGTAAACGCGGTTGTACCCCGCCTCAAACAATTCCTTGTCATCCATCGCCGGGTTATAGCGAAAATGCGAAAGCCCCGTTGCCTCCACCAACCCATGCGCCATCAGCGCGCCCGTGGAAACAATCGCATTCACCACTCCTGATTCGATCAGATCGCAGAAGACCAACCCCATCTTCGCGACCGTCAACGCGCCCGAAAGCGTCATCACCACGAAGCAATCCTTGTCGCGCGCCATCGCCTCCACAACATCCGCGGCGTCGCCGATTTGCCGTCCGGTAAACGCCGTGTTCCCCATCGCCCGCACCAAATCGTCGATCGTGCGGCACCGCGACAAATCCAGCGCATAAATCGGCCGCAGCTTGTCTTTCACGGGATCATGCAGCACTCGCCCCGTGACAGTCTTGTTCTGCTGCTTCGCCATTTTCTCTCCTGGAAAAATTTACAACTGATTTTTATCACGGTTTGGTACGATTACGCGCATTTTTTCATCATCATCGCGCGTTTCGTACTTACAGTTGCGGAGATTGATAGCACACTCGCCGCATCGGAAGGAGCACTGTTTCGTACCAGCACGCCGCGCGTGCTCAATGCTAAACTAAAGTTATGGCGAACAAGTTTACGGTCGGCCTCGCCCAAATGCGTTGCACCACCAACGCCGAGGAAAATCTTTCCCGCGCGATCGACAAAATCCGCGAAGCTGCCGCGCGCGGCGCACAAATCATCTCATTACATGAACTTTTTCGTAGCGAATATTTCTGCCGCAAGGAAGATCCTGACCTTTTCAATCTCGCCGAGCCCGTTCCCGGCCCCGCGACTGACGCGCTCGCGAAAGTGGCAAAAGAAAAAAAGGTCGTCTTAGTCGTCTCTCTCTTCGAGCGTCGCGCCGCCGGCGTCTACCACAACACTTGCGCCGTGCTCGATGCCGACGGCAGCTTCCTCGGCAAATATCGCAAGATGCACATTCCCGACGACCCGCTCTACTACGAGAAATTTTATTTCACCCCCGGCGATCTCGGTTTTCCCAACTTCCAGACGCAATACGGCAAAATCGGCGTCCAAATCTGTTGGGACCAGTGGTACCCAGAAGGTTCGCGAGTAACCGCCCTCAGCGGAGCGCAAGTAATTTTCTATCCCACCAGCATCGGCTGGCATCCCCACGAGAAAGCCGAGTTTGGCGCCGCGCAGCTCGACGCCTGGAAAACCATCCAGCGCGCGCACGCCATCGCCAACGGCGTCTACGTAGCTGTCGTAAATCGCGTTGGCTTCGAAGGCAAGCCCGCCAACGGCGACCCCGGCCTCGAATTCTGGGGCAACTCTTTCGTCGCCGATCCCTTTGGCCAAATCGTCTCCGAAGCTTCCAACGATAAGGAAGAAATCCTCGTCGTCGAGTGCGATCCCGCCAAGAGCGAAGACACTCGCCGCAACTGGCCATTCCTTCGCGATCGCCGCATCGACGCCTACGGACCCATCTTGAATCGCTGGCTGGGCGAATAATCCGCATGCCCCCAGCCGCGAGCGGTTCCACTCCATTCGAACGTGGTCTCTGGATGCCCGCCGAGTGGGAGCATCATGAAGCCACCTGGCTCGGGTGGCCTCACGAACAAACGGACTGGCCCGGCAAATTCCCCGCCATCCCCTGGGCCTACGCAGAAATCGTTCGCCACCTCGCGCGTGTCGAGCGCGTCTATCTGCTCGTCCAAAATCGCGCCGCGGAATCTCGTGTGCGCGACATACTGAAAAAGTCCGGCGTGCACCTCGCCGCCGTCGATTTCTTCCGCGTCCCCACCGATCGCGGCTGGATGCGCGACTCCGGGCCCATCTGCGTCAAAAGCAGTGCCGGCGAAGTCGCCTACACGCACTGGCTCTTCAACGGCTGGGCCAAATACAGCGATCACAAGAAAGATGCTCTCGCCGTCACCAACGTAAACAAAAAACTAAAGCGCCTCGTCTGGCAGCCCACCTACAAAGGCCGCCGCGTCGTCCTCGAAGGCGGCAGCATCGATGTCAACGGCCGCGGCTCCCTGCTCACCACCGAAGAGTGCCTGCTCAGCAAGCGCCAGCAGCGCAATCACGGATTCACCCGCGAAGATTACGCCCACGTTTTCCGCAGCTATCTTGGCGTCACGCAAGTTCTCTGGCTGAAAAATGGGATCGCCGGCGACGACACCCACGGTCACGTCGACGACCTCGCCCGCTTCGTCAGCCCTACCACCATCGTCACAGTCGTTGAGCAGAATCCCCACGACGCAAACTACGTCCCGCTGCAAGAAAACTACGCCCTGCTGAAATCCATGAAGGATCTCAACAGCCGCCCCTTCCGCATTGAAACTCTTCCCATGCCCGCGCCAATCTATTTCGATAATCAGCGCCTCCCCGCCAGCTACGCCAATTTTTACATCGCCAACAAGGTCGTCATTGTCCCCACGTTCAACGATCCCAACGATCGCGTTGCCCTCAACACGCTCGCCGGTCTCTTCCCCGGACGCGAAATCGTCGGCATCGCCTGCCGCGACCTGGTCCTCGGCCTCGGCACCCTGCACTGCATGACCCAGCAGCAGCCCGCCAGCGCCTGAATCCGCGTTTTGCCTCCTCTGCGATCCTCAGCGCCATCAGCGCCTCTTTACCCTGAGCTCTCGAAGGGTGCGTTATCCTTCGCTTTTCTTAGTCCTCGTAGTTTCTTTTGCGCTAGAATGCACTGCTCGGAAGCTCATCCAGTCTCTACCCATTCCAAGGAGACTTCATGCTCGCACTGCTGCTGCAAACGCACGTACGCGTAGTTCAAATCGAAACGCGCTCGCTGATTGGCTGGCTGGTGCTCGGCCTGCTAGCAGGCTGGCTCGCCGGAAAGATTTCCCGCGGCCGCGGCTTCGGCTGCATCACCGACATCGTTCTCGGTCTGATTGGCGGCGTGCTCGGCGGCTGGCTTTTCACCAAGCTCGGCATCGTGAGCCACGCCGACAGCTTCCTCTACAGCCTCGCCGCCGCCACGGTCGGCGCCATAATAATCGTAGCCATAGCCCACCTCTTCAGCCCCGGCACCTAATTTTGGAGTGCGGGAGTCTTGCCTGGCCTACCGCAGGCGGGCTCCCGCTTTTACGCAGAAGCCCACAACTACCAATCCCCAACCGCTGTCATCCCGACCGAAGCGCGCCCTTTGCGCCCCGAATAGTTCTACGGGGCCGAGGGACCTGCTTTTTTCGTCCGCTCTGCGCTCCTCCGCGTTCTCAGCGACTTTACCCTGAGCTTCAAAGGGTTACCCTGAACTTCGAAGGGTGCGTTCGATTTTTTCCTCCCTTGGGGACCTTCCGCCCCGCCTGTAAACCTGGAACCTCTCCGCTGTGATACGATTCTCTATTACACTGTGGAGACTCTTCCTACTTGAGCAAACCCGCGCAATCCCTCACCGCCATCCCGCTCGGCGGCCTCGGCGAATTCGGCATGAACATGATGGCCCTCCGGTTCGGCGACGACATCCTCGTCATCGACGCCGGCATGATGTTTCCCGAATCCGAGCTCCTCGGCGTTGACCTCGTCATTCCGGACATCACCTACCTCAAACAAAACCGCGCTCACGTTCGCGCCATCGTCCTCACCCACGGCCACGAAGACCACATCGGCGCGCTACCCTACATTCTTCGCGAGCTCAACGTCCCCGTGTACGGCACCCGCTTCACCCTCGCGCTCGTAAAAAAACGCCTCGACGAAGCTGGTCTCCTTCAATCCGCCACCCTCCGCGAAGTCATCCCCGGTGGCCGCCTCGTCGAAATCGGCCCCTACGAAATCGAATTCATTCCCGTGACTCACAGCACCATCGATTGCGTTGCCCTCGCCGTGCGCACTCCCCTCGGCGTCATTATTCACACCGGCGACTTCAAGATCGACCAAACTCCTGTCGGCGGCGCTCCCTTCGACCTCCACGCCTTCGCCCGCTACGGCCATGAAGGTGTCCTTGCCCTTTTCTCCGACTCCACCAACGTCGAGCGCCCCGGTTTCACTGGCTCCGAGCGCAACGTCGTCCCCCGCATCGAAGAGCTTTGCCGCTCGGCCCCGCGCCGCGTCATCCTTTCGTGCTTCGCCTCTTCGATTCATCGCATCCAGCAAGTGCTGGACATCGCCGCTCGCGTCGGCCGAAAAGTCGCCTTCGTCGGCCGCAGCATGGTCGACAACGTTGAGATCGCCCACTCCCTCGAATATCTTCGCATCCCGGACGGCATGGTCGTTCGCCCGCAAGACATCCGCGGCTTCGACCCCAAGCGCCTCGTCATCCTCGCCAGCGGCAGCCAGGCTGAGCCTATGTCTTCGCTTTCGCGCATCGCCGTCGATAATCACCGCTTCGTTTCGGTCGACGAAAACGACACTGTCATTCTTTCCGCCCGCATCATTCCGGGAAACGAAAAAGCCATTTTCCGCATGCTCGACCACATGTTCCGCCGCCGCGCACTCGTCTATTACGACAATTCCGGCGGCACCATCCACGTCTCCGGCCATGCCAGCCAGGAAGAACAGAAACTCGTCTTGCAGCTCATCAAGCCGAAATATTTCATCCCCGTCCACGGCGAATATCGCCACCTGTTCCGCCACGCCGCGCTCGCTTATCAACTCGGCTGCGTCTCCGGGGAAATCCTCGTCCTCGAAGACGGCCACACGATCGAATTCACTGAAGACGGCGCCTTCCGCCGCGATCCCGTGCCCGCCGGCCGCGTCTGTGTCGACTCCGGCTCCCTCGAAGAAATCGAAGAAGCCGTCATCCGCGACCGCAAGCACCTCTCCGAAGACGGCGTCGTCGTCCCCATTATCGCGATCGACAAACATACCGGCCGCATGGAATCGCAACCCGAAATCGTCACCCGCGGCATGTTCAGCGACAATGGCAACGAATTCCTGGCCGGCGCCCGCGACGTAGTCCTAAAAACCGTCGAGCAATCCAACGCCGAAGAAAAATCCGATTGGTCCGTAATAAAAGAAAAAATCCGCGTAGACCTAAAGCGCTACATAAACAAGCAAACCTCCAAGCGCCCCCTAATCCTCCCAGTAATCCTAGAGGTGTAAGCCCCACCGAAGCGTTGTAGGGGCGAGCTTTAGTGTGCGGTGCCATGACATCCTTTACACGGTTGCCAAGAGATCCTTTACAGATGGCGTTAGAGTGGCGGGCCGGGAGGGCCGGCGATGCCATGGAGGACGACGAGTTTGAGGGACGAGCGCATCCAGTTTGTGATTCGCGCGCAGGGCAAGCGGGAAGCTTTGGCGCAGTTGTGCCGGGAGTTCGGGATTTCGCGGCCGACGGGGTATTTGTGGCTGCGGCGGTACGAAAAAACGCGGACGCTGACCGCGGTTCGAGAACAGAGTCGGCGGCCGCACGGCAGTCCGCGGCGCACGGCCGCCGATGCCGAGCAGCAGGTGGTGGCATTGCGCCAGCAGACCGGCTGGGGTGCCAAGAAGCTGCGGATTCTGCTGCGCGAGCAAGCGGCGGTGCAGCTGCCCGTGCGCACCATCCACCGGATTCTCGCACGCCACAACCTGATCGCCAGCCCTGAGCCGGGAGCAGCGCCAGGAAGATTTGAGCGCAGCGAACCGAACCAGTTGTGGCAGATGGACAGCAAGGCCAAGTACACGTTGGCGGATGGGGAGTGCCACGCACTGGCCATCGTGGACGATCACAGCCGGTATTTGGTGGGTTTGCATGCGCTGTCGGCGCTGGTGATCGCGCAAGCGCATCCGAGTCTGGTGGAAACGTTTCGCTGCTATGGGTTGCCGCAAGCCATGCTGATGGATCACGGCTCGCTGTGGTGGTCGACCACCAACGGATGGGGGCTGACATCTTTGTCGATCCGCTTGATCGAGCAAGACATTACGCTGCTGTATGGACGTGTAGCGCATCCGCAGACACAAGGAAAAGTGGAACGGCTGAATGGCACGGTGAGAAGCGAGCTGCGCTATCACGGTGTGCCGCGCTATCTGCGCGAGTGTCCGGCGGCTTTGGCGAAGATGCGCGAGACGTATAACCATCAGCGGCCGCACGAGGCGCTCGGGATGCAGCGGCCGGCGCAGCGGTATCGGCCCAGCACACGCGCGTATCAGGAACAGCCGCGCGCCTGGGAGTATCCGCTTGGGAGCGAGGTGCGGCGCCTGGATGCCGGCGGGATGCTGTCGGCAGCGGGGCAGCGCTGGTTCGTGTGCGAAGCGCTGGCCGGACAAAGGGTGTGCGTGGAACGCTTCGACGAAAAGTTGCTGGTGAGTTATCGCGACATGTACATTCGGGAGATCGACCCGATCGGCGAGAAAACGCAGGCGCTGGTGGCGCCGCGCGCCGCGTTTGCAAAATCCGCTCCGGTCGCCCTACGGGCTCCCTCCGCGGATTCCGCAAACGCCCCATCGAAGACGGAGCGAAACGTCCATGTGGCTCTGCCGTTGCTTTGCGAAAGCCCTTAAGGCGGCAGGCATTGTCTTGCGGTCGTGCGTCACCAGCACTCGTTGCAAACTCGCCGCGATTTCCAAGACTTCCGAATCACTCTTGCCCGACAACTCCGCTTCCTCTTAGGTTTGGAAATCTACAAGAGATTCTCGACGCAGGACGCCGTCCACAATTCGGCGGTCAAAGTTCACGTCTGCCAGGAACTTGACCCTCATTTCCTTTGGGACTGCACATTACGTCGGGCTTCGTCCAACTTTTGGTAGAGCAGTGGATGCTTTTTGCGCGCCTCTAGGCGCAGATTCTCTAAATCGCGATCAGCATCCTCTAGGTACCCGTCGATTTCTGTTCGATTCGCCAGATAGAATGTAATCCCGCCGTACACCTGCTCGAGGGTTAGGGCCGAAAACGAATGTTGAATAGCCTCGGGCGAAGCCCCATTTAAGAACTCATACACAATCGAGTCCAGCGACACTCGCGCCCCCGCGATGTAATACTCGCCATTCCGCTTTTCCACGTATTCTTTGCTCATCTCTGCTTACCTTTATCCAATCCTAGCAAAATCCCCGCCGCCCACCCACGAAATCCTCTGTCACCTTCTCAAGTTCCCCGCTACAATCTTCCTTCCTTAGGAGCCATCTTTGTCTTCCGCCCCGCCGCCAACTTCACAGCCCCAACCCAGTCGTGCCGCATTCACCTTCATTCTCGTAACGGTGCTGCTCGATTTTCTGGCCTTCGGCATCATCGCCCCCGTCCTCCCCAACCTCATCATCCAGTTCGAAGGCGGCAACATCGCCCGCGCAGCCGCCATCACCGGCTATTTCGGATTTGCTTGGGCGCTAATGCAGTTTATTTTCTCACCCATTCTCGGCGCGTGGTCCGACCGCTTCGGCCGCCGCCCGGTCATCCTCATCTCCTGCTTCGGCCTCGGCCTCGACTACATCTTCATGGCCCTCGCACCCTCGCTAAAATGGCTCCTCGTCGGACGCATCATCTCCGGCATCACCGCCTCCAACATCTCTAGCGCCTTCGCCTACGTTACCGATGTCACTCCTCCCGAAAAACGCGCCAAGCAATTCGGCTACCTCGCTGCCTCCTTCGGCATGGGCTTCATCATCGGGCCGGCCGTAGGCGGATTTCTCGGCAACATCAATCTCCGTTTTCCCTTTTGGGCCGCCGCCTGCCTCAGCTTGGCCAACGCCATGTACGGTTTCTTCGTTCTTCCCGAATCTCTTCCGCCCGAGCGCCGCGCCAAATCCGCCTGGCACATGGCCAATCCTCTCGGCTCTCTCACGCTCCTCCGCTCGCATCCCCAACTCTTCGGCCTCGCCACCGTAATGACTCTCTTCTATCTCGCCCAGCAATCCCTCCCCGCCGTCTTCGTCCTCTTCACCCAATATCGCTATGCTTGGAACGGACGCGACGTCGGCCTCGCCCTCGCCGTCGTTGGCGTCAGCACCAGCATCGTCTCCGGCATGCTCGTCGGCCCCTTCGTCCGCCGTTTCGGCGAACGCCGCAGCGTTCTTTCCGGCCTGACCTTCGGCGCCATCGGCTTCTTCAGTTTCGCCTTCGCCCCACGCGGCTGGCTATTTCTCTGCGCCATCCCTTTCCTCGGCCTCTGGGGCATCGCCGGCCCGTCGGTGCAGTCGCTAATGTCACGTCGCGTCGACCCAACTTCTCAAGGCAAGCTCCAAGGCGCCATCAACAGTATCCGCTCCATCAGCGGCATGATCGGCCCCCTCCTCTTCACTCAAGTCCTCGCTATCGCCATCTCCCCGAGCGCCCCCATCCACTTCCCCGGCGCCCCCTATTTCCTCGCCGGCCTCCTCCTCCTCTCCAGCCTAACCCTCGCCGCCTACGTCACCCGCGCCGACGCCAAGTCCGCGACCCAGCCAGCAGCAGCCGTATCCTCCGATTCATCCGACTAGTCATGTGGAGTGCGGCGGTCTAGCCGCCGCTTCCACGCCGTGAACCCCGTTGCCACGCTCCCCATCGTGAACCGCGCGAAATTTGTCATCCCGAGCGAAGCCGAGGGACCCGCTTTCCGCTTTCCGCTTTCCGCTTTCCGCTTTCCGCTTTCCGCTTTCCGCTTTTCGCTTTTCGCTTTTCGCTTTTCGCTTTCCGCTTTTCGCTTTTCGCTCCGAACGTACCCTTGCCCTCCTCTTTCCCCAGGTATACGATGTCTCCTCGGCAATAAGTTCGCGCCCAGCGGAGGAGAAGGGTAGCTCTCCGCGCCCACCTACAGCGCGAACCTAGATTAGGAGGCTTACTTCATGGCGACGGCAACGACCGCGATCGAACCCAATGTCAAAATCAGCGCCACAAAACTTCTCATCAACGGCCAGTGGGTCAACAGCACCTCCGGCAAAACTTTCCCAACTATCAATCCCTCAACCGGCGAAGTCATCACCCAAGTAGCAGAAGCCGACGCTCCCGACGTCGACAAGGCGGTCAGCGCAGCCCGCGCTGCATTCGAGACCGGAGCTTGGCGCAAGAAGCTCTCCGCATCGCAACGCGGCAATCTCATGTACAAATTAGCGGATCTCATCGAGAAAAATGCCGACGAACTCGCGCAACTCGAAGCGCTCGACAACGGCAAGCCCTATCACGTAGCCCGCGCCGCCGACATCCCTCTCACCATCGCCTGCTACCGCTATTACGCCGGATGGGCCGATAAGAATCAGGGCAAGACCATTCCCGTCAACGGCCCCTATTTCACCTATACCAAGCACGAGCCAGTCGGCGTTGCCGGTCAAATCATTCCGTGGAATTTCCCGCTCCTAATGCAAGCTTGGAAACTTGGTCCCGCTCTCGCAGCGGGCTGCACCGTGGTGCTCAAGCCTGCGGAGCAAACTCCGTTGACCGCGTTGCGCGTCGGCGAGCTCATCAATGAAGCGGGATTCCCGCCAGGCGTCGTTAATATTCTTCCCGGCTACGGCCCGACGGCCGGCGCCGCCATCGCGCGCCACATGGATGTCGACAAAGTCGCCTTCACCGGCTCCACCGAAGTCGGCCACCTCATCATGCGCGCCGCCGCGGATTCCAATCTCAAGCGCATCACCCTCGAGCTCGGCGGCAAGAGTCCCAACATCGTCTTCGCCGACGCCGACATGGACAAAGCCATTGAAGGCGCACACTTCGCGCTCTTCTTCAATCAAGGTCAGTGCTGCTGCGCCGGCTCGCGCCTCTACGTCGAAGAAAAAGCCTACGACGAATTCGTCGAAAAGAGCGCCGCGCGCGCCAAGAAGCGCACCGTCGGCAATCCGTTCGACAAGAACACCGAGCAAGGTCCGCAAGTCGATCAGGACCAGTTCAACAAAGTGATGGGTTACATCGACACAGGAAAAAAGGAAAAGGCCAAGCTCGTCGCCGGGGGCAATCGCGTCGGTGACAAGGGCTACTTCATTGAGCCGACCGTTTTCGCCGACGTCCAGGACAACATGAAGATCGCGCAGGAAGAAATCTTCGGACCGGTCATGTCCATCCTCAAATTTAAGGACATCAACGAAGTCGTCGAGCGCGCCAACAAATCGCTCTACGGACTCGCCGCCGCCGTCTGGACCAAGGACATCACCAAAGCCCACGCCATCGCCGACGGCGTCCGCGCCGGCACCGTCTGGGTCAATTGCTACGACGTCTTCGACGCCGCCGCCCCGTTCGGCGGCTACAAGCAGTCCGGCATCGGCCGCGAACTAGGCGAGTACGGCCTGGCCAACTACACCGAAGTAAAAACTGTAACCGTCAAGCTCTGACGATATTCCTCGTAGGGGCGCAGCCCTGTCCTGAGCAAACGAGAAGGAACGCTGCGCCCTTTCTCGGCACAACGTAATCCCCAATCTCGCAGCGTGCGTTGGCGCTGCGAGTTACGCCTTTGCCGCCCTGGCAGCAGGACGCGCCTGCTTGGCTTCCCAAGCCCTGCGCAACTCCTCCCGGCCGGCGAGCACGTGCTCTTTCGCGTCTTCAAAGCTCTTGTAGATCCGCGTGCCCTTAATCGTGTTGCACGGACTGCAGCAGGCCACCAGGTTCGTCGGATTCTTCTTGCCCTTCTTTGCTCGCGGAACCACAAAGTCCACGCGCATGACCAGGGCATTCTCAAAACTGGCTCTTCCATCCAGCCCGCAATATTGGCAGCAGTAATCGTCCCGCTCCAGGATCGCCAGGCTCTCCCTCAGGGTTGTCGGCTTGTCCACCAGGGTGAACGTCGTGATATCCAGCGGCATGAGGACCTCCCAATCGGAAATCCTTTGGGTAGGCTGGGAATATGCGGATTCCCGACAGTCTTGGCCTCCGACCATAGGTCAGCACCCGCGAAGTGTCAAGCCTAGCTTCTCTGCGAACCTCAGCATATCTTTTCCTCTCTGCGTTCTCTGTTTACCCCGTTTACCCCGAGCTTCGAGGGGAGCCTCGAAGGGTGCTCTTCCCTCTGTGCGCTCTGTGTTAGTTCTTTTCTCTTTGCTTTGCGCAACGTGGCTGCGCTGACTCACGGCATCGTCACCAGCGGTAGT
>Ga0209647_1000503_pt1 | contig 36771 bp, 32 predicted proteins | sample GraSoi_2013_60cm_FD_185827 | JGI IMG/M metagenome (GOLD analysis project Ga0209647, IMG submission 185827) | Grasslands soil microbial communities from the Angelo Coastal Reserve, California, USA - Sample 9_17_2013_60cm (SPAdes) (version 2) | ecosystem: Environmental > Terrestrial > Soil >... | reverse complement strand
CAAAATAATTGTGGGAGGCAGAAAAGGTACTTTATATGACGAACTGCTAAAATGGAGAGAAGAGCATCCTCCTGCCTCCTCAACATATGCTACAGCACCATTGCCATTTGAGAATGCCCAATTACAGCCTGAGGATGTCCAAACACAACCTCTACCACAAAATACAACCCTGGCGACAACAGGAATAGCGAGAATAGGAATGGATGAGTCGGGGAAAGGAGACTACTTTGGTCCGCTGTCTATGGGAGCAGTATATGTAGATGCCCAGACAGAAGCACGCCTGGTTGCCATGGGAGTGCGTGATAGCAAGCTTTTATCTGATATGCGCATCTTCGCACTGGCACAAGAAATCAAGGCCATGTGCCTTTATTCCGTAGTGACGATTGAACCCAGACGCTACAATGAAGCGTATAAGAAAATTCAAAATCTGAATAACTTGCTAGCATGGGGACATGCGCGTGCTCTAGAAAATGTGCTAGAGAAGGTCACTTGTAATCTTGCTATCGCTGATCAATTCGGCAATGAGACGGTGCTACAAAAGGCGCTACTGCAAAAAGGCCAGCAGATCAAACTGGAACAGCGACCACGCGCCGAAGCAGATATTGCCGTGGCAGCAGCATCAATTTTAGCCCGAGCCAGCTTTGTGCAAGAACTGGATCAACTAGCCATCAAGATAGGGAGAACGCTGCCCAAGGGAGCTACTGATCCGTCTATCATCACCATAGGTCGCGAGATTGTGGCAAAAGGCGGTCAAGAACTACTGGATGAAGTAGCCAAGCTACATTTTAGAACGACAGCACAAATTTTACAAAGAAGTTAGGCTTCAATGCGGATTGTCCTGATTGGACCATGGAAGATAGTTTGTCCTATACTTCCAGAGAAGGCATGAGTCTAGAAAAACCTGCATATGCGAAGCCGCTCACTATTACTGACCGCCCCCAAGCAGCTAGCTTGGGTAGCGGAAGATCTGCCATCACTACGACCTGACAAGGTTTTAGTGCAAACGCGTGCTGGAGCCATAAGTATCGGGGCCGAAGTACCCCAATATATAAGTACCGCAAAGCTGCGATATGGTGTTTTCGCATATTTTCTTGAACTGTAGTAGGTGTAGTGGGTGTAGAAGTGGTTGGCGTGCATAACGAGAGTCATCTTGAGCAAGCATTTCGGGTATTGCAGTCCCACTGTTCGTAGCTTTAACTACCGTCCATGGTTTGGTAGTGTATAACAATGCTAATTAGCGAAACAAGTTCGCTTGCCTGGGTTCATCCACTATGATATAGTGGTCCTCGTCGGCATATCTACATTTTCCGCCCTTTCCGTAATCCTATGTCGAAGTAAAAAATCACTAACAGAGATGCCATACAATAACACAAAGGTGTGGACTTTATATTCTATTTTATAAAGAGCTTATGCATTACATTCGCACGCTCAGGAGGAACTATGTCTCGTTCTCACCAGCCAACCCAGGAACCCTCCCCATCACAAGCCCCTTTTATATCATCAAATCCAGGCCCATCACTGACCCCATCTCCATCTATGATAGGAACTAAACGTCGCGGTCGCAAGCCGCTGCTTGTTGTCGGCCTGCTCATTCTCGCTGTCCTGGTAGTCGTCGGTGGTTTGATTGGACAGCATCTACTCTCCACGGGTACCAGTTCGGCAAGCCCAACGGCAGTGCCGAACTTTCAGGCGCATGGCCCCTTTGTTGGACCTCCCCTCAGTGCACAACAAATCAATGAACTTATGCATCTGAAGGACCATATGAAATATAGAGCCCTGGCCAGCCTGTATGTCGCTCATATGAACCTTAATGACGAGATTGGCCAGCTCATTATGCTCGAATATAACCAACCTTATTATTCTGCTGACCTGGATTACGCGGTCAATACCCTCCATGTGGGAGGTGTAATTATGTATGCGCTGCAATTGACCAGCGCTCACCAGGCTAAAAGCGATATTGCCCATATGCAAAGCCGTGCAAATATTCCCTTGCTCATCTCAACAGATGAAGAAGGTGGCCCTTATGTCGAACGTTTGGGGAGTATCTATGGACCGCGCATGTCTGCCACAGATATTTTCAATACAGGTAATCCGGCTGTAGCTGCACAGCAGGGACTGAAAACATCAAGAGACCTGGCTGCCCTGGGTATTAATGAAGACCTGGCTCCTGATGTAGATGTCAACCAGGTGAACGGCTACGATATGTTGACACGAACCTTTGGCAATACGGCCCAGGAGGTGATCAGGTTTGCCGGTCCCTATTTGAAGGCCATGCAAGGAAACGGCACAATCGCTTGCATTAAACATTACCCCGGCCTGGGTGGCGCAACGCCCGATGCACATGCAACGCTCCCCGTAGTGAACAGCAGTCGGCAGAAAATCTATGCGACCGATCTCGCGCCGTTCAAAGCGTTTATTCAATCGCCTGATGCCCTCCTCAATCCGGGTATGATTATGCCTACTGATGTCCTTATGCCAGCAATTGATCCCAACTACCCGGCCGAACTCTCGCACATATTCATGACTGATATCCTGCGTAAAGAGTTTGGGTACGATGGTGTGGTCCTGACAGATGCCCTGTATATGCAAGGCATTGCCGCTAAATGGGATCGCTTCACGGCAGCGGTGTTGGCTCTACAGGCAGGCAATGATATGATCCTTGGTCCCAACGGCACTACACAAACCATTTTGACAATCCAGGCCATTAAAGCGGCGCTCCAAAGTGGACAGCTCTCCAAGGCACGCATTGACGAGGCGGCAACCCGCATTATCGCCCTGAAGATGCAATACCACCTGATGCCTGCGTACATGCCATTGGCCTAAGAATTGAGATATAGAGACGCATTCTACCTCATTTGATGTCGCTGGCGAACGCTTGTATCCTCAGCGCCTGCGGCGCTTCGCAAGTTTAGGATGGTGAGGGCTGTATTGCCACCGGCAGCACAACCCTCACCATCCTATGAAGTGAGTTTCCCAGTCCTACCGTGTTTGTTTGGTCTCGCTATCACCTGAAGCGAGACTTGCGGGAGCGGGCGGCCCATAAGCTGCACTTTTACAACACAGACAACCGTTGCTAAGATCAGATCTCTCGTGCCCTCTCAAAAAGCTCATGGAGGCTTATTTCAATCCATAGTTTTTCCTGATACTGTTGACATGATGTAATTCATGCCCGGCTATATGGTACACCGCAGAGCGGACACTCAGATTATGTCCATTCGACAGACCAGATCTCTTCATTACCTCGTTATCAAAACTCTTGAACAAAGCAATGGTCGCCGTGCGAACCGCAGTCAATTCTTCCAGAAGATCCTCGATCCTGCGTGCATTTGCGCCCGAATATTCAGCATAGGCATCCTGGTCAAATCCGGCTAGCTCGGTGGTATCATTTCTGGCGAAACGCAAGGCGCGATACGCGAAAATACGTTCGGTATCTATGATATGTGCCAGGATTTCTTTGATGGTCCATTCGCCGTCCGCGCAGCGAGAGGTCAGTTTCTCTTCGGGCTGAGAACGAACGAGTTCTTTGACCATCTGCACATTGTCCAGCAGGTGTTGTAAAACAAGACCATCATCAGGTAACAACTCGATGTACATAATCGCATATGGTGCATATTCCCCCTCTTCGGGTTTCTGAATATTTTTCATAGGAATAATCTTTCTGTTATTTCGTACAAGATAGAGCCTCGCTATCACCAGGAGCTAACCCCTCAAAGAGCTTATGATAGTATATGATAATATTTCAAATTCGGTAACTGTCAACAACCCTGGCAAGAGAAACTGACACCTTTTCAGATAGAAGGTCGTACTAATCATGGTAGCGGAGACCTTCAATTATACGAAGATCAACGTGATCGAGGAAAGCAAACAGAGAAGATGGGTGGATACATTGCATCGTCGCAACTGGTATGGAAGCTCACAGCTCTATTTTCATGGAAGTATATGATAAGGTTAGGCAGGTTACTTGCTGCACGCACCAGCTGAAATTGTAAGGTGTTCCCAAGGTGAGCCAATTTTTGTAGAAAGCAGATAATTACTTGGGGTTGTTTTTACACCATAGGGATCGAACAATGGGAAAGGAGGAGCCACTCAGATTGACCTGAGGCGGCAGTCTGGTGGCAATGACGTTATGCAATATGTAAGAGAACTTGTGCTGCCTGCACGCGAAAGCAAAACTGATCTTGAACATGGCTCGATCTTCTTTATTGGAACGGCAACCGTTCTCCTCAGTTATGCAGGCTTCACCATCCTGACCGACCCAAATTTCCTGCACCAGGGAGAACATGTCCATCTGGGTTATGGCATACGCTCTGCACGCAAGACTAATCCAGCAATAAACATCAAACAATTGCCTCCGCTTGATTTTGTTTTACTTTCACATTTGAACGAAGATCACTTTGATCGTGTAGTTATAAAAAAGCTCGATAAGTTCGTGCCCATTGTGACGACTCTCAAAGCAGCTGCTGCGCTTAACAAGAAAGGCTTCGGTAAGACATACCCGCTTAAAACCTGGGAAAAGCTGACAATCATCAAGGGCGAGACCATATTGCGTATCACATCAATGCCCGGGCGGCATGCACCTGGTCCCCTTTCGTTCTTGCTTCCTCCTGTAATGGGAAGCATGTTGGAGTTCCAGACACCGGCGGAAGAGACCAAATTATGCCTGTATATTACAGGTGATACGCTGCTCTATAAGCGGTTGAAAGAGATTCCGCGACGGTTTCCTGACATAGATCTAGCGCTTCTCCACCTGGGGGGAACAAAAATCTTGGGAGTGATGCTAACGATGGATGGCAAACAAGGGGCAGAAGCAATGAAGATCGTTGCTCCACGTACTAGCATACCTATCCACTTTAACGATTACCCGGTCTTTACATCACCGCTTGAGGATTTCAAGAAAGCGGTGAAAGCAGCAAATCTCACCAACCGGGTCCACTATCTCAATGCAGGTGAAACCTATACATTCGCGAAGCCGCTGCGATAAGGTAATTCTTTAGAGAGCAGATCCAAAGGGTTAAACATCTTCTGGCACGTCATCCTTCTCGATGGGGATAGAGAAGATGAAATGGACCTCGTTATGTGACGAAGCGACAACGAGAGTTCCACCATGAGCAGTGGCAATGTTGTGAGCCAGGTAGAGCCCAAGACCTAATCCAGTCGAATGCGAACCGACTACGAAAGGACGAAAGAGGTTAGCCTGCAAATCAGCAGGAATACCGGGCCCTTGATTACTCACTGTGAGGACAGCCCAAGATCCATCAGTACGCTGCTCGATATCTACCTTCACTATGACCGCTGTATTCTTCGGTGCATGCCTAGTGGCGTTAGCCAGCAGATTCTCCAGGACCTGCCGGAGTCTATCTGGATCGGCTGAAAGAACAACCTCTGACGGAGTACGAACTTCGACCGGCCTCTCAGGAGTGTTAAAAGCAGGAGTAATCTCCTGGACCAACTCTACCAAATCCATGGGCTGGGAATTGAGGGAGAAGAGACCCTGGTTCAGTCGAGCAACATCCAGGAGATCGGAGATCAGGCGCTCAAGAGTGGTTAATAGCCGCTCCTGGTGTTGATCACTTGCATCGCTAATTTGAGTATTGTCCATATCTATTTCTCTTTCTTTGAGGGAAAGAAATCATACGCGAACGATTGTTGATGAAAGGGGATGCATAAATTAAGCCCCAAGGTTAAACATGTGAAAGATTGCTGACACATTGGTTGGAAAAAGAAATGCCTGCATCACACCTATGGGGTGTACGCATGCGCAAAGTCAGTGGTTTCAGGACCATGCGATAAATGTTACGGGTGCGTCAAGACCATTTCCGTTTTTCTGACCATCGACGAGAACAGATCTGCAAAGGCTGGAAGAATCCTACAGAGCAAATCCGTTAAAGTAATGATAGTCAAAGGTCTCGACAGCCTGGCCTACCATCACTGACGAAGCGGGATTCGCTGACAGGATGAACAGCCTCCCCAAGTTCGTTGTTTCAACAACCCTGGAAGAGGTTGAGTGGAATAATTCAACGCTGATCAAAGAGAATATCGCGGAAGAAGTAGCCAAGCTGAAACAGCAGCCCGGTCAGGACATATTGGTCGCAGGCAGTGGTGATCTCGTACACACGCTGATGCAACATGACCTCATCGATGAGTACCGGCTCATGGTCCATCCTGTTGTTCTGGGGAGCGGAAAGCGTCTCTTTAGAGAAGGAACCAATACGCTTAAACTACAATTATTAGAAACAAAGTCGTTCAGTTCAGGCATCGTTGTTCTTACGTATCAGCCAGTAAGAAAGGAGTAACCATTATGACAGACAACACCAACGCTCAAGCTCAACAGCAGACGCCCAAGCGCGAAAGCGACCTGCCGATTGAGCTGGCCGAGCCTGCGCGACGGGCGCTCAGCGAGGCTGGTTACCGGCGACTCGAGCAGTTAACCGAGCTCAGCGAGGCCGAGGTCAAGCAGCTCCATGGCGTAGGGCCAAAAGCGCTCGATCAGCTCCGCCGTGCCCTCGGTTTGAACGGCCTGTCGTTCGCCGGCGGGAAGAGTAGGAACATGAATGATACAGAAAAAAAATAGCCGAAGGTATTCGATTGTTCGAGCATTTAGGCAAACAAATTGAGCTGGAAAGAATGAGGGTAATAGAGTCGCCTACTACTACAACAGTTATTGCGTTCCGCGTTGTAAAGTAAGAAAAAGGAGAAAGTTATCTGCAGAAACATCAAGACCCTATTCAATTTTGACCCCCCAGCTACCGACGAGGAGATTCGGGAAGCCTCGCTCCAATTCGTGAGAAAGCTCTCGGGCTTCAATAAGCCTTCGAAGGCAAACGAAGCGGCGTTCAATCGTGCCATCGATGAGGTGGGTATGGTTGCCCGGAATCTGCTGGATTCGCTGGTGACAAATGCCGAGCCGCGCGATCGCGAGGTCGAAACCGAACGTGCTCGCGCAAGAGCTGCGAAAAGGTTTGAAACTGAAAAGAACTAACACGATCATCTCTATAAGTCTGGAACGGTTCCCCGTCTATGTTCGTATAAATATCATATATTGTTCTAAAGCTAAATGAGAGATAGGTGTGAAACAATCCAATGCGTATACGCAATTCCGCCGATTATGGATATCCCTCACCCGATGTTGCCGCTCTTTCTGCAAAAGCCATTGAGGTAACACGGAGGCTGACAGAGTTGTATGGTGAGGTTCCCTTTTCAAATAAAGACCCGATGAGCATGCTCGTGGATATTATCCTTTCCCATAGAACACGTGATGAGCAGACCGCCGCTGCTTATGACAACCTTTTACAGCGCTTCGGTTCCTGGGAGGCAGTACGCGATGCACCGACCCAAGAAGTACAGGACGCTATTGCCAATGTGAATTGGCCTGAAGTCAAAGCACCCCGCTTGCAGACGATTATGCGTCAAATCACTGCTGAACGAGGCAATCTCAACCTCGATTTTCTACGAGATTTACCAGTGGAAGAGGGGGCAGCATGGCTAAACCGCTTTGAGGGAGTGGGACCAAAAACTGCAGCCTGTGTGCTGCTATTCAGCTGTCAAAAGCCCTTGCTTCCTGTCGATGTCCATGTGCATCGCGTTTCGGGGCGTATAGGGCTGATTGGAAAAAAGGTCTCTGCCGACGCTGCACATACCCTTCTGCAAGCCCTGCTCCCCCAGGACGCACGAAGTATCTATAACTTTCATAAGGCCTTATTACGGCATGGGCAGCGTATTTGCGTGTTTGAACGCCCACGCTGCGCGAAGTGTCCGATCAACGACCTGTGCGATTACTATAAGACGGTAGTGAAACCACAATGAGTGTGCAGGGACAATAATGCCGTTCCCTCCCAGGGAGCGATGCACAGTTGCATCGCTTCTGGCGACCGACTCCGCCTTAGCACGAGACGCCTCGTGCCAGGCCTCTTTCCCGTTCATCTTGGCATAGCCCTCCAGCAATTGCGAACAATCTGGCGAGGGGACGTTTTCTCCCTGCCGAATCGCTCTCACGAAATCGTAGAGGGAATCGGTGTCCACGTCTGTCCCCCGTCGGTGGTCTTGAGCAAGAGGGAGGAGTTATTGCCTTGCCCACCAATCGCCCAACCGAGGGTGCTGGAAACAAAGTCGAGAGAGGTGACCTGCTTGAAGCTCGCACCGGGAGAAAGCTTTGTCCACCGTTGCCCGGCGTCGCTGGTTCTATAGAGGATCATCCCATCGGTTGCCCATCCATGCTGCTTATCCACAAAGTCTAGCGCGACAGAAGCGAGAGGGAGGGGCGTTGTACTCTTCCAGGTCGTCCCTTCATCGTGCGTCACGTAGATGTCTGTGGCAATCCCTCTCCCCGTGACAACGTCTGAAAAAATGACAGGAAGGATCCCGTCCGTGGCCGAGAAAAATACGGGTGGAACGAGCGAGAGTTGCGCAGATGGGACTCCTGGTGGCAAGGGTAGTGATTGCTGATACCAGGTAGCACCTCCATCATGGCTCACATAGAGCCAGGTGAGATCATTCACCCCTACGGTTCCGGTGATCCATCCCGTGGACGTATTCAGAAAATGTATCCCGGATTTCTGCCCTCCGAATGGGAGGTGACCAGGTGGGGGTGTATCTGTCGAAGCAGGAAGCGCACTGGACACGTTACTCCAGATCTTCCCGCCATCACCAGTACGGAACACCGCAACTGCCTCTGCTGCTCCTCCTCTGGTCCCCCAACCAGCGAGTATCCAACCATGCTGAGAGTCGACGAAGGTAATTTGCTTTAAGTAGACCGCCGGGATCGTTGACTGCTGCCAGGTCTGACCACTATCCATCGTGCGTAAGACCTGCGTCATTGCCCCATTCACCTGCGGCGTTGCTACCCATGCCAGGGAAGCGGTCAAGAAGTCTGCGATACTTTCCCGTGTCAGCAGGGTGTTGGGCGGTGTGACATTCTTCCAATGGAGACCACCATCCGTGGTTCGCAGTACCGCATGCTCGCTCAGTGCCCATCCTGTCGTGGGATCAATCATGTGAAGTGAGAACAAGTTGCCTGGACCTCCTGCTAGTTTCGAAGGGTGGAGAGTAGTTCCTGGTGCATCCAGACTACTTCGATGTGTTTCGTCGTGTTGGTGCATACCTTCTTTCTCCACTCCCTATGACCTCTTACTATAATCGCAAGATCGATAAAAATGTGACAGGAAGAGACACATAGCTTTAGTTAGTAGCTATGGTATACGCTCCTGCTAGCCGTTAGCGCTTCTATTAGACAATTAGGCGCTTTTGCTTTTGCCATATTCGGATAGTCCAATAGATTGACATTGCCCGTCAAGATGAATATACTTCATATTGTGTCGTTGCATAGTTTTGTAGTTACCATCGCTTTTTGCCATATCAGGCTCTTCTAGATGGTACTAATTAAAAGTACTCGTAGTGCCAAACTTGTAGAGCTGTTACTCCGGATACTGTTTGCTGTTAGGTCCATTGTTCGACAAGACATGCTTCAAGGAGGAATTACCATGTCTCTTATTTCTCGATTCAAATGGCTAACCCGCACCCTCGTAGCAGTCACCTTCGCTCTTTTGTTCACACTCGCGACAACTATCTCCGCCCTTGCCAGTGTGACCCTTCTCCAAGTGAGTAGCGACCCGTTCACCAACTCCGACAGTCAGCACGCAACGGAAGTCGAACCGGATACCTTTGCCTTTGGCAACACCATCGTTTCCACCTTCCAGGTGGGCCGCTTCTTCAATGGTGGTTCTTCCGACATTGGGTTCGCCACCTCCAGCAATGGTGGGAATAGCTTTGTAAATGGCTTCCTGCCTGGCACCACTGTCAACTCAACACCGCCGGGACCGTATCTGCGCGCCAGTGACGCCTCTGTGGCCTTCGACGCCAAGCACAATGTCTGGATCATCTCCTACCTGGGGATTAAGAGTCCAAGCGGTCCTGTCGATGTGGATGTCAGCCGCTCGACCGATGGGGGAAAGACCTGGAGCCCTCCCGTCGTGGTGAATGCCAGTGGCAATTTTAACGACAAAAACTGGACGGTCTGCGATGATACGGCCAGTAGCCCATTTTACGGCAACTGCTATACTGAGTTTGACAACAACAGTCACCTCGATACGATTCAGATGAGTACCTCCACCGACGGCGGCGCGACCTGGGGAGCGGCACAGACGACCCAAAACCAGACGCATGGCATCGGTGGACAACCCCTCGTGCAGCCCAACGGGACCGTGATTGTACCGATCGTCGGCTTCGCGGGGAACAAATTTCTCATTCTGTCCTTTGTCTCCACCGATGGCGGCGCGAGCTGGGGCAAAACGAATCAGGTCACACAAGTCGCCTTCCGTGCTCCAGCTGGGGGCATTCGCGCTGGTATCCCGCTGCCCTCGGCTGAAATGGACGCGTCGGGCAAAGTCTACGTCGTCTGGTCGGACTGTCGTTTTGAATCTGGCTGTACGGCCAGTGATCTGGTCTTCAGCACCTCCACCGATGGCCTCGACTGGTCACCGATAACGCGCATCCCGCTTGATCCTATTGGCAGCGGGGTGGATCACTTCATCCCTGGCCTGGCCGTTGACAATTCGACTTCTGATGGCTCCGCTCACCTGGTGGTGACCTTCTACTTCTACCCGAGTGCGAATTGCACCGCCGCAACATGCCAGTTGGAGACGGGGTTCTCGACCTCGGCGGATGGCGGAGCCACCTGGAGCTCCAATACGCAGATTGCTGGACCCATGACGCTCAGCTGGCTCCCCAATACTACCCAGGGGAGGATGGTCGGCGATTACATCTCCACCTCGTTTGTAGGCGGCCCGGCCTTTCCTGCCTTCGCGGTCGCCACCGCTCCTACGGGCAGCGTCTTCAATGAAGCCACCTTCACCGTAAAAGGTGGACTGAGTGTGGGAGGGCACAGCAACTCGGCGAGTGATCACAGCAACGCCGGCGGGAACGATACGCAAACAGGAAGTTCAATTACCGACCAGTAGGATGAGTGGACACTCAACGGTACCATCCCTAACTTGCTTTAAGGTCCTTGCATGAAACACATGCAAGGACCTTAGCTTCCTAGCCGTAGTTTGCTATTTCGGGGATTTTCCTCACTTTATGCTCACGGTTCGGTCAAATACTGACAACATTTTGGAAATTGCGGTAAGCTTACTGGATGTTATCTTTTCTTCCGGTCCAGGTTTTAGGCGGCATTATAATTACCTAGAATGTGGCACGAGGCCCGGCGTACGATCTATACTACTATGTGTGGGACACTACGAACATAGGGCAGTATCACAATCTCATCACAGAGACCGTGAGAAGGAGAGGCCTTCGAGAGCAGATGAAGAGAAGAGCGTTAGAAACAGAAATATGAATACATTCCTATTTCAGCACGTCAAGCACGCACGAAGTATCCTGACCCTTACGATCATTTGCGGCATTCTCATAGCTGTCGTAATGATTGCGCAAATGGTCTTTCTGAGCCGCATTGTCAACAAGGTCTTCTTATTTCACCAGAGTCTGGGCGAGGTCAGTCCCCTTCTTGTACTCCTGCTAGGCGCAATTGTCGTGCGGGCTGGTCTCGTATGGATACGCGAAGTTACCGCACAAGAAGGAGCAATCCGCGTCAAGTCCGAGCTACGCAAGCGCCTGTTTACGCACTTATTAGAGTTGGGGCCAGCCTATAGTAAGGGTGAAGCAACGGGCGAGCTGGTGACGACCGCCAGTGAGGGCATTGAGCGCCTCGATGCCTATGTGAGCCGTTACTTTCCCCAGATGGCTTTGAGTGTAGTAGTACCACTTCTCATTGTAGCTTATATCCTCCCCTTCGATTGGATGAGTGGGGTTCTCTTGTTGGTAACCGGGCCGATTATTCCACTTTTGATGTTTCTAGTAGGTAGCTATTCCGAGAAACATGTGCAACGCCAATGGCTTGTGCTAGCACTTATGAGCTCACACTTTCTGGATACTGTGCAGGGGCTACCAACATTGAAGCTCTTTGGGCGCAGTAGTGCAGCGCAGGAACGCATTGGCCGGATAAGCGATAGATTCCGGGAAAAAACGCTCAAGATGCTGAAAGTCGCGTTCCTCTCAGGGATGGTACTTGAATTCATGGTAGCCGTTGCTATCGGCCTGGTGGCAGTCACCCTGGGAATACGCTTGCTAGATGGCGGAATTTCATTCGAGGCAGCTTTTCTGATACTGCTGCTGGCCCCCGAGTTTTATCGACCCCTGCGCGAACTCGGTGTTCAGCACCATGCAGGGATGGAAGGGAAAGCTGCGGCAAAGCGGATGAGCGAAATTTTGCAGACTCCTGCACCGACACATACCCATGAGGTCTCCGCCAAGCGACCAATCAACCAGATTACCGTTACGTTTACCGATGTGACATATACCTATCCTGGCAGCGAACGTCCGGCACTTAAACAGGTTCATCTGATGTTATCACCTGGGACTTGCACGGCGCTGGTGGGACGCAGTGGAGCAGGCAAGAGCACGCTTGTGAACCTGCTGCTGAGTTTTATGGATGTTCATGGTGGTTACATCACTGTGAATGATATACCCTTGACCAGGCTGCCTATTGAGACCTGGAGAGAGTACGTGGGCCTGGTGCCCCAACGACCATATCTCTTTTATGGCAGTGTGCTTGACAACATTCGGCTGGCATGTCCTACGGCGAGCAACGAAGAGGTAGAGCGAGTGGCAGACCTGGCCGGAGCGACGGAGTTTATTCACCAGCTACCCCAGGGTTATGCTACTGAGATTGGGGAGCGCGGAGTACGCCTGAGCGCAGGTCAGGCGCAAAGAATTGCCATCGCACGCGCTTTCCTTAAGGATGCCCCTTTGCTCATCCTTGATGAGCCGACGTCAAGCCTTGATCCTGAGAGCGAATTACTTATCAGACGTGCCTTGAAAAAGCTGATGGATAATCGTACGGTTCTCGTGATTGCCCACAGATATAATACGATTGCCAATGCGCAACAAGTTGCTGTGCTGGAAGAAGGAGAACTTGTAGAGGTTGGTGAGCCAGCTGCGTTGCTAGAGCATGATGGTGCGTACTCGCGTCTCATGCACGGACAAAGAAAGGCGTAGATCTATACATGAAAACCTTCCTGCGCCTGCTCACATTTTTAGCCAGTTCTCGTTGGCGCGTAGTACTCGCTATTTTCCTTGGATGTGCCATGGTAGCAAGCAATATGATCTTGCTAGGTATGGCCGCCTATCTGATAGCTGCCGCTGCGCTCGGTCCCCTATTAATCTCACTCACGCTGCCGATCTATATAGTGCGCTTTATGAGCGTCGCACGGGCTGGATCACGCTATGCAGAACGAGTAGTCTCACATAATGTCACGTTCCGTTTACTAGCCCGACTGCGTGTATGGGCCTACAGTCGCATTGAGCCGCTGGCCCCGTCCCAATTGCTGGCATATCGCAGCGGAGACGTGCTCACACGTCTTGTCTCGGATGTTGAGGAACTGCAAAATGTCTATCTGCGCATAGTTGCACCTCTCTTCGTTGCAGCTGCCATTGTTCTCCTCACATTCGGCCTGTTCACTATTTTCAGCCCTATCCTTGCCTGGGTGGCCCTGGCATTTCTTGTCGCTACAGGCATTGGAGTTTCGCTCCTGGCAGGGATTCTCTCACGCGGATCAGGGAAACAACAGCTTACAGTGCGGTCCGAGTTAAATATGCAGGTGGTGGATGGCATCCAGGGTATACAGGATCTGCTGGCGTTTGGACGGGCTAAAGACCAGCAGCGCAAGCTTGCCAACCTGGACAGCACGCTTGGACGGATACAGCGACGCATGGCCTACATTAGCGGACTACAACTAGCGCTCAACGATGGCTTGATGAACCTGGCACTATGTGCTCTGCTTATCCTGTCAATCCCGCTCGTCACTGCGGGGGCGATTAGCGGCGTCTACCTGGGCTTTCTAGCATTGGTAATCCTGGCTAGCTTTGAAGCCATTCAGCCCCTAACACAGGCCTTTCAATTTCTTGGACACTCATTAGCAGCAGGAGAGAGGGTGTTCAAGATAGCTGATATCACCCCGCTCATCACTGAACCAACTACCCCACTGCGCTCTGTAGATATGTGCTCATCTGCCGGGTCCACGTTAGAGTTTGAGCATGTTCATTTCGCCTATCAGCCGGATGAACGAGAAGTATTGAGCGAGATCAACTTTAGCATTGCGCCAGGCAGCCGGGTGGCAATCGTTGGCCCTAACGGATCGGGGAAAAGCACACTGGTCAGGCTAGCCCTGCGCTTCTGGGATCCAACAAGCGGAACTGTTCTCCTCAACGGGCATGATGTGGGAAAATATGCCCTGGCAGATCTACGTAACCTTATTGGCGTCGTCGCCCAGGATACCTATCTCTTCAACGATACGATACGTGGCAACCTCCTGCTAGGCAGACCGGATGCCAGTGACAGTGAGATTAAGCATGTCCTGGAGCAGGCGCAGCTCACAAATTTCGTTGACCAGTTGCCCCAGGGTCTTCAGACATGGGTAGGAGAGCATGGCTTGCGCCTCTCGGGCGGAGAACGACAACGCCTGGCGATCGCACGCGCGCTGCTCAAAAATGCTCCGCTGCTCATTCTGGATGAAGCTACTGCTAATCTAGACCCAGTTACGGAAGCCGCCCTGCTAGAAGCTCTCGCTGAACTCATACGAGGACGAACAACGCTGATGATCACTCATCGCTTGACTGCATTGGAGCAGATGGATACAATCCTGGTACTTGATCACGGTAAGATTAGCGAACAAGGCACACATGATCGGCTCATGCAAGCAGAAGGACTCTACCGCCAGATGTTCGACTTACAAAACGGGGAGCTGAGCCTGGCTTGAGCCAACTATGATCGTAAAGGAGGAACTTGTGGAAGGAAACGCAGTCAACTTTATAAACAGTAACATAGCACTACTATATTTCTATCATTTTTAGATAGGAGGCATAGAATTGGATACTTCTACGCTCTTTTCACGCTCACAATTCGCGTTCACCATATCCTTTCACTATCTCTTTCCCCAGTTTACGATGGGCCTGGCGCTGCTCTTGCTCATCCTCAAATCGCTCTACCTGTGGCGCAAAAATGAGATCTACAATTCGAGCGCACGCTTCTGGGCTAAAATCCTGGCTATCTCCTTTATCATGGGCGTGGTGACAGGTATCCCGCTGGAGTTTCAGTTTGGAACGAATTGGGCACGCTTCTCCGCTTATGCAGGAGATATCATAGCGCAAACAGTGGCAATGGAGGGGGCATTCGCCTTCTTTCTCGAGTCGGCGTTTCTGGGCATCTTCTTGTTCGGCGAACAAGCCTTCGGACAAAAGATGCACTGGTTCTCATCCCTGATGGTATGGCTGGGAACATGGGCTTCGGGCGGCTTTATCATTGCCTCCAATGCATGGATGCAGCACCCGGTCGGTTATACGGTAGCATCAGATGGGAGGCTGCATATCTCGAACTACTGGGCGGTCTTATTCAACTCCTGGATCATACCCCAGTATATGCATACCATGAGTGGAGCCGTAATCACAGGCTCTTTCGTGATGGCCGGACTGGGTGCTTACTATTTGCTCGCGAAACAACACATCGACTATGCACAGTTGTTTGTTAAAATGGGAATTATTGTAGGGCTTATTGCCAGCCTGTTCCAGCTTTACCCAAGTGGAGACCTGGAAGGCCTGCAGGTTACAACTTACCAACCTATCAAGCTTGCTGCAATGGAGGCACTTTTCAAGACAGAGAAAGGTGCGGGAATCGTTATTATTGGACAGCCCAACGTAGCGCAGGGACGGCTCGATAATCCTATCATCGTGCCCAACGTGCTTAGTTTTCTGACCTACCGGCGCTGGACAGCCAAAGTGAAAGGATTATATGCCTTTCCCGCCAATCAATGGCCTGATTCTATCGAACTCCTCTACTATAGCTATCACATCATGGTAGGATTAGGCACCTTTTTCATCGCGATTATGGCACTTGCATGCTTCTTACTCTGGCGACGCAAACTTTTTCAATTCAGATGGATGCAGTGGATTTTATTGCTGGCGATGCCTTTCCCCTTCATCGCGAATACTGCTGGCTGGTTCACAACCGAACTCGGTCGTCAACCCTGGATCGTCTTCGGATTGCTGCATACGGCTCAAGGATCGTCAGCTACCGTCTCAGCCGGAAATGTGCTCTTTACGCTTATCGGGTTTGCAGGCATGTATTTACTCCTGGGCTTGTTCTACATTGTGCTGATTGTGTATGAAGCGCTGCAAGGACCTGTGGAACAAATGACGAAGGAGGAGCCGCCAGAAGCGGAAGGACTGGCGGATCAACTTGCGTAAAGGATAAGGAGGGAAAGAATGCAGACACTATGGTTTATCCTGGTGGGTTTCATGATCACTATGTATGTCGTGTTGGACGGCTTTGATCTGGGTGCGGGGGTCATACACTTGTTTGCTGCCAAAAATGATGTAGAGCGCCGCCTGATTCTGCGCGCGATTGGCCCGGTATGGGACGGCAACGAGGTCTGGATTATCGCGGCGGCAGGCACGCTCTTCTTCAGCTTTCCTTTACTCTATGCCTCCAGCTTAAGTGGTTTCTACCTGCCCTTGATCATGGTTCTCTGGCTATTGATGCTGCGCGGCATCTCGATTGAACTGCGCTCACGCCTTGACAATCCGGTGTGGCTTGCCTTCTGGGACGGCCTGTTCTTTCTAGGTAGCGCTCTGCTTGCCATCTTCTACGGTGCAGCGATGGCAAATGTTATTCGTGGCGTCCCGCTAGATAGCAACCACTACTTCTTCGAGGCGCTGTGGACAGATTTCAATCCCTTCAGCTCAAATCCAGGCATCCTGGACTGGTACACGATTCTGATTGGACTGCTAGCGCTTACAACACTGACGGCTCACGGAGCCACCTATATCGCTGTCAAGACAACGGGTGAGCTTAATGCTCGCTCCCGGCTGATCGCAAGATGGTTCTGGCTGGCTACCATTGTATTTGCAGCGTCAGGAACCATTGCATCATTTGCTGTGCAGCCGCAGATAAGCGCAAGTTTCTTTAGTCGGCCCTGGGGCTTTATCTTCCCCATTATTGCCCTGGGAGGGTTCATTGCGATGGGCTACTTTAACTTCAAGCAGCTTGATCTACCTTCCTTTTTCGCTTCGTGCACCTTCATTAGCGGTATGCTCGCTAGCGCAGCCTTTGGCCTGTTTCCGCTAGTCCTTCCTGACATCAAATCAACCTATAGTCTGACCATCCAAAATGCATCTGGTTCTCAATATGGTCAGACTGTGGGCCTGGTCTGGTGGATTCTCGGCATGATCCTCGCCATCGTTTACTTCATCTTCACCTACCGTCTCTTCTGGGGTAAAATAAGTGTGGCGGACACAAAAGAAGGATATTAGGTGAAACATCCCGCTCTTTGACTCCTCAGCGCCTGCGGCGCTTCGAAAATATTTTAGGTGATGTGGGCGGTGCAGCGGCCGCTGCACCGCCCACATCACCTAAAATGCTTTATGTCAGGATCGTTAGAAACAGTTGTACCTTGAGGGGCAAAGAAGATTATGATGATATGGTGATACAATCAAAGCAGAAATACTTCCCCTGGCGCAATAAACATGCATGGAGGCACATTGATGAACGAACTACCTCAATTGGCAAGCCTGCTTAAATCTCGCAATACAATCGATCACAAAATTGCTAGTCTGATTGGGCACCCCACACAAGTCCAGTCTGTAGGCGAATATATCGCCTCCGTTATTTTTGGTATTACCCTCAGCGAGCTAACGGCGAATAAGCACAGTGATGGGCGCTTCACACGAGGCCTCTTGCAGGGATATACAGTCGATGTACAATGGTATCCTCGACGCGAGGGTATCCTGCACCTCAAGACTGATCCCTTGCCTGACTATTACCTTATCCTCGCGGGCTCAAAAGAAGCGACGAATCTGCATACGCTTTCGATACCCTGGGTCATTGAGGCTGCCTATCTTTTTGATAGTGGCGAGCTTCTAACTGCCCTGCGGGAAAGGGGTGTCCAGATAGGCAAAGGCACAAGTATTACCGGTCCACTCTGGGAACGCGCCGAAATCTACCCAACACAGAGAAATACTCGTCTGGTTCTCTCACAGGAAGAGAGAGACATGTTAGCGCTTTTCCGCTAAACAATTGATATATATAATTTTGTTGCCTCATCATTTCTGATACGTTATAATTTGAAGAACTTATTCTCACATTTATGCAGAAAATTTTTGAGAGGGTAACACATAAAGACATGGAGAAAGCCACCCAAGCTGCTGACGTAAAGCAGTCTCACGGCGAAGATATTCCATTAGAATCTATCTCGCTCGATAAGCGAGAAGTGGACATCCGGGAATTGCCAGTATTGCCTGTACGCAATACTGTCCTGGTCCCTAACATGGTTGTGCCTTTGCTGGTAGGCCGCGATCAGTCGATGAAAGCCGTTGAGGAGGCAATCAGCAAAGACCGCATGCTCTTTGTGGTTACTCAACTTGACGAAGAACTAGAGGATCCGGGTCCAGATGACGTCTATAACGTCGGCGTGCAAGGGCTTATTGATCGTTTCCTCAAGATGCCTGACGGCACCACAAGTATACTTATTCGCGGTCAGCAGCGTCTACGCCGCCTCGAGTATACGCAGCACGAGCCATTTATGCGAGTACGTACAGAAACTGTGCGGGAAGAGGCCGAGCAAACACTGGCCATGGAAGCACTGATGCGTGCTGTGCTTGTACTCTTTGAAAAATGCACCAAGTTAAGCCACACGCTCCCTGATGAAGCGTACATCACGGCTATGAATATTGATAAGCCAGGTTGGCTGGCAGATTTTATTGTTTCATCTATCGAGCCGCCAATTGCCACACGCCAGGATATCCTGGAGGCATTTGATATCGAAGAACGATTACAAAAAACGAGCATTCTTCTTTCTAAAGAGCTAAGTATCTTAGAAATCGAGAATCAGATTCATAGCCAGGTGCAGCAAGAAGTCGATAAAACGCAGCGTGAATATTTTCTGCGTGAACAGCTCAAGGCCATTCAGCACGAACTGGGTGAGATCGATCCGGCCATGCGCGAAAATCAAGATTTGCAGACAAAGATTATGACATCGGGTATGCCCGAAGAGGTGAAGCTGCGGGCGTATAAAGAGTTAGACCGCCTGAATACAATGCCGACAATGGCACCCGATGGTGGCGTTATCCGTACCTATCTCGATTGGTTGGTAAGTTTGCCGTGGCATAAGGCCACGATTGACCGCCTGGATATCAAGGAAGCCGCCGCCATTCTCGAAGAAAAACATTATGGTCTGCACAAGGTCAAAGAGCGCATCCTTGAATATATCGCGGTCCGTAAGCTCTCGAATACGGTGCGTAGTCCCATCTTGTGCTTTGTTGGCCCGCCGGGAGTGGGTAAAACCTCACTCGGCCGCTCGATAGCCGAGGCACTCAATCGTAAGTTTGTGCGTCTATCCCTGGGAGGTGTACATGATGAGGCTGAGATCCGGGGGCACCGGCGCACTTATGTTGGCGCACTACCGGGACGTATATTGCAAACCATGAAAACGGCGGGAACCATCAACCCACTGTTTGTGCTCGATGAAATTGATAAAATCGGTGCAGACTTTCGTGGTGATCCTTCCGCGGCCCTGTTGGAGATCCTGGATCCAGAACAGAACAATGCCTTCTCCGACCACTATCTAGAAGTCGACTACGACCTTTCGCAGGTCATTTTCCTTACGACAGCGAATGTACTGCATCCTATCCCAGCTGCGCTCCGCGATCGCCTGGAAGTTATAGAACTGCCTGGTTATACAGAAGATGAGAAGTTGCACATTGCCAAACATTTCCTCGTGCCCAGGCAGATGAGCGAACATGGGCTTAAGCCCACGCGCTTAGAGATCAGCGATGATGCCATTTACCGCATCATTCGTGAATATACGTTTGAGGCGGGCGTACGTAACCTGGAACGCGAGATAGCGACCGTAATGCGCAAAGTGGCCCGCAAAGTAGCCGAGGGGCGGCGCAGCAAAACGAAGATTGTCGCCGAAAAGATCCCTGAGTATCTCGGCAGCCAGAAACAATTCTCAAGTCAGGCAGAGGAAGAGGACGAAGTTGGAGTGGCAACAGGAGTCGCCTGGACCAGTGCTGGAGGTGATCTGACAACTGTTGAGGCAACCTTAATGGATGGTCGAGGCAATCTCACGCTTACCGGTCAACTCGGTGATGTGATGAAAGAGTCGGCGCAAGCCGCGCTCTCCTATGCCCGCTCACGCACAGGTCAATTGGGCATTGAGAGTCGTTTTTACGAAAAGTACGATATCCACCTGCACCTGCCTGCTGGCTCGATACCCAAGGATGGTCCGTCGGCAGGTATTACGATGGCAACCGCGCTCATTTCAGCTTTGACAAAACGCGCTACGCGTCGAGATGTTGCCATGACGGGCGAAATTACCTTACGTGGCCGCGTCCTGCCGATTGGTGGGCTTAAAGAGAAAGTCCTGGCCGCGCACAGGGCTGGCATTAAAATATTCATTCTTCCCAAGCGCAATATGAAGGACCTGGAAGATGTGCCACGAGAGATCTTCCGCGAACTGCGCTTCGTACCGGTAGAACGAATGGATGAAGTGCTGGCTGTTGCCTTGCATGGCTTACCTCTATCCACGGGAATAGATGAGATAAGGCATACTCATAAGGATGAGAAAATAAGACGCAGGAAACCAGGTTCGGCTATGCCGGTTAGAGATAGAGTCTCGGCAAGACAGGTTGTCTCAGTTGCCAACATGGCTGAAACACCTGCTGCAGCGCCTCAACAGCAGACAGGAATATAGTGTAGTACAGTTTAGCGTTATGTAAATGAAAGGTGGGTGCTATGGTTTTCTGTGGCCAATGTGGTTATAAATTAGCTCCTGGCAATACAAGATGTCCACGCTGTGGATCAGTTACCGAAGCTGACATAGCTGCTGAAGATCCACACTTAAATGATCCCACAATAGTCGTGCTTCCCACACTTAACGCTGGACCCATGACGCCAGAGCCTGAGATGCAGTTGCCAGCGAACTATTCTGCATTGCCCACTCCTTCCCAACAACCAAAACTAGTGCTGCGACCTAATAACAATAGTCCCGGCTTTGGTGCACAGGCGGCAAATGATCCAACCCGGCAGGTGACGCCTCAGACACCACTATCGCCTGCCAACCCGAGTGGGAGGGCATCCTATCCTGGTTACCCACCCCAAAGTAGTGGTAACTATACCCCGCCGTCGACGTCATATCCTGGCTTTTTACCTGCTACTGAACAAGTCTACCCACAAGTCCCGGGACACTCAGGTGGGGCGACACCACTGCCTGCGGTGACACAGCGCAGCAGAGGTCGGGGCGTAGGATTAGTAGCTGGCTTACTTGTGCTGCTCATCCTGGGTAGTGTTGCTGTGTTTGTTGTCAGGCCCAGCTTCCTCAAAGGGCTCTTGGGCAACAATGCTGCGACTCCTACGACAGGAATAACGCCAGCAGCAACATTGACAGCAACCGATCACGCTCGCACGCTCATTCAGCAATATTATGCCAATATCAATAGCAAGCATTACCAGGATGCTTATAACATGTGGGGAGCTGACTTTCAGAACTCCAATCCATATAATGGTTTCGTGTCGGGCTACTCTCATACGCTGCGAGACGATGTCACCATTAATCAGTTAACGACCAATACCGATGGCACAGTAACTGCAAACATTACGATTGTAGCCCTGGAGGATACCAACGCTGGACAGGTGACAAGCACATATCAGGGAACCTATATTCTTGGACAAGAAAATGGCAGTTGGAAGTTTCTCAGGGGCACCTTCAATAAGGTGAGTTAAGCTTTTTCGCTCCCTCTGTAGAATGAGAAGAGAATATATTCTTCTGCTGAAGAGATGGATAGAGGGAGCGGGAGTTGTATGCCCAGCACAAGCAGAAACAAATCAGCAACAGTCATTATCATTCCTGAACGGACAGAACAGACATCAGTTGACAACACTAATGGGTCACAGCCCCGCTTGCGCAGGCCCTACCTGCTCACGGTGTTGCTTTCACTACTGGCGTTGATTACCCTCTTTCACTTTCTCGCTGTCATGCATGGAGCAATTCCGACGGCAGTTCCCATTAATTGCATGGGCTTGTTGCGTACTACTGACTACGGACGGGTGGTACAACTCCAGGCCCAGTCCCAGAAGATAGGGGCAGTACAATTTACTAACCAGCTAGTTGGAGGTCAACAAGCTGTACTGATCGAGGTAATACATACAGGCACTGGGCAGACGCTCGATGCGTATATATATGGTTGCATTATGCACAAGCAAACCCCTACACTCATATCACTATTCACACAACGGGGCCTGGTAGAGGGATCAATTTCGGTAAGTGCGTCAAATACGCTGATTACAAGCGAACTCGATACGACAATTTCGTCACAAACACTGATACAGCTTCAACCGTTACAACAGAACGTCTATCATGAGTATCGCTGGCAGTATGATCACTTTGTCCAGATCACATTTCCCGGGCTCTATCCTGTAAGTAGTCGCAGCGAAGCAGAGGCTTTACAACAAGAAGCCAATAATGGTCAAGCACAACCATGGAGTGATCCGCTGGCCACTGCGGAACAAATGGCAAAAGATATTTTCAAATGGCCTGTCAGCAGTCCACAGGATAATATACTCAGTAATAACGGCACAATTGCCCAGGTACAACTTGTGCAAGAGAGTATGCAAATGCGTGTCACAGTTACCCTTGAGCGGCTGATTCAGCAGAATAAGACTGGCCTGTGGTTTGTCACAGGGGCACAAACCAATAGTATGAGTAGAGAACAGCCAGCGGCAGCCAGTATCATTACCTCACCGACTACTATTAAAGGCGCTGGCGCATTGCCTGATGGGCAAACGACAGCCACGCTCTTTGATCACACACTCACTCCCTTATCACTTTTGAATAACCCCACGCTGAACGTCACTCATGATGGTATCTACGCAGGTACGCTCTTCTACAAGAATAGCGTTCAGAAGCAGTCTGGTTTGCTGCTCATCCAGTCTCTCTCCCCGAATGAAAGTGCCGAAGCAGGGCAATTGCTGTTGACGAGAGTCATTTTGTGCTGAAATTTACACCAATGTACGATGCTCACAAAACGTGTTACAATACCTGGCATGAGTGAACTTGTAAACCATATTGAACGCCTCCAGGGACGTGTCCAGAAAACAATGGTGCGTCTTTGACCTGGCAAATAAGACACCCCAAATAAGCAAACTTGAAACGGAAAGCATCGCTGCAGATTTTTGGTCTGATAACCGCAAGGCGCAGGCACACATGCAGCAGCTAAATGCCCTACGCGAAGAGGTATCTACCTGGGAGAACATCGCATCCCAACTACAGGACCTGCTGGGATTAGCTCAATGGTTGGAGGAGGAGCCAGATGAAGAGATGCAGGCCGAGGTCGCGCAATCGGTAGAAACTATCGAGCAAGAGGTCGAGAAACTGCAATTCGCGTTAATGCTTAGCGGTGAACACGATGAGCGTAATGCCATCATAAGTATTCACGCTGGCAGTGGCGGCGTGGATGCCCAGGATTGGGCAGAGATGTTGTTACGTATGTACCTGCGCTGGGCCGAGCAGCATAAGTTCCGCACCGAAATCTATGATTACAGTGAAGGTGACGAGGCAGGAGTCAAAAGTGTCACAGTCGAAATTACGGGTCGCTACGCTTATGGCTACCTGCGTTCCGAGATTGGTACACATCGCCTGATTCGCTTATCGCCCTTTGATGCCGCCCACCGGCGCCATACATCCTTCGCCAAGGTCGAGGTCATGCCCGATATCGAGGACAGCATCGAGATTACGATCCGGCCCGAAGATATCGAGGTTGATACATACCGTTCGACGGGGGCAGGTGGTCAGCACGTCAATAAGACGGATTCGGCGGTACGCATGCGCCACATTCCCTCTGGCATTGTTGTAACCTGTCAGAATGAACGCTCGCAGATTCAGAATCGTGAAGTCGCTTTGAAACTGCTCAAAGCACGCCTCTATGAGCGGGAAGAGAAGAGGCAGGAGGAGGAGGCAGCTAAGCTCAAGGGCGAACATGTGCAGGCCGATTTCGGTACACAGATCCGCTCGGTAACAATACATCCATATAACATCGTAAAAGATCATCGCACAAATTACGAGTCAAGCGATACGGATGGCTACCTGGCGGGAAATGTTGACCCCTTCATCTACGCATACTTACAGTCTATGGCAGGAGGAGTAGCAGCCGAAGTATAAATACATGCAAGAAAAAGCCCGTTTGTGTCGAGTGACATGGACGGGCTTTTTCTTGCATATGCCTGGTTTAAGCCGGGGCAAAATCTCTCATGCCCGCTTCAAAACGCTCTGGATAGCGCAATTTGCGCAAAGCTTTGACCTCAATCTGGCGAATGCGCTCACGGGTGAGTTGGAACTTAATACTCACATCATCGAGGGTATGATAATGACCATCGCAGAGGCCATAGCGCATTTCGATAATGGTACGCTCGCGGGGATTCAAGACGGTCATAGCGCGTTCAATGTGTTCACGCTGGAGTTGTTGTGAAACCTGGTCCAGAGGAGCCATCATGCTTATATCTTCCAGAGTATCAGCCAGGTGATACTGTTCATCGTCAGCTACCGGCGCATCGAGCGAAATAGGCTGATCTGATATGTTCAGCAGCTCGATGACGCGATCCTTTGTTAGCCCGACTTCCATTGCCAATTGTTCAGGTAATGCATCAACTCCTTGTTCTTGATACATACGGCGAGCAATACGTTTGATCTTGTAAATTAACTCCACCACGTGGACCGGGATATGAATAGTGCGTGAATGTTCGGCAATTGCCCGGCTAATGGCCTGACGAATCCACCAGGTCGCATAGGTGCTAAAGCGGAAGCCACGTTTGTAATCAAATTTCTGCGCGGCACGGATAAGACCAATATTTCCTTCCTGAATTAAATCCAAGAGCGGCAAACCCTGGCTTGAGTAGCGTTTAGCAATGCTGACGACAAGGCGCAGATTAGCTTCGATCAGCTTTTGTCGAGAACGTAGATCTCCACGTGACACTCTCTCCGCGAGTAGTAATTCTTGTTCAGCGGTTAACAAAGGGTAGGACCCAATCTCTTTGAGATATTGCTTTACCGAATCATCAATGGCAACTCTCTGACTCTCTTCAGCTTCGAATTCTTCATCCTCTTCATCGGCAAAGCTCTCATCGATGTCCTGGACATTCGCTATATCGCTCTCAATATATGTACTACTTTCTTTGGCGTGATTGCGCTTTCTTGGCAGTACAGGTACCTCACTACTCACGTTATAAAATGTCTGTGCGACTTTGATTCCCATTACCCGGTACTCCTTTTCTAAAAAGGCTGTATGTGACACATACACAAGCAAAATTGTGGACATTAATCATCCCTCGAACATGGAGGATAAATTTCTGGTTCTTTTCGCTCTCCCATTAACTACACTGCAATAATCGTGCCAAAGATAGGACTACCCTTGTATACATGAGCTGTTTCCCAACTTACAAATATACATGTCAATTTATCAATCGACATTCACCCTTGATTCTGAAGGGTTAAAAGAAAATGCGCTTCTTACTCACCATATGCACACAAGAAGCGATACTACGACTAGCAGTAGCAAAAGATGAATAGATTTCCATCTGTGGGGAATTTGACACAGCTCGGTAGCATATCCAAAAATCTATACTAATCGAACTACACGCTTGACTGAATTTGTAACACCTGCTATGCTAGGGGCAGACGTTGCTGATATGTGTAAGCAATTTGCGTGACTAGATATTGCCAAACTTCAATCCAGCTTGCTAAAACGTAGGTTTTCCAGGCCGAACTGAGCGATGGTGAGAGCTAGAATATCGTAAAAACGATGAAAAATTTTTCATCAGAATACTGACACAAGATGCAATTTGTGGTATGATAGCAGCGGCATGGACTTATGACCTGCTGTGGGGATGCGGATGCAGCGGCGGAGGCTCCCCCTCGGCTTACTTCTTCGCTCAGCTTTGCTGCAGGCAAGACTGACGAATAAATAATCCTCCAAGGAGAAGGAAGGAGGCGATTTCGTGGAAAACGCTTTTCCCCGGTGTCGCAAATGTAGTGAAGGTGATCTGGTTCCGCTTTCGGATTTCGGTAGCCAGGGAGCTTCCATCGAGTACAAGGCCTGGGTCTGCACCAATCCCTCTTGCCTGTACAACATTAAGATCCGTAACGGCGATATCATTATCAATGAACCGATAAGTGACGGGTCACTGCATTCGTATCGTAGCGGACGCCAATAACTTTGTAGTTTATTGTTGAATTACAAATTTGTCAGCAGCAGCTGCTCACAATACGATTGTAACGAGGAGGCAAAAGGCATACGTGTGTTCCTTTTGCCTTTTGTCTTGTCCTTCGGAGGAGGATAATCGCAGCTTGCGGATAGAAGAGGATTACCCTCTTTCTGAAGTGTCCTGGAGATGAACGAGACAGCTGACTCTTCATCTCTTGTATTACATTGAAGGAGTCAATGCTGACGTGCTCAATCGATTCTTTGGGCAGAAATCAAAAGAGAACCCCAAACAAGATACTGGTGCTGCTCAGGAGCGCGTAGGAGAAGATTCCGTATCTGAGCAACGCTTTAATCCCTTTAAAAATAGCTTGAATCGAACGCGACAGATTTTCAGTCGCATGGGTGAAAGCTTTAAAGAAGATAATATCACAGATGACCTGTGGTATGAGCTAGAAGAAACGCTCCTGGGAGCAGATGTCGGTCCAAGTACAAGTATGTTGTTGATAGACCGCTTAAAGGAACGTGTCGAAGCAGAGAACATGAAAACTGGCGCCCAGGTACAACGGGCACTGCGTGAGGAGTTAGTTAAGCTCCTTGGCAAATCATCTCCCCTCAATTTTACTAAGGATGGGTCATTGACTGTCATCCTGGTCATCGGCGTAAACGGTTCAGGCAAAACAACCAGTATCGCTAAAATGGCCTACCGCTTGACCCGCGAGGGCCACAGGGTAATGCTGGCAGCTGGTGATACCTTCCGCGCGGCCGCAATCGAACAACTCAAAGAGTGGGGAGACCGGATTGGTGTGCCGGTGATCAGTCAGAGCCAGAATTCTGATCCGGGGGCCGTCGTATATGATGCCATTCAGGCAGCAACCACTCGAGGCTGCGATGTCTTGATTGTGGATACGGCTGGCCGCTTGCAGACCAAGTATAACCTGATGGAAGAGTTGAAGAAGCTTAACAAGGTCATTCAGAAGTTTATCCCTCAAGGTGCACAAGAGTTGTTAATCGTTATGGATGCAACAACCGGCCAGAATGCGCTTTTACAAGCACGCCAATTCGCCGCAGATGTTGGTCTCACAGGCGTTATCATCACAAAATTAGATAGTACCGCCAAGGGTGGTTTCGCCTTTGCAGTTGCCGATGATCTTGACGTACCGATCAAATTTATTGGCACAGGTGAAAAGGTTGAAAACCTGGCTCCTTTTGATCCGCAAAGTTTCGTGGCTGCGCTCTTCGCGCAAGACTGACGAGGAGGTATTCCATGGCCAAAGAAGCTGCTGTACCATCGACAGGGCAGTCATCCTCGCAAAACCAGGCCAAAGCAGACCTGGCTCACATTGGAAATTTAGCGGTGAAGTGTCCTAAGTGTAGAGAGATGTTGTTGGGCCGCGATTGGGAAAAAAATCTCAAGGTCTGCCCGCGCTGCAGCTATCACTTTAAGCTCGATGCGTTCGAACGCATCGAGCTTATAACCGACCCAGATAGTTTTACCGAAATAGACAAAGGTATCATTTCGGTTGACCCGCTCAATTTTTCCAGCCGCTCACAGGTATATGCGACCAAACTCGAAGAGGAACGCAAAAGTGTCAATTTGAACGAAGCGGTGGTCAGTGGTCATGCTACTATCGAGGGTATGGCCCTGGCGTTGGCAATTATGGACTTTCGTTTTATCGGTGGTAGTATGGGTTCTGCCACCGGAGAAAAAATTACTCGCGCTATCGAGCTGGGCATTGAGAAGCATATACCTGTACTGATTGCCTCAGCTTCCGGTGGCGCACGTATGCAAGAAGGATTGTACTCCCTCATGCAGATGGCAAAGACTTCAGCCGCACTCGCAAAATTAGGTGAAGCGGGTCTGCCTTTTTTTAGCTTGTTGACAGATCCAACAACAGGAGGAGTGACCGCGAGTTTCGCCATGCTGGGAGATGTAACCCTCGCTGAACCAGGTGCCCTGGTCTGCTTCGCAGGTCCACGTGTGATCGAAGGATTTATGCATGTGAAACTGCCTGAGGGCGCGGTAACGTCCGAATTTGTCCTGCAACATGGCATGATCGATGCAGTAGTACACAGGCGCGACCTGCGACAGACGCTCACGCGTTTACTACGTTTCTACTCAAAAGCTGATACCTCCAGCCTTGAGCCCGTTGAGGCCAATGCTTCACATATTCAAGCAACGAGTTCTAGTTAAAGGAGGGAAAGAGGATGGCATACGATCTAGATTTTGAGAAGCCACTGGCCGAGCTAGAAAAAAAGATTATCGGATTGCAGCGCAAAGGTGATCGCCTGAAACCAGAGGAGCATATTCAGTTACAGGAAGCAGAACGGGATTTACGCCATCGCACCGAGGAGATCTACAGCAAGCTTACATCATGGCAAACCGTACAGGTGGCCCGGCATAAGGACAGACCATACGCGATTGATTACATTGAACTGATGTGCGAGGACTTTTTCGAACTGCATGGCGATCGCGCCTTTGGCGATGATCGTGCTATAGTAGCCGGTATAGCGGAACTTGATGGCTGCACAGTTATGCTAGTTTGTCATCAAAAGGGACGCGACGCCAAAGAAAATCGCCTCCGCAACCTTGGCATGCCACATCCGGAAGGTTATCGCAAAGCCGGCCGTGTGATGCAGCAGGCCGAGAAGTTTCATTTCCCTGTTATTTGCTTAATCGATACGCCCGCGGCTTTCCCCGGGCTAGAAGATGAAGAGCGCGGTCAGGCTGAAGCAATTGCGAACAATCTTTATTTAATGTCACGCCTGCGTGTCCCAATTGTAGCCGTAGTCACCGGTGAGGGCGGCAGCGGTGGAGCGCTGGGCATCAGTGTTGCCGATCGCATCTTAATGTTAGAGTACAGCGTCTATTCTGTGGCGCCGCCAGAGGCCGCAGCAACAATTCTGTGGCGCGATACTGCTTTTGCTCCTCAGGCCGCCGAAGCCATGCGCATCAGCGCGCGTGAGCTCAAAGCCATTGACCTGGTGGATGAACTGATACCAGAGCCGCTGGGAGGAGCGCATCACAACTACCAGCAGGCTGCGGACAATCTCAAAGTAGGTGTACTCAGGCAGTTAGCCGATTTGAAAAAGCTGCCCATTAATGAACTGCTAGAGCAGCGCTACCAAAAGTTTAGAAATATTGGGAAATTTGGCTATGTACCCGTCCTGCAAGAGCAGGAGATAGAGATTTGACATCATCCCCCGTCCGTAAAGCCTGACACTTATACACAAAATCATGGAGAAGAAGAATGGGCCGCAAGATGAACGCCCTCCAAGACGTACATAACACGTATCCACCCTTTCCATAAGGTCTGCTATCCAGGTGGACCATCGCAGGTACGGTCGAGGTAGTCTCCCAAGCGGGCAATGGCGTGCCACAATTGCTTGGCGGTCAAGATCTCCCGGTGACGTTTATCCAAGTGGATCACGACACGGACAATTTCCTGGGAAACCCCTTCGGTCGCAGGCATCTCCGTGGCTTGCTGTGCCGCTTGCCGGATGAGCAGCAAACGCAAGGCAATCGGGTCTTGGCAATGCCTCTGGAACTGCTTAGGAGGAGGCATTTGCCGCAGGTTGCAGAAAGCGTCAGCGTGTCGCGTTTTCCAGGGCAGTGGACTCCCGGTTGATTTCTAACTCCTCAAAGTGCCAGCCGAAGGCGACCTGGGGACGAACGGCGTAGAACGGTCCGGACAACTGATTCGGGTCTAGATCCCAGTGATACTTCTGGTTGTACAGGCTCACCACCTGCTCCAAGAGGGATGCGTCGGTGACCTGTTCAGCCACGCCCTCGATGATCACCACTTCGCTTCCACTCTCCAGGTGGACCGTGATGGCGGGCCGAGCAGCCAGGTTCTGTGCAGCAAGCGAACCCGTGCTGAAATAAAAGGTAGTGTCGAGCCAGACACCCCATAGCGGGCGGCTGTGCGGCTGACCAGCAGGACGGGTCGTCGCGATCCAATAGGTACGCGCCCTGCTGAGTCGCTCTGTTGCCACTCCCACGACAGCTCCGCCGATTCTATGGAGCCGCCGAACATCCGGGGCCGGCTGGGCTCTGGGTCAATGCTCCTATCCATTCCTTTACCTTATCAATTATGCCTCTTCATTGAGTGCTTCGCCCCGCTGCAATTTCAGCGCATTTTGCGTGGAGAAGAGCACATTTCGTCTCAAACGTTGTGCCACCATATACCTTGTAGCAGCTACCAGGGCTAGCCGACCGTCAGGAGAATCGGCACCCAACACAGCGTGTTGGCGCAGACCAGCATCTACCATCTGGAACGTATGGAAGGTCGCATCCTCACGCAATAATGCTTTCCCCAACGTTTCTTTTAGCTCAGCAAGAGGATACTTTTGCTCTTGATAATAATGTACAATCGCGGCAGCCTCCTCAACTTGCTGGAATTCTGCACAATACAACAACCGCTCCAGCAGAGCCATTTTATCATGCAGTTGCGCTGGAATGGCTGCTTTCCCTCGTTCTGCAGGCAGGGGAGCACGCGGAATATTGAGGAAATGGGTCAGGTAGACAAACATCGCGCCGTGTGTAACCGCCTTCATCAAAGCAATATCACCCTCCAATGAATGCCCAACGGCGCGACGGGTTAAAGCATCGATGGCATTGGCATAGCTGATAACGTGGAGTACGTCATCCCAGTCCTCTTCATTTTGTACATGGAAACGTGCCACCCGGTGGATACCAGCCCGTGCCAGCACGCCGCTCAAGGCATCTACAGAAGCACCTTGTTCCAGGGCTTGCTGCAAGGCTTGCGTGATATCTTCGGGTTTGCCCGCCAACAAAGTATCGCGCAATGTCTCTGGTCGCCCATCGACTGCCCATCGTGAATTGCGAGGTTGCGCAAGGAGCGTTGGGAGTGCTGCGAAGAGCGCCTCCTGCGGTTCTATCGTCTCCTGCCAATCAGCAGATTCCTCATGTCGGAAACCCATGGTCATGGGACGCACCACCGATGAAAGCGTTGTCTCCAACACTACCTCTGCATCGGCCTCGCCAAAAGGCAATGCTCCATTGGCTGTCATTATTTCAAACAACTCAAAAGCTTTGTTGGTAAAGTCTATGACGTGGCCAGTACTTAAAAAGTAGTGGTCGGTGGCCCCGGCTACAAGCATCTCGATGAGATCCTCTGTCGAGTAACGGGCGACAATTGCTGTCCGCAGAATACGTTCAGCGCCTGCTGCTTCGCGATCCTCGATGAAGAGGCGAAACCACTGTTTAAGCTGGGCCTTATTGGTGAACTCTGCCGTGGGCAATGGACGCAGCATACGGCGCGGTGGGCCGCCAAATGAATCACGCGCACAGTTGAGGAGGGCATGGACATCTGCCAAGGCTTTATCATCTTCCTGCAAATCTGGTACTAGTCGCCCCATACAGGTGAGAATGGTCAGCCCCATCGAGAAGCCACCCTGGCGAAAACGTAGCCCATGCATGGCGCCAGCGCTCAAGATATTTTGGTCAGATACATCATTTGAGCGGAGGCCCGCTACCGCTTTCGCAATAAGGAAGGTGTTGCGTTCTTCCATCCCCTGACGCAAATCGCCTAAAAATTTTTCGGCGCGACGGCGTGTGTAACCAGCGAGCGGTACAGGACTGACCCACACCTGGCCATCGCGGATCACCAGTGGAAATACGGCAACATCATCTCCACCCTCGGTAAAGCAGCCGCCTGAGGCCAGGTCAAATCGCCAATGGTGCCAATGGCAGCGTAAAACACCATCCTTGGTCGTCCCCTGCGAGAGTGGATAACCCATATGAGGGCAGCGGCTATCGAGTGCGCGAATCTGGCCATCGGCACGAAGCAATAAAATATGTCGGTCTTCAAGTGTAACAACCTTAAAAGGACGCTGCTCTAGTTCGACAACGCTGGCAGCACGTATAAAAACCCTCCCATCCCACTCGAAGCGATTGCTACTGGCATCACTGGAGATAGTCTGCATGTGGCATAGACCCCTTTCTGCACTTCGTTCTGACTGTTTACAAGCATACCTGATAATTTGGAACATAACACTGTTCGAGAGGACAGAAAGAGGCAAGTTCCTTGCTTGCTCATCTTCAGCCAGAAAGCAAACCGATCCCGCACTGCTTGCTTCGCTTATCAGGAGTGAAGCAAGGGGAAGTGAGATGCGATCTGATGGGGAGTGACTTCTCCTGGACATTCTTCTAGACTATTCAGTGGGAAGAGGATGACTCATGTAGGGAATGGGTTGTGGAACTTCTCATCATACAGACGTGAAGCCGCTAGTCTGCTGCACGTCCGTCCGGTTGGCAGCAGTGAGATGGTCAGAGACAGAGGAGGAGGATGGCTATGGAATTCCGTGAGCCGGGGTGTCAGAAACGATGAGGCACCCAACACCGAAGTGAGGTTGTGGAGAGCGCGTCGGACCAGGCTGGGATGCACTCGGATGACGAAGCTACTTGAAACCGAGTTTGTTGGAGAAAGGGTTGGACATGGTTGGTCGCAAAGAAGATACACGCACATATCAACCAATCACTTCGTATGGAGTCATTGGCGATTGCCATTCGGTCGTGCTGGTCGCGCCCGATGGCTCAATAGACTGGGGATGTCTCCCGGACTTTGATAGCCCGGCCATCTTCTGCCGTTTGTTAGATGCTGAGCGGGGTGGCTACTTTCAGATCGCTCCCACGGAGGGGACCATCCCCGGAACGCAACGCTACCTGCGGGAGAGCAACGTGCTGCAGACGAAGTTCGCCAGTATCAGCGGGGAGGTGGTGCTGACGGATTTCATGCCTGTGGAGACCTTGAGCGCCTGGCCGGATCAGGACCTGGAGAACGCAAGCTTGACGCGTCAGGACAACTCCTCTCATTGCCTGGTCCGAGCCGTCGAATGCACCCACGGTGATATGCCGGTCACGCTGACCCTCAAAGTCAGCCCCAATTACGCCGCCTCGCCCAGCGCCGTCTCGCTCCTCCCACAGAACACGGGCGCGGTCATCTCTGGCGGTGGTCAGCACGCTGGGCTCGCGATCGTCGGCGCATCTCGCGTCTCCTCGTTCTCCCTCAGCGTCTCGCAGGATGATGATGAGCTGCACCCGTCCCTCAGCGCGCAGATGACCCTGCGCGAGGGGGAGCGCCTGCTGTTTGTCCTGGGGATGGCAGGCAGCGCACCGGCGGCGCGCCGACTGGTGGAGCAAGCGTTGCCACAGCGGAACTTCGAGACCGAACTGGCGCAGACCCTGCACTGCTGGCGCAGCTGGGTGAAGCAGTGCACCTACCATGGCCCCTATCATGAAGAGGTCCGGCGCAGCGCCCTCGCGCTCAAGCTGCTGACCTACGCTCCCACCGGGGCCATCGTTGCTGCCCCCACGACGTCGCTGCCAGAGCACCTGGGAGGGAGCCGCAACTGGGATTACCGCTACACCTGGCTGCGCGATGCCTGCTTTACGCTCTATGCGCTGAACGCCCTCGGGTTTACCCAGGAGGCGCGCGCCTTCATGCACTGGCTGCAGCGTCTCCCCTCCCATGGTGCAGACCTGCAGATCATGTATGGCATTCGGGGTGAGCGCGACCTGGCGGAGCAGGAACTCAGCAACCTGAGCGGCTATGAGCAGTCGCGTCCGGTGCGCATCGGCAACGGTGCGGTGGCGCAGAAGCAACTCGATGTGTTTGGTGAGGTGCTGGACTTCCTCCACTGCTACCGGCGTCAAGGCGGCTTGGAGCGCGACGGGAAACGCTGGAGGGGGAGGGGCCACTGTGGGCGATGATGTGCGCCCTGGTCGAGCAGGTGTGCGCCCACTGGCAGGAAGCCGATCGCGGCATCTGGGAGGTGCGCGGCGAGTCCCGCCATTTTGTCTACTCCAAAGCCATGTGCTGGGTCGCGCTCGATCGCGGCATTCAAGCGGCCGAACAACTGGACCTGGCGGCCGATCTGCCCCGCTGGCGCCAGGTGCGCGAGCAGATCCGCGCCGACATCCTGGCGCACGGCTATAATCCGACCCTCGGCGCGTTCACCCAGGCCTATGATGAGGGCGTGTTGGACGCCTCGACCCTGATGCTGCCGCTGGTCGGCTTCGTGGCCCCGGATGATCCACGCATGCGCTCGACGGTGGAGCGCATCCTTGCGCAGCTGACGGACGAACAGGGCTTTGTCTACCGCTACTGCGCGGAGGATGGGCTCGCGGGTTCCGAAGGCATCTTTACCATCTGCACCTTCTGGCTGGTGGATAACCTGGCAATGCAGGGCCGGGTGGGCGAGGCCCGCACGCTCTTCGAGCGCCTGTTGAACTATAGCGGGAAGCTGGGTCTGTTTTCGGAAGAGATCGACTCAGGCACCGGCATGGCGCTGGGGAACTATCCGCAAGCCTTCTCGCACATTGCGCTCATCAACAGTGCGCTGAACCTGCACAAGGCCGAAGGGCGCCTTGCCCAGAGTCAGCATCAGCTGGAGTCGGCGTTAGCCGCCATCCCATGGCAAGGTAAAAAAACCAGGCAACTTGTGGCGTCATAGGGGTGGAAGTCTTCTGTACGGAGTGAGCTACCCTATGCACCCGATCTCTGCACAGGAATTTCAGGAGAAAGGACATACTGATGAATAGACCGATCGATGCGCCAGAACAGCGTGAGATGGCAGCACACAAAGAGACGACCGCGGCTGGTCTGGAGAGACTTGCCGGATGTGGCTTTACCTCTGAGGAAAGCGTTGCGCTGCTCTGGCTCCAGCAGTGGTATCAAGCGGGAGGCAGTGACCGTGCTCTCCTGGTGCGCCGCTGGGAGTTCCTCAAGTTCCTCGTTCTCACAGGCAAGTTGGACGTGTAAGCAGGATGATGAGAACGGGTGAGAAGGAGAGGTACCGTATGCAGCAACGCATCCATCTTCCTGACCAGCCGGAAGCGGTGGCTGATCGTGTCTTCGTGAGACAAGCCCTTGCCGGCGACGAGCGCGCTTTTGAGATCCTGGTCCGCCGCTACCATAGACAGATCTTCCGTTTCATTCGTCGCTATATCAGGGACAACGATCAGGCCTGGGATGTCTTCCAGCAGGTCTTGCTCAAACTCTTTGTGTCCCTGCCAAAGCTGTGCGTGGCACAAGAACAGCTGGGTCCGTGGCTCTACCACATTGCCCACAACTGCTGTATCGATGCACTGCGCGTGAGGCGTCTGGTCCGCTTTTCTGAGCTGGAGTGGGAGGCTGAGGAGGAGGGGGAGGAACTGTTCCCGCTGGCATCCCTCGTCGACCCCGGCCCTTCTCCAGAGGAAATGGGGGAGCGCCACGAAGTGCAGCGCAGACTGTGTGAGGCGATCGCAGGGTTACCGCCCAGGATGCGCCCGGTGGTCTCCTTGCGCTACACCGACCAACTGAGCTTCACTGAGATCGGGCAGCGGCTCAAAATACCGACCGACACAGCGAAATCCTACTTTTACCGTGCGCGCCCGCTGCTGCGTGCCACGCTCACGGCGCAAGGGTAAGCGGATCCTCCCACCGAGGAGGGCTCGAGGAGTCGCCTGTCCAGAAAGCGAGCATGACTGAGCAGGAGACAGGCCTTTGCATGTCATTTCCTTTTTTGCAACACAGCCTTCCAGAGTACTATCCTGAGCACCACATTATCATTGCTTAGGCAAATAATGAGCTAGTGCAAACGCACTATGTCTGGTGCCCTCGCTGCAGTGCTGGGATCTCTGCAGGCGGGGTATGAGCGATCGTGACAACAGGAGCCAAAGTGAACAGCCTTATGCTCTTGCTCAAGTTCTTTCCTCTCTTAGTATGATGACAACACCATCCTATCGGGTCATTGATGCAGGTGACAAGCATTGTCTGTTTCGACTTTTCTGCGGTCAGCAGCTTGACAGAAACAGCAGATGCAGACGTTTGAACAACCTTGTGCAGGAACCGCCCGCGCACTACTTTATCCCGGGCATCAAACCCTTTCATTTTCGGTCAACTAGTGTAAACGTATTACTTCTGCTGACCGGATCGAGGATAGGCTCACATCCTGGCTTTAGAACGATCCCAGGTAGCCAGGACACTGGTTTCTTTCGTAGCGGATTGATCGTTGTCGCGATACTCGACGTGTGTCTCATGTGAAACATCTTTCGCTCCGGTCACCACTCCATCTGAGCCTCCTTGGCATATGCTCGTTTTTTGTTGTATAATATTAGAACAAATATACTAAATTTAGAGCTTTTTGAGAGAGGCAGAAATCGCATACCCTGAGAAAACACGTATGATTACTATCTCTACCCATCAAGGCAAACACGTCGAAATCGTGTTGGAGCGTGAATTATGCCATCCTGTGGATCTGGGAGAGCATGTGCGAGCCTATTGTCATATCCACGGAAGCGACCACCAGCGTTCCCTCTCGATCAATAAGATGACCGGCTGGGGCCACTGTTTCAACGCAGCCTGTGAAGCGACGGTGCTGGTGGTCGAGTGGAATCGCGCTGTGGCCAAACGCCTGCTTCACTTTCATTACCAGGGGCTTTCTTCAGCCGCGCTGCCTTCTTATCACCCG
>Ga0209647_1000501_pt1 | contig 36887 bp, 28 predicted proteins | sample GraSoi_2013_60cm_FD_185827 | JGI IMG/M metagenome (GOLD analysis project Ga0209647, IMG submission 185827) | Grasslands soil microbial communities from the Angelo Coastal Reserve, California, USA - Sample 9_17_2013_60cm (SPAdes) (version 2) | ecosystem: Environmental > Terrestrial > Soil >... | reverse complement strand
CGGGCAGTGCCAGGGTGCAGTCCTGGAGCGCCCAGAGTCGTCCATAGCGCTTACTCAGCCGGGTCGTCTCCAATGCGTTGCTCATGCGGTTTCCTCCTTCTGATGCTCGATATCTTGAAAGGTAGACATGAAGAGCGCCAGCACGCTCTCACCGTCCAGTCCCGCCTCATAGGCGCTGTGTAACCAGCGCACCAGACTGCGCCGGAGGGCCGCGTGGCTGGCCAGCGAGGTGCTGGCCAGCGTCCGTTGCACAAACGTCCCCTGGCCAGGGCGACTGGCGACCAGGCCCTCGCGCTCCAACTCGCGGTAGGCCTTGAGAACCGTGTTAGGATTGATGGCAATCTGGGCAACAACCTCGCGCACCGTTGGCAGTTGATCACTGACATCCAGCAGGCCCAGGCGCAGCGCCTGCTTCACCTGCTGGACGATCTGCAGGTAGGGCGCGACTCCCGAATGGGTATCCAGGTGAAATTCGATCATCTTGTTTTCCTACTTCTCTCTATATCTATCATACTATATAACTAACATGTTAGTACAATATTACTGAGAAATTGCAGGATTGTCAAGGGCCTTATCTCTCTTTCAGAGTCGAAAGTAAGACTAGCATTGAGAGAAGCAAATTAGTCACCACTAGCCCCCGATTCTTGGTAGAACTCAAAGCACTTGCGTCCTTGACAGGAGTTTCACCGTATGGTACTTTCGACTTGAAGAGAACGATAACGGTTTCGAAGGCAGGCAGAAATGGCAGATGCCGACACCTATTGTGACGAGTGTGGGGCGTCCAATCCGCTACAAGCGACACATTGCTTCGCTTGTGGTACTGCTTCGCAATCTCCTGCCGCGTCGCCTCTTTTACCGATGCACACCGCGTCTGCAAACGCTGCCGTTCTGACGGATAAGGTCAGAGGTCCTCTTGCCCCTTCTTACCTGCTCCACTCACGCTATAACATTGTCAGCCAGATAGGTACCGGTGGCTTCGGGGCCGTCTACCAGGCGAAAGATACGCTTTTCAGCCACCGCCTCGTGGCGATCAAGGAAATGAACCAGGATGGTTTGAGTCCACAAGAGCTGGCAGAGGCTAGCGCTGCCTTTGAACATGAAGCGTTACTGCTGACGGATCTCATCCACCCCAACCTGCCGCGCATTCACGATCACTTTACCGAGAATGGACGCTCCTATGTCGTGATGGACTTTATCGCAGGCGACACGCTGGAGGACTACGTGGACAAATTTGTCCGGCGCTTCTCGATTGAGGCTGCCCTTGAAATCGGTCTCCAACTATGTACGGTGCTCGACTACCTGCATACTCGCCAGCCACCACTTATCTTTCGCGACCTCAAGCCTGCGAATATTATGCGGACAGCCGATAACCACGTGTACTTGATTGATTTTGGCATTGCCCGCCACTTCAAGCCTGGGAAAGCGAAAGATACTATTCCCCTCGGCTCAAGAGGCTACGCCGCTCCCGAACAGTATGGCAAAGCGCAGACGACCCCCCAATCTGATATCTACGGCCTGGGTGCCACACTTCACCAGCTTTTGACGGGCGATGACCCTTCACTCACACTGTTTCACTTTGAACCCGTTCGACTCAGCAAATTGCCCATCTCTGCCCAACTCGACGCTCTCCTCAAGCAGATGGTGGAGATGGAGGTGAGCAAGCGACCGGCAAGTATGGCAATCGTCAAGCAGGAATTACAGCGCCTCCTTGCTCAGCAGATGGCTCAAAAACCGAGCCCGGTGGTCAAGCGGAGAAACTTTGTGAAAGGCTGCCTCGGCGTGGTAGCAACTTGTAGCGCCGCTATTGCCATCACAACATTTGTCGTTGAAAAGCCGAACGTGGTAAGCTTGTTGTTAGCTCACCCGTTCAGTGGAACTACCCCGGTTCCTTCCCCTGCTCCTCCAGGGCCTGCTCAAGCCACGATTCTCAGCCGTCCTCTTTACACGTATCGCGGCCATAAGGGATCGGTGACTGCCGTCGCGTGGTCACCTCAGGGGCAGCACATCGCTTCCGCTGGCACGCTCGATAGCTCCGTACAGGTCTGGGATGCTATCTCTGCTCGCAAAAGAGTGCTCGCTCTTTTTGCAACGCACAACCAGAGAGTGGATGCTCTGGCCTGGTCCCCAGAAAGCATACATATTGCTGCAGCGTTGGACAACGATACCGTAGACGTCCGGCGCATAGCAACAGGGGATGATCGCCTCTTGCGTTTTAGCCACCCTGGAAATGCCAATGCCCTGGCCTGGTCCCCCGGGGGGAGCAGGATCGCTGCGGTCAGCGGGAACACTGCTGTAGAGGTGCGTTCAGCTACGATGTCCAGATCTGGAACAGCCTTACCGGAAAGCATTTCTTTACATATACCAACCATGCCACCTCATTCGGCGCGGCTGTGCAAGCAGTCGTATGGTCTCCAAATGGCAGGTACATTGCTTCCGGTGGCATGGAAGGAAGCGTGCAGGTGTGGAACGCCAGGTAGAAGCAAAGAAGAATGCTAATTGTTTGTCAGGACTGGGCCTTACAAGATTTTTTCCATTTGCCGTGTGTTGCTGACCAATAGCATAGACAGAGAGGCAATTCAGCGCGATGGTACCTGCTGGTGTGGGCCAACGGTGTGGCAGGGACATTCTGCTATGCGCATCAGCATTTCATCGTGGGCGACGACTGAGGCGGATGTCGATCGCAGCCTTGCCACCATGATCCGTATCGCGAGAGAGCAGGGCTCATACTCCTAGCATCATGCCGTCAAGCGACGCGAAAGAGCGGCGAACATGACGGTTGAAAGGCTATGCTATACTGTGTAAGTAAAGTTATCGAGCAACGCGGCGGATAATTCCTTGTTGTCCGCCGTATATTATTGCATAAGGCACAAATAGATGTAGATATGGACCGGTCGCTAAGGCCGGTTAAGATGGAGTGCAGAATGACAATTCAAGAACGAAAAGCCATCCCTATTCCGCAAGTAGAGCCCCGTAAACCCATTCCGCAACAAAATCTGCGCATTCCAGGCCCAACCCCCGTACCCGCTAAGGTGTTGAAAGAAATGGCGCAGCCAATGATTAACCACCGCGGGCCCGAGTTTGCTGCTATCCTGCGGCGTGTCACCGCGCGTTTACAATATTTCTTCCAGACAGCTTCGCCAGTGCTGACCTATCCAGCCTCCGGTACGGGCGGGCAAGAGGCGGCTGTCGCCAACCTCTTCTCTCCCGGCGAGCATGTTGTGGCAATCACTATTGGCGTTTTTGGGAACCGCTTCGCTACAATCGCCGAAAGATTCGGATTACAGGTAACACGTATCGAATTTCCCTGGGGAGAGGGTGCCGAACCTGGCATCGTTGAGGAACGCCTGAAATCACTTGCACCTTACCGGGCGGTATTGATGACGCACAATGAAACGTCCACAGGTGTCACAAACGATGTGAAGGCTCTGACAGCTATCATACGCCGCCTCAATCCCGATGCGCTCATTGTCGTTGATGCCGTCAGTTCGCTTGGCTGCGTTCCCCTGGAAATGGATCCCTGGGATATTGATGTAGTCTTCACGGGGTCACAAAAAGGATGGATGACGCCTCCTGGTCTCATGATGATTGCCGCCGGGCCACGCGCATGGGAGGCCAATAAGACCGCGAGGCTGCCCCGCTTCTACTTCGACTGGGAGCTCGCGCGCAAAAATCTAGAGAAATGGCAGCACCCAACCACGCCACCTCTCTCAATCTTTTATGCCTTGGATCTATCGCTCGAGATGATGCTGGCCGAGGGACGAGAGGCTATCTTTGAACGCCACCAGCGCATAGGCGATTACGTGCGCTGGCGATCCAAAGAAATGGGATTGCGACTGCTGGCCGATCATCAGTACGCATCGAATACGGTTACGGCGGTGCTCACACCCGAAAGTATCGACAGCAAGAAGTTGCTGAACACATTGCGCGAGCAGGATCAGGTCGTCTTCGGCGGCGGACAGCAACAGCTGGATGGGAAAATCTTCCGTGTAGGTCATCTTGGCTACTTCGAGGAGGTTGACCTGGTCGAGGCAATGGACAAAATGGAGATGCGCCTGCAAGAATTTGGGTTTAAAGCATAAGAGAGAGGAATGTGGAACGATGGGAGAGGAACAAGGAAACGTAGTAGAAGCAATAAGTATCCTGATTGCTGATCGCATTGCGCAAGAGGGTATCGATCTCTTGCGCACGCAGCTTCCAGAAGCGCAAATAGATATATGCTACGGGCTTAAGTCTGAGCAACTTAGAGAGATCATTGGCAATTATATGGCCCTGGTAGTCCGTAGTGAAACCCAGGTTACAGACCAGATACTGGCAGCAGCCGGGCAACTTAAGATTGTAGGACGCGCCGGCGTCGGCGTAGACAACATTGACCTCGAAGTCGCGACACGCCAGGGCATCATGGTCGTCAACTCCCCCACTGGTAATATCGTAGCAGCAGCGGAACATACCATCGCCATGCTGATGGCGATGGCCAGGCACATTCCCGCTGCCAACAATAGCCTCAAAGCGGGGAAATGGGAGAAGAATCGCTTCCTGGGTGTCGAAGTACGCAATAAAGTACTTGGCATCATTGGCCTTGGCAAGGTCGGTACAGAAGTAGCTCGCCGCGCCCAGGGGCTCGAAATGCAGGTCATCGCCTTTGATCCCTATGTAGCCCCTGAATTTGCTCGCAAGCTTGGTGTAACCATGTTGAATATGGAAGAGGTGCTGCAACAGGCCGACTTTGTGACGCTGCATACCTCGCTCACCAGCGGTCCGCAAGGAACTCGCGGACTGCTCGGCACACGTGAATTGAACCTGCTTAAACCGGGAGCACGACTAATTAACTGTGCGCGAGGTGGGCTGATCGACGAGGAGGCATTACTCAATGCCCTGAATGAGAACCGCCTGGCAGGAGCCGCCCTCGATGTCTTCAGCCAGGAACCAGTACGCGATGATGTCACCTTGAAGCAACTGCTGGCCCACGAGCGCGTCATTGTGACACCGCATCTTGGGGCTTCAACGGAAGAGGCGCAGGTGGGAGTTGCCATCGATGTCGCTGAACAAATTGTCGCGGTCTTGCGCGGAGGTTTTCCGCGTGCAGCAGTCAATGCACCGCTCATTCTCCCAGAGACGCTAAAAGTGCTGCAACCCTATATGCACCTGGTCGAGCAGATGGGGCGTCTATACACACAATTGCAGCCCGGGCCCCTCAACAAGATCGAATTATCCTGTAGCGGCGATATTGCGAATTACGATTTGCGTCCTTTGCAGGCAGCGCTGATCAAAGGCTTACTCGAATCGGTTTCAGACGCGCATGTCAACATGATTAACGCACAGTTGCTGGCCAGGCAGTGGGGCCTGGAGATCATCGAACAAAAATCGACAATGCCGACCGAGTTTGCCAATTTAGTGGCGATGCGTATGTTGAGCACCAACGGATACACTTCTTCCTTCGCGGGCAAGCCTGGCTCCGGTGATGAGCACGTAGAGGTCGTGAGTGGCACGGTCATGCATGGCGAACCTCGTATCGTGCGTATCGGTCGCTACTGGCCGGAATTTGTACCCGAAGGCTATATACTCTTCTGTCGCAATCCTGACCAGCCTGGCATGATTGGTCGCGTCGGCACAATATTGGGCAAAGCCAAGGTCAATATCCGCCATATGGATGTTGGGCCCAGCGTGCGCACACCTCATAGCAGAGATCCAAAACGTTCTTCCGACACGGCTCTGATGATTATCTCGGTAGATGACCCTATCCCCGATTGGGCACTCGAAGAGATTGATAAGGCCGGCGATATTTTTGGGTTGACATTGGTGAAGTTGTAAGAGTGGCTGATGCGCTCCTACAACTTCACCACAACTTTCTAGTCCTTTTTGCGTATGATTTCTATAAGAGCTAGGGTTATAATGACATAGATTGATAAAGACACTGTATCGAAGAAAAAAATATTCTCACAGCTACTTGCATGTGGTTAAAACGGGTAAGAGAGAAAGAATGATTTCATGCCGACAGCCATCCCTTCAAAAGCCGGCAAAAAGGCGCTTGTTAAATCCAGTAGGGGGCAGGCTCGTTTTGCTTTCAGCATCCTGCTCATCATCAACATATTAAACTACGCAGACCGCTACATTCTGCCAGCGGTATTACCGAAAATCCAGTACGATTTTGGATTGACACCGTTTCAAGAAGGCCTACTTGGTTCATCGTTTCTGTTTGTCTATGCGATCGCCACGTTGCCAATAGGCGTTTGGGCAGACAGAAGCGTACGCAAGAACATCGTTGCCCTGTGCGTAGGCATCTGGAGCGTGGCGACCGCCCTGGCAGGCTTCACGCAGAACTTCCTGCAATTGTTTAGTGTGCGTACCGTGTTAGGTATCGGCGAAGCAGGCTACGCTCCGGCCTCTCTCTCGCTGCTAGGCGACTATTTCTCAAAAGCCCGGCGAGCCCGCATTCTTTCCCTTTGGTCTGCGGGCCAATTGATTGGCTCTGCTATTGGCTTAACCATCGGCGGATTGATTGCCGATGCTATCGGCTGGCGCTATGCATTCTTCATTGTCGGTGTACCGGGCCTGATTGCAGCATTTCTGGCATGGCGCATGATTGAACCTACACGCGGCGCATTTGACAATGGTGCATTTGACAATAATGAGGAGGACAATATAGGCGAAGCGGTGGCGGCAAATGCACAAGCGAGCATTGGAAAAGACTTCTGGGCCGACATTACAAAACTGCGCCAGATTCCAACCTACTGGACACTGGTTGTCGCCCTTGTGTTTAGCTTCTTTACTATCGGCGGCACATCATTCTGGCTACCGTCTTACGTCGTCAATACGTTTCATCTTTCAGTCAGCAGTGCAGGGATCATCTCTGGAGGAGTTCTGGTGGGCAGCGGGCTGGTAGGAACCATAGCCGGTGGCTGGTTGGCGGACTTTGTGCAGCGCCGTCGACCTGAAGGTCGTTTGTTGACTGCTGCGCTTGGTTTCCTCGCGGGAACGCCCTTTGTGCTGATCGCGCTCCTCATGCATAACCTGCCGTTTTTCATTGCTATGTTTGTCGTTGGTGGCATTTTCCTCTCTTTCTGCATCGGGCCATTGAATGCAGTGATTCAGGATATTATCAGTCCCGGAATGCGTGCCACCGCGCTTGGACTGGCTCTATTGCTTGCCCACTTATTCGGTGATGCCGCCGCGCCAACTGTAATTGGAGCGATAGCGAATAAGTATTCGCTCTTTTTTGCACTGATCATCACGGCACCACTCTGCCTGTTCCTGGCAGGGTTGGTTTGTCTGCTGGGTTTGAGAACAGTGGCACGCGACATGCAGCGTATGCAAAAGCAGATATCCGGGGCAGAAAAGGCCAGTTAAAACAAAAAGATGACCTCTATCGTAAATAATAGAGGTCGTTCATGGAGCGGGTTACGGGATTCGAACCCGTGATCTCAACTTTGGGAAAGTTGCATGTTGCCACTACACCAAACCCGCAAGCGCTCTGCTGACAAGATGGAGTATAGCCGATTGAGAAGCAAAAGTCAATAGAAGGAGGACTTATGGGCTTCTTTTCACGCCTCGCAACTTTCTTTCGTATCCGCGCCAATGCAGCGCTAGATAAAGCCGAAGACCCGGGCCAGGTGATGGACTACTCTTATAGCAAGCAACTCGAGCAGCTTCAACAACTGCGCCGTTCAATTGCCGATGTCGTCACGAACGAAAAACGCCTGGAAATGCAGCAGTCACAACTTATCGAGCGGATCAATAAACTTGACCTGCAGGCGATGCAGGCATTGCAGGCAAATCGAGAGGACCTGGCACGTATGGCCCTGCAGCGCAAAGAGACATTGGTAGTACAAATTAACAGCTATGAGCAACAATTAGCACAATTGAAAACCCAGGAAGAGAAATTGATCAACATGGAGCGCACGGTCTCGGGCCGCATAGATGCGTTCCGCACGCAAAAGGAGATGGTGAAAGCGCAATACAGCGCGGCACAAGCGCAGGTAAAGATCAACGAGACGCTCACTGGTATCTCTCAGGAAATGACTGAGATGAATCTTGCGATGCAACGGGCACAAGACAAAGTGCTGTCGATGCAATCACGCGCAAACGCCATGGAAGCTCTGATTGAGCAGGGGGCGCTTAGCGAGCAGGGGATGCTTGGACCAGGCTCTGGCGATACGCTCGACCGCGAGTTGCAAAAGATCTCCGTGGAACAAAATGTAGAAACGCAGCTACAAGCAATGAAACAGCGATTGCAACTCGGCGGCTCGAACCCAACCCAACGACAGATTGAGGGGCCAGCTCCCGAAGAATGAAGCTAGCCCCGCTTTTTCTCTTTTTCCTTCTTTGCTTTCGCTTTATAGAATGATTTCGGCTTTGGATGGCGCTCGGTGTCCTCATACGCCGCCGGGGCAGCATCTTCACGAGCGGAGACCTCAAATTCGTCGCGCTCGCTGAGGAGTTCTTGCAGGTCGTTATAAATATTGTAGTTGTCGATGGCCTCACGCATGTGCAACATGTGCCGCAACACCTGGACCTGGCTGATGTTGGTCTTATCTCCCCTGGCTGTCTCAGCCTTCTGAAGGAGCTTCTCTACTAAATCCATGCTATCGTCATGAGCGCCAATGCCTTCAAGGCGTTCGCGCACCACTAAAAGTTGCTCATATAAATTCATGATTGCTCTCTGCCTTTCAAAATATGATAATAGAGTTACCACCATTATACACCATGCGGTTGCCTCTCCGTCGCTTATTCCGCTCCTCCAGCCAGCGGGCGATGAGGTTGGAGGCTATGTGTAGATAGTCCCACCGGGTAACTATTCAGGTCTCCTCTCTTCTTGACTCCTCAGCGCCTGCGGCGCTTCGCAGCAGTTTTTCTACTGTGTGCGGATTTGTCCCACTGGGTAACTATTCAGGTCTCCTCCCTTCTTGACTCCTCAGCGCCTGCGGCGCTGAGGGCAAATCCGCACCTCAGAAAAGAAGCGAGACGCCTCAGGTGTCGAGGGGTCGTGAACAGGTAACTATTCAGCAGGGGGTTCCAAGGGGCCTACAAGGCCCCTTGGCGGGGTGCGGGGTGTCCCCGCCCTTCTCCCTCACCCCGCCGCCGGAGGCGGTGCAAGAGAAAGGAGACCTGAATAGTTACGTGAACAGTTACATGGATAGATATGTTAATTCCAGTAATTAAGGACGTTATTTTACAATAAGAAGTAACTATAAATCACTAATTTAATACTTTAGTACTTTGGGTTTGCTAAAATGGAACAGCTTTATATACCTAAATTATGCCGAAAGCAGCGGCCGGGGGCTGCTGGAAAGGGGCTTGCGAAAATAAAGAGAAATTGACTTTATTCATGTGATTTAGTACTATTATGCGGGTTTCGAATAGCCAACTCAGACTCTCATGAAGAGGCAATGTCTCCCGGTTATGAGGTGCAGTGTGCTACAAGAACGGATGACGCTCCCCGTCGGAGCGACCATACCACATCCTGGTGGAGGCCGCTATGTGATAGAAGGCCTTCTTGGAACGGGTGGGTTTGGCGCAGTCTACCTGGTCAGAGACCGGCGTATCAAGCAGCGCCTGTTTGCGCTCAAAGAGTCGATTGATCCCAACAAGCGAGACCGCGAGCGCTTTATCTTTGAAGCAGAGGTGCTCAAGCGACTAAATCACGTGGCATTGCCCCATGTCTACCAGGTATTTGAAAATGAAAAACTCAAACGGGTGTACATGCTCATGGATTACATCCAGGGACGTGACCTGGAGGCCTTGCTGAAAGGGCAACCGGAACGATGTTTTTCGTTACCCCTGGTTATGGCCATCATGACACCTATCGTCGATGCGCTGATCTATCTGCATGGTCAAGATCCGCCGATCGTGCATAGAGATATCAAGCCTGCAAACATCATCGTTCCTGCGAAAGGTGGTGAAGCTGTCCTGGTTGATTTCGGCATTGCCAAGGAGTATATCCTGGATAACACTACGACTGTTATCCGGCATGGCTCACCTGGCTATGCAGCGCCTGAACAGTATGGAAGCGGCACTAATCCGCGGACAGATATTTATGGACTTGGAGCAACGTTCTACACGTTGTTAACCGGTACTGTTCCCATCGATGCGATCACCCGGGCCACAGCAAGAAGAGGAAGCGATCCTCTTGTGCCAGCACACCTGGTAGCACCAGACGTGCCATGGGCTGTCGCCGAGACTATTGCGCGGGCGATGAGCATCAGCAGTGATGATCGCTTTGCTACAGTTGAGGAGTTCTGGCAGGGGTTGACCGGTCATGCGCCAAAGCAGCAAGTGTATGCGCCTCGTTCAACGTTATCTGGTACACCTCGATCTCTGACTGTTCCTGAGCAAGAGCTTGAACGTCTGAGGATTACACCTTCATCTCTGCAATACCAGCCTCATGCTCCTCAATCGAGAAAACGGAATGTACTCTTGCTCATCTTCTTTGCGCTTCTGCTCACTGGAGCCGTTGGAACGAGTCTCTTGACACTTGCGCTGCGGCATAGCAGTCCTCCCGCGACATTACAGAGAGTCACTCGTACCCTTGCACCTTCCACTTCTCAATTGACAGCTGCAGTCTCTCCTGCTCCATCCAGGCCTACTCGCGGGGTCTCGAGGTATCCAAGTATCGTTGCCTCGTACGCCGGTAAGGTTCTTGACGTTCTCACAAACGAAAATACAAGTATGTTCCTCACGAATATTCAACAAAACGGGGGAAGCCTCTCAGGTTACTTCCAGGGCCTGGGAATGGTTGGTCCTTTCAAAGGGAGCGTCACTCCTACAGGACATGTGCAGTTCACGGTAAAAGTGCTATCAGGTACAACGACCCTTGCGTTTGAAGGGGACATCAAGATAGGTGGGGATATGGCAGGGAGCTTTAGGGTGCTTGATCAGCATGGTCAGCCTACTGGTGAATCTGGCATATGGAATGTTTCGTATAACCATTAGTCTAGCAATCGGCAACCTCTACTTCTACGAGGTTGGTGTAGAATGTACTACCACCATCGAAGTCGGCCAGGCGATCTGAGGTAGTCCAGTTAACGTTGCGCTGATCGGGGCTGAACCTTGGCCACCAGACCGTCGTCGTCGCCAGGACGCCCGGACGAACTTCATCGGTCACCTCTGCAACTAACCTGCACCATCCCCGCTCGTTACTTACGCGCACCAGTTGCCCGTTACGAATATTTCGCGCAGCAGCGTCACGCGGATGCATACGTAGTGTAGGAGCACCTTCTTTGGTAATCAGCCGCTCCTGGTTGCCAAAGGTCGAACTGACAAAATGATGGGCTGCAGGACATAAAAGCGCAAGACGGGTAGCGGAAGCCTCCCTGGCATCGAGTCCGGTTCTTGCTTCTACTTCAGGCTCCCACCCTGGAACGGGATCATATCCCTTTGCAGCAGCAGCCGCGGAATAGAACTCTATTTTACCCGAAGGCGTACGAAAATGGCCATCTGCAAAAGGAACCTCTTGATCGGCAGGAATAGCCAGGGGTATAGAGCCTTGCGCCTGCAGGCGTTCCAGGGTTATACCAGCAAGTTGTGGATTATGATATGCTGTTGCCTCCAAGATTCCACGAATAACCTCATTCGCATCCTCCTGCAACCATGGCTCAGCGAAACCCATTGCCGAGGCAAGACCGCGCATCACATGCCAGTTACTGCATGCCTCGCCTTGTGGTGCAATAGCGGGCATATTGTACTGTAACGAAAGATGCCCATACGGTTTATGCAGGTCCACGTGCTCAAGCTGACTGGTAGCCGGTAGAATTACATCGGCGTAACGCGCTGTATCAGTCACAAATAGATCATGTACCACGGTGAACAGATCATCACGCATCAAACCTTGCACGATTTTTCCTGCATTTGGTGCAGAGGCGACCGGGTTGGCGTTATATACGAAGAGTGAGTAAATGGGCGGGTCGGCCTCTCCTGTGAGAATAGCACCCAGGCGATTCATGTTCAGTGAACGCGGGGGAGGCGGACAGGCAGGATCGTGTCTATGCGATACGGCTTCCGCATCCCATTGCAACCAATCACTGGTGCTATACATCAGTCCTCCACCAGGCAGGCCGTACTGCCCTGTGAGAGCAGGTAGGCAGGCGAGAGTGCGCACCGTCTGACCGCCATTTGTATGGCGGTTGATACCATCTGTCACGCGCAGCAACGCGGGGGTGGTCGTCGCATAGCTGTGAGCAAGGTCAAAAATTGTCTCGAGCGGAAGGCCAGTTATCTGCGCTGCACGTTCAGGCGGAAATTGCATGATACGCTCGAGGAGCGATTCCCAGCCAACAGTGTGTGCCGCAATCCAGTCAGGCCGGTGAAGGCCTTCCGTCACCATTACATGCATCATAGCCAGCGCAAGCGCCGCATCGGTGCCAGGAAACGGTTGTATATGCTGGTCAGCGGAACGAGCGGTCAGCGTGCGAATGGGATCAATGACAATCACACGGGTACCCTTGCGCTGGGCTTCTCGCAAAAAGGGCATGATATGCGGTGCAGTGCTGGCAGGATTGCTGCCCCAGATCAAGATCAACTTACTAAGCACCAGCATCTGGGGCGAGGGAGCCAGGCGACCACCTATCGTGAGCATGATGGCTTCTTCGGCAGCAGCGCCGCATATGCTTCGTTCGAGCTGGCATGCTCCCAGGCGATTCCAGAAACGGGTGTTGGTGACAGAGCTATTAACCAGGCCTAAAGTGCCTGCATAACTATACGGAAGAATACATTGCGCTCCATATCTTGCGATGATGTCGCGCCAGCGCGCTGTGATCTCTGCGATGGCCTCATCCCATGAAATACGTTCGAACGCACCACTGCCTTTAGGACCAATACGGCGCATGGGATAGAGCAATCGTTCCGGATGATAGACCCGATCCAGGTAACGATTGACCTTGGCACAGAGCCAGCCTCGTGTCACTGGATGGTCACTGCGACCACATACACTGACGGCTTGCCCCCGCTCATCTACTTGTGTTTCGAGTGCACAGCAGTCGGGACAGTCATGTGGACAAGCGCCGTAGACAACGTGGAGATTGCCGATTTTCTCTGCTGGCACAGACGATCTGGGAGACATGCTGCATCCTTTCAATACACACCGGGCTAAATTTCAGTACTGTTACTGTGCAACATGACATCGTTGCACGTCAAGAGCCAAAGGGATTTTCTATGAGAGCCATGGCAGTAAAAAGAGGCTGATCGGTCAATAGAAAAGTCAGGGTAATCAGTCCCAGGAACCTGTCGCTGTTAGCCAATCCAGAATGATCTCAGGCATATGCGAGACTGCACCTTGCCGCTGTGAGCATTGAGGGAGAGAATGCAGCACGGTCGTACCATATTCTTTTGAAAGAACACGACGATCGAAGAGTACAACGGCATTACGCCTGGTGTCACTCCACGTCAGCCGATTCAGAGCACGGCGCATGCGCAGAGATGCTACCGGCACTGTGACCTGGTGCAGTTGGTCAGAATAATGTTCAGTGCGGGCTGCCATTGGCGGATCATTCAGCACAGGCATAGGCAGGCGTGCAAGCAACACACAAGCAGGAGTTCGGGTGATTTCATCTATGCCATCCCAGAAACTGCCCGTTCCAAGCAAGATCACCCGCTCTTGATTTTGGAACATCTGCCAAAGCTGGCGTGGCGAGCCATCGATGCCATGACCCAATACTAGAATTCCGCGAGCCTCCAGCAATGGTTTGACCGCTGCATAGGAACTACGTAGAGCAGCATACGAGGTGAAAAGTACTACCAGTTGACCATCCAACGTTGTAGCAAGCTGTACAATTGCATCATCAAGGTGACGTTGATACTGTGGCATATTTGGTTCTGGCACATCATTGGGCAGGTAGAGCAATGTCTGTTCAGGATGCTCAGTTACCACGGAAAGTGCCGGGCAGACATCGGATTCGAGGCCCAGGCGAATACGATAAAACGAAAAGTTGTGATCCACGGAGAGCGCAACACCTGCAAAAATGGCACTTACATTGGGCGTGAGCACATGTTTTTTCAAGAGAGCGGCAGTATGGATATGCTGGGCATACAGAACCGGTGAATTTTCTGCAAATTGCGATGATGGCGAATGTAGACTGGTAGGGCTGGATTCCACCTGGCGCGGTTGCAAGGAAGACGGCGGAGCCGGTGGCACCCGCAGCCAAAACACCATTGCATTATCCTCATCTGCGGCATTCATAGTGTTACCATTCTCCATCAGGGCTTGCTGGCCAAGTTGTTTTTGCTCAAGAAGTCGTTGGGCTAGCGCAGCCAATTCCCAGGCTACGGATTCGTCCTCCCCGCTTCCCAGGTCCAGTCGATGGCGGCTATGCTGCGTCGTAAGCATGATCTTTTCTGCCTGGTGGACGAGATCGATAACCGCCTGTAGACGATGAGCAGCCTGCTGCCATGCCCGTTCTACTTCCATCCATGTCGGCATGTTACGCAACTGCGCGGTCAGTCGCAGTGGCTGATCTACACGCTCGTTATTGCGTCCTCCGTAGCTGCGGCCTGCAGGTTCGCCTCTTCCTTTATCACGAGCGCCACTATTCACTCCCTCCTGAAGTAGGTTGGCCAGCGCAACAAATAAGTTGTCTACCGATGTACGGGCCTGGCGCAATGTCTGAAACCATGAAAGCATACGCGCATCAAGCTCTGACTTGGCGACTGTTGGAGTAGTCGAAAGGCCCCCTGGCCCATTCTCACGTAATGCAGGAGCTGCAAGTGCAAGCAACCCCTGATAGCGGCCTTCTGGTAATTCAACGCCGATGGTGTTCAACATTCCCAGGAGGCGTGGATGATCAAGTCCGATGCTATTCCAGCGGGTGCTTTCTTCCTCCAGGAGGTCGGCGTCGAGTATCAGCCGGTGCTCGATAGTGCGCAGGAGCGAATGCGGGGAAGAGAGATCATCAAAAAGTCCAGCATGTGTGGTCACAACAATTCTAGCCGCCTTGACACGCTCCTCGGCCCGGTTAACAAAGCAGTATCCTCTACGCCGGTAAAGGCACCTTTGATATGGAGTTTCTGCTCGCCCATCAGCGAGAGTAACACGTTCTACACCGGAGGAGATACGCTCCCATGCAGAGATTTCCTGTGGCAGCATGGTCAATTCGCTGCGGTCGCCCGTCAGGGTTTGCTGCGCCCACAACGCCAATTTGGCTAATCCCCGCGCCTGTTCTGCGGATAATTCCCCACTGGTGCGTCGTAATGCTGATCCAAACCAACGGTGGACGCAAAGATACCCACCCCGCTCAGCCAGGTAAGCCACTGGCAGTTGATCTTTGAGGTACATTTGCAAACGCGGTAAAACATGCTCAACCAAACGCCGTGCCCCCTGCTGATTTGCGCAGGCAATTACGAGACGCCTGGAGGATGCATGCGCGGCCACAGCATCGATTGGCGACTCACAGAGCCATTCCAGGGCAGGCAATAAAGCCGGTGTGTAATCATTGGCGCCGATGGTAACCTCCATGAGCAGAGGCGTTTGTCCGTCTAGCGCCTGGCGTACCGCTTTATATGCCGTTTGATAGCCAACATGCGTGTGAGGTTGCTGGAGTTGCGCGTTATGCGGACCTTCTGCTGGAGGTGCCACTTGCTGAATAGCCACGGGAGTTGAGGGTGATGCCGTTTCCTGCAAAACTTTGCTGCTGAGAGAGGTGGTTCCTGAAGAGGAGACGAGTTCCTCAGGAATTACTTCAACGAGCGTTTCCAGGGTATCGGTGATTGGAAGATCAATCGCTGAAACAAGAACTGGGGATGGAGTCTGTTCCACCTGCTCATCCACAAGGATTGTCTCCACTGGCATTTCATCCCGTGCTGCTGGCTCATTTTGACGGGCAATTGCGAAAGATAAGATACGAGGGTCCATTCCCAATTGCGCAGCGAAACGATCACCGAGACTTCCACGTAAGGGACCTTTCTGCAAACCATCCCGGTCCATGCGATCCCACAAGACCTGGCGAAAAAAAGCCAGGAGAGGCCAGGACTGGGGAGCATCCAGGTTCGCCAGGTCTCTGAGAAGCGCCAGGTCAATGGACTGGAGTCGTTGATGCAGAGCTAAGAAAACTTGCATTGCCAGGATAGTATCTACCATGGCACGATGCCGTCCAGGTGTTACAGTCACATCCAGGGCTTGCGCCACTTGCCCCAAGTTATAGCTTGGTAAGGAGGGAAGCAGGACTGCAGCCAGCTCGAATGTATCTATGAGGGGATTATTACGTACGAGTCCACGACGGCGCAAAAAACCGACATCGAACGGGATGCTGTGGCCAACAATAGGATAATCGCCAAGAAATTTTTGCAAAGAGTTGGCAATCGAGGCAAAGTCGGGAGCATTTGCTACCTGCTGCGGAGTGATTCCGGTCAGTCGCTGCACACGAAAAGGAATAGAACGCCCAGGAGAAACAAGCGTCTCTATCTTATCCAATACTGTCGTGCCTCGAAACTTGATCGCCGCAACCTCAAGAATTGCATCTTGTTCTGCATGCAGACCCGTGGTTTCCAGGTCAAGTGCCACACGAATGGAGGGCTGTTTTACCATGAGCGTTCCTAAACGTTTCTCTACGGGCGACCGCGAAGATCCCCAGGCCAGTCTTCAAGCAGTACGCGAGCTGCACGTGCAGCACGAGCACGATGACTGATACGATTCTTGTGTTCCGGAGTTAGCTCAGCAAGTGTCTTTCCAAGTTCAGGCACAAAGAAAATAGGATCATAACCAAATCCGTTTTTTCCACGAGGGGCATCGGCAATTACGCCCTCGATTACTCCCTCCACAACACGAGTATAACCAGACGGTTCAGCCAGGGCGATCGCACAGCGAAAGCGTGCGCTGCGTTGATCCAGCGGAAGCCCGTTCAGTTGCTGCAATATCTTGCGAAAACGCTCATCGTATGATGTTTCTCTGCCGAGATAGCGAGCAGATAGAATACCCGGAGCACCTCCAAGTGCGTCTATTTCTAAACCGGAGTCGTCGGCCAGAGTAAGTATACCCGAAGCCTGAGCATAGGCATTTGCCTTCAACTTCGCATTTTCTACAAAGGTGGTTCCCGTTTCCTCTACTTCCATCTCTGTCTGGAGATCCTTCAAGGACAACAGCTTCATCGGCAGATCAGAGAAGATTGCACAAAATTCATCTAACTTATGCTGATTGCTCGTTGCCAGTAGTAAAGTTTGCATAAATTCTTTCTAGCTATAAGGGCCGCTATTCCCGGCAACTCACAGGTCTATAATATGATCTGATTGCCCGGACGCCATGTTTTTTCTTTGATGCAAACTATGATGTATTAGTGGATATACATCTCTGTGTTGCACCATCCATTTCCCCCTATTATCCGAGCGAAGAAAAAGTTATTCTCTTAACATTGGCTCATATATTATCATATCCCAGGTACGTTGTCGAGTTTGAATACAAGTGACTTTATCTCGAAATGAACAGCGGAGCTAACATTTGCTAACCAACATACATCAATACTAGCGAATCCGCCCTGCAATCTTCAAATGAAACTGCGTGACATACAGCATTCTACTCAATAGTACTACCCTATTACAAATAGATAGTGTTTTTGTCCCCTTTATGATATATCAAACGTATACTACACTATGAGGCCCCGAAATTGTAGTGCTAAACCGTATATCTAATCAATCACTACAAAAGCCAATTACTTCATCAGAGAGGTTCAGCAATGAGTACCCAATTGCTTATATCTGATAGCACACAAGATATGCATGATAAAACTTGCTTTCTATTCTCAAATGGCAAGCTGCAGGGAGTACAAAGCTCCTTTCTTCTAAGACCCAACATGGAACAGTCTGGCACCCTTACAGAGCCTCAACGCCTACCTACTACCCAGTTACGTGTGGATTATGGACTTGTGCAAGATGTAACCTTACTCCACGAGCTGAAGCAAGAGTTTTCCGAAGTAATTTTCAGGCTTACACCGATAATGAAAGCAAAAGATGCGGAGCTCTACAGACACTCGTTGCGTGTACAATCTCTTGCACTTGCTCTGACTTCCAGGCTGGATCTTCCACAGGATGAGGTGTTGACGATTGGACTGGCAGCGTTTTTTCACGACATTGGTAAGATGGCTATAAATGATGCACTATTAGCGAAAGCATCGCGTCTTACGCATCAAGAGTTTGAGGTAGTAAAAAGACATGCTGCATATGGCGCAAAGATGCTTAGCCAGTTTAAGATGTTAAAGAACGTAGTACCCTCAGTCTACCATCATCATGAACGTTGGGATGGCAGAGGTTATCCCGATGGGATAGGAGGCGATGCTATTCCATTAGGGGCACGTATCGTGGCAATTGTCGACGCCTTTGAGGCTATGACCTCCCGGCGAAATTATCAGGATCGGCGCACGGCACTAGAGGCTTTGGAAGAACTCCGCAGGTGCGCGGGGACACAATTTGATGCTCAGTTAGTGAGACTTTTCTGCAACAGTCTCGAAATAACACTTGTAAATCATATAAATGAGCGATAAGTTAGGCAAATAAATCTAATAGTTTATGACCATTAAAAGGTCCTTTGAGGATGTACACTTTTTAGTTCGCGTTGAATCGAGCGATAGCATTGACGCAGGTACTCCTCGAGTTTAGACCAGTCGCCCTCAATGTCGACAGATAACTTGCTGGTGATTAGATCGACGGTGTTAGCAGCCAACAAGCGCCATTTCGCTGATCCCCGCGCCTCTTCGGGTGACAAACCGAAGATGGCGCTATGCAGATCAACAAGTGCCTGGAGAAATTCATCCTTCTCAGGTTTCCCCGATAGTCGCCGATGTACGTCAAAATAGTGCAGTTCTAAGGCAGCTACTTGCTGCGGTTCATATGCCAGTCCAGAATAGCGACGAGCTACGCGATAGAACTTTTCAAGATAGGCCAGGACCTTTCGTTCGTTATGATCGACCGGCACCCAGGCCAGCGATGCGCGTGTTGTATAATAGGCCGCCAGCAGTGACATGGGAAAAGGAATACGAAACTCCTCCTGGCAGAGCCCCACGATCAAACGCAGCATTTTTAGCCATTTACGATCATAGTACGCCCGCCAACCTGCGGCTTCAAAGTATGCTACACGATCCGGGTTAAATTCAAAATTTGATGCCATCGGGTATGTCCATTCCTGTGTTTCACTCATAGCGAGAGGCTACTGCAGCCGCTACAGGTCCAATGAGGGCGAAGATTTGCAATGCTCTGCTTTCGCCGGCGGGTTGATCTCTCTTTGAAGTAGCTTTGCTGTTCCTCATGAGATACACCTTCTGCCTTCCGCTTTTTTATCCCATTCTATCACCTCCATGTAGGTGCGATTGCCCTGTTCTCGCCAGAAAAATGCTTGACATAGGTAGTTGGTCAGGGTTATAATCGATTGCGTCCAGTGGACTTCTTGAGGCTCGGAAAGGGTATTCGAGATGGTCTTCAGATAAATGCCATGCCGGTGTAGCTCAGTGGCAAAGCACTCGTTTTGTACGTTAGACAAACTAATTAGCCGGTGTAACTCAGCGGTAGAGTAGTCGCTTCGTAAGCGACCTGTCGTCGGTTCGATTCCGACCACCGGCTCTTATTCTTCTAACGGCACCACTTCTTCCCAACTATCAGTCTCATATCTGGTCGTTTTTTCCAAGAGGCCAAATATTTTTTCTAAATGTACCTCGCATTGCTCGCATAATTGTTTAAGCTTACTAACTCTTCCCAAGATACGATCTCTGTCGTTGATATTGTAAGAAAGATTTGTAGTTCAATCCAACTTCATCGAGTTAAATTATACTTCAGATGACTTTGTTTGAGTTGCAAGCCTGGCTGGGGCACCAATCCCCGGCCACCACGCAGCACTATGTCTCGACCAGCCCAACCAAGCTGGCTCAGGCATACAAGGACGCAGGCTATTTTTCTCGCAATGTTCGCGCCATCGAGGTGCTCATTGATCGGAATGTCATTACCAGCGGAGCCGCTGCGGGTGGTTCTCCTTGGCGCTACTATGACCTGGGGCATGGCTGGTGCAGCTATGAATTTTTCGATCAATGCCCTCATCGGATGGCCTGCGCTCGCTGTGACTTTTATGTTCCCAAAGATTCAGATCGAGGACTTTGGCTTCAAACACGGAACGGTCTGCTCAAGCTGCTTCAGGAAATCCCCTTGGGTGATGAGGAGCGAGCCGCTATCGATGGAGATGTCCAGGCGCTGGATCGACTCTTGGAGCGGCTGAAAGCAGTGCCGACGCCCAGTGAGTGTCAGAGGCAAGACCTGCCGGTGATCCCTGTGAGTAGCATCTTTCCTACCCAACGGTTGGTTGCTCACTCTAGTGGGAAGGAGGAGTCTTGAAGGGACAACATCTATTCTACATCATTCTCATGGAACAGGTGCGGCGAAACAAGCGGACACGGTGAGAAACGCTTTCTCAAGTCGTATGGTAAGATGCAAAAGGCAATGATTGCAAAGAAAGAGGAACTGAGGTCATGACTGGAGAATTACTAGCAGGCGTTGCGCGCGTCGATATTACCCCGCCTCTTGGCATTGAGATGTTCGGGTACCATCGCAGCTCACCCATGACGGGCGTACACGATCCTTTGTGGCTGACGGCACTGGCTCTCGTCGACGAGCAAAGCCCATCGCAGCCCTGTCTACTCCTGGCGATTGACAGTGTCGGCTTGGGATCGGAGGCAACCCAGACGCTTCGGGCTGCTATCGCTGCCACAGCCAAGACTCCGCTCGAACGCGTTGCAATCTATTACTCACATACTCACGCTGGCCCTGACAGCGTGGTGCTGGACTGGTATGGACATGAGCGTCCGATGAACTCACCTGAACGACTCTACGGCGCGATGCTTCCCAAATGGGCCGTAAGTGCAGCTCGACTTGCTTTGCAACGCCTCACTCGCGCCCACGTCGGATGCAGTACCGCCACGTCGATCGCTGGCGTCAACAGACGTGAACGAGGAAACGACGGACGGGCTTTCCCAGGCGTTAATCCCGCTGGGCCGGTCGACCAGCAGGTCACTGTGCTCCGTATCGACACGGTCGATCAGCGACCGCTGGCAACCGTCGTCCACTATGGTATTCATGGAACCGTGTTCAAGTCAGACAACCTCGCCTGCTCCGCCGATGTGATCGGGGCTGTGCGTGATGTCATTGAATCCGCCACTGGAGGGGTTTGTCTGTTTGCTCAGGGAGCAGCAGGAGATGTGAATCCGCGCTGGCGCGGTGATGAAGCTGCTCTCCTGCAATGTGAGTGGGAGCTTGGAGGAGCGGCGCTGCGGGCATTCGCCACGGCAGAGATGCATCCTCTGTACGCACTCACCATGGCGGTAGAACGCGTGACGCTGCGGTTGTCCCCTCTGCCGGACGAGGCAACAGCGGTTCAGCAGGCCGAGGAGGTCGCTCGCATTTGGGAAGCGCCGACCGAGGCCTGGCTCGCTCTGGTTCGCCGCAAGCTCGCTGCCAACGAACGGCATCTGACCCTGGTGAAAGAATTGCATGCTGTGCGGGTGAACGAGTTTGTGCGAGTGGGCATCCCAATGGAACCGTTTGCAAGGTTATCACTGGCCTTTCGTGAACGAACCGCTTCGTTAGCAACTGGCGAGCATGCGCTGTACCCGTGCTTTGGTGGCTACACCAATGGAGTAGCCGGCTATCTTGCGACGGCTGACGATTATCACGCTGGTGGCTACGAAATTGAATGGATGCCGGTGGTCTATGGGTACTACGAGGGAATGCTGACCCCTCCGGTCCCAGAGACGGGCGATGAAGTGGTTACCGCTGCAGTTCGCTTGGCAGCGCACCTTTGTTGACGAAGTATGGAATGGATCGGCTTTGTGGTAGAGGGGGTGTATTCCACATAATCGTTATTCTGTGGAGTGGCAGCCCGACGACAAACACTTGCTTCGTGTTGGCAATCCGCGCCTGTATGATCACCCGTATCAAAGCCCTCAGCAACCGTTGTGGGAGCCAGGGGAGGTCGAGTGGTATGTCATCATCCGTACCGATCCGCCAGTGCGACGACGCAAGCGAAGGGCCGCCTCGTCTTGATCAAACCTCCACTGTGGGCCTCTGGAACACAGGGCTAAATTCGTCTTCTCTCCTCATTTGAGGGATTGACAGACAGAGAAAAGGAAGGGAAAGATGCTGCTTACCTTTCTGGGAACCGGGTCGGCAGAAGGCTATCCGAATGCCTTTTGTCGCTGTGGCAACTGTGAGCGGGCTCGTACGCTAGGTGGTCGGAGCTTGCGGAAGCGATCCTCGGCGTTGATCAATGACGACCTCCTGATCGACTTTGGCCCTGATATTATGACAGCCTCCTTCATGCATAGCCGTTCTCTGGCTAGCGTGCGCTACTGCCTCCAAACCCATTCTCATGCGGATCACCTGGACCCCCTGCCTTCTGCTTTCGCGCAGTCCAGAGTGGGGAGTGGTTGGAACACCCACGTTGCATTTCTATGCTTCGGCAGCAACATTGCAGCGCATCAGCCGCCTTTCTCTCCTTTCGTGCAATCCTTTCACCACAGCTGGCAAGCATCGAAAGAAAATCCCTAAAAGGTACGTAAAATGGAGGAAAGAAAAGCCAGGCGCTCAAATTGTCGTACCACTAAGTCTTGGCGAACACCGTGACCATAGACTGGTTTTCCTGGCATCCCTCGCTGTGCTTGATCGTAATCAGCTGCTCTTCTTCGAGGACTTTCCTTACGCGATGTATCAAGCTGAAGAGCCGGCTGAGCTGGTGAAGGTGTACCAACTTATCCCCATAGAGGTAGACATTTCGCAGTGCTTAGAGCAACGGATGAAGGCTGCCGAGAGCTACTAATCGCAACTTCCGGTGCTATATCACTCAGCCTCCCGTTTTCTGGAGTTGATCAGAGAATATACGTCTAGCCCGGGTGGACACCAGCGCTTTGTTGAGCGGTATTGGAAACTTCCCCAATGATGGCGCGTGTGCTCGCTTTGCTCGTTCATGATCGATGGGGACAAAAATAAGCACTTTCAGACCGCCCCTCTCTTCGCATGAGTTGACACGGTTACGATGAGAAGTGCATGTGCCCGACGGGCGTATGGGCCAGCAGTCTTTGGGCATTGCGCCACATCAGCTTTTCCCGTACCTCTGGCGTAAAATAGGTGAGAGGTTCAAAATCCTTCAGCCAGCGCTGGGGTGTTATAAACGGATAATCAGAGCCAAACAAAAAGCGATCCTGTAAGCGGGTGGCAGCTTCTCGCAGCAGCGTTTCCGGAATGCGTTTTGGTACCCACCCGGAGAGGTCATTAAAGACGTTGGCCTTATGCTGCATGATTGCGATCATCTCTTCATGCCAGGGCCATGAAGGGTGAGCGCCGATGATGGTCAAGCCTGGAAAATCGGCTGCCAGAGAATCAAGGTAGATGGGACGTGTGTAATCGAGTTTGATGCCCATGCCCCCGGGTGTACCTGCTCCCAGTCCGTTCGTACCTGTGTGGAAGAGCGCGGGGACGCCCAGTTCCTGAATCTTCTCCATCAACGGGTAAAACCGGAGATCGTTGGGATAGAATGCCTGTACCCCCGGGTGGAATTTCGCCCCCGCCAGCCCCAGGTCTTTCACGGCACGTTCAATTTCCTTGACGGCGGCTTTCCCTTTGTGTGGATCCACGCTGGCAAAGCCAACAAACTGCTGTGGGTAGCGCTGCACGATGGCGGCAATATAATCGTTGCCCAGAGGTGGCAGACCGGTAGCGGTTTCCGCGTCCCATGCCAGTAGAACCCCAACCATATCGAGCTGCGCATAGTCGGCGGCGATCTGCTCGATATCCTTCAGTTTCACCTCGGTACGGAAGAAGTGCTCTGCGGCCTTGGCATAAGGACCGAGCGTGACCTGCATAAACTCCGTCGTTGGCAGGTGGACATGAAAGTCGATGGCGCGCGGCATACCATATTCCTCCAAAGCAGGTAATTGAGCAAAGTCTTTTACGCGAGGCGGCTTCACGCTTGCAGGATCGTTTCCTCTCCCCTTCCTACCATCATATCGTATTTGTCAATCAGAGCACACCGACCGATTGGCCGGTGTATTTTTCGTCCATCTGAAGTACGCTTTTCTTAGAAGAGCATGTCCTTTAGAGTCAGGATAGATCCTACAAGGGAGGGCTATTATGGATGAGCTTCACTATTACTTCGTTGTCAAACAAGATTTACTTGATGGAACATTTCAATTGTCTTTGAGTAGCTACGCTCCTTTTAGAGATGATCGAACAACTTTTCCTTTTGACTCAGAAATTGATGCAGCGCTGTATATGTTAGACGAGTTTCGCCATGGTGCTATTGTCTCCTCGAATGATGTAGAGATCGCAAAAGCCATCATACGAGGAGAGAAGCCCATGTTTGTCTATGAAGAGAAACAATCGGATGGCACTCTATTGTTATCACTTCATGATAGTTTGCCACCTGAAGAGTCAACTATCGTTGCCTTCGGAAGTCGATCGGCAAATTTACTGGCCAGATTTTTCATGAGAAGACTGCATGAAAACAAACGTATCAGGGCAACCGAAGAAACGATAAGGCAAGCACAAGCGCTAATGGATTAAGCACCCCATACGCAGCTTACGCTACAATTTCATATTCGACTACATCTTCTACATATTCGAATGATCAAGGATAGTCGAGAAGAGCGTTGGGCCAGGAATAGTTGGAACCAGGTTTTCTAACAGAGCATCATCCACAGCAACCTTTGCAGCCTCTAAAGCAGCGAAAAGAACGCCGATGATCGGCTCAAAACGGCAAAATGTTGGCCGCACTGCCGGGGAGGTCGCCTGTACTCTTTCGATGATCGCATCTGGCAGTAACGCAGAGGGATGGCGAAAGACCCCACCCGCTAATACCAGCGTGAAAGGCGTGCCCTCTATGCCAACACGACGCGCCGCTGCCACCGCATAATCACCGAGTGCCCGGCCGTGCTCCTGAACTATTCGTATAGCAAGATGATCACCTGCCTGAGCCTCATCTAAAAGAAGTGGTGCCAGTTGATCGACGTGGTCCGGTGGTTGTGTCACACGGCCTGTGAAAAGATGTAGTACCTCTTCAACAGTGTTCAAGCCGTAGAAGTCGAGCACACGCGGCTTGAGCGTAGTTGGTGCTTCAATTCCAAGCTCTGCACGATACACAGCGTTCAGCATCTTGTAGCCTAATTGCGCTCCGCCCTGTACCTGGTTTTGCCAGGTGCTTGAATGCCATGTTCGACCATCAGGTGCACGCGCCCCGGTAGCAGCTCCTGTCCCACATACCACCGAAACACCGGTAGCATCAGATGAACCCCCATGTAACACGCCCAGCGCATCGTTCTGAACAATTATAGTACGTCCGAAGCCCCGTGCCTCCACTGCGGCCTGTATATAGGCAAAATCTTCAGGCCAATCAGCACCGGCCATGTTGAATACGGCCGCAACGATATCAGACTCTTGAACACGCGCCGCTTGTAACGCGCTCAGAACCGCGAACTCGATATTGGCAATGGCTGCCGCTGCAGAATCAGGCCAGTCCATGCCAGGCTCAGCATTGTAGATGTCACCACACCCTCCACGCCCTGCCCCCAGGATTGTCCCATCAAGGGCAGCTACAAGCGCTATAGTTTTCGAATTACCCCCATCAACGCCCAGTACGCATTGCATTCGAAGCCTCCTGATTCACACGCGTGTATAATGGCCTGGCACTGTTTGCAGCCACACAGCAACAACAGAAACGAAGACATTGATCCCTCATTGTACGTAAGTAGGAGGGCATATCTACAATCAAGTGCATGCGCTTCTGTCTTTCCTGCCTATCTCAATAAGCGCTCAGGTAAATATTGCCTGTGCGCAGCAGCCAGTTCGTCGTAAATTGCCTCTGCTGTATGTAGCGAGAAGGCCAGGGGGTGGCTTGCCAGTGCACGAATTGCATCGACGCGGCTGCCACTCCATGCAGCCTCAGCAGTCAAAGCCTGGTACTCGCCGAGCATCTTCACTAACCCCACCACCTGTCGTGGCATATGTCCCTGTACAAGGGGCGCGACACCGTTGCGATCTACGTACCCTACATTTTCGACTACTAAATCGTCGGGGAAGTCCGCGATCGCGCCACGGTTAGGTATATTGACATACCAGACCTCTTTGCGATCGTTATAAATGGCATCCATTACATCGATCGCCAGTTCGAGCTCGTGCAGGCCCCCGCGTGAGCGATCAGGATTCAGTTCGGGTATATCACGTGCAGCCTGCTCGCGATAATGCGCCCAGTAATCCGGTACGTTCGCCATGATATCCTGAGCCCGCGTTGTCGGTTTTGCCCGCAGATCAGCCAGAATCTCGTCTTTGAAGTAGTAGTATTGGAAGTAATGATTTGGCAATGAGTTCATCCGGCACGCTAACCCGGTCATACGCAAATCGTAAGCCGGCGTTTCAGGGTCACGGCGCATGCGCTCGTACGCATCTTGCAGCAAAAGCATAAAGTCCTGTCCCTCATAGAGATGGCGCACAGACCAGGAACCATGATTAAGCCCTATCGAGACAGCATCCAGCTTATCGGGGTCCAGCCCGATCATCTCCGCATAGCTGCGGTGGTCCATGATCGGCCCCTCACATAGTGAAATGGTGGTAATGTATGTATGATGAGTGACAGCTTCTGACACGATATTAATCGGATTGGTATAATTGAAGAGTCGGGCCCTGGGGCAAACTGCCTCCATATCTTCAATGATGCTTTTCATGACATGGATCGAGCGCAGCGCCATGAAGAAGCCACCTGGCCCCTGTGTTTCCTGGCCAATCACGCCATACTTGAGTGGGATACTCTCATCCAGGTAGCGTGCCTCAAATCCACCTGGCCGGAAACTCGTCAAAACAGCATCACAATCGCGCAAACCTTCTCGTCGATTAGTAGTCGTCGTAATTGTCAGATCCAGGCCCCTGGCACGTGCCATCTTCTGAGCGATTGTCTGCACAATCCGCAAGTGCTCCTCATTCAGATCAATCAGAACGACCTCGGACCCGTCGAAGTTTTCTCCCTGGTGGATAAACGAAGCCATGGTACCAGCGGCACGGGTGCTGCCACCACCAATGTAAGCCAATTTTATACGCGCCATGCTAGACACTCCTATGCGTTTTGTCTGGTTGAAATATCATCCGATGTTTGTTCATGCGCAGCATGTCCATGCTCCTGCGAATTGACAGCGAGATCCGTTCCTCCATCGCCATAAAGGAAACAGTGAGTCCAGTGGCCACCTCCAAGTTCAGTGCGCTCGGGAAAACGCTGGCTACACACCGGCATCGCGAATGGACAGCGTGGGTGAAAGCGACAGCCGCCGGGCGGAGTAATCAGGCTTGGAATCTCGCCACGCGCCGGCAGAGTTGTTTTACTCTTTCCATCTGGCCCCAGGCGATCAGGGTCTGGGGCTGCGGAAATCAGCAGTTGGGTGTAAGGATGCTTGGGCCTTTGAATTACTTCCTCGCTGGGCCCTCCCTCAACCGTCTGTCCGGCATACATGACGAGCGTATCCTCGGCAAAATAGCGTGCGCTTGCAATGTCATGGGTAATGAAGAGCAGCGCCAACTGTTCCTCGTTTTTAAGACGCAACATCAGGTTGAGTATATCCAGGCGAATCGAGACATCCAGCATCGAAACAGGCTCATCGGCCAGCAACACCTCAGGCTGCGCTGCTAAAGCGCGGGCAATGGCGACGCGTTGCCGCTGGCCACCGCTCAATTGATGCGGGTACTTCTGAATGAACTGCTCGGCCGGACTTAAACTCACACGATTGAGCAGGGCTACTATCTGCTGCTTCTCCTGGGCAGTGCCATGTGTATGACCATGCAGCCGCAAAGGACGCTTCAGATGATAACGCACATCATGCACCGGATTGAGCGAGGAATATGGATCCTGGAAGACCAACTGGACATGACGGCGATAGGCCTTCAGTTCGGCCCTCGCACTTCCCTTTAAAGGCTCCCCATGGAACATAATCGTGCCAGCAGTGGGCTCATAGAGACGTGCTAGCAAACGGGCTACGGTGGTTTTGCCACTGCCACTTTCCCCTACCAGCGCCAGTGCGCGGCCAGGATAGAGCGCCAGCGACGTATCCTCGACAGCGTGTACGACATTACGCTGCCCAATCGGATTGAACTGGCGCAAAGGAAAGTACTTACGCAGGCTTTTCGCTTCCAGCACAGCAGGCTTGGCAGGGGCTGCACCAACAGCAGTATCGTTAAGTGCGCTCAACGGGGAGTCGGTCCCCATGTTTTCAGCGTTCATCGTCTCCTCTCCATTCCTTGCACAACCTCATAGTGAGCTTCGTACTCTGCCGCAAACTCATCATTGGTCGGTATCCTTCCTGTATTGAGTACGGGATCATATAGATGACAAGCCACAAACTGCCCAGGCGTTTCAGGCGCAGAAGGACGCAGCACCGGAATGCGCGCGCTACATGCTCCAAAGGCCATGGGGCAACGAGGGTGAAAAGGGCAGCCCGGTGGGGTAGCCCGTAGATCAGGTGGGAAACCAGGAATACCTGTCATCATATGGCGTGGCCCATGCAGCGTGGGAAATGAATTCAACAGGCCATAACTGTATAGATGGCGCGGTTGCCGCAGCAATTCAAGGTTTGTTGCCGTCTCAACAACACGTCCCGCGTACATAATCGCTATCTTATCAGCTATCTCAAGTAATAACGAGAGATCATGTGTAATGAAGATGACAGAGAAGTTCAGGCGCTCGCGCAGGCCCATGATCTCCAGCAGGATTTCACGCTGCACGACAACATCGAGTGCAGTCGTAGGCTCATCCATGATAATCAGCTCCGGCGAGAGTGCCAAGGCGATGGCTATGATTGCACGCTGGCGCATGCCACCGCTCAGTTCATGCGGATAGCTGCGGATACGATCGGGCGCGATACCGACGAGGCGCAGCAGTTCGAGACCACGCTGGCGCCGCGAGTCGGGTCCCATTTTTGGTTGATGCGTGCGTAACACATCGTTAATCTGAGCACCGATAGTTAGTACCGGATTGAGCGCATTCATAGCGCTTTGGAAGACGATGGCCAGCTCACTCCAACGAAACGCACGCAATTGTGCAGGGCTGAGTTGCAGGATATCGATAGGTTCATCCGTCGAAGTGCGGCTTTCCTCTGCCCCCGCTGATTTTCCGCGCTGCCGTCGAATATCCGAACGGGGGTAATACAACACCTCACCCCCGGTGATGGCAGCCGGTGGATGCAGTAGACGAGTGACAGCATAGGCAAGGGTAGACTTACCGCTGCCGCTCTCGCCAGCCAGGCCCAGGATCTGCCCACGCTCCAGGGTAATGCTCACGTTGTCCAGGGCGTGGACAGTGCCACTGGCAGCATAATAATCGACGCTCAGATTACGAATATCCAGCAATCTCTTTCCATTAGCATTGGAAGATGTTTCTACAAATTCATTGCTCATCATCCCGCCACCTCTCTCTGTTTTTCCGCTTTTAACCCACGTGGCTTTGATTCCTTGCGCAAGCGTGGATTGGATATTTCGTCAATGCCAAAGTTAACGAAGGTGAGTGCGGCGCCTAATATGGCAATGCACAGACCAGGAGGCAGGAACCACCACCACGCACCGAGCAGAAGAGCGGAGTTATTAGAAGCCGAGAAGAGCATATTGCCCCAGGTCGCGGCAGTGATATCGCCCAGGCCCAGATACTCCAGGGCCGTCTCTGCCAGGATCACATAGATCACCGTTCCAAAGAACTGGGCCGCCACAATTGATGTCTGGTTAGGCAGGATCTCATAGAAAATGATGCGCCACGTTGACTCACCAGAGGCACGGGCCGCCTCTATGCAATCCCGGTTGCGCAGCGAGAGCGTCTGTGAGCGCAGCACCCGCGCTCCCCAGGACCAGCCCGTGATCGTCAAGACAAATCCAATCGCTAACGGCCCCTTATTAGGCAAGAAGGCCGCGAGCAGGATGGCCAGAGGCAGCGTTGGCAGCACCAGGAACACATTGGTTACCAGCGAGAGAATCTCGTCCACCCATCCGAGAAAGTAGCCAGAAGTCAGGCCCACCAGGACCGAAACGATCGTGGTCACCAGGCCAATGCCCAGGCCCATAAAAACCGAGAAACGTGCTCCTACCACCGTCTGGACGAACACGTCCTCCCCAAAATTCGTTGTGCCGAACCAGTGAGTGGCCGATGGTGGCTGCAGGACATCTGAAGTAAAGGCATGCGGGTCCCGCGGTAAGACGATTGGCCCAAAGATGGCCAGCAGGATAAAGAGACCCACAATGATCAGTCCTACGCTCGCCTTGCGGTTCTCCGTCACCAGGCGCCATAGATCACGCAAGCGATGCACCTGAGCAGGAACTACATTGATCTCAGAAGAAGGTAAACTTACCTCTTGAGTTGGGATACTCATACGTTCCTTTCATGCGACTGACTGCGAAGCAGTTGACGCGGCAGCGTCGTTGGCGCATGCCTATCAATGATTCCATGTAGCTATTTTCCTCCCAGGCGCACGCGCGGATCAAGTAGAACATACAGAAAGTCGGCCAGGAAGTTCGCGGCTAGCACAGCAACACTAATCACCAGGAAGGCCCCCTGCAAGAGCGCGTAATCATGGTTATCAACAGCTTGCAAGGTCGCCAGGCCAATGCCAGGATACGAGAAGACGATCTCGGTCAGCAATGAGCCGCTCACCACAAACCCCAACGAGAGCGCGAACGCGGTAATATTCGGCAAGATGGCATTGCGAGCCGCGTATAGATACATAATGCGACCTTGCCTCAGGCCCTTCGCCTCAGCCATCAGGACGTAATCCTCCGACAATGTGGTAATCATGGCGTTGCGCATACCAAGCATCCAACCAGAAATAGAGCCAATGACAATAGTCAGAGCAGGCAAGATGGCATACTGGGCTGCGCTCAAAATGAAATCCAGGCTCCATCCTGGCACTGTGTTGTTGGTATCATATCCGCCATGCAGAGGAAACCAGCCGAGTTGTGCGCCCAGGATATAGAGCAATACCAGCGCCAGCCAGAAATAGGGGATCGCGGAAATAAAGGCAAAGAACGGAGTCCAGATGGCATCACGAATTGAGCCGCGCCGCCAGACGACGACCACGCCCAGAATCGTCCCGATAATAAAGCTAATGATCAGTGATGTCCCAACAAGGACAAGGGTCCAGGGAAGATCCTGTCCTAGAATCTGAGTCACAGGAGTAGGCAGATACGTCAGGGAGATGCCCAGGTTGCCATGCAAGAGATTACCAAGATACTGCACATATTGGACCCACAATGGGTCGTGACTCACCCCCAGCGAGATCTCTAGCGCGTGCAGCATCTGGGGCGAGGCATGCCCTCTCATGCGGGACATAAATATTTCCGCCGGGTCACCTGGGGCCAGGTGGGGAACGAGAAAATTGATGGTAACCGCGGCCCAGAGCGCAACAAGATAAAAACCAATTCGACGGAGCAGATAACGCATGCCTACCCCTTTCCAAACGGGCGACCACAAGGAACGCCCCTACTATACACAAATGGAGCAGCTCCCCAGCCGTGTATAGTAGGGGCGGGGCTTGCCCCCCGCCCTGCTACTTTACTAAACCGGTTGCAGGTTCAAGAGAACATACTCGATGTCTGGATATTCCGCGGTCCCGGGAGCGGCATAGGGGTGCTGCGCATCGGGCCAGCCGACGAACTTGGCGGTGCTGTACTCATACCAGTAGGGTTCAGCCATCAGCGGGATGCTGGGCAACTGATTCACCATAATCTGTTGCAGCCCGTCTAGCGACTGCTTCTGCACTTGTGGGTCAGTGCTCCCAGCATACTGGTCCAACAACTTATCGGTGGCCGGGTCCATCCAGCGCTCGTAGTTGGAGGGAGCCGTCTGACCGATAGGGGCAGAGTTGGTGCTGCGCAAGAGGCCATCGTAGATGTAGTAGGGTGTGGGACCGGGGTTGGTCCACAGGATACCGGCGTCATATTGCCCGTTTTGCAACGCACTCGTAAAGGCGTCATTGGACATGGCATTCACCGTGGCATTGATGCCTGCTGCCTGCAGATCCCTTACCATCACCTGGCAGTCCGCCACATAGTCGGTATAGCCGCTGACCACAATGATGGTAAATGCCAACTGCTTGCCATTCTTGGCGTAGTAGCCATCGGCACCCTTGGTCCAACCGTCGCTCTCCAGTATCTGACCAGCCTGGGTGGTATTCTGCGTAAACTGCATATTGGCAAACTGAGGGTCAATGTAACTGTTAATAAACTCTCCTACCAGCCCGGTCGGATTGGCCGGAGGCTCATAGCCAGCCTCGCCTAGTTTCGAGATGTTCTGGCGATTGAGCGCGAGGCTAATGGCTTTACGCACCTGCAAATCGTTGAAAGGGGCCTTAGTCAGGTTGAGGTAGAGCATCACATCGTCGCTGCTGGGGAACCAGTAGTGATTGTGTTGCTTATCCAGAGCCACATAGGTCTTATCAAGGTTAGGAATAAACAGATTCGTCCAGTCGATCTCGTCCTTTTGCAGCGCCAGTTGCGCGCTATCGTTGGAGGCATAGGCCGGGATCTTGACCTCATCCACCTGCGGCTTGCCAGGCTGCCAGAACTTAGGATTCTTGACCAGATCGACCAGTTGCGGGGCAAATGACTTGACGATATAAGGGCCGGTACCAACGGGGTTAGGATCGGCATACTGTGATGGATCACCTTTGACGCTCGACCAGGTATGTTTGGGCAGCATAAAGACTTGCCCGCCCAGGATCCACACGATGGGGTTGAAGGGCTTGCTCAGTGTCACTATGACCGTACTGGCATCGGGCGCGCTCACATCTTTGACCGCAGCATCAATACCTGTCAGATCAATGGAGGGGTTTTTTAAGATCAGGTTGAGCGTAAAGGCCACATCATCACTGGTGAAAGGCTGCCCATCCGACCAGGTCACGCCCTGGCGCAAATGGAACGTGATACTTTGCGCATCGCTCGCCAGTTCGTAGCTGGAAGCCAGCCACGGCTTGACAGTGCCATCCAGGCGGTTGACATTGAGTAGCGTTTCATAGATCAAGCCTTGCGTTCCGCTGATCACACCGGGGGAATAAGGATTAAAGTTCTGGGTATAAGCATCCTGTTCATTCGCCAACATGGTGATCGAATTTGGATGCAGGGGCCTGTGCGTGGTCGTGCTAGTACTTCCGCCACAGGCGGCCAGCAAAACGACGAGAAACACGAGCAAAGACATCCAGTAGGTCTTTGCTCCTCGCTTGAACTTTCCGGATGAGCGAGTATGGGGTGTCATGAGCAACCTCCTTAAATAACTTCATTGCCTTTCGTCATTGAAACCGAGATATGGGAGTCAGCTCCACAGGATGCACGCACTACAAGGCTGGTAGGAAGTTGAACGCGCATAGGCTGGGCATCGATTCGGCGCTTTCTATCTGATGCGGCAGAAGTCCACCTGCTGTCAGCAGCGTTACCGGAGGTATCGAGTATGGATAACAGCAGTTCGATACCTTTCTGACCCATCTCAAAGTTAGGCTGTCTGATGGTGGTGAGCGGTGGATGAACATGGGCAGATGGAGCGTCATCGTCAAAGCCAACAAGGGCGATGTCCTGCGGGATAGACAGGCCAGACTCCTCGGCGGCAGCGAGTACACCGTAAGCCATCTGGTCAGCCGCTGCAAAAATAGCCGTAGGCCGCCTCTCCACCGGAAGTTCAAAGAGCCTGGCGGCAGCGGCTCGCCCCGAGGGTGGCAGGAAATCACCCTCCAGCACCAGTTCAGGATCAGGAGTGATTCCAGCTTCAAGTAGCGCTTGTAGATAACCGCTATAGCGATCATGTGAGACCAGGTACTCGTGCGGTCCCTGAATGTGCGCGATCCGTCGATGGCCCAGGGTGATCAGGTGACGAACTGCGATATATGCCCCGGTAGCGTTATCAGTTCCCACCCAGGGAGTGGTTTGTTCTCGCTGGTCGTCAATGATTACGACAGGAAAACCTTGTTTGTAGAGACGCGTCAAATCCTCAGATGCCTCGCCTGGATAAACCGCTAAGAGGCCCGCTGTAAGTTGTGTCGCCAGCACACGGTTGATGACCTCGCTGCGGATTTCTTTGAGGTTCGTCTCCTTGATGCTATAAAGTACCAGTTCGTATGGGGTTTCTTCTACAACCTCGGCGACCCCGCTCATGAGCTCAGGAATTTGCGGCCAGGTAAAAGAAGGTACAAGCATTCCAATGAGACTACGACGACCACTGGCCAGTCCCGAAGCCGCGATACTTGGGACGAAACCCTGCTCTTCAATGATGCGCAGTACGCGCTCTCGCGTGGCGATGTCGACATCGGGTTTGTGATTCAATACACGGGAGACGGTAGTTTTGGACACACCCGCTAGACGAGCAATATCACCGATTGTGCGTTTTCCAGACATGCATGCCCTCTTTATTTATGGATAACCTGCCGATGTCTTAGTTTTTCCGGAACCGATTACGTAATCGGTTCCGGTATCGGTTACGGATAAGTATACTGAGAGAAGGTTCTATTGTCAAGAGGAAATTTTTCTCTTTGAGCGAAACAACCTCTTGCTATATTCCTTTACTACGTTTAGAATAGCGTTGCAGAAGCTGCAAGCATCGACATGCAAATTTCTTAGAAAAAGGGTGCAATTATTCCATTGAATAGTACCAAAACCCAAAGCATCCAACAGGCTCGGGAAAAGATACGGCATTTTTTCAGGCCGCGTCGAATCTCTATCTGGCGTACCATACTGCGAATAACAGGCTTAATAGCTATGCTGCAAGCCATCGTGGTCATCATCCTCCAGATCGTTTCGAAAGAACGCAGGCGCACCATGCACACAGGGGGGTTTCCACACCTGGACCTGGAGGAAGAAAAGATAGGAAAAAATACCATCCAGCTTTATGATTATGGAAGTAATCTCTACGATGATATGTTTGCAGCAATTGATGCCGCCCAGGAAAGCATTTACCTGGAAACCTATATCTGGAAAGGGGACGCTATAGGCCAGGAGTTTAAGGAGAGACTCGCACGCAAAGCCAAGCAAGGCGTCGAGGTCTATGCAATCTTCGACCGTTTTGCCAATCTAGTGGTGCCAAACGAATTCAAGATTTTCCCACCGGAGATGCATGTACTGCAATACCAGGGATTTCGCCGCCTGTGGCATGTGTTTGACCCTCGACACTACGCCCTGGACCATCGCAAATTGCTCGTCGTGGATGGCGCCACCGGTTTTATCGGTGGCTTTAACATTGGAAGCCTTTACGCCACCACCTGGCGAGATACTCATCTCCGCATTCAAGGCCTGGCAGCAGCCTCCCTCGCCCAATCATTTGTTGACTTCTGGAATCAACAGACCCCTGCCCGCGCTCACATTACACGGCATTACCAGCGCCGTTTCGACCCGCTGATCAACATAAGAGGTACAAGTGCGTTAAGGCTCACCTTTCCCATTCGTGATATGTATATCGAAGCCCTCGATAAGGCGGAATACGCTATCCTGCTTTCGAATGCGTACTTCGTTCCTGATGGTACCTTGCTGGATGCGCTGAAAGCGGCAGCGGGACGCGGAGTAGATGTGCGCATACTTGTTCCCTGGGTTTCAAACCACGTTGTCGTGGACTGGCTTACACGAGGTTACTTTACAGATTGCTTGAAAGCAGGTATTCGCATTTTCGGCTACCACAACATGCTTCACGCCAAAACATGTACCATCGACGGGGAATGGTCAACCATCGGAACGGCAAATCTTGATCGCCTCAGTTCCGTTGGCAATTACGAGATCAATGTAGAAGTTTACAGCAAAAAATTAGCCCGCCAAATGGAAGAGCTTTTCAAATGTGATTCGACCAATGCCTTCGAATTGAATCTCGATCAATGGGTGAAACGCCCCTGGTATGCCATGCTGGGCGAACGCATCCTGGCCCCGCTACGAGGCCTTTTGTAGGTGAATCGGCATGGCTTGATATTGCTGAGCGGACTGGTACCTTTCTGATCTTTTAAGCAGTCCAGCCAACCGTGATTCTTTGAGAACTCAATTAACGATCTTCGACACGGCTTAAGAAAGCCTGCACCGTCTGCATATACAACTCAGGTTCTTCGACATGCGCCAGGTGTGAACTATTCTCAAATACAACCCACTCGGAACCTGCTATCCCCTTATGCAGCACTGCATTGATCACTGGCGTCGACTCATCATAGCGTCCCGAAAGAATTAACGTGGGAACATGAATCTCGGCAAGCCTGTCGGTACGGTCCCAATCTTTGATTACACCCGTGACGTGGAACTCGCTCGGACCATTCATGTAGTTATACACGAAGCCAGTCTGGTCAAGCGCGCGTTGGACAAAGTCCGGCATGGGTGTGACGCGGCATACATGTCTTGCATAGTACACATTCATGGCATCCTGGTATTCAGGGTCATTTGTTGTACCCGCCTCCTCGTGACGCAGTAAGGTAGCATTGACCTCAGCAGGAAGATCGGCACGCAACCGATTGGCCTCGGCAACCCACATCGGTATACTGGAAGTAGTATTGGCGAGAATCAGGCTGACCAGCCCTTGCGGCTGCCTGAGAGCGTACTCGATAGCGAGCATTCCACCCCAAGACTGGCCCAGAATATGCACCTGATCAAGTCCCAATTCCTGGCGTACCGTTGTCAATTCATCGGCAAAGCGTGAGACACGCCAAAGAGAGGGATCATCGGGCTGATCGGAGCGGCCACAGCCCAATTGGTCATAAAAGACCACTTGTCGTGTATCAGAAGCCAGCGCCTCCAGATTCTCTAAATAGTCATGGGGAACACCAGGGCCACCATGTAGAATCATTAAAGGATACCCTTCATGGTCACCACTACCACCGACAATACGATACCAGACACGGTAGCCATCTACAGGCAGAAAGCCCTCCTGCACGTGTGAAGACCAACTTTCCATTGCACTCCTTGCGGTGGTTTTCCACCATACT
>Ga0209647_1000500_pt1 | contig 36889 bp, 46 predicted proteins | sample GraSoi_2013_60cm_FD_185827 | JGI IMG/M metagenome (GOLD analysis project Ga0209647, IMG submission 185827) | Grasslands soil microbial communities from the Angelo Coastal Reserve, California, USA - Sample 9_17_2013_60cm (SPAdes) (version 2) | ecosystem: Environmental > Terrestrial > Soil >... | reverse complement strand
CAACTCGAGGAGGGGCGCTTACTTCGGGCATATCAGTTGCGTCCTGGGCATTTACTGTTTCTGGATCGTCACTCATCTTCCGCAGGACATTTAAAGGATGCGGGCGAAGCGGAAGGACGAAGCAAAACTCATTTTTCAACAATTTCACCCCTTCGTCAACGCATCCAGTCGGATTGAAGTGCTCACCGACAACTATTGGTCATGGAACCGCCATCAAACGGCGGGCTTAGCGGCACAAATGTTTCGGCTGTGAGCTGGCGCTGCATCAAGTTAGATGCTAGGTTTAGCCAGGAAGACACCGAAAACATTGAAAAGTCACATCTCCCGATCAGAAGTATTAAGGAACGAGCAAGTCCGAGAATTGCTTAAACGCGGCTTGCCGAAGTCAGACGTCCGGTACTGGAAACAAAGAATTCGATTACCCGTGTACACCGATCAAAACGGCAACACCCGCGAGAGTCCGCACTACAGCGTTTGCGTCAGTTTCAAAAAGCAGCGTCGCAACCTTTCGCTGCAGACAGGTTCAAAGGATCAGGCGGCCAAGGCAGCACTTGAGTTATGGGAAGTCCTTCGCCGGGACGGCTGGGACGCGGCGCTGGCAAAGTTGCGACCGGGACCGGTGGTAGCCAAAGAGACAATTGGCCAGATCATCCAGGCACTGGAAGCGGTTCTGGAGAAGAATCCGACTACGACAGCCTACGTTCGATCGCTGCGGTACGTGTGCGGCGAGGCGCTTGGCATCAAACGGCACAAGGCCAAGCCGAAGGCCACGATCGAAGAGCCGGTAAAGAAGCGCAGGAGGCGAAAGAAGCATCCGCTGCAGTCGGTCATCATCAACTGGCGGGCAGCGGTGGACGCGTTGCCTTTGGCCGAGATCACGCCCGCGAAGGTTGAACAGTGGCGAACGGCGTACAAGGCGGAACGGGATCAGGACATGGATAAGCAGCGGAGCGCGAAAGTGAGCGTGAACTCGTGGCTGCGGAGCTGCAAAAGCCTGCTGTCGCCGGACAACCTGAAGAAGGCCGGACTGCAGATTGTGAGTCCGTTTGCTGAGATCAAGTACGAGAAGATCAGACCGAGCCGATACGTCAGCAAGTTCAGCGCGAAGGAGTTGTTCGACAAAGCTGAGCGCGAGCTGGGACCGGAAGAACTGAAGGCGCTGATGCTGGGCTTGTTTGCCGGGTTGCGGAGAACGGAAGCGGACATGGCGATCTGGAGTTGGTTTAACTGGCAGAAGAACCAGCTGGAGATCACGCCGCACAAATTTTTCGAAGGAAAAACTCAAGACAGCGGCAACGCGGTGATCCCGATGGACCCATCGATCATGGGACGGTTCTGGAAATTGTACGAGGCTGGGACCAACCCGGAAGCGGGAGCACCGGTCGCCAACGGCGAGCATCTGAGTGATTTCGTGATCGAGAGCGACTCCTGGGCTAAAGGCAAGGTGTCGAAATCCTATCATCGGACCAGAACCGAGACGGTGTTCCGGCGGCTGACGGACTGGTTGCGGCAGAACGGGGTAACTGCCAGACGGGCGTTCCATGAACTCCGCAAAGAGTCCGGCTCGATCGTTAACGCGGCGCAGGGGGTATTTTCTGCCAGCAGACACCTCCGTCACTCGAACATCCAAATTACGGCAGGCATATATTGTGATGATCGGGCGATGCAACCGATCCGGCTCAGCGATCTTTCGGGATAAGAATCTCGAACTGGAGAATCTCGAATTCCAGAATGTGCGATTGTCAGCGCTTTCCCTGAGAAAAGGAATTGCAAAGGGGCAAGGCTTATGCGCAAGGTGCGATCGAAGGAGAGCGATCGAGTGATGAACAACGACGCAAAGAATCTGGAGAAGGCGCTGAAAACTGAAGGCAAGCCGGTGAGCCTGGGAGAGCTTCGCCGCAAACACGAGATCGGGCCAGAGGCGGCGTTGCGGACAGTCCGCGATTACCCTGATCGGTTCAGCGAAACCGAGGTGATCATCAAAGGCCGGATGGCACCGGGGATCGAACTGAGAAGCGAGCTGGGCGAAGAGGAAAAGATTTTCATTATTGCGGTGCGCAATGCGGGCAGCACCGGGATCGCCGCGGCCAAGCTTTGGGCGCACAAACGGATCAAGAGCCAGGATTCGGACAAGTTCGCCCAAAAATTCGGTCAGCTGATCAGGGCGGGCGTGAAAGGGAGCAAGATCATGTATTTCTGGCGGCAATCTGAGCCGTCTGAGAAATCGGAGGTGAGCGGACCAGCAGAGAACCCCATAGAACGCACAGAATTGACCGCAGCCGCGTCCGAGCCCGAAAATAAGGTAAAAGAGATAGCGGAAAGGCTGCCAGGAACGCCAGAAACCGATTTAATGAAACATCGTGACCGGCTACTTGAGTTGGTGCGCGACGGCGTTCGGAGTTCGACGTGGCTTGAGCAATTCGACTTTGACCTTCGACTCTTGTGGAAAATCGTCAGCACGTGGCCGGAATTATTCACTGCGGAATCAGTGAATCTGGGGAACACCGAGCACTCCGAATTCATCAACATCGGATTGCGCCAGGAGGAGGAGATACTGGTATCAAAGCCGGTCGCGGCGACCCCGTCACTGCAACCGGCGTTGAGTGAACTGGTCAATCCGAGCGAGTTGCGTGAGCTGAGGTGGAAAGGCCCGTGTCCCGGTATGAGTATCCGGCGGAACAATCCGAGGGGCGTGAGAGGTGAAATTACGCGGACGCGGCGACCATTGGTGCCAATCGAATGAACTGGTTCGCGAAAGGGCAGCGCTTTGGACGACTGACGGTGCTCAATAGAGCCGGTGGAGATGATTGGTTCTACCGGTGTGACTGCGGAAAGACGGCCACGGCGCGCGGAACGGATTTGCGTTCAGGCAGAATCAAAAGCTGTGGGTGTTTACATCGGAGCCGATGGCTTGACCTCGCAGGGGAGCGGTTCGGGAGGTTTTTGGTCCTGCATAAAGTTGGCAGCATTCCGCACGGTTCGATGTGGTACTGCCGCTGTGATTGCGGGAACTACAGAGAAGTGCGCGGGAACAAGCTAAGGCTGGGACTGACACGGAGCTGCGGGTGTTTAAATCGAGAAGTTGCAAGTGCAAGAGCTAAGGCACGGAGAAAGCCGGACGCTGTCAATCGTCATCCGCTTTACGGCACGTGGAACGGGATGAAATCGCGGTGTACTTATCCTAGTGATCGAATGTTTCATCGTTATGGCGGGCGCGGCATCAAGGTCTGCGAGCGTTGGCGGAAATCGTTCGAGGCATTTGTCGGAGATATGGGAGCAAAACCGACGCGAAAGCACACGCTGGATCGGATTGACAACGATGGCGATTATGAACCGGGAAACGTGCGGTGGGCGACGCCGAAAGAGCAGCTGCACACATGAGAACGGAGAGACTTAGTCGGGACGAGAACGGGCAATACGCGGGATCGCTCGCCAGCCAGGGCGAACTGAGTGGTGAAGAACGTTCGGTGATCCGGCGGACCCTGGCCAAGAACGAGGAACCGCTGCATCTCTCTCAATTGGCGGCGATGTGCGGTATTGCGATGACCGATCCGGCCAAGGCGCAGAATTTCGGCCGGTACATCGAGCAGTTTCTGGTTTCCGCGGGTGAGGTTGAAATGGCTTTCGGGCCAGGACGGCAACGGCGTGGCCAACCAGTGACCGAGATATTCAGGGGCTGGCGGGCGACCAAAGCGCTGGTGTCGCGAGTGGAGAAAGGGCTGGCGTGAAGAAAGAATCAACTGCCAAAAAAGTGCGCGAACGGCTGAAGCAGGCCAAGAAACTGAGCAAGCGCCGCCGGAAACCGGTTTCAGCCAGCGTGCACATGACCGACAAACCGAACTTATGAATTTTGCGGCATATCGGAAGGCGGGCAGCACGAATCGGCGGAGCGTCCAGCTGCAGCGTCCCGGTGCTAGAAAGTTCGCACAGGGGACGGTGGCCGAGCGAGAAAAGGGTAAAACCAAAGAGAAGACAAATCTGACGCCCAAGCAGCGGAAAGAGCCGTACAAGCTGTGCGACGAGCTGATCAAGCGGTTCTGCGAGAACTTGCGGACCAATCCCGGCATCCCGGTGGAAGCGATCTGCGATAGCGTTGGAATAGCGCGACAGACATTTTACGCGTGGCTGGATCAAGGGAAAAAGGAACCGGGCGGGCTGCACGCGAAGTTTGCCCAAGAGGTAACGAAAGCGCTAGGCGACTCGTGGAAGTTGCTGCACGAAATGGCGATAAAGGCCAAACCGGAACAAATTCTGTTCAGAAGATACGCCAATTTTTACCCGGCGCAGCGACTGGAGGCTGATCTGACAAGCGCCGGGATGCCATTCTTGCCGCAGACATTTTCGGTGGTCTTGGAACTGAACGGTCCAGCGGACGAGCAGGAGTTCGAGGTTCAGCATAACGGAGATGTTGGATGAAAACAGAGATTCGCATCAAGGACGATCTTGAGCTGGAGCCGTTGTACAGTTGGCCGAATCCGAAACCGCCAAAGCCGCTTAAGAAGACGCGGGCACAGGCGTGCCGGGAAGCGAACGAGAAACTGGAACGGGATCGCAAAGCGTGGGCGCTGCGAGCGACTTTGAACGGGTTATGAGCCAGCGCCGCGACAGTAAAGGCAGGTTCAAAAGCAGGCACGCCAAGATCGAAAGACGATTGCCGGTGCCGAGTGGCGGAACGAGAATGGAAGGGCCAAGTCGGCGGTCGAGCGATTGGGGCACGCCGCGACAACGGGTGAGCAGGTTGCGTCGCCCGAGAAAGCCGTTGGTCTATCTGGACTAAAGTCATGAAGAAGAAGGTCCGCACTGAAATCTCGAATCTGGATCACCAGGGGCTAGTGCGATACAAGGATGCGGCTGGCAACCGGCTGCATCCGAAAGCCATCCGAGCGGAGATTGTGCGCCGGGTGAAAGAGCATGTGACGCCGGGTCATCCTAACGAATCGACGCATCTTCGCCGCCAGCGTGAGAGCAGAGCGGCACGGGTTTTAAAGTAGGTTTTGCTGACGCCATAATACGGCCGCCAGTTTCAGTCGCCCGCTGAAGCTGGCGGTTTTTCTTTTCGGGCACGAGTGACGATTATCGTTAATTACGTCGTAATCGGTCTAGCAACTTGCGTAGCGCTTGGCTACTGTCCGAGCTAAAGCGCGAGAAGGAACACGATGGCCGCCGATCTAAACGTCAAAATTGGGGTGGACGGCACCCAAGCCGTCAGACGGCATCACGCTGAATTTCTCGAATCGCCTTGATCGCAAGCAAACCTTGGCCAGGTGCCCGTGCCGTCGGGGCTTAGTCAACCTTTAAAACGGCCTGTTAGAAGTCCAAATCAGGGAAGAGCCCAGAAGGGCTATCTTCCATCGTGAACGGAGTTCCTCCGACTGCAAGAAAACGCATGCGCCATTCGTCAGCGTACTTGGATGGGTATTTAGGCCGAGGGAATGTGCCGCTCGTAATATCATTAAACAAATCTGCGATCAACTGAGCCTCATCCTTGGGAGTCTCTGGTGACACGGAGATGGCTTGAACTAAGGTTTGTGCATCTATTTCGATCACAGTCCCTTTCTTAGCCTTGATCATCGTTTTATCTTCGTAGACCGGATCGGGATTAGTGCCGAAAACGAAGCGTACCTCTTCTTCGTAGCGGTAGGCCCGATTCTTGAAAAGATAGGGGCGAAGGAGGTTTAAGCCCTGTACCATTTTCATCGTCGGTCCTGGATTTTCGCCTTCGAAAAATGCCCGCCGAGCGATCGGATAGCGAACTACAGCGACCAGACACCGAAAGGGACCAGCCTTTCCAAGCGCCTTCTTAACGTGTCCGACTGTGCTATGAATGGCGACGCCCCTGGAGCCATAAAGACTCCAGAGCGCGTTGGAATACCCCTCAAAGATGTTCCAGCACCAGATAGAGCGTCTCCGCGCCAGTTCATCGAGCCAAACCTGAGCCAGAAAGCGTAACTCGACCGCATTTAGTTCTTGCCCCGGCTTTGGGTGCACCTTTGGGCCACGAGCTTTTTCACGAAGCCAATCTTGGGCAGTTGTTAAGAGATCCCGTAAGTGGTGGCTTCCGTAGGCGGGAAAGTAAACCTCCTTAGCCAGCAAGCCTTCCTGTGGGTCCAGATTACGGAGTAGACGAAGGCTCGGGATAAATGCTCGCCCGCTCAAGTATTGAAAGAGCGCGCTTAAGCGGACATACCGGACAATCTCGGTACCATCGGTGAGTCCCTGACGGGTTGTAGTTCTGTCCTCCTGGTCCAGGTCCGAGACAAGCCACTTGTTCTGGTCACTCTGTATTGAGTCGTCCATTGCATTCAAATGCTGGTGTGGGTGATCCGTCAGGCCACACAACAACAAATAGAGCACTCTTCCTGAGCGAAGCGAACCTGGCCGACGCTCAAACCTCGCTCGTCTGCCTTCTCCAGTTCCAGGCTGATCTCACCGCGACCTTTCAACACGCCCTTCCGAAGCTTTGAGCTAGATAAGCTTTTGGATTTGATAGTTCGCCGCTCCATCAGCTGGGTAATAGACCGCGAACAGCTTCCTTGTTCGGTTGCGACGGCGGCGGCTTCAATTCCTTCCAGATTTGCTGCCCCACCGTGACTGGCCCCACCGTGACTGTGTTTTTAGACCGAACCCTCGACGCGAGTGCTTGATCGCTTTTACGATCCCCGCTATGTGGCGCGTTCGCCCTTTTGGCTGCCGTCGCGATCATCTGCGACTTGGTCCGAGCGCAGATTCACTGAAGTAGACCGACAATCGAGCGGGATTCTCATCGGCGGGGGCGGCAAGGTAAATGTCGCCAGCCAGCGTTTCCTGACGGAGCTTCCGGCCCGAAAGCGGTTCGAAGAGCTAAAGGCGAGATATCCGCATAAGGTTTAGCCGAGAGCCCGGATCGTTGAGGATTCGCCTCGCAAGCCCATTGAAGTCTTGAGCAGGGGTTGCTAATCTGCGTGGGCTAAACCCCAAGGAGGAGCACACCAATGGCCGCAGATCCCTCAGTCAAAATTCGCCGGATCGTTCTGGGCGAGTTCGAGGTGGTCAAGGGCCGGGTCGAGCGTTCCGATCCCTGGACTCCCGAAGGCAGGCGCAGCCGGGAGCGGTTGAAAGCGATTTTCGGCACGCTGCGGAAGCTGGCACGGGATTCAGAGGAACAGCTTTTGCAGGACGGGGTCGAGAAGTTGATTGATACGGTCAGGTCGAATGTCCCTAATCTGGACGGTCCCAATGGCTTGAGCTGAGGCCCGCCAAGCCGCCTGGAAGCCCGCCAGACAGCGTTTGAAGGGCTGGCAAGGGCATGGGAGCGGAGAGCAGGTCAAAACGCTCACAATGAGCGATTTCGATATGGCAAATTTACCACATCGAAAACCGCAGACGAGATCTAATCGACGGCGTTTCCCGTCGTGGGAGGTCGCAGACTTGTGCGGTGGTTATACCTTCCGATCGCGGTACGCGGGCTACTTCTTCGCAGGGAATTGGACCCACATCCGCTTCTTTTTACGACGTTTCGCGGGCTGAATGAGAAAGGTGGGCTGCGCTTGGGGAAAGTCTGCGAAAGCCGGGGTAGCTGGTGGACGATGAATATTTTCCAGCTCGTAAGCGAGTTCGTTCAGACAGGTTTCGTAATCGTCCGCCATCGTGATCTTCTCGATGAGCCCGTTCCCAAGGTCAGTAGTGAGCGTGAATTCCACCCAGCGACCTTCGGGTTTCGGATGATTCTTGTATAGCCAGCGCAGGAAGCGCTTTTGGCTCCAATCATCAAAGTTTTTCATTCGATGCCGTCCTTTCGGAACTTCTCGCGCACCGCCAGCTCGACGTAAGCGGTTTCGGTGATGCCGAGAGACTGTGCGCCTCTGGCCAGGACATCGTTAGCGGCATCGGAGAGTCGGAAATTCTTGCGCGCGGTTTTGGGCCGTCGTCTTGATCGCTGCTTCGTTGTGGTCATGAGATGGATCATTGCACAAGTGTCAGCAAATGTACATACGATTTTACTTGAGTCAATCGTACATCTGTCGTATGTATTAAGCATGACGAAAAAGAAAACAACGAAACCTACGTACGACCAGCCCGAGACGGTGGCTGAGTTCAAGGCGTTCGGGGCGAATCACCGGATCATTATCTATTTCCGCGGCAACGCGTGGCAGGGAAGGTACCAGCGCAACCCGCCGTGGGAGGCAGGTAACGGACAGGTGAGTTTCGAGGCGCAAACCAAGGCCAAGCTGTTGACGGATATCAAACGGTTCATGCAGGGGCACTGCGAGGTGCTCATATCCAACTTGCTCGAAGACATCCAGGCGGCCTAACCCATGACCAGCAAGAAGCTGTCCCGCCGTCCGCTGAAGCGCTCGATCGTCTTTGAGGTCCAGTGCGGACCCTACTCTGCGTTCCGTGATGGCAAGGATCGGCCACGGCAGTCCTATGTAATCTGGACCGCGAACCTGCCACGGGGTGCAAAGAGCCAACGGTTCGTGGCGTGCCTGCAGCAGATTACCCGGCCGGGGCAACTAGGCGACCAAGTGCACAACCCGGTCTTGTACCAGAGGATCGCGCTCTTACCGAAACGCCCGAAACTCGCAGCCAAACAGAAGATGACCGAATGCCTGAACATGGCGCGCCATCAGCTCTACTGGCTTCTGGACAAGCATTTGAAGCACGCCGTTCGCCCGATGTTGCGGGCACGGAACCAGAGCGAAGAATGGCAGAATTTCGAACCGGGCAATGCCGAATCGACCTTGGGGCAATGGCGCTACCAGACGATGGCAGCGCTGGGCAAACATCTGGGCGATTGGGCGCATCCCTACGAACCCTGGACCTACTAACAACCGAGAATAACTATGATTTCACTACTGTTCCTTTTACTGGCCTTTGGCGGGCTGTGTGGCTTCCTGCGGAACCGGCGAACAGTCAAACGTCTGAAGGCCACCAGGAGGAAGGCCGAGGCGTTCGCTGCCTGGGCGCAGGCGCATCCGTATCACGCACTAACGCAGAGCGTTGAGGCCGAGCTACTGACCATTGAGCAAAATCTGCGGATGAACAGCGAACAAAAAGTCTGGGCGCGCGTCACGCTGACCGAGAACGCCTATGCGCTCATGCAGGAAGTGCAGCAACGGCAGCTGGAGCACTCGCGATGACGTTAACGACTCACTGTTGTCCGAGCTGCGGCTGCGATCATGGCACGCGGTTTCTGTGCGAATGGTGCGCCAGAGGGCTTTGCCAGCTCGATCGCGAGACGAGGGCGCGCATTCTTCGAGTCACGAGGAGGGCACGTCGCCGGATTAAACTTGAGCAGCGCTTGGACGATTTAACGAAACTAACAACGAAACCAACGAACGAGAGACTCTGATGAACGACAAAGCAATAACACAGGCGGCGGTGACGGAGATCAACCGGCTGCATAAAGAGAACATGGAGGCGGCCAAACAGACTCTGGAACGGGCTATCCGAATCGGCGAATTGCTGGAACAAGAGAAAAAGAAAGTGATGCAGGGAGTTTGGCTGGACTGGCTCAAGGCCAACGTGGAGTTCAGCGAGCGCACCGCCCAGCGTTACATGTGGGTATTTAAGAACCGGGCTAAATTGAAATCCGACACCGTGACGGATTTGGCTTCTGCCTATCAGTTCCTGACCGAGGGCGCGCCGGAACAGAACACGATTAAGGCGGCCAGCGCGGTGCTCAAGGGCGACAAGGAGGCCGAGGCCAAGGAGCAGGTTGAGGCTCCAGCGAAGGCCAAGGAGCAGGAAGCCCAAGCGCCAAAAGCCGAAGCCAAAAGTGCGCCAACAACCAAAGATGAGCGTTGCCGTAAAGTCACGGGGCAAGCCTATAACTGGGCTGAAGTAAACATTTTTGCGTTCCGGGCCAAGTTCCCGAAAACAGAGCAAGCCTGGGTGCTTTCTGCGATTATCGACTACTGCCTTAGGGACATGGAAGAACAAGGTTTTAACCCTTTCGAATAACTTCGGATCGTTGGCTCGCACAGAGCGCAGGCATGAGAGTGCTTGCGCTCTTCTTGTTTCTAACCAGGACGGAAAATAAATCTCCATTCAATGGAGGGTTATCCTAAATTTGGGAGAACCCTAACCAACCCTTGGACGGCGGCATCCGAGGCTTCCGTCCGAGGCTTTAAACCCGCTCTGGGAGCTGATCCGCCGAGCGAGGCTAATCCGCCCACCGATGACCCAGCCAATCGGTGCCATGCGCCGGATTGTAAAACTGTGGACGATCATCGCAGCCGCCCTCGAAATGCCACGGCACTTTCAGGATCGCTTCCAGCTCGCTTTTGAACTCCGAATTCCGACCGACTCGTAGCTCTTGCACCATCCCGGCCAACCTGCTTTCGCGTACGTCCGTGAGTGAGCAGGCGGCGGACAACGACGCACCGCAACCGATCCAGGTTTTGAGTTGTCGGAAGACCGCGGCTTCCTCGTCCGAGATCGGCTGATTCTCCAGTCGAAAGCGTCTTCGGCGTTCCAGCGGGTTTGCTTCACGATATTGTCGCAAGTAGGGGGGCAGCGGGTGCGTCGTTGGGGTTATACAGTGTACGACCGCGCGTCAAGAGGGGTGACCTTCGCAAAATATTTGGCGAAGGTAGGCACTGAAAAAAGACCCGAGTGTTGCGAAATATTTCGCGACATCCAACGGTTTTGAAAATCGGCTTTAGAGCGTCTTTTACCCCTGGTCCGCGTTCATACCTTCCTCGACCCCAAAAGACGATCCTGGGGGCAGCCAGGGGGTTTGGCGGGGCAACTGAAGGCAAGGCATCCTCCCAAATTTAGGATGATGTCCCGAAAAACACCGCCGCCGAGCGACTAAAGGAGAGAAGCAGACGAACCCGGCGGCGGCGGACAATGGACTTGGCATCGTCATTCTTATCGGAGGCGTTCCCGAATTCAAGAATAGAAAGCGGCGGATTACCTCGAAAATTCGGCGTCCGTGGGCGACAAAAATTTCACCCAAAACGAGATCCACCTCGAAAATTCCTGCGCGGTCGCGCAGCCCAAATCGCGTTCCACCTCGAAAATTCCGGTCCAATTGGCCCGGAAATTTCACCTCAAACCGAGTGGCAGTGGATGCTGCGGCAGTAATTCAAGGCTTAAAATGTCAACCAGCGGTTGACAATTTAAGCTCGAAACAAAAGTCTGTTACGGACAACGGCACAACTGGCGGCACGGCTTAAAAGCTCAACAAGCTGTTGAGGTTTCACGGCTCAAAAAGTCAACCAGCGGTTGAGCTTTTCAAGCGCACAATTGGTTTGAACATCCTCGATACCTTGGCTTGAACATCGTGAGTACCTTGGCTTGAACCAAAGTCTGTTGTGACCGGGCGAAAAGTCTCCAATTGGGGACCTTTCAAGCCCGAAATGATCTACCGTCATCGGTGCCGTCTCTCGTAACGAGCATTCGGCTTGTGCAGCGCTTGGCCGGAAAAGAGATGGCCCGGTTGATTAACGGCTTGTCAATAACCGGGCCAAAATGCTTTAGATGAAAGTGGCAAAACAATCATCTATGCACAGGCTCACACAGCGCCAGAAAAAGTTCAATGAAATAGCGCGAGAGGTCTGTCTTTGCCCGATGACCACAACGATCAACAGCGAATCCACGGAGGAGGCTATGACCTAGAAACGTGAGCCGTCGTGGCGAGCACCGCGACGGCTCTAAAACCACCAAAAATAATCACTCAACTTGGAAGAGAAGATAATGAGAATCAATGGCAGCGATCTAAACGCAAACCACAAACCACGGAGGTTCAATTCAATGGTCGATGTAGTTCACAGCGGAAACGGTAGTCAGAACGGTACCGCGCGTCAAGCATCAGCTCTAACGCCAATTTTCCGGGTTGTCCGCAAAGGTGAACAGCCGAAGATCTGGACAAATCAGCACGTCCTCTTCGTGCACAGCTCGATGGACGACAGTGGTATCCCGTACCGGCCGTTCCGACTATTGCTGCACTTGCAACGCCGGGTCGGCACACGGACCAAGCGCAACCACAACGTCAATCCGGGGATCGATTCGATGGCTAAATCGTGCCGGATGAAAACTAAAACCGTAATCGCCTGCCTCCGCTGGTTGCACGATCACGGGTACATCAGAGTGACTCGTGGTCGGCGTTACAACCATTACGTGGTCTTGGTGCCGAAGAACCGGTTGTACATCGATCACCGGCTCGATGAGGCGGGCCTGTCACCGGCAGAGATCCGCGTGCTCGCCCACATCAGCCGTCTGGGCGATGACACCGGGCGCTTCTTCGTCAACTACGAGAAGTTTGCCGCGGTCTGCGGGATGAGCGTCAACACGGTCAAAAGCGCCTTGGATCGGCTGTTGGAAGGGGAGATGATTTCGACCTACGAGCACAGTGCAGATTCGTTTATGTTTTTGTTGCTCCACGATTTGTACCCCAAATTGCCCGCCAATCGGCTCCAATAAAGGAACGGCGATGCATCGAACTATTAAGGCCACCCATCAAAATGGCTAATCCGTACCGTCAAAATGGCTAATCCGTAACCGTCAAAATGGCTAACGAAAGAGTATCCCTTCTTAAAAGTATCCAAAATAAGAGGATCCAGTTCGAAATTTTGCAATTTCGAACGTCACCGGTCTTCGACTTCGTCTAGAGCAGAAGCAACTGAAACAGCAGCTACCAAGAAATATTGCCCCTCCCTAATTCCGCGCGGCCCCTCCCCGCGCCCGTCCAGAGAAATTTAAACAGGAGTACCACTATGCAAGATGACAATGACAAACAATGCAAAGCGCTGAAGGACCGGATCAAAGCGCTGGAGCGCGACATCGAAGCACTTCAGGCGATCAGGAAACGGCAAGGCGAGCTGTTGCTGGAATCCTTTGAACGCGAAGCGATGGCAGAGCTGAAGTACAACAATGTGTGTACCGAACTGGAAGTTGACAGAGATTTCACGACTGACCAGCGCAACGGACTAATCCATTTCCTGACCACGATCTTTGCGCACAGACTTGAGAAGGGCACAGATGCGGAGGGCAATCCGACGAAGTGGATCATCGTGGAACTGCCGAGCGGGGTAGAGGTGCAATGGCGTTACCATCATGATCTGGAGTCAGGCTTCGATCATGACAACGCCAAGAAGCTTGAGGACGCGGCGCTTTATATTGCCAAGATACTGAATGAGAAGAACGGCCCCGCAGGAAAATGAAGGCGTGGCTATGAGAGGCGACAAAGATTCGATGCTGCAAATTTACAGCATCGAGAATCTGGAAGGACAGAGAATCTCGAATTACAGATCGCGCATCACGAACGGGGCAATGGAAATGCACAAGGGAAGCGATTCAGGAGAGCGTAGCACTGGGGGAGTATGCACGACTATTCGTTCTCGAATGTTCGGTCACCAGTGATTTCGCCTGGGATCACATAGGTGGACGGGTCGGGAGGAATGGCACAGCACAGTGCGCGGGAGGGCGGATACCGCCTCGGCCTACGCCTCGCCCGAACACATTTGGCCAAATAAATCGGCCAATTCGCCGTCAAAATCCTAAGAGAGTCGTTAGCGGCTCAGAACGACCCCGGTAAAAAACGGAGCTACATGAAGGGAAGTTTCTGAACCATGATGGATTACAATCCAAGGCTGGATGCGCTACGGGCACTTTGTGTCTTCGGCGTCATGTGTTTTCATTGGCAGGGTATTTTGCAGTTTGGCTGGATCGGCGTGCAGACCTTTTTCGTGCTTTCGGGCTTTCTGATGACCGGTATCCTGACGCCGGCTAAGGAAAAATATGATGCCAGGAACTTTTTTCTGGTTTTCCAGTGGAGAAGAGCACTGCGGATTTTTCCCGCCTATTTTGGTTATGTGTTTTTCTTGGCCGGCGTGTTTTGGTTGACCCGGCAGCCGTCGTCGTTGCCTCAAGTCATTCCCTTCCTATCGACATTAACGCTGAACATCGCGCGGCTCCTACCATGGTTTAGTAATGACCAGGCCTATACTCATCTCTGGAGTCTCGGGGTGGAGATGCAGTTCTATCTACTTTGGCCCCTGCTCATTTATTTTACGAACCGCGAGCGGTTGCCGATTTTGATTTATTTTTTACTGGCAACCGCGCCCCTCCTTCGGTTCCTCACCGAGTTGCAAACGTCAGCCGTTTACTCGGATCCTGAAGCCATCGGAAATGCGGTCTACAACTCACCCCTTTCTCACCTCGACGCCTTTGCCGCGGGAGCTGCTGTGTCACTAGGAATTCCCGGCTTTCGCTCTGGGTTTGGTCAGAAATTTGCCGTGTTGGCAAGCATCACTGTCCTCGCCGGTCTTGGCCTTACTATAGTCTCCCATGTACAAGGCTCACCGATTCCGTCGGCCTCGTTGGGGTACCCGATTAATCTGCCTAGTTTTCATTCTTCGGTTTGGGGATACAGTTTGATCGACCTCACTTCGGCCTTTCTGATCGGGATGTTAAAGACCAAAGATCTCCCGTTTTTTCGGAACGCGGTTGTTCAACGGCTAGGCCGGATTTCCTACGGTATGTATCTCTTTCATCTTCCTGTCCAAAAGCTACTTAAGCTACCGCTTTCCGGAAAAGCCGAAATCGATGCGGAAAGCATCGCATTCTTTGGGCTGTCTATAATCGGTACAATCCTGCTGGCCCTGGTTTCATACGAATGCTTCGAGGTTCACTTTCTGCGATTGAAGAATCTGTACCAGCCACCGCAGAAACGCGGAATGCGGATTGCGGAATGCGGAACAGGGACGAGCAGCCGGCGTAACGGTATTGCGGATTGCGATTGTATCGGTCTTTCTTCGGTAGCGGCGACTGTCCTGGTACGCCCATCGCTTTACACCGTATAGGCGGTAGAACGAAGCGATTGACTGAGCTCAACCAAAAAGCGCAGTCGCCGCTACCGGGAAAAGGTCCGCACTATGTACTCAGGAAAGCTTCGAAGATAAACAGGAGCTAGTATCCGGACAGACTAAAACTGAAGCGGTGGACACGAGCGAACCAGAGGCCAAACCGCTAACGGGAAATTTTCCGCCGCAGATCGCTCACGGCAGCATTGGCGGCATGAAAGCCACACATTCCATGAACCCCGCCTCCGGGAGGCGTCGAAGAGGAACAAAGGTAAACCCCTTTGAGCGGGGTTCGATAAGGTGCGAAACTTAGGGTTGGCCGGGCAATCAGTTGCCAGAGATTGTTGGCGCCGCCGGTAATACTTCCTCCGATGAGGTTTGGGTTGATTCTTTCAAGCTCGGCCGAAGAGGTGACGTGGCTGGCCAGAACGCGATCTTTGAATTCCGGAGCAAAGCGCCCTATTTGCTTTTCAAATGGTTTGGTCATATCCCAGGACGAGCCGTTCGGCACGTGACCGTAAACCCAGGCGATGTGCCGATTTAATGGAGCCCGAGTGGAATCGGCCACCGTCGGTTGGCTAAGCAAAAGAAACGGATGTTCTGCGTGTCTGCCTCGAGAAACCTGATACTCGGCCTGTGCGATTTCCTGAAAGGTGCCTCCCAGATGAATTGTCCCTGCCTTCTCGCAATCTGGATGTAACCATGGAATGGGACCATCTAATGCGTAATCAATCTTGAAGATGCCAGGTCCGTATTTAAATCGTTCGAGTTTCCGCCGATAATTCGCTGGGAGGAGGCCACCTAAGATTTGAACCAGCTGCCGCGGCGTAACATCAAACAGGACGACCCGTGATTCCGGCAATTGACGCAGGGTCATAATTGACACGCCAGTCTCGACTCTGCCGCCAAGCGCCCGAAAATGCTCGGACAAGGCTCGCGCAATTGCTTGAGCTCCACCGATTGGAATCGGCCAGCCAATAGCATGACCCAGCATACCTAAAATAAGGGCGAACCCCGCCGAACCGGGATCAGTCAGAGGTAAGAAAGAATGGGCAGCTAAACCGGCCAAGAGCGCTCTCGCTGGCTCTCGGGTAAAGCGGTTTCGGACCAAATCGGCGATGGATGCCAGCGCCAGGCTTCCAAATGTCGCCATTTGGAAAGGGTGTCTGGGCAAGTGAATGATCGGTTGGAGAAACTCCTCCATTAAACTCTGCCAGCGAGAGACAATCGGTTCGAAGAGTTTTCGATACGCTTTCGCATCTTTCCCCAAAGCATCCCCGGTTTCGTTGACTGACCGCCGAAGCGTGGCGATCCCGGTTTGATCGATCGGATGCGCCAAAGGTATTTCCGGCTGGCACCAGCCCAAACCATACTTTTCGAGCGGAAGAGATGACAAGAACGGCGAACCCAAAGCCATTGGATGAACCGCTGAACCAACGTCGTGCAGAAAACCCGGCAGGGTCAGTTCCTCCGTTCGGCAGGCGCCACCAATTTCTTTGTGACGTTCCAATACCAGAGTGGAGAAACCGTGTTGCGCAAGTCGGATGGCCGCCGCTAAACCATTTGGTCCCGCGCCTACCACAACCGCATCGTATTCGTAAGCGGCGCTCACGATTTTCTTGTCAACTCGATCTCCTTTTCTCTCCATCTTAACTGCATGCTCTTGCGGCTCAACCTGTGAACGGTAAGTGTTGGTGTAAACTCGACTAGCAAAGCCTGCGTCCCGGCCAGCCCGTATGGTAGTCTTCAACAAATGCTAAGGCCGGCCAAAGCGATGCGCAGCGACGGCGGCCTGAATCAATTTAGCGGGAGAAGTCCATTTCCTGGTGCGACGCGAACTATAGTGAAAGAAACCCGCACTATGTTACAATGGACAATTATATTCATTATCGTCGCCGTCGTTGCCGAGCTTTTGGGCCTAAGCGGTGTGGCCGGTGAAGCGGCGTGGATCGCCCACGTGCTGTTTGTCATCTTTTTGGTTCTGTTCATTATCTCGCTCATCTTTCGAGGTAGACCTCCGGCCGTATAGTAGAGAAAAGAAGCTAGAATCCAGAATGTAGAATCTGGAGTGCTACTGCGGTTCACCAGCCGTGGCGATGGCGGATTTACAAATGCCAACCACTAGCTCGTGTCCGGCTAAGCAGAACCAGATTCTAGCTTCTGGCTTCCTGATCCTGCGCCAATGATGTAGGACATTTCGGCATGGATGCCTCCGAGGCCGGTGAACAAACGCCGGCCTCACTTTCTTCGCCAAATCCAGGCCGTGCAATATGCGCGAAACTTTCGGGTTAGCAGCCAATCGTTTGCTGGCCACTCCTGAAGAGTCGCGATATTCAGATAAATGTAATTCACCACAACTACCACCCTATTTGTGCCGAACATCATTAACATTTTCACCGTCCGCCGAATCCGATCGAACCAATTCGGTCGAATGTTAAATGAGACTTTTGCGTCCGGTGCTGGTTCTATGCCCCCTAATGCTTTAGACAATTTGACCATCGTTGTTGTGGAAGATCATGCGGATTCACGTGACCTCATCGGTGCATTCCTGCGGCAAAAAGGCGCTCACGTTATCTCGGCCGCAGATGGATTTGAAGGGCTGGAAGCGGTTAAAACGCATCATCCTGATCTAGTCCTGAGTGACCTGGTGATGCCGAGACGTGACGGGTTTGAGTTGCTGAACGACATTCGATCTCTCGATTCCAGCAGCGGAGGAAGTGTGCCGATTATCGCGATGACCGCGTTGCTACGATACCCTGACGGGCAGCCCTCTCGAGACGCCGGTTTCGAGACGCACCTCGCAAAACCATTCAGTCCGAAACAGCTTTTGGATGCTATTTTGTCCGTAGTGCGGAGATAGCCCGCCCCGCTTAGCGCTGTAATCTACTTTCAGCGAGCCGGCTCTTAATATCCAGCCTACACACTTCAGTGAAGATGAACCGCCAAGACTCGGATTAGGAATCGCGGGCGCCGGACGACTGGGCAGGCGTTTCGTGACGACGCTAAGCTAGGCAGACATAACCTCGGATTCGGTTCTCCGTGACATGGTTCATCTGGGCGTGTTACTTTCATCCGCAGTGATCTATTTATAACCGAAGACGGTTGCTCCAGGCGGCATCGGCAACGCGGAAAAGCTGGGCTTTTCTGGGGATTCTGGGGTTTTACGTCCTACCCTGTCGGGTGGGATGCAATTCATCCGAGCGTGGTATTTACCGCCGGAGCTGATCGATCGAAAGTGGGGACGGTTGCATTAGCGGTATTGACCTATTCTTCCGATCGGGTTTGGCGCTCCGCTTCGATTGCAGAAGATCGGCACAAAACGTGCTACTCGGCTGGCGTCGCATTAAATGAACGTTATCATTCAGAGAATCAGTCATCACTTGGTTGGCCATTGCGACTGTTGCGATAGCTATCGATCTCTCAAATATGAGGACCGAGAGCTAGGATTCTTATGCGTGAGATGCGCGGAGTACTCCTTCCTGGCCGATATCGAACTAAATCACGGCGGCTACGACCTGTGCCGCCCACAACCAAGAGTGAGGGATTGAAACCAGCAAAGCTTCTGAACGAAGCCCCGGCGACCAGGGCGGCACCGCTCGAACCACTTTAGCTAGCAGATCCGCGGGAGTTGTTCTCCGGAGAGCATGTCGACAACCCGAGTTCCGCCCACTCGCGTTTTCATGGTCACAAATCCGGGGTGATCCTCAGTCACCTCTCCAATGATTGCAGCCTCGTTACCGAGCGGGTGAGCTCTTATCGCGGCGAGTACGGCGCCGGCGGTTTCGGCCGGCACAATCGCCAAGAGTTTCCCTTCGTTGGCGACGTAAAGCGGATCCAGCCCAAGAATCTCGCAGGCGCCTTTCACTTCCTCACGCTATTTAAGCCCAGTATATCAAAAAAGGAGTACGGTTGCTGGGCCGGACCATTTGATACCCCCGGAATTAAGTCTCGCCGTTTGGCTTGCTCCCCAAAACTGGATTTGCTAATCGCCGGTCGGCGTGCTTCAAGATTAATTTAGATACCTGAAAAATATGGCATTCACGCTTGGAATCGACTTCGGAACAAACTCCGTTCGAGCTGTCGTGGTGGATTGTGCGAACGGTCGAGAAATCGGCAGTTGTGTTATCGACTACCCAAGTGGAAAACGTGGCGTCCTGCTGGATCCTCGAGGTCCCAATTTGGCTAGACAACATCCCGGCGACTACTTCTACGGATTACAAGAGTCGGTGCGAGGTGCATTGGAAGCAGCTTCCGCGGTCGTTGGATTCCGGCGCGACGCAGTGATAGGAATTGGCGTTGACACCACTGGATCAAGCCCGTTGCCAGTCGATGGTCAGAACAGGCCGATCGGGATGGCGCCTAAATTGAAAGATAATCTCGCTGCACAATGCTGGCTATGGAAGGATCACACCAGCTATGCGGAAGCTGCTCGGATAACCGAGCTCGCCGCCAAGCATCGGCCTCAGTTTATCGCCAAATGTGGAAACACCTACTCATCGGAATGGTTCTGGAGCAAAATCTGGCATTGCCTCGAATCAGCTCCCGAAGTGTTTGCTGCTGCCGACAGTTGGGTAGAGTTGGCCGACTTCATCCCAGCAGTACTCGCGGGGGTAACCGATCCACTGAAGATCAAGCGAGGCGTATGCGCCGCCGGTCACAAAGCTTTATACGCGGACGAATGGGGCGGACTTCCCGACAAAGAGTTCTTGATGCTGCTCGATCCGAAATTGGCGGATCTTCGGGATCGCCTTTACGAAAAAGCTTGGGACGCCACTACCGCGGCCGGAAACCTGACCTTCGAATGGGCAGAAAAACTCGGATTGCCCGAAAGCATCCCAATTGCCATTGGCGAGTTTGACGTCCACTACGGAGCGATCGCCAGCGGCGTCCGAGAGGGCGTTTTGGCCAAAGTAATTGGTACGTCGACCTGCGACTGCTGTGTCGTAAAATTCGACAAACAGGTAAAAGACATCCCGGGCATCTGCGGCATCGTGAAGGGCGCCATCTTGCCTGGCTACTACGGCATCGAGGCTGGACAATCAGCAGTAGGCGATATTTTCAATTGGTGGGTCGAAGTGGTTTGCGAAGGCGATGCGAAACTGCACGCCACTCTCACCGCAGAAGCCGCCGCGCAAAGACCCGGCCAGAGCGGCTTGCTTGCGTTGGATTGGAACAATGGAAACCGAACTATTCTGGTTGATCCTCGGCTGGGCGGACTCGTTGTTGGGCAAACACTCCACACTACCCGCGCGGAGATTTATCGCGCACTGATCGAAGCCACCGCCTTCGGCGCCCGCATGATCATCGAGCGTCTTCGCGAGTACGGTGTTCCAGTTGAAAAGGTAGTCTGTTGTGGCGGTGTAGCCGAAAAAAACGCGCTACTAATGCAAATCTACGCCGATGTGACCGGCTGCACGATGTACGTCGCCGGATCGGAACAGACTTGTGCGCTCGGGTCGGCCATTTCCGCCGCAGTGTTAGCTGGTCCCGAGAAAGGCGGACATCCGGACTTCGCTGCCGCACAGCAAGCAATGACTTCGCTTAAGCCCGTCCAGTACGATCCAGTACCCGAAAGCCAAAAAGTCTACCAACTGCTCTTTTTGCTTTACCGGCAACTTCACGACGCGTTCGGTGGCGTGAATCGCCAGGTCGATCTTTCTGCCATCATGAAGGACCTGATTCGGATCCGAGAGGAGCAGGTGGGAGGGGACAATCGGAAGTGAGAAGTGATTGGTGAGAGGTGAGAAGTGGTATGGGCATAGCAAGAACTTTCCGTGATTTGAGGGTTTACCAACTCGCAAGGGCTGCGGCCGCTGAAGTCTTTAAAGCAAGCAAGAATTTCCCTCCAGAAGAACGATATTCACTGACCGATCAGATCCGCCGTTCATCTCGCGCAGCTAAAGCGATGATATCGGAGGCTTGGGCTCGGCGACGCTATAAGGCAATTTTCATAAATAAAATCGACGAAGCGCTCGGCGAGGCGAGCGAGACTCAATCATGGCTCGATGACGCGTTTGACTGCGGATATCTCGATTCGACTCAGTTCGAAAAGATGGATACTGACTGGCGTTCTGTGGGAGCGATGCTGGCGCGGATGATCGATCGCGCATCCGACTTTTGTAAATACTCCTCCGATACAGACTATCGAGGGATGGTTATGGAAGAACCGGCCGAGTGGTTTGGCGAGAAAATTGTCGATTCGGACGAAGCTAGTCCCTGAGTTCACCTCTCACCTCTCACCTCTCACCTCTCACCTCTCACCTCTCATGTTTCTTCCGCTTGGAACCTATTCACCACCAGTCAAACTCGCTCTAATATCTGCCTCCAGGAATTGTTTCCCCCGGAGTCTCTCGGAAGAGCGAACCAACCGTATCCTGGATCTCAGCCGGCAAGCTGGAATTGATCTGTTTGTGCCGCAGGGTGCATGCCGAATTATCGAAACCAAAGATCACGCTCTGGAAGCTGCACGCCAAGTTAAACAGGCTGGATGCGACGCCGTTGTCTATTTCCTGGGCAATTTTTCTCCGGAGATCGAAGACGCTTACTTCATTAAACAATTAGATGAACCGGTAATGGTAATTGCTGCGGCGGAGGAATCTGGGGCCAGCCTTCTCGAGAAACGGGGTGACGCTCTTTGTGGATTGCTTTCGGCCGCTTTGGCGATCAGCAAACGCGGACTAGCAAACCGCGTGCATTTACCGGAATTGCCGGTGGTTAGTGCGGAAGAGGCGGTCAAAGAGATCGAACATTTCATCAAGGTAGCGAAGGTAGTCAAAGGTGCGCGGAACGCTACTGTTGGGTTATTCGGACTGCGCCCGCGGGACTTTGAGACCTGCAACTACAACATCGCTTCGGTCAACTCGATCGGAATTGAAGTGGAAGAGCTCGGATTGTTTGATCTGCAAAACGAGATTCGACGAATCCGCGAGAAGAGGGAAGACACCACCGCGGTCCAGGCGGATATGAAAAAGGAAGTGCCGAGCATTCCCGATCAGGAGTTCGGCTCGCGACTATCTATTTACGAACAAGCGATTCGAAATTTTCGTGATCAACTCAAATTGTCAGGAGCAGCAACCCAGTGCTGGTCTGAACAGGAACTCAGTCTCCGGCATGTGCCATGCTTCATCAATGGCCGGATGGCGCAAGGAGGTTTTCCGATCGCTTGTGAGAACGACTGCTATTCGTTAGTGGCCGAGCTACTGGGCCAGTACGCTTCCAGCGAAACCGTGGGGATCCTCGACATTAATCACAGTATTCCGAAAGATCTGCACGAGAGCCTGAAAGACTATCCGCTCAAAGATATGGTAGGGATGTTTCATTGCGGCAATGCTTCCACCAAGCTTCTCAAGAATCCGGAAATGAAGTTCCAAGTGATCATGAAACGGATGATGGAACCGAACAGTCCTCCTGATATTACGCGGGGAACGATCGAAGGACAATTCAATGCGTCGCCGATCACTGTCGTTCAGGTCCATGGTTTAGGCGACCAACTTCAGGCCTATTTGATGGAAGGGTTTTTTCTCGATCTCGATCCAAGGACATTTGGTTGTACCGGAACTGCTTATCTCCCGGGATTCAGCCGGTTCTACCGGCATATTCTGCTTGGACGTTTCCATCACCACGCGGCAGTGGCATTCGCTCATTGCGGCGCTGTTCTCTATGATGCCTTTAAATTGCTGGGAGTGGCTCAAGTCTTCACGCCGCTGCCGGATATGGTCCCTTATCCGGGCGAAAACGTTTTTCGGAACGGCCTTTTATCGGCAAGAAATTAGGGGTCCCATGAGTCATCTGGAGCTCAAAACCGAATGTTACGAAGCGAATCTACTCTTGCCGAAATATAAGCTAATTGACCTGACCTTCGGCAATGTCAGTGTAGCTGATCACGACGGCGGCGTCTTTGCCATCAAACCGAGTGGCGTGGATTACGCCCAGCTTACAGCCGCAGATATTACTGTCGTCGATTTCGAGGGCAAAGTGGTCGATGGAGCGCTTCGCCCGTCATCTGATTCGCCAACCCATCGTCGTCTGTTTCAAGCGTTTCGTAATGTTCGAGCCATTGTCCACACTCACTCGCGAAACGCGGTTGCTTTTGCGCAAGCCGGCCGCGGAATCCCCTGCCTCGGCACGACCCATGCCGACTACTTTCGGGACGAAGTCCCGGTCACTCGCCCCATGACCGACGAGGAGATTAAATCAGACTACGAATGGGAAACCGGAAACGTAATCGTCGAGCGTTTTCAACACCTCAATCCAGAAGAAGTTTGCGCAGTTTTGGTACACGGACATGGTCCTTTTTCCTGGGGACCGAGCGGCGCGAAAGCAATCGAAAACGCGTTGGCTTTAGAGATCATCGCTGAAATGGCGTACAAGACGCTTCAACTAAATCCCGCGGCCACCGCAATCTCTGATAGTTTGCTCCACAAACATTTCTTCCGGAAGCATGGGAAGGATGCGTATTACGGACAGGGGTGAGGAAATGCGGATTGTGGATTGTAAGACCAAATTCGCCATTATGATACTAAACTTGGAATTCGAAATCCGGCTCACTTCATTCCGCATTCCGCGATCCGCATTCCGCATTTCATTTAATTGCATCTCGGAATAAGTCGATGAAACGATCTAGCTCGGCGTCGCTCAACGTAGAAACCGCAATGAAGTTCAGGTTCACCGCATTCCAGGTACAGATGCGCAACCCGCTGATGACCTGATCGCTGGCGGTGAATCGGTGGCGCGTGTCCGGCCACATGAACAGGTTAATCACGTCTTTATCGCGTCGATAAACTAACGCAGCCACTCGGCGGTTCTGGACAATGGCGATGCGCCCTCCGCGCATTTGGTAGCCGGCCGAAGCCAGATCCACTATTGGCGGAGAGAAATTGAGTTTAGCCGTTAGGTAGGACGTAACCACCTTCGGGTCTGGGGAATCAACATCACAAAGGTGTTCCACGAAAAGCGCCCGCAGATAGTCAGAAACGGCTTGTCTGGCGAATCGATGCTCCCTATTTTCATGGAATACCATCCACGCAATTGGCGATCCAATAGCCAACAATGCAGCGGCATACAGCCAGGGCCGCCGCCACAATGGGAATTGTCTCACTTTAGGCTTGGCCGGTGCCGGCTCTTCCTGGGTGATCGCCAGGATCTTTTCCCGAAGTTCCGGAGGCGCCTTAAAACTCGGCGCAGCCGCGGCGAAGAAGGCGCGAAACTCTCGGCGTTCCTTCAAAACAGCTTGGCACTCAGTACACCCGCTCAGATGTTGTTCCAACTCGAGCTGTTGACTCAACTCGAGCTCTCCATCCAAGTAGGCATCCAGTAAGCCCTCCACCTCGTCACAATTCATCTTCGGTCTCCAGATCTTGAACCTCTGAAATCGCCTCGTGCAGTCGACGCCGCGCCCGGCTTAGGCGCGACATCACGGTCCCTAGCGGGACATTCAGTGCGGTTGCCATTTCCTTGTACGACCATCCTTCAAACTCATAGAGCACTAAGACCTCGCGAAAATCAGGAGGAAGCCTGCTCAATGCCTCCTGGAGTTGTTGTCTGCGCTTTTCATAGGAGGACTCAGACAGCGGCTCGCTGGCCGGCACGGCATGAATCTTTTCATCAAATGGAATTAGGTTGTCTTCTCTTAAGTGTTTCTGAATCCAATTGTAAGCAGTATTCCGAACAATAGTCAGCAACCAAGCTCGAGGGTTAACTCCACGGAATCCGGCAAAACTTTTAAATGCTCGAGCGTATGCTTCCTGAACTACATCCTGCGCGTCTTGATCCTTTTCTACTATCCAGCGCGCGAGATTATAGGCCGCATCCAGGTGAGGCAGGAAAAGCTCTTCGAACCGCGGAAGCTCTTCTCCCATTCAAACAAGTGACAGTTTGTCGCCCAATTTATTCCCGAAGATGACTCGGTTTGACGACACGATTGTTGAATCGCTCACGAGCGCCGGCCAGATCAAAGATTTGCCTGCGATCCCTGGGAATAAATTCAAAAACTTTCTGTCTTTGTCGGTTGAGCGAATCAATCAGCCAAACTCCAACTTCAGCTGACGTCAAGCGCTTCACAGAGGAAAGTATATGAAAAAATCCATTTTTAAAAATGGCGTGACATCCCAATCACAGTCCCTCCCCGGAGGGAACCCAAGTTCAGAGCGGCCGAGCAGACCCGTCGTAGGAAGGCGTTCCTTTCTCAAGGGCCTCGGCGCAACTGGTGCTCTATTGGTTCCGGCTACCGCACTGCTGACGACCACGGCGAAAGCAAAGAATCCAGATGCCAGTGGAAAATTGACAAAAGGCGATGCGGCGATTCTGCGGTTCCTGGCCGTGGCCGAAATCATTGAGACCGACCTATGGTTACAATACTGGGAACTCGGAGGACAGCTCAATGTAAACCCGACAAACGAGTTTGCCACCCCGACCGGAGGAAACACACCCTACACTGACGGGCTTTTGCTTCTTGATGGCGATATGCCCCAGTATATCAATGATAATACCGATGATGAAATCACCCATGTAGCCTTCCTGGAGGCTTACCTAAAATCCAAGGGCGCATCCGTAGCAGAGCTCGATCTCCTTAATGGCCCCACATTTCGAACTTTGAAAGGCAGTACGGCGGATGGGGTTGATCCAAAAAAAGTCGGCAAACGATTGACAAACCTTACGCAGCTCAACGTGGACACGAGTTATTGGACTCGGTACCGCAGCGATAACAAGAATCCCGACCTCGGAGACACGTTTGCGCAAGCAGTCAACCCACCTAATGGGATTATAAATCGCACGGCAATTCCCAGAGATAATGATGACACAAAGGGCAGTTCCCCTGGGAAACCCACCCCCCATGTTCAAGCGATTGCATTCACCGCGGGCTTTCACTTTGCCTTTATTGAGATAGGTGGCACTAGCCTCTATCCTTCACTGGCTCAAAGAGTATCCGACCCAGAAGTTTTGCGAGTCGTCCTCAGTATCGGCCCAACCGAGGCGATGCATTTTCAGACTTGGCAGGACAAGGCGGGCAACGCGAATACGGGCAATCCACCGCTGACCGACGTGGACCCTAAGACAGGGTCATCGGTCACCTTTGTGGACTTCCATGCAACAACCGACCCGTTATTGCAAGCCAACTTAATCATGCCGGAGCCTACGTTTTTCCTCAACCGAAACTTCCCGATCGTTTCGATTATTCGCCCGACGGAAACAAAGGGAGCAGCAATGGGAGCGGTTAAAGCCCTCACGGCGGACGGACTTTTCAATGGCCAGTCGGAAGACTTTTTTGAATTGATTGCCGATTTGGCTTCGGACGCGGATGCGGCCCGGCGCGAATCCGACAAGTAGTCGAAGAATAGACGAACAGAATAACATGCCAGGAGGGTTAACGCACCCTCCTGGCATCACGATTTTTATTCTCCGTCGGGAATAAATAGGGGAGTCCTGCTGTCTTCATTGGCGAGCGACCAGTAGTCAATTTTGGCTGGCTGGCGCTCCCAATCACGATCCTTCTATTATGACCAAATCCTCAATTACAAAAACCCTTTCGGGCATCTGCGCCATCACCGCGCTTGCGGTTCTTCCGGCATTTGGCGCGGGAAGCGGATCGATCAACCCGCCCTCGAGCCAGGGATTCGCACCCTCGAACCAGGGGTTTCCGCAAATCAAGCAAGAAAATCCTTCGATCAAAGCGTACAACGAGGGAGTTGACCTGATGAAAGCGAAGCAATTTGCTAAGGCTCAGGCAAAATTCGAGGAAGCCCTAAAAGGAGATCCCAACTTGGCTGAAGCGCACAACAATCTGGCCTTTGTGCTGCGCAGGCAAGGATCACAAAACTACCAACTATCAATGGGACACTACAACAAGGCGATTCAGCTCAAACCAAAAATGGCTGAGGCATACATGTATCGCGGTGTTCTCTATGCGATAATGGGACATAAAGCCGAGGCCCAAGCCGATCTGGCAGTGCTCCAGAAGCTGAATCCGCGCTACGCAAAAGAGCTGGCAGAGTTCATCAAGACCGGGAAAGAGGATGACGAACTCTACGGCGCGGCCAAGAAAGTAAGTTCGTAGCTTCAGCGGTACGCGGATGCCGCGCAAGGCGAAATCCGACGGGAACAGAAACAATAAGCTGGTCCGGGCCAAGAGAATCAATCTCTTCACCATCCTGGACCAGAATTTCTGTTCCACTTTTGCGGTAAATGGCGGAATATTGATGGTCCCCCCTTGGCCAGCGATCCCTTGGCGGTCGCGCCTATGGGAAACCCATCTTTATGAATAAATCCCGTCTTATCACAAGTCTTCTCGGCATCTGCACTTTCACCGCTGTCACAACTCTTCCCCTGTTTGGTGCTGGCAGTGGACAAATTCCTACACCAGCCTCCGGCCCCCAAGCCAAGCAAGCAAATCCTGCTATCAAGGCCTACAACGAAGGCGTTGATCTGATGCAAGGGAAGCAGTTCGCAAAGGCTCAGGCCAAGTTCGAAGAGGCGGTAAAACTAAAGCCTGGGTTTGCGGAAGCGCACAACAATCTGGCGTTCACACTTCGCAAAGGAGGACCCCAAAATTACCAACTATCGATGGAACACTATAACAAGGCGATTCAGCTCAACCCAAAATTGGCTGAGGCATTCATGTATCGCGGTGTTCTTTATGCCATAATGGGACGCAAACCCGAAGCCCAAGCGGATCTCACCGTGCTCCAGAAACTGAATCCCCACTACGCGAAAGAGCTCGAAGATTTCATTAAAACCGGTAAGGAAAATGATGAGTTATTGGGCGCAGCCAAGAAATTAAGTTCTTAGATTCGGTAGAGCGGCAGAGCCCGTTTAGGTCTTCTTTCGGCAGCTAAATATCCAGCAACTTCAAGAGTTTCCGGTCGATTTGACCCGTTACTGGCAAACCTTTAGCTTTTCGATAGTCTCGAATCGCGCGGGCAGTATCCGGGCCATACACTCCATCAATTGCTCCATGATAGTAGCCGGCGCGAGTGAGTTCCGTTTGCACGGCCCCGGTCAGATCGCTCCAATATTGGCTATTGGATGATTCTCCCGAATAATCGTAATACCCATAATCATAGGGATAATCGTAATAAGGGTAGCCATAAAACGGGTAACTGAACCCGAAGAAGAAGTCATCGTCAAAGAAGTGACGATGATGGAAAAAATGGTCTCTGTCGTGGTGAAAGCGGTCCCCATCATGATGAAAATGATCGCCGCCGCGGTGAAACGCGAAATTATGCGAGCCAGAATGGAATGAGCCCGAGGAATGGAATCCCCCTGAGGAATGGAACCCTCCCGAAGAATGGCCCCCCCCAGAGCCACCCATGCCATGAGCCCAGGTGGTTTGTGCCACGAACGGTAATGCGGCCGCAAGCGTTGCTATCCTCAGCCGCCCAATGAAATGTCTTTTCATAAGCAATGGCGTGATGAAAGGGGCACGTTTCTCCGTTTTGCGAACTCGGATGTGAAACGAGCAAGTCTCGCTGCACTTAGAAGCGCAACACCTTTCACAGCCTTCTCCCTGTAAGTTTGTATCGTCGTAAATCTGATTAGAGCTGTGGGAAAGCTTCTCGTTAGAGAGAACCTTCCCACAGTAATAGACCGGAAATGAGGTCTATTATTCCCGAGCGAAGGACCGCTTCCTTCGATTCACAAGGTGCCGCCCGGTCGGCCTTAGGTTTGGAATAGCGCGAGTACCCGCCAACCTCCGCCCCTACCCCTCCGTTCTCCGAATTCCGTGTTCCGTATTCTGAATTCTTGACTCCGAATTCCGGCTATCTTTGTCTTCATGATTCACCAAGACCAAGCTCGTTTCGATACTCGCCGTCTATGGAAATTCGCAAAGAATCTGATACTTGTCGGAAGCCTTATTGCCGTCGGTGCGGTAGCCGCACAACAGACAAGTCCGTCGCCAGCCATCTCGATTCCTCCTAGGGACACCGAGGCCCAAAAGGGAGCCATCCTTCTCACTATCTTGTTACGCCATGATCAATCGAAGACGCTCGATGAAATCAATGCGGAGCTCAGGAAACAAGGTTACTACAAAGCGTTTCCTCCGACCGGAATTGAAGTGGTTTCCTGGTACGTGATGATGGGAATCGGTCAGGTAATCACATTGCGCGTACCGCCCGATCGTCTCCGGGATGTCAATCTCGCCATCGAGAAGACCGCCTGGGGTGGATATCGCACGGAGTTTTATCCGACCTATGACTATAAAGCTACCGGTGAAGCCGAGCACGGCAAAGCGCAGTGAGCGGGTTCGTCGTAAGCCGTTAGCAGTTCACCGCACCTCGCTGCACACGTCATCAGTAGCGGTCCGGCTGCTGCCCATAAGCATTGACTTAAGGAGGCGAGGCGAATGGGCAATGTGGCGAAAGGGCGAGTGGACGAGGAGATCTGTCGTCGTGATCTGCCCATTACGGTAGGGCGAAAACCTCGGCGCTTTTGGTCGGCACGCCCTTTGCTTATGCTTCCCCATGCGCCGGGTTTGAGCCATGCGTTGCCCGCCGATTAGAGTGACTTCGGTTTGTGACTAAACCGGCTCAATCGGTACGCAGGTCTTCAGACTGCCCGCATTATACGACTTTGCATCCCAGGTGAAAGCAAGGGGCACATTTTCTGAGCCCCCTCCAACCCGTGTTGGACGCCAATACCCATGTTTGTGTATTACCCAACCGAGCCGTACACCGATATAGCAATTATCAGCGGGCGACGAGTGGCTCAAACCCGGCGCGTCGGGAAGCATAACCAAAGGGCGTACCTACCAAGCGCGCCGAGGTATTCGCCCTACCGTAGTGGGCAAGATCATGCCGACCGATCTCCTCGTCCACTCGCCCTTCCCCGTGTCGCCTCGCCTCCTTAAGTCAATGCTTATGAGCCTGCTGCCGGATCCAACCGAAGCCTCAGGCTGTTCCGGTTCGCTTCGAGCATCGCGCAGTGACCAGTTAAACCGGTCGCAAAACGCACCAAGTTCCTAGGGCTTGCGATGTAGTCGCGAAAATTCTACCATCGCCTTATTGAAAGAGGTTGACGGTATTCCGAACGTACCGCGCCATGAGCTCCGGAGATACACATCTGGAAAACTCGGCCGCAACTCACGGATCGTGAATCGTCAACTGTAGGAAATGCCTGAATCCTTCGAGTTTGAGCATTATCAGCTTCTGAAAAACCAGGATGGCTCGTTTGCAGAGCTCGGGCGCGGAGCGATGGGCATCACTTACAAGGCCTTCGATACCAGCCTACGCTGCAACGTTGCGTTGAAGGTCATCAGCGGCAGCCTGCTCGAAGATGAGAAGGTCGCAGAGCGTTTCTTGCGTGAGGCTCGCAGCGCGGCACAGCTACGGCACCGAAACGTCGCTTCAGTCTTCCACCTGGGTAAGCACGGCAACCGCTATTTCTATGCGATGGAATTCATCGACGGCGAAACGGTGGATGCGCTCGTGAAACGCGATGGCCCGCTCGAATGCCTTTTCGCACTCGATATCGCTCAACAGGTCGCCTCCGCCCTCATCGCCGCGGAAAGGCAACACCTTGTCCACCGTGACATCAAACCGTCGAACCTCATGCTCGTCCGCGAGGGTGATGGTGAGGTCCTCGTGAAAGTGATCGATTTCGGTCTGGCCAGGTCGGCAGTTATGCAATCGACTACCGCCGGAGAAATTACATCCGGTGGCTTCGTTGGTACGCCTTATTTTGCGAGCCCTGAGCAACTCGATCGCCAGACCGAAGACATCCGTTCCGACATCTATTCGCTGGGCGTGACGCTATGGTACATGCTCCTGGGCAGACCTACGTTCACAGGATCGGTGGCCAGCGTTATCGCCCAGCATTTGGATAAGTCGCCTCCGTTCGAGGCGCTGGCTATTCTGCCCGCCGAGGTCGTCACGGTGCTCCGCAAAATGCTGGAAAAAGACCGGGAACAGCGCATTCAGACTCCGTTAGAGCTGCGCAACGAGCTGAAGTTATGCATAGAGCGGCTACGCGGTTTACAGACCTCTGCGAAGCCTGCGACGACGGAATGGAATTTTGATACGATCGCGCTCAGCAACACCAACCCTACGGCGCTGAGGCCGGAAGTTGGTTGGCATCTGAAGGAGCGGTACCGGCTAATTGAAGACATTAATCCGGGGAACCCAGCTCGTACCTTCCACGCTGAAGACATGGCTTCAAAAACGCGCGTCACGATCCGAATTTTCCACCCGGATCCGGCGGTTCAGACCCGAATTGAAGAGGAAGCAAAGCTTATTCAGAAGGTAGCGCATTCGAACTTCCTGAAGGTGTTCTTAGTCGAGCGAGAGAGGAACTTCAGTTTCGCAGTTCTGGAGTGGGTGGAGGGATTTGCTTTGGTGGACCTGCTACGCGCACGGCGCGCTTTGACCCTGCGTGAGACCCGGATGCTGATAAAGCAGATCGCACCGGCGGTTGATGAGGCACGAGCAGCCAACCTCACGTTGGAGATGAATTTGCGCGATATACTCTTGCATTTTCCGGAAGGGTTTGCCGCGCCGAGTGCGGATGTGGTCTTACATTGCCCGCTCGACGAATGGCCGGCATTCGTAGTGAAACTGGACGCTCTGGGCGAAGCAAAGGAGCTGGAACCTTCGGCAACCTGGTTCGGTGAGCGGCCACCGCTGGGCAATCAGATGCCACATCATGACGTCATCCAGCTCGGCATCGTAACGTACGAACTGCTGGGCGGAACAGCCGGCACCTTCACTCCCTTGGCGACTTTGTCCGAGGACGGCAATCGAATCCTCCGCCAGTGTCTTACGCCGGGACGTAGTTACCCGACCGGCCGCGATTTTTATAATGCGCTGAGCGCATTGTCGGACGTGAACTCGACGCCCGCTGGCGTAATTAGCCAGCCGCTCCAGCCTCCGCCGGCAATTCCGTTGCGGCCAGTACCTGCGCCTGTTCCTCTTGCTTCCGAGGAGGCGCAGCCGCGGCCGGCCTACAAGAATCGCGCGCTGCCGATCATCGCCGGTCTGCTCACAGCGCTGGCGGCGGGAGGACTGGTCTCGATTTTTCTGGCCAATTGGTCGAATCCAGGCTCTCCTCCTGTCGTCGCGACACCCCAACCAACAGCGACGAAGATCGTCGCCGCGAGGTCGCCACCTCAAGCCGGCCAGTCATGGACGAACACGCTCGAAATGCGTTTTGTGCCGCTCGGGAACATCTACATCGCTGTCTGGCAGACACGTCTGCGGGATTTTAATGCCTTTGTTGAAGCCACCAGCTACGATGCAGTGGGCGGCATGTCTTCGATCATAGTCGCAAACGGTTTTAAACTGAACGCGATGAGTTGGAAAAATCCTGGGTTTGCCCAAACACCAGAACATCCAGTCGTCGGTGTGAGTTGGGAGGATGCCAATCAGTTCTGTGCCTGGCTGACGCGCAAAGAACGCAGCGAGGGCGCGCTAACCCCATTCCAAAGTTACCGCATGCCGACCGACCGCGAGTGGAGTGAAGCCGTCGGTTTATCGCACGAGCAAGGAGCCACGCCGGAAGACCGGAGCGGAAAGGTTAAAGGCGCTTATCCTTGGGGCAATTCTTTTCCGCCTCCAGTCGATTCCGCCAACTATGCCGGGAGTGAATCACGGGCAGACGCGCCCGAAACGTGGGCTGTGATCCCCGGGGTTCATGACGCTTTTCCGCGCACGGCGCCGGTTTCCGCTTTCCGGCCAAACTCCCATGGTCTGTACTGTGTCGGAGGGAATGTCTGGGAATGGTGCCTCGACAAATACAACCGCACGATGAACTGGCGCACGTTACGGGGTGGATCGTGGGCCACATCTCGTGCGGAAGAGACACTCTCTTCTTACCGTCGCGGCTATGATCCGCTGTTTCGAAGCGATGATGTTGGTTTTCGCTGCGTAATTGCAGCGGATGGAGGCGAAGAATGAAACTGCTCAAATTTAATCTCATCTTCATCCCAATTCTGGCGCTCTCTCTGGGCGCGGTCGGCTATATCGCGCAAAAAATGTTACTCGAAGATGCGCGCCAACACATTATCGAGAATGCTCGGATTATCATGGAGACTGCGCTCTCGAGCCGTACCTACACCACCAAACAGGTCGCTCCGCTACTTGAACAAAAGAACTTCAAGCTCCAAACCGCAGTGGCCGAGTTTCGGAAGACCCTGGAGTCGATGCCCAAGACTTTTGATCCAAATGCGACCGCAGATGTTCGGGCCAGCCTGAAAAAAGGCTTCACTCTAGGCCAGCAACGGGCCCTCGAAGCACTGGAGCAGTTTGTCGTCTCGGCTAAAGACAAGCCCGGCGAATTGCTCGATAACGAATTTCACCCCCAATCAGTGCCTGCGTTTGCGGCAACCGAGATCTTCAATTACCTGCGGGAAAAATTTCCTAATTACTTCTACAAGGAAGCGACCCTTAATCCTACCAACCCGCGAAACCGTGCGACTGACTGGGAGAGCGATGTGGTCAACCAATTCCGGAGCAGACCGGAACAGACTGAGATTGTGAGCACACGCGACACACCGACTGGCCCTTCACTCTTTCTCGCTCGAGCGATCAAAGTCAACAACGTGAGCTGTCTTGAGTGTCATAGCACCGCCGATAAAGCTCCCGCGGAAATGATCAAGCTTTACGGCTCAGCAAACGGATTCGGATGGAAGATGAACGATGTCATTGGCGCGCAAATCGTGTCGGTACCGATGGCTATACCTGTGCAGATAGCAGAGCATGTCTTCCGGACGCTTATTCTATGGCTGGCTGGAGCGTTCGTTGTTATTTTGGTCTTCGGCAATCTCGCTTTCGCAATTCTCACGCGAAAACGGTAGAGCCGGATAAGGCAGAGATCGACGATATCGCTCAGGCTTATGGGCGGTTCCTTGAAGAAGCGCCTCACCTTTAATGGCGAGTGATCGGCGGCCGTCCCAGATCCAGTCCGAGAACTCAGGAGGGGGAGTCTTACGCAACCAGGCTATGAAGAAGGCTTTCATCTGCCGCAAAGACGCCCGAGTTCAACAAGCAAGCAGCCCTCCGAGATCTCAACGCACTTTCCGATGCAGCGAAGGGATTTCCGGATCTCGCAAGAATAGAAGCGGCGGCAATCACTGCTGATCTCGCGAAACTGGAGGCGGATCCCGCCCTTTTTGCCGCCTTGCAGCGACGGACGTTCATCGAGAAAGGGCTTGATCTCGTCGATGGTCCCGAGTGTCCCCTTTGCGACACACCGTGGGAGGACGAGCAATACCTCCGTGAGCACTTGAAAGTGAAGTTAGCGAAATCGGAGGAAGCCCGAAAACTTCAGCAGGGGCTGCTGAACAATGGCTCGACGGCGGCACAGGCAGCGATACATCTAGCGGGCCTCCTTGGACTGGCCCAGAAGGCCGCGGAAGGGCAGGGCGGAGGCGGATTCGCGCAGCTTCTAACCGCGTGGAAGACGGATCTAGAAGGACTGAAGGCCAAGCTCACCAGTGTGGAGGGGCTCATGGGCCTCAAAGACCGGCTAACAGCCGGCTGGCTGGAAATGCCAAAGGCATTTCCGAAAAGCCTGAAGGTCCTTACTGATAAGGTGAACGCCAAGCCGGACCAGAGAACGACTGTTGACGCTCAGACATTCCTCACAACTGCGCAACTTCGCCTCAGCGATTACCGCGAGGCTATGAGAAAGAACAAGGCGGCGGAAATTGCATCCGCATCCGCAAAGGCCGCCTATGATACCTACTGCAGCGTCCTCGAGGAAGAGCTGAACACGCTCTATGAGGAAGTACAGAAGGACTTCAGCGCGTTTTATCGAGCGATCAATGAAGACGATGAGGCAAAGTTCACCGCGAAGCTTACGCCAAGTGAAGGCAGCCTCGGTCTCGACGTTAACTTCTATGATCGCGGGCTGTTTCCGCCCGCTGCCTACCACAGCGAGGGCCACCAGGACGGTATGGCGTTTGTCTTTACCTCGCGCTCATGAAGCGGCTGTTCGGGAATAGGTTCACGTTTGCGCTCCTGGACGATGTTGTTATGTCCGTGGACGCCGGTCATCGCTACCAGTTCTGCAAACTCTTGAAGACGCATTTTCCAGACACCCAGTTTATTATCACTACGCATGACCGCTTGTGGGCCGAGCAGATGAAGTCGGCTGGTCTCGTTACCGCCAAAACGTCTATTGCTTTCCATAGCTGGACGATCGACACCGGGCCGCTGGTCGAGTCGAACCAGGAGATTTGGGAAGAGATTGCCGCGGCGCTTGGCAAAGGGAAAGTCGAGGCTGCTGCCGCGGCGCTTCGTCATCACCTTGAGTACGTCTCCCGCCACCTCGCCGACCAACTCGGTGCGACCCCCATATTTCGTGCTGATGGTAATTACGAACTCGGAGAGCTCCTCCCGAGCGTTTTGAGGCGTATGAGAGGTCTCTGCGGCAAGGCTGCCGATGCAGCGCAATCATGGGGAAACACCGCTGAGAAAGAAGCTGCGGCGAAGCGGAAGGCAACGCTGTCGACCTCCAACGCCGCAATGAGTGTCGAGCAGTGGGCAGTGAACAAAGCTGTTCACTATAATGAGTGGGCCAACTTCGGGAAGAAGGATTTCGAGCCGGTTGTCGCTGCATTCAAGGAGCTTCTCGAATGTTTTCGTTGCGAAACCTGTCAATCATGGCTGTACGTTACGCCGCGTGGAAATCCCGAGTCCTTGCGCTGCGGATGCAATGCGATCAGTCTCAACCTGAAGCCAAAGCCGAAGTAGGAAACCGGGAAAAACCGGGGGCTGAGAGGATAGCGATACTTGATCTTGGTTCAGGTGACTACCGCGGAGCCTGTATCCTACGCCAAGTCGAGACCATGTTTTGAACGAGGAATGGCGCGCGACGCTGTCGCCTCGGCGACCGGGGACGCAGGAGACATCCGATGCGAAGTTGGGATAGCCCCCGTTTTTTCCTGGTCTCCCTCTTGGAACAGTTCCAAGCGAATGCAGCACAGCATCCAGCCCCAACCGCACCCCTTTCCCGCGAAGGAGAGGACTATCGCAACACGACGGATGATAGGTTCGTACGCTGCGCTAAGGTACCATGTTTCGAGTGGTAGGTTCATGGTCTTGGTTCGTACAGATGATGTCTATTTAGGTGTAAAAGGATCAGTTGTTTTCAGATTCCACCCGTTGGCGTCTGCACTTGCTCCGGCGTTACTCTAGGATGCAGGTCGGTGAGCGTGAGTTCTTCGGGCTGAGGAATTCCGGGATCGCTAATCACCGCCACCGGACCTTCACCGGTCAAGCCGGTCCGTTTACGGTAAAGGAACTGTTATCCGGTTTGGTCTGTCCGAAGGCAAAGGTATTGATATCCCAGTGTTCAAGCAGGACTCCGTCTTTCATACGGATAATGTCTGTCGCAATCACCGGCCGCCCGACGCCCGAGAAGCGGCCGTGGATGATGACGAAGTCTCCCTCGGCTACGATTATTCCGGGCTCATACTTGAGCGTGGGCGGGGTGCTCTTGATCAGGTTGAAGAGACCGTCACGGCCCGGCTCAATGTGCTCGCTGTGCTGAGTGTAGTTGGGAGACCAGAAGCGCTCCGCTGCCGCATAATCTCTCTTATTAAACAGGGTCTCGAAGGCCTCCAGCACAATCGCCTTATTGTTCTGTGCTTTTGAATCGTTCACTGTTATTTCTGCCTTTCCACGAAGTTGTTGGCTGTTAATTCCAGAAGTGTCCCAGACGAGGGCTGCTGTATCATCAAATCGTTGGTACCGCGATCATTTGGCGGCGAAGGTCGTCTCTGCCGCTCTCCAATGAATGCATTATTCCGAGTTGTCGATAGTCAGCGGCTGCCCGCTCCAACGCAACGCGGCGTTGGGGCATCGCTGCAGCATTGAGTTTCTGCACGCGAGCAAATATTCCTTGCGGAGCCGTATCAGGGCGTCCTGCATTAAAAGGCGGTTCAGGTGCATATTCGAGCAACCGTGGACATAGGACGAATCATTAGACGCAAGGAACAACACAGCCTTAGCGATTCACGTGTACCCGCTGGGCGAAATCTGCCGCGTGGGTACTTGGTTCAAGGCTCGCTGTACTATTTGGATTGGTCTTCATGAATCTGCGTTCTTCCGCAGAGATTCATTGATGACGTTGTGGTTATCTTGGAGCTTTGCGCGCAGTTCTTTGGTAGA
>Ga0209647_1000499_pt1 | contig 36914 bp, 34 predicted proteins | sample GraSoi_2013_60cm_FD_185827 | JGI IMG/M metagenome (GOLD analysis project Ga0209647, IMG submission 185827) | Grasslands soil microbial communities from the Angelo Coastal Reserve, California, USA - Sample 9_17_2013_60cm (SPAdes) (version 2) | ecosystem: Environmental > Terrestrial > Soil >... | reverse complement strand
CACGCCGGCGGTAGCGTCTGTGCGATCGCCTGCTCGATGTCGTCGCGCAGGCGATAGAGGCCGGGCTCGGCGGCAACGAGCTTCTGCTTGAGCTCGGCGCACCAGGCCGGATGGGTGAAGTCGCCGGTGCCGACCACGCCGATGCCTTTGCGGCACGCCCAGGCGGCGAGGTGCTCGAGATCGAGATCCCGGCTCGTCGCCCGCGAGTATTTCGAGTGGACGTGCAGGTCCGCGTGGAAGCGCATGTGAGCCACGCCCGAGCTCGTGGATGCTCCAGCCGAGCATCTGGAAGAAGCGGCGCGCGGGTATAAGGCGTGATTCGGCCGAGAGCGAAAAGCACCCCTGTGGACATTCGAGCGCCGTGAGCTCGGCCCTGCATCCTTGCTGGGCGCCGCTGCCCAAGATTTTACCAGGGGCGCACGGCGCGAGCTTGCGGCAGCCGTCGCTTTGGCACTCAACAAATTGATAGAGTTGGAGAATCTGGGCCCGACGCGGCTTGGCACGGGGCTTGAAAATTGCCGCCTGCGCCCATGCAGCCTTCGCTCAAGATCGTCATCGTCGATGAGAATCCGATCCGCGCGGCGATCCTGGAGGACGGGCTGCGCGAGGCCGGCCACGTTCACGTGGTGCGCCTCGCCGAGACCTCGCATCTGCTCGCTCGCATCTACGCCCTCGACCCCGACGTCATCTTGATCGACCTCGAGAATCCGAGCCGCGACGTGCTCGAACAGATGTTCCAGGTCAGCCGGGCGGTGAGGCGGCCCATCGCCATGTTCGTCGATCAGAGCGACAAGGCCTCGATCGAGGCTGCCGTCGATGCCGGCGTCTCCGCCTACATCGTCGGAGGGCTGCAAAAGGAGCGCATCAAGAACATCCTCGATCTCTGTATCTCGCGCTTCAATTCCTTCGCGCGGCTGCGGGACGAGCTTGAGCGCGCGCGCACCGCACTCGAGGAGCGCAAGGTGATCGACCGCGCCAAGGGCATTCTCATGACCGCGAAAAACCTCACCGAAGAGGCAGCCTACGCCCTGCTGCGCAGGACGGCGATGAACGAGAGCAAGAAGATCGCCGAGGTCGCGCAGTCGGTGGTCACGGCTGCGGAGCTGTTGAAATGATCGCGAGCGAAGCGAAGTTGCGGATCGGATTCATCCCGCTCGCGGACGCTGCGGCCCTGATCGTCGCGGTCGACAAAGGCTTCACCGCTGCCGAAGGGCTCGACGTCGAGCTTGTTAGCGAAGTGTCCTGGTCGAACGTGCGCGACAAGCTCAACATCGGCTTGTTCGATGCCGCGCACCTATTGGCGCCGATCGCCATCGCCTCGAGTCTCGGGCTCGGCCATGTGAAAGTTCCGATCGTCGCCCCCTTCGGACTCGGGGTGAACGGCAACGCCATCACCGTCTCGCCCGCGCTCTACGCAGCGATCGCGGCAGTGGCGGAGGGAAACATCATCGACCCGCTGGTGTCGGCACGCGCGCTCGCCCGGGTCATTGCGAAACGCAACGCGAGAGGCGAAGAGCCGCTCACGTTCGGGATGACGTTCCCGTTCTCGACCCATAACTACCATCTGCGCTTCTGGATGGCGGCCGGCGGCGTCGATCCCGACGAGGATGTCCGTCTCGTGGTCTTGCCGCCCCCTTACATGGTCGAAAGTCTTGCCAACGGGCAGGTGGATGGATTTTGCGTTGGTGCGCCGTGGAACTCGGTCGCGGTCGATCTCGGCATCGGCTTTATCCTGCACTTCGTGTGCGAGATCTTGCCGCGTGCGGCGGAGAAAGTGCTGGCGGTCCGCAGCCGCTGGGCGGACGAGCATCCGCAGACGCTGTTGCGGCTCGTTCGCGCCCATGGCCGCGCGGCCGCTTTCGTCGAGGACACGACCAACCGCGAGGAGGTCACCGCGATGCTTGCCGCGCCCAACCGCATCGGGGTTGCCGCCGAGGTGATCCGCCGCACCCTCGATGGCCGCATGAAGGTCGCCCCAGACGGCACCATGCGCGCGAGCGATCGCTATCTCCTGATCGGCCGCACGGGTGCCGCTCGCCCCGACCCGGTGCAGGCCGCGTGGCTCTACGGCCAGATGGTGCGATGGGGACAGGCGACGCTCTCGGCCGAGTTGCTGTCGGCAGCGAAGTTGGTCTTCCGGCCCGATCTCTATGACGCGGCCATGGCCGATTCGAAGCCGGACCTTGAGGGCGAACCGGCCGACGGAATCGGCGCCTTTGCCGGTCCCGCCTTCGACGCGAGCGACATTGCCGCGCACGTGCGCAGCTGGAAGATCCGACGCGCGTGACGTTGCATCCCTGATTTTGCACTGCACAAAGTTTTTGCATGCTGCTTTCCGGAGGGCAGATCGCGGGTCTCGCATAGCAACGCTGGGATTCGTTCCGGCGGCTTATCTGATTGATTTACCGATATTTTGTTCCGCCGGACCCGATTGGCATGAAGCTTGTAAAGCCGAAGCGACGCCGTCGCCGCTGCTGGCGCCGTGCGTCTTGTCGCGCACTGAACAGGCAACGCCGCCGCCCTGGGAGGAACGCTTTCGAGCGCCGGGGGGCGACGTTCGTTGTCTTCGGTTCACGGGGCCTGTCCCCACCGGAAAGGAACACTTTGATGAGCAAGCCCAATTCGAGCTGGATTTCGGAATGGAACCCGGAGGATGAGACGTTCTGGAAATCCACAGGTAAATCCATTGCCCAGCGTAATCTCATCTGGTCGATTTTCGCCGAGCATCTTGGTTTTTCGATCTGGCTCATCTGGAGCATCGTCGCAACCAAATTGCCGCAGGCCGGCTTTCACTACACGACCGATCAACTGTTTCAGCTCGTAGCGCTACCCGGACTGATCGGCTCACTCATGCGGTTTCCCTACACCTTTGCGGTGACGACGTTTGGGGGCCGGAACTGGACGATCTTCAGCGCGGTGGTGCTGTTCATTCCGACGCTCGCGCTCGCCTACTTTGTGACCCAGCCCGACACACCCTTCTGGCTGATGCTGTTGGTGGCGGCAACGGCGGGCCTCGGAGGCGGCAACTTCGCCTCGAGCATGGCCAATATTTCCTTCTTCTATCCCGACCGCATGAAGGGCTGGGCGCTTGGCTTGAATGCGGCTGGTGGAAATATCGGCGTGAGCGGCGTGCAGTTGCTGACGCCGCTTCTCTTGGGGGTGGGTTTTGTGAGTCTTTATCAGGCAACCCCGGTCGCCGAAGGCCTCTACCTTCAGAACGCCGGCCTGATGTGGATACTGCCGCTCACTGCCGCAGTGATCGGCGCGTTCCTCTTCATGAACAACCTCACGTCGGCGCGCTCGACGTTCAAAGACCAACTCGTCATCGTCAAGCGCAAGCACACGTGGGTGATGTCTTACATCTATATCGGAACGTTCGGCTCTTTTATCGGCTACTCGGCGGCGTTTCCGCTGTTGATCAAGACACAATTCCCGGCGGTTACGGTCGCTATTGCCTTCTTAGGACCGCTGGTGGGCTCCCTCTCGCGTCCGCTTGGCGGATTGCTCGCGGATAAGATCGGCGGCGCGATCGTGACGTTCTGGAACTTCATCGCCATGGGCGCCGCCACGATTGGTGTCATGTACTTTGTGGACATCAAGGATTTTGCGGGCTTTCTGACAATGTTTCTGATCCTTTTCGTAACGACCGGGATCGGCAACGGTTCGACCTATCGAATGATTCCGGCGATCTTCCGCGAGGAGAAGCGCAGGCAGGCGAAAGGACTTGGCGAGGTCGGCCGGGCGCTCGCCTTGAAGGCGGCGACTATCGAGAGCGCTGCCGCGCTGGGATTTATCGGAGCCGTCGGCGCCTGCGGTGGTTATCTGATCCCGCGCGGGTTTGGCGCCTCGATCGCCGCCACGGGCAGTCCTCACGTGGCATTGGCAATCTTCCTGGCATTTTACGTCACCTGCATAGCGCTCACGTGGTGGTACTACCTGCGCAAGAGTCTACTTGCGTCGAGCGCGCCGAGCCTCGCCGAAGCGCGGGTGTGAGACGAGCATGAGCACCATGCGCGGCTGGTGCGGACGGTCGAAGAGCCGCTGCCGCGCGGCTCTCGGGCTCTCGACCGCTTTTGCTTCATCGAGGCGGCCTGACCGGTCGCGGGGCAGCAAGGATAGGTGATGACCCCGGACCAGGTGACGCTCGTTCAGCAAACGTTTGCACAAGTCGTCCCGGTCGCGGACAAGGCGGCCGAGACTTTCTATCGCCAGCTTTTCGACGTCGCTCCGGCCGTGAAGCCGCTGTTCCGCGGCGATATGACGGAGCAGCGACACAAGCTCATGGCCACCCTAGCCGTCGTGGTTCGCGGCCTGTCCGATCTGCCCAGCATTCTGCCGGCCGCCAGCGCGCTGGCCAAACGTCATGTCGACTACGGCGCAAAGCCGGAACATTATCCGGTGGTCGGGGAGGCGCTGCTGTGGACGTTGGCGCGCGCATTGGGGCCACGGTGGACTCCGGAGGTCGCGTTGGCGTGGACGGCCGCCTATACGACGTTGTCCGACTTTATGATTGAAGCGGCATATGGTCGGCCGCAGGCGGCCGAATAGCGCTCACTCCTCCTTGTAGCCGTATTCCGGCACGTTGCCGGAATTGCCGTAATACTTGTAGGGCAGGAATTTCCCCGACATGGTGATCTTGACCCGGTCGCCCTTCGGGTTCGGCAAGCGTTCGATCTGCATGTCGAAATCGATGGCGGACATGATGCCGTCGCCGAATTCCTCCTCGATCAGCGCCTTCCACGCCGACCCGTTCACCATCACCAACTCGTAGAAGCGGTAGATTAGCGGATCGGTCGGTGGCATCGGGACGCCAGCGCCGCGCATCGGCACCTCGTTGAGCAGGGCCGCTTCCGCCTTCGACAAGCCGAACAGCTCTGCGGCATTGGCGGCCTGCGGCTTGGTCAGCTTCATATGGCCCAGCAGCGCGCCCACCAGCAGCACCGGCGAAGTGCCGCCGATCTTTTCGTGGATATGTTTCCAGCTCCATTCCTTCTCGCGCTTGATGTCGAGAATTTTCTCGGTGAGATCGGCACGCGTCATGGCTGTTCTCCTTTGGCGTTTGGGCGCAGGATTGCGTTATGCCCGGTGTTGGGCGAGTCCCGGCCCCGACGGCGCGGGCATCGCCCCTTCTGCGGCAACGACTGGCCTCGGGCCCCGCGCTCGGCCCGGGTCCGTCGCATCGAGTGTCGCAGCTCGGCTGGATGCGACCTGCGGCGCGCCTGGTCGCACGACCGGGACGTGACGGGGGTCGTAGTTCGTGTCCTTCATTTCCTCGGCGAAATTCCTGCTGCGGCTCACCAGAAAGTCGACGATGTGGTTGCGCACGCCGTAATAGAGCGGGTGGCGATGAACGTCGTTGCGCTGGCGTTCCTTGGGCAGCGGATTCTCGACAATCTCGGCGAGCACGGCGTTCGGGCCGTTGGTCATCAGCACCACGCGGTCGGCGAGATAGATCGCCTCGTCGACGTCGTGGGTGATCATGAACACGGTCTGGCCGGTCTCGAGGCAGATGCGCCGCACCTCGTCCTGCAGCGTGCCGCGGGTGAGCGCGTCGAGCGCGGAGAACGGCTCGTCCATCAGCATGATCTTCGGCTCGATCGATAGCGCCCGCGCGATGCCGACGCGCTGCTTCATGCCGCCGGAGAGCTCCGCCGGCCGCTTGTGCTCGGCACCGGTGAGACCGACGAGGTCGATGAATTTCTGCGCTTGTCGGTGGAGATCGTCCTTGCGCATGAAGCGCCATTTCGACGCCACCGCGTAGGCGACGTTGCCCATGACCGAGAGCCAAGGGAGCAGCGCGTGGCTTTGGAAGATCACCGCGCGGTCGAGGCTCGGGCCTTCGATCGATTGATTGTCGACGATCACGGTGCCATCCGACGGAGGCTCGAGTCCGGCCAGGATGTTGAGCACCGTGGTCTTGCCGCAGCCGGAGTGGCCGATGATGCAGACGAATTCGCCGCGTGCCATCGACAGCCACAGCTCCTCGAATACCGTCGTGCTGCCGCCCGGCGCCGGAAAGCGTTTGCTGATGCCTTCGATGGAGATGAATTTATCGGTCATGGGATCGGCCCAAGCTCGGAAGTGACGATCGAAAGAGAGCTCGGCTGTGGGTCAAAGCCTCACTCCGGAAACGTCACCAGCCGCGTCGCGCGCGCGAGAATCTGGTCGAGCACCATGCCGACGACGCCGATCACCAGGATCGCGGTGATCACGTTGGTAATGGAGAGGTTGTTCCATTCGTTCCACACGAAATAGCCGATGCCGGTGCCCCCGACCAGCATTTCCGCCGCCACGATAACTAGCCACGCTATGCCGATGGAAATTCGCATGCCGGTGAGGATCGTGGGCGCTGCCGCCGGCAAGATGATGGTGAAGGCGCGGCGGAAGGGGCCGACCTCGAGCGTGCGCGCGACGTTGAGCCATTCCTTGCGCACCGAGGCAACGCCGAACGCCGTGTTGATCAGCATCGGCCACAGCGAACAGATGAAGATCACGAAGATCGAGGACAGGCTCGAGTCCTTGATGGTGTAGAGCGCGAGCGGCATCCAGGCGAGCGGTGAGATCGGCTTGAGCACCTGGATGAAGGGATCGAGGGAGCGGTTCATCAGCGGCGACATCCCGATGAGGAAACCGATCGGAATCGCCACCGCCACCGCTATGAGATAGCCGGTCATCACCCGCGCGATCGAATAGGCGAGCTGGATGCCGAGCCCTTTATCGTTGGAGCCGCGGTCGTAAAACGGGTCCTTCAGGTGCTGCCAGACTTTCAGGCCGACCTCGGCCGGACCGGGCATCGCCGACTTGCCCTGGCTCGCGGTCGCGCCGACGAGCTTGGCGTATTCCGGATCCATGGGGACGGCGGGACCGCTGCCCATGGTTGCGAGGTGCCACACGCCGACGAACAGGCCGAACAGCAGCAGCGAAACCAGCGCTGCGCGCCACGTCATTCCCATCATCCGTCTCCCGGCGAAACGGTTCTTCAAACGCGCTTGATGGCGAAGCTCTTGAGGTAATCGTCGGGCTTCGCCGGATCGAACTCCTTGCCCATGACCTTGAAGCTTTTCGAACTGGTCGTCGGCGGCGCGAGCCCGACCTCCTTCATGAGCTTGGCGGTGTCGGTGGCGAGATAGACCTGCTCGGCCACCGCCTTGTAGTCGACGTCTCCTTTGATCTGTCCCCAACGCTTCATCTGGGTGAGAATCCAGACCGCGAACGATTGCCACGGGAACGGATCGAAATCGATGCGGTCGGGATCGCGCTTCACGTTGCCGAGCCCGTCGGCATAGGTGCCGGTGAGGATCTGTTCGAGCACGATCTCGGGCTGATTGAGGTAGTTCGCCGGCGCAATGGCCGCGGCGATCTCTTTGCGGTTCTCGGCCTTATGCGCGAACGCGGTCGCGTCGATGATCGATTTGAGCAGCGCTGCGTAGGTGTTCGGCATGGTCGTGACGAACTCCTTGGAGGCGGCGAACGCGCAGCACGGATGCCCCTCCCACAATTGCTTCGACAGGATGTGGATGAAGCCGACGCCGTCATAGACCGCGCGCTGGTTGAACGGATCGGGGCCGAGGAAACCGTCGATGTTGTCGGCGCGCAGATTGGCCACCATTTCCGGCGGCGGCACCGCGCGGATCTGGATGTCCTGGTCGGGGTCGATGCCGTGCTCGGCGACGTAATAGCGCAAGAGATAATTGTGCATGGAGTAGTCGAAGGGCACCGCGAACTTGAAGCCTTTCCAGAACTTCGGATCGTTCTTGTCCTTGTGCTTGGTGGCGAGCGTAATGGCTTGGCCGTTGATGTTCTCCACCGCCGGCATGGTGTAGGGCATCGGGTTCGAGCCGGCGCCGAGCGTGATCGCCAGCGGCATCGGCGAGAGCATATGGGCGGCGTCGTATTCCTTGTTGAGGGTCTTGTCGCGAATGACGGCCCAGCCGGCGGTCTTGATCACCTCCACGTTCAATCCATGCTTGCTGTAGAAGCCCATGGGATGGGCCATGATGATCGGCGTGGCGCAGGTGATCGGGATGAATCCGACCTTGAGATCCTTCTTCTCGATCGCGCCGCCCTGCGCGAATACATCGGTCGCGGTCTTGAGCGGGAAAAGCTGCGAGAGCACGGCGAGCGCGGTCGACGCGCCGACCGATTTGAGGAACGCGCGGCGCGCGGCGTCCTTCGGAAACACGGCGCGCATCACCGCCGACGCGACCACGCCTTGGTAGCGCTTGTCTTCGCTCTCGATCGGCGCGCATTGGAGCGCAAGTTGCGCGTCGTGCTCGGCCTGGCTGCGATGGCGCCCGCAGCTGCATCCCGTCCGATCGAGTCGGCGCTCGGGATCGAAGGGGTTGTCGAAGGTCGACATGGCGGCGCGCTCCGGCGTTGTGCCGGCGGGGAGCACCGGCATCCATCCACGAATTAGCAATGGACGTGCCAATCCATCGGTTTGGAGGGGCCGCGATTTCCCCTCTCGGTCCGGGCTTTGCGGGCGAAAACTGCGACCGACCGCCTGTTTGTTAGGCAATCGCTGAAGTTTCGAGCAGAACGACGCGAATGCCGCAGGTCGGCGCACGCGTCACCGAGCCGCGAGCGCGGCGCATCCCTCGCTCGGAGGAAGGCGGGCTCTGCCCATGGTTTAGGCGCGTCCTCGCGAATTCCGCCCGCAACGCCCCTGGGTGCGCCGCGGCGCCCCGCCGATTTTGCATCTGCATCAGCCGGTTGGGAGCGAACCCCAAGCGCTGGCCAGTTCTGGCACGACCTTTGCGGAACCCGCTGCGGACACCCGCTGCGATTGGGAGATTGCCATGAAGCGTCGTGAATTCCTCAAATCGATGACCGCATTGGCGGCGGGCGGCGTACTGCCGGCGGCGCCGGCGATCTGGTCGCCGGCCAAGGCGCAGTCGCGCCAGGAGACGTTGCTCATCGTCTCCGAGAGCGGCCCTAACAATATCGACATCCACGGCGTGGGCACCAACGTCCCCGGCTACGAGGTGTCCTGGAATTGCTACGACCGGCTCATCAGCCACGAGATGAAGACGCTGCCGAACGGCGTACAGTATTACGATCGCGACAAGTTCAGGCTCGAGCTCGCCGACGACATGAAGGTCGGCGACATGTCGGTCACTTTCAAGCTGAAGAAGAACGCGGTCTTCCAGGACGGCACACCAGTCACGGCGAAGGACGTCAAGTGGTCCCTCGACCGCGCCGTCACGGTCGGCGGCTTCCCGACCTTCCAGATGGGCGCGGGCTCCTTGACCAAGCCCGAGCAGTTCGTGGTCGTCGACGACAATACGGTCCGCGTCGATTTCCTGCGCAAGGATCGTCTCACGCTGCCGGATCTCGCTGTGATCGTGCCAGCGATCTACAACTCCGAGCTCGTCAAGAAGCACGCCAACGAAAAGGATCCCTGGGGCCTCGAATACACCAAGCAGAACACCGCCGGCAGCGGCGCATACCGTGTGGTGAGTTGGAATGCGGGGACCGAGGTCATCCTCGAACGAAACGACAAGTGGGTTGGCGGACCGCCGCCGAAGGTGAGGCGTATCGTCTGGCGCATGGTGCCCTCCGCCGGCAACCGCCGCGCGCTGCTCGAGCGCGGCGATGCCGACATTTCCTACGACCTGCCGAACAAGGATTTCGTCGAGCTCAAGGATCTGGGCAAGCTCAATATCGTCTCGACGCCCTATTCCAACGGCATCCAGTACATCGGCATGAACGTGAAGAATCCGCCGTTCGACAATTTGAAGGTGCGCCAGGCCGTCGCTTACGCGATTCCCTACCAGAAGATCATGGACGCGGTGCTCTTCGGCCTCGCCAAGCCTATGTTCGGGGCACCGGCCGAGTCGCCGACCGAGGTCGCCTGGCCGCAGCCGCACAAGTACAACACCGACATCGCCAAGGCCAAGGCGCTGCTCGCCGAGGCCGGCTATCCCAACGGCTTCGAGACCACGCTGTCGTTCGATCTCGGCTTTGCCGGCGTCAACGAGCCGCTCTGCGTGCTCACCCAGGAGAGCCTCGCCCAGATCGGCATCAAGTGCACGATCAACAAGATTCCCGGCGCGACCTGGCGCACCGAGCTCAATAAGAAGGTGCTGCCGCTCTACACCAACGTGTTCTCGGGTTGGCTCGATTATCCCGAGTATTTTTTCATCTGGTGCTATCACGGCAAGAATTCGATCTTCAACACCATGAGCTATCAATCGAAGGAGCTCGACGCGTTGATCGACGGGGCCGTGACCGCGGCGGCGGAGGGCGACAAGACGGCCTACGACAAGGATGTCAAAGGATTCGTCGATCTCGCCTACGCCGACATACCGCGCATCCCGCTCTATCAGCCCTTCGTCAACGTCGCGATGCAAAAGAACGTGTCGGGATATCAGTACTGGTTCCACCGCCGCCTCGACTACCGCGCGCTGGTGAAGGGGTGATGCGCTTCCGAATCCGATTGATCAATTCGGATCACTGTCGTCCCCGCGAAAGCGGGGACCCATGACCACCGGCTCTGGAATATGGGTCCCCGCTTGCACGGGGACGACTACATGGTTGGGGCAAATGCTGCCATGCTGATGATGGTCGTCAAGCGCATGCTGATCGCGGTGCCGAGCCTGATCGGCGTGGTGATCGTCACCTTCTTGCTGACGCGGGCGCTGCCCGGCGATCCCGCGGCCTATTTCGCCGGGCCCGCTGCCACCAACGAGGCGATCGAGCAGATCCGCGTCAAGCTCGGCCTCGACAGGCCGCTCTACGTGCAATTCATCCGTTACGTCGGCGATTTGGCGCGCGGCGACCTCGGCAACTCGCTCACCACCGGGCAGCCGGTCGGATACGAGATCAAGACCCGTCTGCCGGCCTCGGCGGAGCTCACTTTGCTCGGACTGATGGTATCGATGGCGATCGCGGTGCCGCTCGGAATTCTGGCGGCGACGCGGCCCAACTCCGTCATCGACCATGTCTGTCGCGTCGTCTCCACCGCCGGGGTGTCGCTGCCGGTGTTTTTCACCGGCCTGATCCTGATCTACGTCTTCTACTATCTGCTCGGCTGGGCGCCGGCGCCGCTCGGACGGCTTGACGTCTTCTTCAGCCCGCCGCCGCACGTGACCGGCTTCTATCTCGTCGACAGCCTGATCGCGGGCGATGGCGAGGTGTTCTTCTCCAGCCTCAAGCAGCTGGTCCTACCGGCGCTCACGCTCGGCATCTTCTCGCTCGCGCCGATCGCGCGCATGACCCGCGCGTCAATGCTCGCCGTGCTGGCGTCCGACTTCGTGCGCACCGCGCGCGCGAGCGGGCTCACGCCCTTCACTGTGATCGTCACCTACGCTTTCCGCAACGCCATGCTGCCGGTCATCACCACGCTTGGCATGGTGTTTTCCTTCCTGCTCGGCGCCAACGTGCTGGTCGAGAAGGTATTTGCCTGGCCCGGCATCGGCTCGTTCGCGGTCGAAGCGCTGATCGCGTCTGACTTTGCGCCGCTGCAAGGCTTCGTCCTCACCATGGCGGTGATGTATGTCGTGCTCAACCTCTTGATCGACGTGCTCTACGGCCTGATCGATCCGCGCGTGAGGATCGAGGCATGAGCAAAGCGTCTCGCGGTGAATTGAGTACAACCGCGCAACAGACTCGGTCTGCTCCCTTCCCCACGCGCCCCGGGCTTGCCCGGGTCGCGTCTTTTCTTGCGCAAGTCGGGCAAGCCCGACGTGCGTTGGGGGAGGGCTGGGGAGGGGGGTCGTTGTTATCGCCCGAGGCATCACAGCCAAATTCCAACCCCACCCCTAACCCCTCCCCACAAGGGGGAGGGGAATCCACCGCGTCTGTGGCAACGTCGCGCGGCATTTCCGCCGGAATACGCATCGCGCCAGCCCTCGCACACAACACTGGCTTCTCCGCCGGGTTGCGGCACGCCCGTTACATTCTCAGCGAGAACGCGGTGACCGGTTTTGCCTTCGCGCTGTTTCTCGCGATTGTGCTCGCGGCCTTAGCCGGTCCTTATCTCGTCCCTTATGACCCGCTCGCCAGCGATACGGCGGCGGCGCTGAAGGCGCCGTCGGCGGCGCACTGGTTCGGGACCGACCAGCTCGGCCGTGACGTGTTCAGCCGCGTCGTCGTGGCGACGCGGCTCGATTTTTTCATCGCCGTCGCCTCGGTGGCGCTGGTCTTTCTCATGGGCGGGCTCGCCGGCGTCGCCGCCGGATTTTTCGGCGGTTGGACCGATCGCGTCGTCGGCCGCATCGCCGACACGATCATGGCCTTCCCGCTGTTCGTGCTGGCCATGGGCATCGTCGCCGCGCTCGGCAACACCGTGCAGAACGTGGTGTTGGCCACCGCGATCGTGAATTTCCCGCTCTATGCACGCATCGCTCGCGCCGAGGCCAACGTCCGCCGCGAGGCCGGCTTCGTGCAGGCGGCGCGGCTCTCCGGCAACAGCGAGCTCCGCATCCTGCTCGCTCAGATTCTGCCGAACATCATGCCGATCATGGTGGTGCAGATGTCGCTGACCATGGGCTACGCCATTCTCAACGCCGCCGGCCTCTCCTTCATCGGCTTGGGCGTGCGTCCGCCGACCGCCGAATGGGGGATCATGGTGGCGGAAGGCTCCGCGTTCATGGTCTCGGGCGAATGGTGGATCGCGTTCTTTCCTGGCGCCGCGCTCATGGTCGCGGTGTTCTGCTTCAACCTGCTCGGCGACGGGCTGCGCGACATCGTCGATCCGCAACGGCGCACCTGAGGCGGCCATGACCGAAGCGGTTCCGCTCCTCGATGTTGCAGACCTCACCGTCGAATTCTCGACGCGCCGCGGCATCGTGCGCGCGGTGGAGCACGTCGATGTGAGCATCGCCAAGGGCGAGACCGTCGGCATCGTCGGCGAGTCCGGCTCCGGCAAATCGGTCACCTCCTATGCGGTGATGCGCATCCTGGATCGCGCCGGACGCATCGCCGCCGGGGCAGTGCATTTCACCGGCCTCGACGTGCGCGCCGCAAGCGAGGATCAAATGCGTAACCTGCGCGGGCGCGAAATGTCGATGATCTTCCAGAACCCGCGCGCGGCCTTGAATCCGATCCGCAAAGTCGGGCGGCAGATCGAGGACGTGCTGGAGCAGCATTCGCAGGTGGATTCCTCCGCGCTCACGGACAAGGCGATCGAAATACTCGATCAGGTGCGCATCGCTCGCCCGCGCGAGCGCTATCATGCCTATCCGTTCGAGCTCAGCGGCGGCATGTGCCAGCGCGTGGTGATCGCGCTCGCGCTCGCCTGCCGTCCCCAACTGCTCATCGCCGACGAGCCGACGACCGGCCTCGACGTGACGACGCAGAAGACGGTGATGGACCTCATCGTCGAGCTCACCAAGCAGCGCGGCATGTCGACGATCCTCATCACCCACGACCTCGGCCTGGCCGCCACCTATTGCGACCGCGTGGTGGTCATGGAGAAGGGCCGCGTGGTGGAGACCGCGCCGTCGCGCGAGATTTTCACCGCCCCCTCGCATCCCTACACGCGCAAGCTCATGCGTGCGACCCCGCGCCCCGGCACATCGCTGCGCGATCTCCTGCCCGAGGACGAGAGTTCGTACGAGGCGCGTCCGCCCACTGCAACCCCCACCCCAACGCAAGTCGGGCCTGCCCGACTTGCGCAAGACAAGACGGAACCCGGGCAAGCCCGGGTTCCGTGGGGAGGGAAGCGCACCGAGTCTGCCGTGCGATCCAACGGTAAAAGCGGAGCGCCGCTGCTGGTGGTGGAGAAGTTGGTCAAGGAATACCCGCGCAAGGGGCTTGGAGGTTTCGCGAAAATCTTTCAGCGCCAGCCCGCGCCCGAGCCCGAGACCTTCCGCGCGGTGGACGGCATCAGCTTTACCATCAACCGCGGCGAGAGCGTCGGCCTGGTCGGAGAGTCCGGCTGCGGCAAGTCGACGACTTCCACGATGGTGATGCGCCTCATCGACAAGAGCGACGGCGTCATCATGTTCGACGGCGAGGACATCGGCGCGATTGCGGCCAAGGCGTTCGCCAAGCTGCCGCTGCGCAAGCGCATCCAGATGGTGTTCCAGGACCCGACCGACAGCCTCAATCCACGCTTCACCGCCGCGCGCGCCATCGCCGACCCGATCTTGCGACTGGCCAATCTGAAGGGACGCGAGGCGGTACGTGCGCGCTGCGAAGCGCTGGCCCGCCAAGTCGGTTTGCCCGTCGAACTGCTCGACCGCTTTCCGCATCAGCTGTCCGGAGGACAAAAGGCGCGCGTGGGCATCGCGCGGGCGATCGCGCTCAACCCCGAACTCGTCATCCTCGACGAGCCGACGGCGGCGCTCGACGTGTCGGTGCAGGCGGTCGTTCTCAATTTGCTCCAGGAGCTCAAGGATACGCTGGGGATGAGCTACCTGTTCGTCTCCCACGATCTCAACGTGGTGCGGCTGCTGTGCGATCGCGTCATCGTCATGCGGGCGGGACGCATCGTCGAACAAGGGCCGACCGAAGAGATTCTGGTTTCGCCGCAAGCGCAATATACTCGCGACCTCTTGGCCGCCATTCCCCATCCCATGTTCGCGTAGCGGGAGTGGGACGGTCCATTCCGCGAAAGCGGGACCCAGGTTTAAGGCTGGATTCCCGCTTGCGCGGCAGTGAGCGCTGGAGCGACTTCGGGATAGAACGCAAATGACCAAGCGAGCCAAATCGAGCAAAAGCAAAGCTAAGACACCGCGCGCACGAGCGAAGGCGCGCGCGAGGCGGATGTTTCCCAAGAGGGGTCGCAAAACTGCCAAGCGCGATCCTCTCGACAGCTTCGTCGATGCCGCGGCGCACGCCCTCGATCTCAAGATCGAGCCGACCTGGAAGGGTGCGATCAAAACCAATCTCGAGGTGACGCTCGCGCTCGCAGCCCTGTGCGCGGATTTTCCGCTGCCGGACGATGCCGAGCCGGCGCCGGTTTTCTCGGCCTAGGGCAACTCGGGATGGACACCGCCTGGGCGCATGCGAGCGAGATCGCCGCTGCCGTATCCGACAGCCGCACGAGCGCGACCGCGGTCGTGGGCGGAGCGCTGGCGCGGATCGCGAAACATGATCGCGCGCTCAACGCGTTCACCGCCGTCACCGAGGAGCGCGCGCTTGCCAAGGCCGCGGCGATCGATGCTGAGCGTGCAAGGGGCCGTCGGCTCGGCGTGCTCGCCGGCGTGCCGTTCGCGGTCAAGAATTTGTTCGACATCGCCGGGCTGCCGACGCTCGCCGGCTCGAAGATCAATCGCGACCGCGCGCCGGCCGCGCGCGACGCCACCGTCATCGCACGCCTAGAAGCCCACGGCGCCGTGCTCGTGGGCGCGCTCAATATGGGTGAATATGCCTACGACTTCACCGGCGAGAACGTCCACGACGGCGCCTCGCGCAATCCCCACGACGTCAGCAGGATGACGGGCGGCTCCTCCGGCGGCTCGGGCGGCGCGGTCGCCGGCGGCCTCGTGCCGATCGCGCTCGGCTCCGATACCAACGGCTCGATCCGCGTGCCGGCCTCGCTCTGCGGGATTTTCGGCCTGAAGCCGACCTACGGCCGGCTTTCCCGCGCCCACACGTTTCCCTTCGTTGCAAGCCTCGATCACGTCGGACCGTTGGCGCGCAGCACGCGCGATCTCGCGCTCGCCTATGACGCGATGCAGGGCCACGACGACGATGATCCGGTCTGCGCGCGGCGCCCGGTCGAGGCGGTCACGCCGCTGCTCGCGCGCGGCAGCGAGGGCCTGCATATCGCCATCGCCGGCGGCTACTTTCGTGCCGGCGCGTCCGCACCGGCGCAAACCGCGCTCGCTCGCGTCGCCGCCGCGCTCGGGGTGACGAACGAGATCGAGCTTCCCGAAGCGAAACGCGCGCGCGCCGCGGCCTATGTCATCACCGCGAGCGAAGGCGGGGCGCTTCACCTCGGCCGCCTGCGCACGCGCGGGCGCGATTTCGACCCCGCCGTGCGCGATCGACTGATCGCGGGCGCGATGATCCCTGCGGCGCACGTCGCCAAGGCGCAGAAATTCCGCCGCTGGTATCGCGAACAAGTGCTCGCGTTGTTCGCCCGCGTCGATGCCGTGCTCGCGCTGGCGACGCCATGCACCGCGCCCGCCATCGGCCAGCGCACCTTCGTGCTCGACGGGGTCGAACTGCCGGTGCGCGCGAGCCTCGGCATCTACACCCAGCCGATCTCGTTCATCGGCCTGCCGGTGGTGGCGGTTCCGGTGCCGCTCCAACCATTGCCGATTGGCGTGCAGATCATCGCGGCCCCCTGGCGCGAGGACGTCGCGCTGCGAATCGCCCATGCGCTCGAGCAAGCGGGGATCGTTGCCGCCACCAGACCGTCGCTCGAGGGAGGGAAATGATGGATATCGACTTGCCAGAGATCGTCGCCGAAGTGAAGGCTGCATTCGAGCGCTACGAGCAGGCTGTCGTGTCGAACGACGTCGCGGTGCTCGATGTGCTCTTCCGCGATGATCCGCGCACGATCCGCTATGGCGCGACGGAAAACTTGTACGGTTATGGTGAGATCAAAGCGTTTCGCGCGGCGCGCTCCCCCATCGGCTTGGCGCGCACGCTATCGAAGACGGTCATCACCACCTACGGGCGCGATTATGCGGTGGCCTCGACGCTCTTCCGCCGCGACACTCTACCCGGCAAGGTCGGGCGTCAGACCCAGACGTGGGTGCGATGCCAAGATGGCTGGCGCGTGGTCGTGGGCCACGTCAGCGTGATCGACGCGCCGGCGGGGCCGTGATCGCCGCCGATCGGCCGGAATCGCGAGACTTCGATCCCCCGGGCCTGCTCGAATCCCGGAGTTCCCTTGATTGGGACCGAAAGGATTTAATTTCCCCGATGGCGAAAGGTTCCGCTCGCGCGCCGAAATAAATGACTGGCGTGGGTTGTGAATTCGGCCCACCCTTACTCAATCACCGTTAGCCGGCACGGCAGCGATCATGCCCCGTCCTCGCCAGCCTGATCCATCACCTCCTCCACCCGTTTGGATCTGCCCCACCTGTCAGAAGCTGATGCGCGTCCGCGCGATCGAAGTCGCGAATGGACAGGAATGGATCAAGCTTGCATGCGCGGGATGCGGCGCGGAGGCGGCGCAAGCCAACGTGCTGCCGGAGTGACTCGTCAAGGGTGCGCGCTCCAGAGCATGCGCCGCAACACGTTATTGCGCTTCACAACGTGGTGACGCAGCGCGGCGACGACGTGGATGAGCACCACCGCGGCGAGCACATAGGCGACAACCATATGCGACTCCTCGATCCACTGCCGCACCGACCGATCCACTGTGGTGACGAGCGGCGGCACGTCGATTCCGATCAAGTCTTTGGTCATGGGAACGCGGAACGTCGTCGCAACCATCCAGCCCGTGAGCGAGACGATGAACATCAGGACGTAGAGGCCGGCGTGGGACAGGCGCGCGGCAACATGCTCCCACCGTTGGAGGCCGACAGGAAGTTCCGGCGCGGGGTTGAGCCATCGCCATAGCAGCCGCAGGATCAGTATGACAAAGAGATCGTATCCCAGCGCCGCGTGCCAAGCATAATTGACGAGCCGCTCCGGCCGCGGAGTCATATGCGTCATCCACCAGCCATGAACGATGAGGATCAGGATCATCGCGGCGCCGACCCAGTGAAGGATCTTCGCGGGCCACCCCCAATCGGTTTTTGAATTGCGAGTCATAATCGCCGTTTCGCCACAGACATCAAAGCAAGTCTAGTCGCTCGGACTTTGGCGCAATCAAGGACGCAATGTCCGGCAGCCAAATGTCGACACCATCGGTGCCGATCTTGCCGAAACGACGCCGCACGAATGCAGGCTCATTGCAGGGGAGCGAACGGAGCGACCTTACGTTCGACATGCAGCACGCCCAAGGTCGATGCTTTGGCCGTCAGCCGCTGCCCACGGGCCGGCAGAGCTTGGGCGGTCGCCGCCCGCTTTGACGCGCGGGCCGGGAGCCTTGCGGTCTGGAGGCGCGGCCTTGGAACCGGCACGTGATCGGCTTTTGCGCCCGCCGCGGCCGCCTCGGAAGGTCCGGCCGCCGACGGTTCTGCATCGGGGGTTGCCGGAGCAACGGCGACGACATCCGCGCGATCCTGAAGCGCGTCGCCCTGATGCGCGTTGTCTTGATGCGGATTCTCTTGATGCGGGTTCTCTTGGCCGTTCGCCTCCACGATGATCGGCGCCGTGCGTTGCGTCGAAGCTTGCGAAATATGCGCTTCGATCAACTGCCGCATGCGAGCATCGCGCGCGCCATTCGAGGTCCCGCCCAACACGACCGCGACGATGTGCTTCTCGTCGCGGCGCACCGATGACGTCAGGTTGTAGCCTGAGGCCTCGGTATAACCGGTCTTGATCCCGTCGACGCCCTTCACCTGCCCGAGCAGGTTGTTGTGGTTGCGCATCTCGGCGCCCTTATAGCGGAAGCTCGGAGTCGCAAAATATTGATAGTAGACCGGGAACCGGTGCTGGATGGCGCGGCCCAGGACGGCCTGATCGCGGGCGGTCGTGATTTGCGCTTCGGCGGGCAAGCCCGAGGCATTGACGTAAGTCGTGCCCAGCATGCCCAGCGCGCCTGCTTTCGCGGTCATGAGCTTGGCGAATTCTTCTTCGCTGCCGCCGACGGCTTCGGCGACGACGACCGCGGCGTCGTTCGCCGATTTGGTAACCAGCCCCTTGATCGCGTCCTCGACCTTGATGGCCTGATTGGCCTTGAGGCCGAGCTTGGTGGGATTCTGCAGCGCCGCCCGCGTCGAGATCGGCAGCTCCGTGTCGAGGCCGAGCTTGCCGGCCTCGAGCTGCTCGAACAGCAGGTAGAGCGTCATGATCTTGGTCAGCGACGCCGGGTGGCGCGGTTCGTCGGCACTGACCTGGTGCAGTACGAGGCCCGATTTGTCGTCGACGACGATGTCGGCATAGGGCGGATGATAATTGGGACCGTGAATCGCGCGTGGGCGGGGATGGTCACGCTTGGACTTGACACGCGCTTCCGCCGGATCGCAGCTGGCAGCGGCAATCGTCAGCGTTGCCACGAGACCGGCAAGCGCGAGCCAATGCGAGCGCGAGATCCGAGCCGAACCCATTGCGGCGCCCCCCAGTGCCGAATCGCGAGTCCCCCGTTGGGCGAGTAAATCCTGAATTCGGCTTCCTGGCTGTAGTCGCAATGCCACAGTTCACGGAAATCGCTCGCGATGATCACGAAGGCGGTGCAGCGCGTGCGGTTGCTCACGCGTCGAGCGCGCCCTTGCGCGGTGAAATGAAATCAGCGGGGGCTGACCTGGATCTGGCCTCATCTTGCGCCAGTGGCGCACGCCCGGCATGCAGGGAGCGCTTCGCCTATCGAACCCCGCCGACGTTGACGACCGGACCGGTGTAATGCTCGAACCGCTTGCGCAGGTCGATGAGCTGCGCCTCGTTGGTCAGGAAGTCTCGGTAATCGTTCACCACCTTGTAGGAGAAGATCGGCTTGTAGCCGGCCGGCGGCGGCACGTCGCCTCGGACAGACCAGCTGCCGGTGGTGGCTTGCTGCTCCGGCTCCAGCAACCATCCCATGAACAGCCGGGCTGCGTTCGGATGCGGCGCCTTCTTGAAGATCGCGCCGGTCAGCGGCCAGATCGGCGTCGCGTCCACGGTCGAGAAATGCGAGGCCACTGGCTTGCCTTCCTGTTTCATCGGTTCGGTGATGTTGAAGATCGAATCGATGGCGACGATGTTTTGGCCGGAGGCGACGCTGCGCTGCTGGCCGAGATGACCCTGGATGAAGTTCGGCTTGTTGAGTATGTACTTGTCCATCCAGTCCCAGCCGTACTTCCGCACCACGTGATGAAACAGCCAGAGTGTGGCGTCGTCGTCCGCCGGATAGGGCGTCACCGCCTTGCCGCGGAATTGCGGCTTGAGAAAATCAAGCGCGGAGTCCGGCACGTCGGCTGAGCTGACGTGTTCGGTGTTGACCATGTAGGGCATGGCGATGACCATCGTGCCATAGAACGCGCCGTCCGGATCCTTGAAGCTTGCGTCGATGGCATCGAAGCCCTGCGGTTTGTAGCTGAGAAGGTGGCCTTGCCCCTTCCAGCGCACGAAGTCCTGCAACGTCTGGAAGATCGCAGCGTCAACCTCGAGCTTGTCGTCTTTGAGCTGCTGGTCGATCTTTTTGTCGAGCACGTTGGAGAAGCCCCCCGTAATCGACACCTTGATGCCGCGATAGCGCTGCTCGAAGATTTTCGCCTTCTCCTCCCAAGGCGCGGTCGGTCCCCCGACATAGAACGCGAAAGCACCCTCGGTTCTGGCCTCGGCGTAGAGCTGCGGTTGCGCACGAGCGGGTAGGGCGGTCGCGGCAAGGAGCCCGGGTAAACCAATCGCCGCCACCAGGCAGAGCATAAGATGGAGCATGAGCGTGTCCTCAAAGCGCAGTTTTCACGATTCGTCCGGTCGCCTCGACCAGCCAGCGTTCGCTGCCGACGGGCTTGCCGTTGAGCCGCGCGACGAGCCAATCGGCGACCAGCATCGGCGGGAAGGGGCCGAGATTGGCTGCGGGCACATTGCCCACCGAGTGCCGGCTATCGGCATAAATGACCAGTTGGCGCGGGCATGACATGGCACGGATCATTCGCTCGGTGTGCTCGAGCGGGCTTAGCTCGTCGGCTTCGCCCGCAACCACCAGATAGGGTGTTCGGATCTTCTCGATGTGACCTTCCCAAGTCAGCGTCTTTGCGAATTCATCAAACTTCGGTTCATCGGTGAAGTTCGACATCCACATGAAACGCTTCTTGAACGTCGGCGATGCTTCCTCGAAGATCGTGTGGCATCCGGGCTCGAGGCAGGTGGAAATCACCGCGGTTGCTGAAATTCGCGGTTCGTTCGCGGTCAGGATCGTTCCAAAAAACGAGCCGAAGCTTGCTCCCGAAACTCCGATCTTCTGCCCGTCGATCTCAGGTCGGCGCAACAGCCAGTCGACGACCGCGGGACCGGCGTCGATCCAATTCTGCATCGAGACGTAAACGCCGAGCAGCGGACTTTCGTATTGCCCCGGTCCATCGATCGACAAAACCGCGACGCCGCGCTGCATCCAACGGTCGTTCGCCAGCGCCACATTGACTTCTTTGAAGCTGTCCATGCCGGGGATGGCTATCACCACTGGTACCTTGCCGCCGCTGTAGCCGGGCGGCAGATGAAACCAGCCTGGAATCGATTTGGTCTTGAACGGGATGGAAACCGCTTCGATCTTGTGGTCAGCGAGCCGCGCATAGTTGGCGAAGCATTCCCGCTTCTTGTTGTGAAGCTCGACGTGCTGCTGTCCGGAGTCGTCGTAGGGCCACTCGGCGGCGCCGTAGTGAACGGCCGCCATGTACCAATTGTCGCGCGCGGTGACCGGATTGCCGCCGGCCTCGGCGTCGCGGGCCTTGGCCTCGCGCCGTTTCGCCGTGCTTTCGAAGGCCGGGCCGATGTCGGCCATTTTTTGCACGCGTGCGCGAATAGCGGCGAAATCGGCATTGGCTTCGACGCCGCAGGGCGCCGACAGATAGATCGATCGCGGCTGATCCCAGTCGATGCCATTGGCCCGAATGATGTTGTCGAGCGCCCAGCGCTGCTGCGAGAAGCGCTTGGTCGTGGCCGCGACCTCTGCCTCGGCGCATGCGACACGATGCGAAACTGCCAGGGTTGCTCCGGCCCCTGCCGCGGCGACCGAACGAATGAAGTGGCGTCGATCCATGACCCTACCTCCCGATGCTTCATCGGCTTCTCAACGGCCGGCGTGAAGCCGCAATGCTAATCGAGCGGCTGCGAGCGCGCCAGGGACGCGCCACCCACGGGCATGGAGTTTCTGTCCACGCTCGCGTCGTGGAGCCTAACGTCGGGGGGCATGGGCCGACATCTCGCCGGCGCATGAACGGCAGCGCGGGGCGGCTGGTTGCGGGCGTCGTCGCTTCACCTTGAATAATGCGCTACAACTCGGTGCTCCTCGGCCGCACCGCAATCGAGGGAGGGAAACGCCATGCGAATGATCGACCTCAGCCGCGAACTCTATCATCGCACCCCCACTTATCCGGGACAGCCGCCCATCATCCACGGCGTCTGGAAAACCCACGAGGAGTCCTTCGTCGAGTCTGGAAACGTTCACGGCAACTGCGTGATGTTTTTCTCCATGCCCGACCACGGCGGCACCCACATCGATGCTCCCCGCCACTTCGGCATGAACGGGACGCCGATCGACGAGTACCCGCTCGAGTATTGCTACGTGAAGGGAATTTGCCTCGATCTGCGCCACATCGCGCCGAAGGCCGAAATCACGCCGTCGCAGCTGGAGGAGGCGGTGCGCAAATCGGGCAGCGCCATCCCGAAACGCGGCACCGTGCTGCTCTGCACCGGGCATCACGCGCGCACCTTCCCCAGCCCCGCCTATTCGACCGACAATCCCGGCGTCAACGTCGCGGCGACCGAGTGGCTGGCGCGCCAAGGGATCGTGCATTTCGGCATCGACTCCATGCGCCCCGGACCCATGGGGGCCGTGAACTCGCTCGTGCACAAGGCGTGCCTTGAGCTCGACATCACGCATATCGAAAGCCTGTGCAACCTCGAGGCGCTGATCGGCCAAGGCGAATTCCGCTTCATCGGCTTGCCGCTCAAATGGCGCGGTGGCACCGGCTCGCCGATCCGCGCCGTGGCGGTGTTCGAGGAGTAAGGCAGGACGCATCGAATAATCGGGCGGCTTTGCCGCTGCTTGACCCTCCCGACGGCCGGCTTTAGCGTCAAGTCGACGAACCCGTGGCCTGGAGGGTCATGCGATGGCGTCATTCACCATCACGCCGCTGACGGCTCGCACCGGCGTCGAGGTCGTCGGCCTCGACTTCACGCAGTCGATCGACACCGATACCGGCGCCCGCCTGCGCCGCGCCTTCGCCGAACATCATGTGCTGGTGATGCGCGAGCAAGACTTCACGGCGGACCAGTTCGAGACCGCCGCGCAGGTCTTCGGCGAGATTCAGCTCCACGACAAGCGGGAGCGCCACGTGCCCGGCCACCCCGGCGTCGATTACGTGTCCAACGACCAGATCGAGAACGGCAGGCGCATCATCCCGGGCGAGACCTTCCACACCGACCATTCCAACCACCCGCGCCCGCCCAAGGCCACGATGCTGTTCGCCGTCGAGCTGCCCTCGAGCGGCGGCGACACGCAATACGTCAATATGCACGACGCCTACGATGACCTGTCGGCTGAGACCAAGCGGCGAATCGACGGGCTCAAGGCGGTTCATGTCTATCAGAGCAAATACAGCCCGCGCCCGCTCGGGCAAATCACCGAGCAAAGTCGCAGCAAGCTGCCGCCGCCCGGCGTCCACCCGCTGGTGTGCACCCACCCGGAGAACGGCCGCAAGGCGTTGTTCCTCAATCCGGTGCGCATGGAAGCCATCGTCGGCATGGACGACAAGGAGGCGCTGGCGCTGATCGACGAGCTGATGCGGCACGCCACGCAGAAAAAATACGAGTACCGTCACAAGTGGCGTCACGGTGACTGGGTGCTGTGGGACAACCGCAGCGTCATGCATCAGGCCAACCCCGACTACGACATGCGCGAGCGCCGCTACCTCTACCGCCTCATGCTCAAGGGCGAAAGGCCGGTCTGACGGTATCACTGCGCTTTCACGCCGGCGAACTTGATCACCTTGGCCCACTTCTCGGCGTCGTCGGCAATGAACTTTTCGAACGCGGCGGGCGAGCCGGCAGAGAGCGTACCACCCAGCTCGACCAGCCGCGCTTTGATCTTCGGCTCGGTCAAGCCCGCGTTGATCTCGCGGTTGAGCGTGTCGACGATCTCGGCCGGCGTATTGCGTGGCGCGCCGATGCCGTACCACGCGCTCGCCTCGTAGCCCTGGACGAAATCGCCGATCGTGGGGATGTCCGGCAGCACCGATGCGCGCTCCGCCGTGGTCACCGCGAGCGGCCGCAGCACCCCCGCCCGAATGAAGCCGATCGACTCGGGCATGGTGTCGAACATCACTTGCAGCTGTCCGCCGATGAGGTCGTTGAGCGCCAGCGCCCCGCCGCGATAGGGCACGTGCAGCATCTCGACCCCGGTCATCATCTTGAACAGCTCGCCGCAGACGTGGATCGAGGTGCCGACGCCGCCCGATCCCATGGTTATCTTGCCGGGGTGGGCTTTGGCATAGGCGATGAATTGCGGGACCGTCGTTGCGGGAAACGACGGGTTGACCACCATCACCAGCGGCACGCGCATGACGGCGCCGACCGGCGCGATGTCGCGCAGAAACTCGAAGCCGGGCTTGTTGTAGAGGCTGGCGTTGATCGCGTTATTCACGCCCAGAAGCGCGAGCGTGTGGCCGTCGGCAGGCGCATTGGCCACTGCCTCGAGGGCAAGATTGCCCGAAGCTCCCGGCCGGTTCTCGACGATGAACTGACGGCCCAGCCGCTCCGACAACCATTGTCCCATCAGGCGCGCCACGATGTCTTGTCCGCCGCCTGCGGCCAACCCGACGATCAAACGCACGGGCCGGGATGGGTAGGATTGCGCCTGCATGATGCGCGTGCCGGCCAGCAGCGCGGCCGCGCCGGCGGCAAGGTAAAACAAACGACGACGCGCAACGTACATTGCCTTCCCCGAGACATGTGCTCACGAACATTCTGCTACTGGTGGTGCCTCGGATCGCATAGCGAGATTCAAACTGAGGCACCACCCTTGCGACATTCGTCTTGCCAGCGGCGGCGCTTGGGCGCAGTCTAAGCGACGGAGGCCGGCCGTCGGGAGAGGTCATCCTCTGCTCAATTCTTCAGGTGGCCAGTTCTTTTCTTCAGGTGGCCAGCCCCGCGTGTTTCCGGGACGAAGGTTCGTCCGGAGGCAGCGCGGTTGCGCGTGGCCGGCTGACCGGATCGCAAGCGAAGCGGGCCGCTGACGTCGCCCACACGACAATGGTCCGGCATATGCGGTCCTCGGCCGCACCGCCGGTCTTAAAGAACGACGACGGGAGGAATGACCCATGACCAAGCATGATGAGGCGCGCCGCGCGTTCCTGGTGGGCGCGGCGGTCGGCGCAGGTGCCGTCGCTGGCGCAACCCTCGTGCCCGACGCGCTCGCGCAGACGCATGAGCCGTCCACGACAGGAACCGGCCCCGCCCATTCGCACGCGGGCGGCCCGGGGCTCGGCGCATTCTTCAACAACGAAGACGCCGCCACGGTTGCGGCATTTACCGAACGGCTCATGCCCGGCGCACCGGGCAAGCCAGGCGCGCACGAGGCGGACGTGCTCAACTACATCGATCTGGCGCTTGCGGGCGCCTACGCCGACCTGCAGTACTTTTACCGGTGCGGGCTTACCTCGCTCGATGCCTACTGCCGCAAAACCTACAAAGAACCCTTCCGGCGTCTCTCCGCCGCGCAACAGGACGAGGTCATCGCCGCGCTCGAACAGGGCAAGGCGAGCGAGTTCTCCTGGCCCTCGGCGGCCGCCTTCTTCAACACCGTGCGCACGCACACGATGGAAGGAATGTTCGCCGACCCGATTTACGGCGGCAACAAGGACTTCGCCGGATGGCGCCTGGTGGGATTCCCCGGCGGGCAGATGGAATTCACCGCGGCGGACATGCAGAGCAGCGAACCGTTCACGCGGCTCCCCATCGTCGGCCTGCAGGCCAAGGCCGGCTGACGGGAGGATGTGAGCCATGGCAACCGAAAAAACCGATGTTGTCATCGTCGGCGTGGGCGCGGCAGGCGGTATCCTCGCAGCCGAGCTCGGTAAGGCGGGCATGAAGGTCATCGGCCTGGAGCGCGGGCCGCGCCTGACTACCCAAGACTTCGACCCGCACGACGAATTGCGCTATTTCCAGCGCCAGGATCTGCGCCCGAACATCAAGCGTCAGCCCATCACCTGGCGGCCCAATGCGAATGCACCGGCGACTGCGATCCCGGTGCAGAACTACGGCAATCAGGCGGGCGGGGGCACCGTCCACTACGGCGCCGTGTCATGGCGCCTGCACGAGGACGACTTCCGCGCGCGCTCGCATACGATCGCGCGTTACGGCGCCTCCGCCATTCCGGAACACTCCTCGCTCGCCGACTGGCCGCTGAGCTACGCCGACCTCGAGCCCTATTACGACCGCGCCGAGTACGAGCTCGGCGTCTCCGGCAGGGCCGGCAACCTGCAGGGAAAAAAGATCGACGGCGGCAACGTGTTCGAAGCGCCGCGCCGTCGCGACTACCCGCTGCCGCCGCTGCGCTTGGACCAGGGCGCCATCCTGTTCGAAGCCGCGACGCGCAAGCTCGGCTATCACCCGTTCTCGACGCCGCGCGCGATCCTCTCGGAGCCCTATAACGATCGGCCCGCCTGCACCTATTGCGGCTTCTGCCAGGCGTTCGGCTGTCACGTCGGCGCCAAGTCGAGCATCCTCATCACCAAGCTGCCCGAGGCCGACGCAACCGGCAACTTCAAGCTGATCACGGGGGCCATGTGCCATCGCGTGAACAGCGACAGCAGCGGTCGGGTGACGGGCGTGGGCTACTACGGCCCCGACGGCTCGGACAACACGATCGAGGCCGAGCTCGTCATTCTCACCACCTTCATCTACGACAACACGCGCCTGTTGCTGCTGTCGAAGACCGACAAGTTCCCGAACGGGCTCGCGAATTCGAGCGAGCAGGTCGGCAAGCACCTGATGGCGCACATGATGCCGAACGTCTACGCCCTGTTCGGCGACCGGCACGTCAACAACTACATGGGTCCGAGCGCACAGAAGCACACGATGGACGACTTCAACGCCGACAACTTCGATCACGGCGGCACGGACTTCATCCGCGGCTCACAGATCTCTGTCGGCACCGGCAATCTGCAGGGCGGGCCGATCAGCCACACCACTACGGCGGCGCCGCCCGGCACGCCGCGCTGGGGCGCGGCCTATCGCGATTACCTGGCGAAGTCCTTTACGCGGCAGGTGGCGATGGTCGCGCAAACGGAGAACCTGCCCTACGCCGACCAGACGATCGACCTCGACCCCGACGTGAAAGATGTGTGGGGCTTGCCCGCGCCGCGTCTGACCTACGACTGGCGACGGCCGAACGAGCTCGCGCGCGTCGAGTTCATGATGAAGAAGATGGAGGAGATCGGGCGCACCATGGGAGCGGCACAGGTGTGGCGCGCGCCGTTGGGCCCGGGCGCGCCGGGCGCTCACCACGAGGGCGGAACGCGCATGGGGAGCGATCCGAAGACCTCCGTGGTCAATCGCTACGGGCAGAGCTGGGACGTCCCGAACCTGTTCGTCATCGGCAGCTCCACGTTCCCGACCATGAGCGGGTTCAATCCGACGCTCACCATCCAGGCGCTCGCCTATATGAGCGCCGATGCGATCGTGAACCGCTACAGGAAGGCGCCGGGATCGCTGCTGTAGCGCCGGCCCGGGAGCAGGCGAGGGGGTCTGCCTTGCAACACGAACGCGAGTCCGGCGGCGATGCGGGACTCGCGTTGCCGCTTCTGTGACTCCGCGGGAGGTGTGAGATGAGCAGGCTCTTGGCTGCAATCGCAATCGCCGCAACGCTCGTCGGCAGCGCGCAGGCGCAGACCTATCCGTTGCGTCCCATCACCATTGTCGTGCCCTTCCCGGCGGGTGGGCCGACCGACGCGCTCGCGCGCGTGCTCGCCGAACGGATGAAGGGGGCGCTCGGCCAATCCGTCATCGTCGAAAACCCGACCGGGGCGGCGGGCACCATCGGCACCGGCCGCGTGGCACGCGCCGCGCCCGACGGCTACACGGTCATCCTTGGCCACTGGCAGACGCACGTCGTCAACGGCGCGACCTACGCGCTCCCGTTCGACGTGGTGAAGGACTTCGAGCCGATATCGCTGATCGCCGACTGTCCGGTGTGGTTCGTTGCCAAAGCTGCTTTGCCGCCAAAGGATCTCGGGGAACTGGTCGCTTGGATGAAGGAGAATCCGGGCAAGGCAACCGTGGGAATCGGTGGGGTCGGCGGCGGCGCGGACGTCGTCGGAACTTACTTCCAGAACAATACCGGCACCCGCTTCCAGTTCGTCCCCTATCGCGGCGCCGCGCCGATGATCCAGGATCTGGTCGCCGGGCAGATCGACCTGACCTTCACCCAGGTGGCGAGCGCGCTGGCGCAGGTGCGCGCCGGTCAGCTCAAAGCCTATGCAGTCATGGCCAAGACCCGGTGGCCGGCGGCGCCCGATACTCCCACATTCGACGAAGCGGGAGTGCCCGGGTTGCACGCGTCGTTCTGGCACGGCCTGTGGGCGCCCAAGGGCACGCCCAAGGATGTCATCGGCACCCTTCACGCCGCGATCGTGGAGACCTTGGCCGATCTGTCGGTGCGCCAGCGGCTCACCGATTTGGGTCAGGGACTATGGCCGCGCGACAAACAGACGCCAGAGGCGCTCGCCGCGCAGCAGAAGGCGGAGGTCGAGAAGTGGTGGCCGATCATCAAGGCGGCGAACATCAGGGCGGAGTGAGTTCTCGACTGTCCCGTTAGTCCGGGTGTGCAAGTGTCGCAACACACTGACTATTCGCTGGCAGTGGTGCAGGGGTATTCCCCGCCGCGAGTGCGAATTCGCTACCGGTAAGGCCGCTGATGTGATATCTCTCTTGGCGGCGGGGCGATCTTGAATCTTGCTTGAGTCTTGGCGGAAAGATCGCGTGCACGCTAAGAAAGCAGCATCGGGGACGTTGAGTGTAGTCGCGGTCCGCTGAGGGCGTTCCGCGGGAGGGTGTTGTGGCCCCGGTGTATAACCTGCATCCTGAATTTGGTCTGTTGTGTCCTTCACCGAAGTTTCGCCGTTGGGCGAAGGTCACACTCGCTTGTCTTGCCGGTTCGATCATCATTGGCGCGCTCGCGCTGCAAGTCAGCCATGAGCGCGGCGCCGACGGCGCCTTGCTGATCGCACATGGGGACGCCGCCGCAACCAACGCCGAGGTCGCGCCGACGGTCGGTCGGGCAGCCATGACCGCCGAGATTTCCCCTGTGCCGGAGGATAGCGTGACCGCGTGCGAGGGAGATGTATCGAATCGCAGCGATGCGAAGTGCGGGGTGGGCAAGGTGCGCAGGCTCAAGAGCCGGCGCGCGGCGAACGAAGGCGCGATCATTGGCGCGCTTCCGTTGGGCCGCATCGCTCTCGTGGCACCGGAGCCATCTGCCGCGCCCCCCGGCCCCACGGACGCCGCCAATAGCGAGATCCCGACCCCGGCGGTAGCCAACCCGCAGAGCCCGCGAGCGCCGAAGAAGGCGCGAAAGCCGTCGCGCCGGACTGGCGGCCACGATTGGGCGCGCGAGTGGAGAGTGCCCTCCTCGCAATGGAGCGCGCGGGCCTATGCGCCCGACAACCCTTATCTGCGCGGCCATTACCAACCTTCCTGGCGCTCCGCCTGGTAAGACCTGCCGGCGGGATCGGCTGAACCGCACGCATCTCGAAGGGCGACGGCGCCGTGTGGCGGCGCTCAGCCATGTGCGATCCGTTGCGTCTGCGCCCTTCCCAAGGGCGGCGGCGCTGACTATTTGACACACGGCAGGATTGCCGGATCGCCGATCGGTGCTTCACTCGGGAGCGGAGTTGTCATGGAGCGTCGGCTTGCCGCCATTTTCGCCGCCGATGTCGCGGGTTACTCGCGTTTGATCGGCGTCGACGAAGAGGGCACGCTGGAGCGGCTCAGGGCGCATCGACGCGAGTTGATCGACCCCAAGATCGCCGAGCACCAGGGCCGCATCGTGAAGACGACGGGCGACGGCGTGCTGGTCGAGTTCGCCAGCCCGGTCAAAGCGGTGCGCTGCGCGATCGAGGTCCAACACGGGATGGTCGATCGCAACGTCGATGTTCCCCGCGAGCAGCGGATCGAGTTCCGCATCGGAATCAATCTCGGCGACGTGGTCGTGGAGGACGGGGATATCTACGGCGATGGGGTGAACGTGGCCGCGCGTCTGGAGAACCTCGCCGAGCCGGGCGCGGTCTACATCTCGCGCGCCGTTCGAGATTTCGTCGACGATCACGCCGAGATGACACTGGAGGATTTGGGCGAAAAGCCGCTCAAGAACATCGCCAAGCCGGTGCGGGTTTTCCGCATCGCCGCGCCGGATCGAGCGGTGGCTGTGTCTGCGCCGGTGGGATCGCCGGCGCCGCCGCACAAGCCGTCGATCGCCGTGTTGCCGTTCGCGAACATGAGCGGGGATGCCGAGCAGGAGTATTTCACCGATGGCATGACCGAAGACCTCATCACCGACCTCTCGAAGGTCTCCGGCTTGTTCGTGATCGCGCGCAACTCCTCCTTCGTCTACAAGGGCAGGTCGGCTAAAGTGCAGGAGATCGGGCACGACTTGGGCGTGCGCTTCGTGCTCGAGGGCAGCATTCGCAAGGCCGGCAATCGTGTGCGCATCACGGCGCAGCTCATCGATGCCGGCAGCGGCGGGCATCTGTGGGCGGAGCGGTTCGATCGCGATCTCACCGACATCTTCGCGACTCAGGACGAGGTGGTGGAGAAGATCGTCGGCGCGCTCGCGGTTAAGCTGACGCAGGGCGAGGAGCGACGGCTGCGCCGGCGCGGCACCTCCAATGTGGAGGCATACGAGACCTGGCTGCGCGCGCGCGAATCGCTCAGCCGCAGCACGCGGGAGGGGGTCGCGCAAGCCCGGGCGATGCACCTGCGGGCGATCGAGCTCGATCCGAATTTCGCGGCGGCGCATTCGGGACTGTCGCTGGCCGCGATTTCAGACTACGTCAGCGACTGGGCGGCGGATCCGGCGCAGGCGCTCGATGAGGCGGAGCGATGGGCGCGCCGCGCGCTCGAATTGGACGATCAGGAGCCGGTGAGCCACTTGGCGCTCGGCAATGTGCTGCTGTGGCGGCGCAATCTCGAGGGCGCGCTGGCGGAGTTTCGCCGCATGATCGAGCTCGATCCCAACTTTGCACAGGGCCATTCCGCGACGGGTCTGGCACTGATGTATGCCGGCCGCCCAACCGAGGCGCTCGAGGCGTTCGCGATCGCGAAGCGGCTCGATCCGCACCATGCGTCCATCGTGCTGCACTTCATGGCGCAGACGCATTTCAGCCTGGGACAATACGAGACCGCCGCCAAGCAACTCCTCGAGCGCATCGCGCGCACCCCCGCCACCGACTCCAGCCGCATGGTGCTGGCGTCCTGCTACGGCCATCTCGGGCGCGCGGATGACGCGCGCGCGGCGTGGGCGGGGCTTCTCAAAGTGAATCCAGACTTCTCGCTGGCGCAGCGCGAACGCGTCCTGCCGTACAAGAACGCCGCTGATTTTCAGCGCATCGTCGAAGGCCTGGCGAAGGCCGGATTGCCGTAGGCGTGCCGAGCGAGGTAGGTCGTCGGACGAGCGTGACCGTCGACGAGATGATAGAATGAGTGCGGGGGAATTTATTGCCGCCCAATCGGCCCTCAAAAAAGCTTTGAACGAGGTTTCGCGATCAAAGGTCTAGCCCCACAGCCAAGGATCGATCTCATGAAAATATGCTACGCGGTGGTGTTGGCCGCGCTCGCGGGTGCCGGCATCGGTGGCCTGACGGTCGAGCGCCTTCACGCGCAAGCCAAGCCGCCGGCATATTATATCGCCGAAATCGACGTGACCAACGAGGACCTCTACAACAAGGAGTGGGCCCCCAAAGCCGACGCCACAATCAAGGCCGCAGGCGGCAGCTACCTCGTGCGCGGCACGAACATTGAACGGATCGAAGGAGCTGCGCCAAAGCGGTTGTTGATCACCAAGTGGGACAACATCGACAAGCTGACGGCGTGGCGTGAATCCGAGGCCTATATGCGGACGCTGCCGATCCTCGATAAGGCGGTCAAATCGGTGCGCTCATACGCGGTCGAAGGCGTAAACTAGCGGCTGTGGCGCTTCGCTGTGCATTCCATTGAACCTGGTTTTGAAGGCGTTCCGACGTGGGCCGGCCACCGTTCCGGCTCGGATGTCGGTGCCGTCGTTCGGCCACGACATGGCCTTTTGCCTGCTGGAAACGAACCTAGCGCCGCCGCGATGAGAGATCAGGAGCTTGCGGGTATTGGCCGGCTGTTAGGGATATCTGGATGTCTGTGTGCAGGCTTGTGGCTGGTTTGGTGGGCTTGGCGCTCGCCGCCGTCGTTGTGACCGTTCTCGTGGCTGTGGGCAGTTAGGTGAGGGCGGAGCTCGCCCCGGCGGTCGCCAAAGAGGGCCCTGCATCCGCGCCGCCAGCATTCAGTTCGGGTTGTTTGCAGGCGCCGTGGCCCTACGGGTGTCAATGGCGGAGCGCTCCGGCCAAGCGGATCGTTCGCGCTGCACGGCCGATCTGAAGCACACCGCGAACAGCCCACTCACCGTGACGAGGTCGAGCGCCTGAGCTCGACTTCTGTCTCGGCGCAGCACCCGGTTGTGATAGCCGCCCGACTTTGGAACCGCTGCTCGCCGTTTGCGCTCGCGAGCAGCATTCCGCAGGGAACCGCACCCTTCCGGCAGGCTTAATGCGGTGGCAAGGTGCCGTTATCAACGGCGGCATTGGACTTCCGACAAGGCGCATGAACGGCGCGAGGACGGGTAAAGGAGTAGCTCACCCCATGCCGGACGATTTTTCTCCCAGCACGCGCTACCGTCGCCTTGCGCGCGAATGTCTGGAGATCGCGCAGACCTTTCCGGCCGGAGAGCGTCGGACCGTCCTGCTCCAGATGGCGCAAGTCTGGCAGCGCCTGGCGGACGAGTACGCGGACAGCAGCGCGCCCCTGCTGCGGCCGCTCGAGGGCGAGCAGCCGGTCATGCAGCAGCAACAGCAGGCTCAGCCCAAGGACGACGACAAGAAAGAGTAAGCCATCGCGTATGGCGGCCGCACCCCCGGTCCGGAGCATGCGATGGCGCTGATCCGGCAAAATGCGGGGTGTGGACGAGTTCCGGTTTCGGGGGTATCGCGGACGAGCTAACGCGCGCGGAGACAGCCATGCTGAGGGACGACAGGGGTCATGGAGGCGGTCGGCCGAACACACCCCGTAACGTGCTCGGTGACCGGCTCGAAGTGTGTTCGCTAAATCCCATGACCGGCTTCTTTCGCGACGGCTGCTGCGATACCGGGCGAGAGGACATCGGCAGCCACACGGTCTGCGCCGTCATGACCGCGGCGTTTCTCGAGTTTTCCAAATCGCGCGGCAACGATCTTTCGACCCCGGTGCCGGAATTCGGCTTTCGCGGCCTCAAGCCCGGCGACCGTTGGTGCCTCTGTGCGCCCCGTTGGCAGGAGGCTCTCGAAGCCGGCCAAGCGCCGCGCGTGGTCTTGCGCGCCACGCACGAAGGCGCGTTGAGCCACTGCTCGCTCGCCGATCTCAAACGTTTCGCGGTGGACCTCGCCTGAGGCCGGCAGCGTTTGCCCCTATGTGGCTTGAGAACGCGACCGGCAGCAACCCTTCGAATTCACGGCCGCTGTGGCGCGCGGCAATTGTGCATCAAACACAAACGAACGTGCGGTAGAACGCGAGACCATGGCAACGCTCGCATACATTCTTCTTGGCTTGGTCGGCCTCATCGGTCTCGTCGCCGTCATCTGGCGCATTGGTTCCCGCCGCCGCTCGGTCCCCTGTCCGGTATGGCTGCGGTGGCTGGTGGAGCTGGACAATCCCTTCACGAAAACCAATCGGGCAGCCGTCATCGTCGAGCGTTTGGAACTCGAGCCGGGCATGGCCGTGTTGGATGCCGGCTGTGGTCCCGGCCGGCTTGCCATTCCGATCGCCAGGCAAGTTGGGCCGCAAGGCGAAGTCGTGGCCATGGATATTCAAGCTGGGATGCTCGAGCGCGCGCGGGAAAAGGCAGCCGCCGCAAACCTCGCCAATATTCGATTTCTCGAAGGCGGCCTGGGGGAAGGCAAACTCGGCCGCAATCGGTTCGATCGATCGGTGCTGGTGACGGTCCTGGGCGAGGTTCCGGATCGGGAGGCGGCGTTAGGCGAGATTTTTGACGCCTTGAAGCCCGGAGGCATCCTGTCCGTGACTGAGCTCATTTTCGATCCCCATTTCCAGCCTCGCTCGACGGTCGAGCGACTCGCGCGTTCGGTCGGATTTCGCGAGCGAGCGTTCCACGGCAATCGCATTGCATTCACGTTGAACTTGCAGAAGCCCCATGAGGGGACGGCGCAACGAACGTAAAAGCTTGCAACACCTTCCGCTTATTCCCGCGCAAGCGGGAAAGATCGGCTCGTCCCCGCTTTCGCGGGGACACGCGGATCTTACTAATGCATGTCTCGCAGGGGCCTAGAACGCGCGGCGGGCGCCGTTAGCGGAACCCCAGGCAAAGAAGTTCATCGGGTTCAAGAACTCTCGCGAGGGCCGCTCGTGGCGAACGGTCTTGCGCTTGGTGTGGGTCTTTTTCGCCGCCGCAGGGGCGGGGTCCGTGGACTCCGCTGCCGCGATTGTGCCTGACGTCGGTTGTTCGGATGCGACGGGCGATGGCGACTCCGAGCGCGCGGTCTCCGTCGACCCGGGTGCTGCTTTCGTGCCGATGGTCATCATCGGGGGCTTCGATGCGACCCGCGACGGCGGTTCTGCGCGGGCGGTCTCGGTGGGCTCCGCCGCCGGCTTCGTGACGACGGTCATCATCGGTGGTGGCGATGCGACGCGCGCGGACGTGACGATGGTCATCATCGGTGGTGGCGATGCGGCGCGCGCGGGCGCTTCAGAGCGGACCGCCTCGCTGGACGCCGGTCCCGCTGCCCGAACGGTGGTGGACGGTTTCGACGCGACCCGCGACGCCGGTTCTGAGCGAACGGGAGCCACGACCGTTTGGCGCGCGTCCGGTACGATCCGTGCAGGCGAGGGCTCGTAGGCGGTCACCCCCTGGTTTTTTCCCAGCGTGGGCTCGACCAACCAATGGAAGCCCGTGGCAAGAACCACGTAGACCCCCAGGCAGCCTCCGACGACCGCCAAGGCCGAGGACCCGCGAACCCGTGAACTCTTCAGACGCATTGAATGCCCCCCAACGCCAACCCCATGGGCTACCATCCCTTTAGTCGCGGGGACGGGCCGATTGGTTCAACCTTGCAACCATAAATTCTATTCTGGTGAGGAACCCGGAAAACGTGCATCCAGTCAGCGGCCAGTCCCCCCTGGGGTCCGCCGGCAAGTCTGCGGTGGGCCTGTGCGCCTATCCCTTGCAGGCGCGGGTTGGCGCCTCAGGCCGGGAGGTAGATCGTCGACAGCACAAATAGCATGCCGATGATCGTATAGAGCAGGACGCTCGTGCGGTCCGAAGTCCAGTCGGTCATCCAGGTGGTCATAACGTGTCCCCTTCTTCCAAGCGGATGTATCTTCCGGGAAGGGATATACGAGGGCAGCCGCGCGCCGTCTGTGATCCGCGTCACAGTTTTGCGCATTTGGCGGCCAGGTGAGGGGTGCCTGGGCTTGGAGGCCCGCTGATCGGCGCTGAACGAGGTTTCGGCGCGGTTGAAAATCAGTCTTGCGTTGAGATCAGGCCCTTGGTGGTGGCGACGATCCAGCGGCTGCCCCAGCGCACGATCGAATCGATCCGTCCGACCCCCGGCACCGTATCTCCCTGCGCCGCTCGCCAAGCGCCGCTCGGCCCGTCCAGCACCACCGTCCCGCCCGCGACCTCGCGGATCGTCCAGCCCTCGATCGTGGTCGGCCGCGTCTCCGGCATCGCGGGTCTCGAAAAAACCTTGGCCCGTTCCTGCGTCGCCGCCGCTGCCGACGCGATGCTGTTGGTCGTCGATGGGTCTTTGTCGGCCGCGGCGCTCGCGAGGCGGGGGCTGCGCGAGCGCTCGTGCCAGCGATTGATGGGGTTTGCGCCGGAAGCCGCAGCCTTCGCGGCTGCGCCTGCCATCGCCTGCCGATCCGTTTTGGCGGCGCAGGCGATCTCCTGACCGGCGTCTCGCGCACAACTCGGGGCACTCGCTTGCTGGAGGGGCGCCGCGGCCGGCGCGGGGGCGAAGAACCGCGATGAACTCGCCCCAGCGATCCATCCCACGCCCAGCGCCACCGCGAGCGCGCCGGTGACGAGCGCGGGATGCAGCCACGTGGCGCCCGTCAATGCGGCCGACATTTCGAGCGCGTCCCGGCGCGGCGCCCTCATGTCGTGATCGCGTGCCGAGGCCGCCGTGGCAATGATCATCGGCAGAAATTTCGATTTCTGATCGCATGCGCGCGTCGGCGCACCCTCGTCGACAAACGCTGCGCCCGCTTCCTCGCTGCCGACGGCGGCGTTGGTGGCGGACTGCGTCACTGGCCACAGGTCGAGCTGCTTCGGCTCCGCGCCGAGTTTTTTCTCAGGCGCCGCCCACAGCGTCCCGATTGTCCCGGGAGGCCTCTGCCCCTCGTCGTCCATAGTGGGGATCCTCGGTGTGAGCCACGCAATCGTGGATCACGCCAGGATCATCGGCGCCAGAGCTAAACGGAATCTTAACGAAATCCCCTATGCACAATCATGGTTTCCGCCGCTTTGCGTCGCGATACGCCGCAAGCTCATTCACCGACAGGCCGAGCGCTTTCGAAAGACGCACCGAAGTTGTACGTTTGAGCCGCGCGTCCGCGTCCGCAGTGGCGGTCTGCTGGCGGTCGCTCCCGCCGCTGTCACGCGGGCACAGCTGCGCCGTCGGATTGCGAGGAGGGACCGCCATGACGCTTGTGCGCCGCGAATTTCTGCAGCTGGCGGCGGGTGCCGCCGCGCTCCGGACTCTCGCGCGCGACGCAAGCGCGCAGGGCTATCCCACGCGGCCGGTGCGCCTGATCCTCGGCTTTCCCGCGGGCGGGTCGACCGACTTGGTGGCGCGCATCATGGCGGCATGGCTCTCGGAGCGGCTCGGGCAGTCCGTAGTCGTCGAGAACAAGCCGGGGGCCGGCACCAATCTCGCGGCCCAGACCGCGGTCAATTCACCGCCCGACGGCTACACGCTCCTGTTCGTGACGACCACCAACGCGATCAACGTAACGTTCTACCCGACGCTGCC
>Ga0209647_1000498_pt1 | contig 36953 bp, 34 predicted proteins | sample GraSoi_2013_60cm_FD_185827 | JGI IMG/M metagenome (GOLD analysis project Ga0209647, IMG submission 185827) | Grasslands soil microbial communities from the Angelo Coastal Reserve, California, USA - Sample 9_17_2013_60cm (SPAdes) (version 2) | ecosystem: Environmental > Terrestrial > Soil >... | reverse complement strand
CAGGCGCTAGGGGGCAATTCGTTTGTGGTAGTGAGTGGTTGGCAAATTTACGATAACAAAGGGCAGGTCGTCGAAAAATACGAGCCGTTTTTCTCTGTAGGGTGGGCGTACGCCCAACCTTCAGATTCGCAGCAGGGGCAAAAGGCAATTCTATATTACGATCCCCGCGGGCATGTCATTCGCACCGTGAATCCAGACGGCTCCGAGCAACGAGTTGTCTATGGAGTGCCGGGAACCATAGCAAGCCCAGATTTGACGAATCCTGACATTTTCGAGCCCACACCTTGGGAAGCCTACACGTACGATGCAAACGACAACGCGGGACGGACGCATCCCTCCTCTTCTACAGCCTATCAGCAAGACTGGAACACGCCGTCAAACATAGTAATCGACGCGCTGGGTAGAACGGTTCTAACAACGGAGCGAAACAAAAACAAACAGGCGGATGGTTCGTGGTCTCCCATCGTTCAGATTCGTAGTACTTCCTCCTTCGACATTCGCGGAAATGTATTAGACGTGACCGATGCAATGGGCAGAACCGCCTTTACCCACGCGTACGATCTTGCTAATCGTCCTCTCGCTGCACAGAGTATTGACGCTGGTGTTCATCTTACCGTGCGCGATGCGGCAAACAACATTATTGAGCAGAGGGATTCGAAAGAGGCGCTGATTTTGCACGGTTATGACCCCCAGAATCGTGCCATTCGAGTTTGGGCGCGGGCCGCAAGCGGCCAGCCGGTTACGCTGCGAGAGAAGACTGTCTACGGCGACGATACTGTAAATTCTGGACTCACTCCCGCCCAAGCCGTGGCGGCAAACCTCCTGGGCCAGCCTTACAAGCACTTTGACGAAGCGGGGCTGCTCACATTCGCCATTTACGACTTCAAGGGGAACGTGCTGGACAAAACGCGCAACGTGATCACCGAATCGGCTCTTCTAGCACCTTTCACAGCCCCGCGCCCAAACTGGATTGTCACGCCTTTCCGAGTGGACTGGAGCTCTCCAAACCTCTCGTTTCTAGACACCGCCACAAGTTACGAGACCACATTGAGCTACGACGCGCTGAATCGCGTCAAGAGCCTGCGGTATCCGCAAGACCTCGATGGGGCACGAAAGCTGTTTGTTCCGCAATACAACCGTGCCGGCGCACTTGAAAACGTGCAACTGAATGCCACTACGTATATAGACAGGATAGCGTACAACGCCAAGGGCCAGCGGATCTTGATTTCTTACGGCAACGGACTCATGACGCGGTACGCGTATGATCCACATACATTCCGAATGCTTCGTATGCGAACCGAGCGCTACTCAACCCCCCTGTCCGCCCCATTCACGTATCATCCCTCGGTGCCGGCCACTCCTTTTCAAGAATTGGGGTACGAATACGACCTCGCCGGAAACATTCTCGCAATCCACGACAGGACGCCAGGAAGCGGAATCCAGAACACACCACTAGGTGCGGATGCACTGGATCGGAGCTTCGTCTACGATCCGATCTATCGTTTGATCTCCGCGACAGGGCGAGAATGTGACGTCCCTCCATCCCCGCCCCCCTGGATCGACAGCCCCCGCTGTATGGACTCCACAAAAGTATGTCCCTATTCCGAGACCTACCAACACGATGATGCGGGCAACATTTCACTCTGGAAGCATACGCACGTCGATGCCAGTGGCAATGCATCAACTACCATTCGCCAGTTCGCCATGATGCCTGGAAATATATCTAACCAACTGAGTAGTCTCACCATTGGCTCGACGACTTATCCCTATAAGTACGACCCCAGCGGCAATTTGATTATCGAGAACACGGAACGCCACTTTGAATGGGATCAAAGCGACCGCCTGCGAGTTTTCCGCGTGCAGCCAGATGGCGCTGTCCCGTCGATCTATGGGCAATATCTGTATGACTCCGGCGGCCAGCGAGTCATGAAGCTAGTGCGCGATCAAAGCGGCGGCTACGAGACTACGATTTATGTTGATGGTGTTTTCGAGCATCAGCGAAACGTTAGTGGCGGTATGACTGTAGAAAACAATTCACTCCATGTCATGGACAATCGCTCCCGAATTGCAGTTGTTCGCGTGGGCAACGCACTACCCGGAGATGGTGCTCCCGACAAGAAAGTCAAATACCACCTCGGCGATCACCTGGGCAGCAGCAACGTCTTAGTCGACGAGACAGGTTCCTGGATCAACCGCGAAGAGTATTTGCCTTACGGCGAGACCAGTTTCGGCACGTTTGCGCGGAAGCGTTACCGCTTCACGGGCAAGGAGCGCGATGCCGAAAGCGGCCTGTACTATCACGGAGCCAGGTATTACGCGCCATGGCTCGGGAAATGGACTAGTGCCGACCCCGCAGGGGCTGCCGACGGGATTAACGTGTTCTGGTATACGAGGGACAATCCACTACGATTCAGCGATCCAGCAGGTCAAATGAGCAAGGAGGAAGCCAACCGTTACGTTGCCCAAATGAAGGCGCGCGGTTTTCGCCTTCCTAGCGAGCAGCCCGGCTCGTGGGCTGGAGTATTGACGAGCACGCCGTCCAGCCTTGCTATAGATTGTACCAAGGGCGAGCCCTTTGAAAAAATCATGACGGCAAAAGGTACGATTCGTGACGCTCAATTCGTTTCGACATTAGCTTTGACGATGTTCGGCGGCTTCGTCGCCGTAGAGATGGTTCCGTTGTTGGCATGGCCCCTTGGAACATGGGGATCTTTTCAATCTGGGACTTCAGTAACACAGGCGGCCACCGGCAAGCACTGGCTCACTGGTCAGCAGCTGGATACCCGCGAACGAGCGGAGAGTGGCATTTCTGGCGGAATCGGATTTCTGATGCTTGGAGCCGGCGTAGCCGGTCGCGGGGGCGCTAAGAACGTCGAAGTGTTTGGAAGGGGCTCTGCAACGCAAGCGAAGATAGGAGGAAATCTTCGCGAGTTTCCATTGCGTGCGGAACTCGCGGAGACCGCACGATGGGTGGGGAAGGGGGCAACCGGCAAGCCAGCAAGTTCGAATACTCTCGGATTCGAGCGAGGTTCCCTGTTTTCTGCCTTGCACGAACGATTCCCGAACTTGTTTCCGGCCAAAGGAAATCCTGTGGTCACTCCGGAGATCGCCGAGAAGTTCCCTGAATTCGAACCGTATATGGGTGAAAAGCTTATTGAACATCACATTGCGCATAGTGATTTAACCTATCCGGTCCCCGAGTCGATTCATAAGGGCAGCAGCACCTTCTTACACGGTACAGCTAGAAATGTCGGACCTGCCGCCGATCAGGCAATGGGTAACGTCCCGTCGCGGCCAGGAGACCGACTTTGAACAGTTCGCATTTTCTGGGTCAAGAGGTTCAATCGTCGAAAAGGAAACTTTAAAGGCGAGCGCTGATGGAGCAAGTTGATACACCAGCTTTGCGATCGAGAACCAAGGCAATCAGATTGACCTAAAGCTATTGAGTTCACGCCAACAAAAGGAGAAACCAAAAATGCCAAACAACTTAGGTCGAGATCAACTCTGGATGCCTCAAGTCTGGGCCGACATCGATAAAGCAGTACTCGACGAAGTCGGTTCAATACGAGTCGTTCAGAAAGTCTTTAGCAGTACAAGCATGCCGAATGCCGCCAACGTGCCCGCGGATCACTTTGACCCGGACGCGATGAAAATAGACGAGGGCGGAACAAAGCCCCTCATCGAAATCTCGGTCGAATTCTCGCTGACACAGAGCCAGGTAGACAACGAAGCCACTCTGCATACTGGGAGGACCTTGGCGAAACTGGCAGCCAAGTCACTAGCGTTGGCCGAAGACACTCTGCTTCTGCAAGGCCATGAAGCTAAATTGCCGAATAATGTGAAGGTCATCAATCGGCAGTCAGCCGAGCAAGGCCTGATCGGAGCAGGTGACGGTCGCGACATTTCCGTGAAACCTTTGGATTCCGGCAGTGGTAGTGCGGCTGTTTATGGCGCAGGTCTATTCACAGCCGTCACTCAAGGAATTGCGGAACTGAACAAGAAGGGTCAGCCGGGGCCTTACGCCCTGCTCCTGGAATCGAGCGTTTACGCGGACGCCTTTTCACCGGTAGCGAACACGCTTGTCACGACGGCGGATCGGCTGACTCCGCTGCTGACCGGCGGTTTTTATGGCACAGGCGCTTTGCCCAAGGACACCGGCTTGCTGGCGTCGCTGGGTGGCGAACCAACAACGATCTACATCGGGCAGGACGCGGTCACCGCGTATACCCAGGAGGATGGAGAAGGGAACTATCGGTTCCGAGTCTTCGAACGCGTACAGTTCGTCGCGCGCGATAAAGCAGCGTTTGTCAACATGAAGTTCCAAGCAGCTGCGCGCGCGGCTAAAGCGTAGTTCGTCGAAGCATTCCATGGCCAGGCTCGCGCAGCAGGAGCAGCCGCGCGGGCATATGTGTGAGCATTAGAGGTGGCATCATGAAAGTATTCGACTTGTCGATAGGCACGTACGGTCCCGAAGTAAACCAACTTCAACAACAACTACAGCAACGGGGCTACGACGTTTCCTCCAGTGAAGTTGCCCGTTCATTTTTTGGGCCAAGTACGCGCGTAGCGCTGCTGCGTTGGCAGCGCGACCGCGGGTTAAAACCCAGTGGTGCCCTCGACGACGGGACTTCCGCAGCGCTTACTGCGCCCACGCCTCTGAGCAGTCCAAGTTCGCCATCTACAACAGCAGCACCGCCGGCTGCGGGCCCAACCCCCAACGCGGATAACGGAAGTCCGGTGGAAGCAGCGCCACGAGCGCTTGCTGCAGCGATGGGTTCAACTTCGAGTGTCATTTCGTCCCCGGGCCTTCCCTCCGTACCGGGGGCACCGCCATTGCAACCAGTTCGAGTTCCGCCGGTGAACCGAACTGTCAGCGTTCATGGCCAACCTTCCGCTGGAGCACTAAGTATTCCCGTCCCGCCCGTCCCGCCAATCACGATGCGTCCCGCACCGGCACCCACGGCGCGGAAAGATGCACCAACAGCGAGTGACAGCACACAAGCCCCGCAATTGACGCTAAAGGTAGACCCAAATGTTGCAAACCAGTCTGTCGGCCCGGCGGCAGGAATAAGTGTCACCGTAAGCGGGTATGTTGAAATAACTGGCTTGCCTGCCTGGGATACCAACCATCCGTACACCATGTCGACACCGTCGGTTACAGTCCAGTTCAGCCAAAAAGATGGTACTCTCCTGGGAACTCCCTTCCAATTCCCTGTAAATCAGTGGTACTACCCGGTTGTAAACACGAATTCCTCGCGGTGGCAGTGGATACTCGTAACTCCCGTTGGTGGCGATATCGACGTTCTTGTGAAGGCGAGTATCGGCTATATCGGTCCGGACGGGTCACCGAACACTACTGTGTGGTCGAACCAACAGACTGTTTCGCTCACGGCCGTAGACGTCACCTTCGAAGTCGACCAGCCTCAAGACGGCCAAGTGTTCGACGGTTCGTCCGGCGGTTCATCCGGCTTCTACGTCCTTTCAGCATCTGGGATGACATCTGAATCCGGTACATCGTCTTCCTCGCCCCCGCTACAAATTACCAGTGTCACTTGGCAAGGGGATTGGACCACGGGTCCGCCTGCATCGGGCACAGCGTCCACCTCAGACGGATTCGCACATTGGAGTGCGTACATTCAGCTCCCACTAGGAACGAGTATATTGACATTCGCCGTGGCTGTTGCTGGCGGACAGACTGCTCGAATAGTACAGCGAACGGTACAAGTAGCGTTACGCGCCGACATCTTCGATCTCGAGCCGCTGTCATATCTTCGAGCATTAATCGAGTTTGGGACCCAACGATTCAATTCGGATGGCTCAGCCCGGGTTATAACCAGCCCAGGATCGCCGGCCCAGAGCCTCACAACCGATTTGATCGACCAGGAGTTTTATCAAGGTCTCGGTGAGATTTTGGATGGCCAGAACCAAGTTTCGGTCAGCAAAACAGTCTATCAAACGCGCATTTGCATTGAAGTGCTAAGGAGATACCTCCTGGATAAGGCTGTGCTCACGTTTCAGCTGACAGTTACCGACAGTTCCAACGCGACTGCCAATGCCGCCGTGGATGTCACGGTGTATGGCAGGCCCCGCAACCTTCTCGTGGATGCGGGTCCGAATCAGACCGTCAACCAGGGTACATTGGTTACGCTTGAGGCTGGGTCACTAGACTCTATCGTCGGCACAACCGTAAGGTTCCAATGGACTCAGATTGGAGGACCACCGGTCACGCTGAATAATCCCACTAGCTCGGTGCCGAGCTTCACCGCTCCAGCGCTTACCCTGGATACTGTGCTCACCTTCGAGCTCGTCGCGACCGATTCTGCGAACAATACCTCGACTGCTCGTGTGAACGTAACTGTATACGGAACAACTCATCTGCTCATCGCCAACGGGGGTGCGAGTCATACAGTTAACCAGGGTTCGACCATAGTCCTTGGTGTAAGCCCCAAGCCGGGCGCGGCGGCCCTCACCTATCAATGGACACAGATCGGAGGCCCGCCGGTAACGCTAAACAATGCTAATACCGCTACTCCCTACTTTGTGACTACACTAGCGGCACAGCTCCAAGCTCTGCAGGCCGCAGAGTCCGCGTATCGGCAGGCCGCCTATTTTTCTCTCCTGAACCAAATCGGCAGTTCCTACGATGAGATTCGCATGGCACGCACGTATGACCGAAACGACGCGAAGGATCGCAAGAAGCTTCAGGCCATTTGCGATTTGCTCGGCATTGAACTTGGAAGCCGACTACGATTCGGTCTAGCGGTTGCTCCAACGCCATTGCATCCAGGGCCGCCCATCCCGATTGTCTTGAAAGATGATCATCTGGACCAGCTGTTTGTTGACCCAGGACCTACCGGATCGCTGACGGAGCGATACCTGGAGGAGATGTTTGGGCTTGTGGACACAACTAGAGATTCTTTCTCTCAAGGGGCCACAATTACGACGCTCTTCCGATTTATCACACGGTGGAACCTCGAGGGAGCGGAATGGAATCGCGCTACAGATCCTGACGGAATCGTTTACGTCACGATCGACAAAATAACGATCCCGCCGCTGCCTCGCATGCCTCCGCGGATTATCTATCAAGTGACGCTGTTCAGCGATTCTGGCCGCACCAAATCGTTAGCTACCGGGCAAATTGACGTCAATGGCCATGCTCTCTTAAAGGCAGTCGGCAGTTCTGGAGTGTCCGGTCGTTTGATGTTGGCGTATCCGATTTCGGCCATACCAAGCAGTACGGTCTTTCCGTATCGAGCAGCATTTTCCGTGTTCCCGCGGTTCCTGAGCTGGCAATTCCAACGACTGCGGAGCGCATGGGTTAAAGAAGATTTCCCTGACGATACGGTTCTCAGTTTTCAGCTTACGGCAACAGATAACACGGGCGCAACTGCCACTGCCGCAGTTGACGTCAATGTATCGCACATTAATCGGCCATTGGTAGCCGCCAGCACGAGCTCAAATCAGCAGCCGATAAGTCCGGGAGCGAACGTTACGCTCAGCGTAATCACTGCTACTCCGTCAATTTCAAATGGCACGATCTCTTCGTATCAATGGTCTCAGCAGGGAGGAGGCCCCACTGTAACCTTGAACGGAGCCCAAACTGCCTCTGCTAGCTTCGTCGCACCTTCTGTTACGGCGGATACGGTGCTCACATTCCAGCTCACCGTGACTGATAGCAACAGCGCTACCGCAACGGTTACTGTGAATGTGACGGTCAGTTCTAGAAATGCTGCGCTGACTGTTGACACTGGACCAAGTCAGTGCGTGATCGAGGGCACGGCCGTGACGCTCGCGGGCAAGGCTGCAGATTCGAATACGGCCGCCACAATCACGTATCAATGGACACAGACTGCAGGGCCGCCGGTGACATTGGTCAATGCCAACAGCGCCTCAGTTTCGTTCACAGCGCCTACCAACGCACCTTGGCCCATCATTGACCCAGACCTTCTAATCAACGGTGATTTCAAACATCTCCAGGAACCCCCGTATTCCTCATTGTATGTAAACCGCCAGAAGCAAGTGCAGTCCTGGTCGCTGAAGTCGTGGGGTCCACCGCTCGCCGGATTCAACGGAATGCTGCGCGCAGCATTAGGCGGAAATCAATTAGGTGACCTTGAGGCGCTCGACCAGCAGTCGCAGAACGGGACCAACATTGCACCGCAGTTAGAGGCGATGGGGCTTTCTCGTGCTGCCTTCTATTACATTCTTCGATTAGGTGCGCTAGTGAAAGGTGGTCAGCCCCTCCTGGATTCGGAGCTCGGCGACCTTGTTTCTATTCTCATTCAAGTACAGAAAATCAAACAGGGCGTCCCGACGTGGCGGTCTGAAGAGAGCATCGTAAAGCTTAGTCTCAGCCCGGATTTCTTCAATTATCCACCTGCGCTTCCCACGCTCTTTGCCACTGGCGTAGATGAGAACGGTATCACCCTCCCAGACGGGGCGCAGGACAATCATTGGTCAATCATAAGGACTCCTTCGGGGCAAATTGCGCCTGCAGTGGCTACAAACGCAGCCAACAATGCACCGCCTATCGGTATTGACTGGATGCGGAATACTCCGACCAGCCGCTGGATAAGTCCGCAGGCCGACGAGAGTCAAGGCAGTCTCCCGGGCTCTTACACATATCGGACAAATATCGACCTAAGGGGATACGACCCAGATTCGGTGCGACTCACTCTCAGAGTCGCAGTCGATCATGACCTTACGTCTGTACTCTTAAACGGGAAGGACTTGGGAGTAAAAGCAACAGGATCTGCCGGCTTCACGACTTTGGAGATCAACGGTCCCTTCCAGGCTGGCGCAAACACCCTAGATCTTGTGGTCAACAGCGTAGGGTTCCACGGAGTACCTACGGCCCGGTCGGGCCTACACGTGGAGTTAAATTTCACTGCTCCTCCACAAATGGCCGATCTGCCGGCGTGGCGGGCGGCGCTTCAAGTCAGGCAGAAGTGGCAAGACACTCTGCGCGGCAGGATTGAGCAGGATAATGCGCTCGTCGAAGCATTGACGGCAGGCGTGGATGTTACCGAGAAGCAGTCGCTTGGTCCGCTTCGAGATGCATTGGTGCAAACGTTGCCCGTCAGCCCGGACTGGCTCTCGCAGCGTCTTTTGATAGACGTTCAGGCAGATACTGCCGAGAAGACGACGCGGCTCACGCAAGCAACCGAAATGATGCAGGCGCTATTCTTCGCCCTGCGAAACCATGAATTCCAACAGCTGTCGCCCTTGCCCGACGTGGCTCCATGGAACCTTAGCGAGGGCTTGGGCCAATTTGATCAGGAATGGGATTCGATGGGCTCGTATTCCAATTGGGCTGCGCTCTCCCTTGTTTTTCTATACCCCGAGAACCTCCTACTTCCCACTTTACGATTGGACCCGCCTTCATCTTCGGGCGGAGCGCCGCAAGCTGTCGAGGAGCAGACTCAAGCCTTTAAGGATTTCGCCTCGCGGTTGAGCAACTATAGCGGAATGCTGACGCCCGACGCGGCGGTGAGGGAGGCTAACAACTATCTCAGCAACGGTCTAAATGCCAAAGACTCTGGAGGAAAGCTGAACTATTCGAATCTCCCGGACGAGTTGAACGAGGGTAAGACGACCGCACGATATGTGGACCCGCGCTCCGCTAACGTGGCCGGTTCTATCCTATCGGCGAACAACGCGCTCTACGGGTACGCTCAGAACCAGAATTGGCCTGGTGTTGCCTACATTTGGGAGGCTTGTTATTTCGTTCCTGTTCAGATTGGGCTCGAGCTGCAAAAAGCGCAGCAGTTCGAGGCGGCCCTCGCTTGGTTTCATGTTGTTTACGCATATGACTTGCCTGTAACACGTTCCGATATGCGACGAAGGCTTTTTCCGGGTTTGCTCACTGAAAGCCGGACTTCCAGCTACGCGCAGCCCCCCACTTGGACGATCACCTTTTCCAATCCGCACCAGATCGCCGCGCCTCCGGCTGTGACCGCCAGCGACGCGATCGCGCGCGCCTGTCCGTACACCCGGTTCACATATCTTTCGATTATGCAATGCCTACTCGACTTCGCTGATGCCCAGTTCGGCAGCGAGACGGCGGAGTCTCTATCGAACGCGCGCGCCTTGTATCGGAATGTTCTGGATTTGCTGACTCAGTTGCCAGAGATCTTGCCGACAGATGCAGTTACCGCCTCAAACCCACGGGCTGCGGCTATGCGGCGCCACGCAGAGAACAATCTCCGTAAGCTTCGTACGGGTCGCAACATCGCGGGTATGTCCACACCGATTCAAGCCTCAACAAATGGGGCAACTTCTATCCAGCCCAGTGGTTATCGGTACTCGGCGCTGGTCGATCGGGCCAAGCAGCTTGTGACCTTGGCTCAGCAAATTGAAGGCTCCTATCTAGCCTCGCTACAAAAAGGTGATGACGAAGCGTATTCGGCCTTAAGGGCCAGCCAGGATTTGGAGTCGGCAAATGCGTCCGCGAAACTCGAAAAGTTGAAAGTCACCGAAGCAAACGACAGCGTCACGCTCGCCTTTGATCAGCAGCAGCGTGCGCAGATCCAAGTGAACCACTACAATGACTTGCTCAGTTCGGACATAGTGCTTCTCGAGACTCTAAGCATCGTCTCGCTCGCTGCCGAGGCTGTCAACCAATCAGCGGCCGCTGGTCTTAGCGGTGCGGCCGCCGGCCTAGGTGCCTATAGTGCTAAGACATTCTTGGAGTCAGGGGCGAATATTCTTCAAAATCTTGCTTCGGCGGCGACGTCTCTTGCTGGTTTTTTTGGTACGAACGCTTCCATCCTTTCAGTCTCCGCGAGTCTAGAGGAGAAACTGAGGGACTGGAACTTCCAACTTCAATTGGCCAATGAGGACGTGACGATCGGACAGGATCAGGTTCAGATTGCGAATGACAATGTGGCGATTGCTAACCAAGATTTATCCAATGCCACAATGCAGGCCAACCACGCTAGGGCTACTGCTAATTTCCTGGCAACGAAATTCACGAACGCAGATTTGTATCGTTGGATGAGCGGCGTTCTTGGGGGCGTGTACGCTTATTTCCTTCGTCAGGCAACTGCCGTCGCGCGGCTCGCTGAGACGCAACTTGCTTTTGAGAGGCAGGAGACCGCATTATCTGTCATTCAATCGGACTATTGGCAACCACTCTCTAATGCGACGGGTGGCTCAAGTAGCGGTGGACAAAGCCCGGATCGCGCCGGGTTAACTGGCGCCGAGCGCTTGCTGGGAGATATAACCCAACTTGACCAGTTCGCCTTTGCCACCGACAAACGCAAATTGCAGCTCACCAAGACGATTTCACTTGCTCAACTCGACCCGGTCTCATTCCAGAAGTTTGTGCAAACTGGTGTCCTCAGGTTTGACACTCCCATGGACGTTTTTGATAGGGATTTTCCTGGACAGTATCTGCGTATGATCAAACAGGTTCGAGTCTCAGTCGTAGCTCTCATCCCTCCGACTCAGGGTATTCGGGCCACGCTTGCAAATGACGGAATCTCGCATGTGATAACCCAAGATGACTCTGGGAATTTTCAGCCAGTGACTGTGCGACGGGACCCACAGCTAATCGCCTTGACTTCCCCTGCGAACGCCACTGGACTCTTTAACCTCATCGATTCCCAATCCAACTTACTCTTGCCTTTCGAAGACCTTGGGGTCGATACGAGTTGGGAGTTCATGATGCCGCAGGCGGCAAATCCGTTTGACTACACAACGATTGCTGATGTCCTCCTGGCGATCGACTATACTGCACTCGATAGCCCTGATTTTCGCAAACAAGTGGTTCAACAGCTGGATCAGTCCGTGAGCGTTGACCGCGCTTACAGTTTCCGCCAGCAGTTTGCCGATGCCTGGTACGATCTGAACAACCCAGACCAATCATCGTCTCCAATGGTCGTCCAGTTTCGGACGCAGACAACGGACTTCCCTCCGAACGTCAGTGACATGAACATTGCTCAGTTGGTTTTGTACTTTGTCTCAGTGGCTGGAGTAACCTTGTCGCAGCAACCTACGGCCAAACTAACCTTGGCTGGAACCGACGCAAACGGTAATCCGAAAACGGCCACAGGTTCCGCAGATGCAATGAATAATGTTATCAGCACTCGGCGTGGCAACGCCGCAAGCTGGATAGAGGCGATGGTTGGAATGGAGCCGGCCGGAAATTGGACACTAGATCTCTCCACACCGGGCTTGCGCAGTCTGTTTCAGAGCGGCCAGCTTCAAGACATATTGTTCGTAATTACCTACAATGGCCGGCTGCCGGCTTGGCCCACATAGTAGTGTTGCAGGTCAAAGCCGGTGTTCACCCCGAACGCTTTTTCCATGATGCGAGAAGGATCTGGGCGACGCACCGTTCAGAATCGTCAATGGTGCTTCAGCCTGAAGCCGAATTGTGAGGTTTAATGGATCTTCTTTTGCGGATCAATCCGGGAAAAGGGCAGCTTTCAATTTTTACAACGGATACCTCACTGTCATTTACGGTTTGCTGGTTACCGACGGCCTGCATTACGTGGTGACGTTTGCAAGTGACCCCAACAACTGCCAACAATGGAATTTCTTGAATGCGTTCCTATTCTTGAGAACTTTTCTGACATCGCTTCATTTTTGGTTTGTCTGCGCCACCGTCGATGATCTATCTCAAGACTTTTACCGGATACTGTCGGGAGAGAACAATCCCTGTTTCGATTTGCTTCTCCTATTTGATGCCTTCGTGGCAACAGCTGTCGCTGGCTTCGTGCTAGCTATGTTTCACGCGATCGCCCTGGGGCAGACGCGATTCTTCCTGTGGTTCTTGTGCGCGGCGGGACTTAGTCTCTTGTATGATTTCTGTTCCCGTATCTCGGTGTCGTATGCTCGACGAGAGCATGAAGAAGAAGGTGCGTGAGACATAATTCAGAGATACGGCGGGAAAGTGTCGAACTGGATCAAACAGGACGTTATTTTTGTCTTTGGGGCCACCGCACTCTATTTCGTCTTTCCGCGGCTCACAGGGCGGACTGCCTATGCCTTCGGGTTCCTGTTCGCAGTCTGCACGTTATTGCTCTTGCTCATGGATGTCGAGCTTTGGACTATTCGGACCCGCCATCGTTCTTAGAGTCCTGCCAACGAGCGCGTCACAGCCAGACGCCCTAACGAAATCACTACAGGCCTTTGGTGGAGAAGTATTGCTGCCCCAATGTCTGACTCCAGCCGAGGATGGGCACTAGAAAGCTGTTGGTTTCGAACCCAACGACCCAAAACCGTGACTTTCGTTGATTCCACTGTGTTTAGCTTCGGCGGTAGTAGCATTTAGGCTCGAATCAGCCGGATTTATGCGCCCAAGTTTCTCAATAGGGAGGCATTTAGTGACACGATCGCGCAACGCCGATTTCTGACCAAGCTAGATTTTGCCCAATCCGATAGCACTCCTGCGCCCAAGGCAGGCGTAATATCTCCTGGAAGTCCTTCCTTTTCAATCTCAGTTTTGAAAACAAACGAGTTAGAAAAATATTTGGTAGTGGCACGATGTACGACAATGTGGCTCCGCATGCGAAGAGTCCCCCGAATTTTCACCATATCGAAATAATAGCGAAAGTGTTCCGATTGGTTTCTGTCTCTGATAAACCAAGCCTTCGGTGCGGAATTGAAAGCTTCGATGTTCCTACAACGGTCTAGGGAGCCGTTGTCATCACCTTGGGGAAATATTTCGTCGGTTCAAATCAGGCCGACACAACCAAGGATAAACGCTCGAATTGAGCGGCGACAGCAACGGAGCAATGCGACGCCCTGGGAGTTGAGGACCGCGAATTCGAGGTGGCGAAAACCTTGTGGTCCGCAACCACTTCGATTTGGCGACACGGATTCTATGCGTGTTGCTGTGGTGTATGATTCTCGGACTGCAACGGATCACTCGCTAGCGGCGGCGTGTTGCATCTCGAAGCTCGCCGTACAAGACGGGATTTCAGGATCGGTAGGGACTATTCAATGCCGTCCAGGCTGCTAAGGAGTCCATGTAATCTCTCCAATGCACGATTTTTCTGCCCTCAATTGTGACAACCGAGATGAGTCTCTTGTCATAGGGGGCACCATTCGAAAGAATCCTCCCGTGCACCTCGTACTCGAGGATCACGACGCGACTATCCCGCGACCGGTGCACAACAAGTGCGTCGCCGGAGTGAAGCTTGATCGTCTTGACGTATCCGGAGAAGCTAGCCATTAGATTGGCTCGACCTCGAATTGTCAGAGGCCAACCGGGGAAGTGATAGCGGGACTTGAAGAATGCGTCTCCGGCAATCGTATCAAAATAATGATCGCCATCGACGAGTCCGCGTAAGCCTTCCATGACGACTTCGAGGAAAGGATTGAGAGCTTCAAAAACTTCGTACTGAGCTTTTGTCATAAAGAACGCTTGCCGGTGCCGTCGGAGGTTGACGCAGGCCGTCGAATTGAAGCGAGTTGTCCGCCAAAATCTCCTTTCGGTCACGATCCTGAAAATGCGAGGGCGTTTCCCGAGGTACTTGTGAATATTCGCCAGCTGGAGGAAACCCAGAGAGCCGTCGCGCTCTTCCGCACTCACCCGGAGTATGCGGTCCCGAATTTCACGATTGCCGTGGGGGATCGATTGAATTCTAGCGGCGCCGCTCGCGCAAATAAAATCTGAATAAGAGAGGATCTGTCGTGCAACTGAAGCGTAGGCAGGGGCCGTAAAGTGATTGCGATCTTCGTAGAGTCCGTCCGGAATCGCTATTCGGCTGTTCTTCGGCTTCCCTCATCGCCGCAATTCTCCATCCATTAGCATATCTCACTGACGACACAACTAGCAGGCGACCGGGATGCGACTTTCACATTCATGCCGCTTTTGCGTCGTCACCATTGGCAAGTTTGAGGATTCTTACGAGGGGCTTGATTGTGAGTCCCTGTATTAGGATGGAAAAGATGACCACACCGAACGTCAAGTTCAAGATTTGCTCCCGATAAGCAAACGTGCTCTGCAAGCTCAGAGCTAGGGCTAATGCCAAGGCTCCGCGAAGTCCGCCCCAAACGGCTAGATGCTGCCAACGAATCGGAATTTTCTCTGCGAAGCGATTGCTTAATGGAACGATCAGATAAACCGACAACGCGCGTCCCAAAAGCACGGCAGCGATGGCCAATACAACGGAGTTCCAATTGTGTAGGAGCTCGCGCACATGGATTTCGAGGCCAATCAAGAGAAACACGAGAGAATTCATGACGAACGAAATGTACTCCCAGAACGATTGCATTGCCGTACGCGTGCGAGCGCTCATTCCTCTTTTCGAGGCAATATTGCCGACCATTAGCCCTGCAGCCGCTGTCGCGATCACACCTGACAAATGCAGGTGATAGGCGAGCAGATAGCTGCCGTAGGCAAGAATCGTTGTAAGAGTGATTTCAATCTGGGGCTCATCCACCGTCGCCGTAATGCGGCTCGCCACGTATCCTAGGGCCGATCCCAGAACCGCTCCACCGGCGACGGCTAAGAAATAGTGCCCGACACCCTGTGGCACGCTCAATTGTTCCGCGACGACAGCTCCGACCAAAATTCCAAACAGGACGACAGCTGTTCCATCATTGAGAAGGCTTTCTGCCTCCATGATTAGGGAAAGCCGCTTATTGACATTAAGGTCTTTGAAGATGGCCAGCACAGAAATGGGGTCTGTGGCAGAGATGATGGAGCCAAAGAGAAGAGCAACGAGAACAGGCAGGCCGATCGACCAATGCATAATGTATCCCGTCACGAGAGCCGCGACCAGCACCCCTACGTTGGCGAGCAGCAGCAAAGGTACCGAATTCCGAAGCAACTCTCGAAGATCGAGCTTCACGCTGCCTTCAAATACCAGCGCCGGAAGAAACACTATCAAAATCACATCGGGCGTCAGCCAATCGGGACGGTTGCCGGGCTGCAGGGGCGACAACATTGGGATATGAATGACTCCCAGGAGCAACCCGCCCAAGACAAGGGATACCGTGTAGGGAATCCTCAGCCGTTTCGCCAGCAGCGCGATGATCGCAGCGGCGATGAGCAGCCAAACCAAGAATTCTATGCCCGAGGTTGGAGTCATCTCAGAAACGCATCAGTTTCTAGCTGCTCGAATTCGTTAACGAAGACTTGGCGCATTGGCACTTGCAAAAGCAGCTCTGACCTCTGGACGTAAAAGATAGACGAGCAGAATTCCAGCAATCACGAAGCCGGCGCCGCCCCGAACGACATCACCTCTGTATGCATTCACTAGGTCTCCCAAAACCTGTGTCGCGATAATGGCCACAGCCAGCCGCCATCCCCAACGGCGACGTTTGAACCAACCGATCCCAGCAACGCCGAGAGTCACTGCAAGCAATAGAAACGGGATTCCTACCGCTTTCCCAAACGGTGCAAGCTCCCCGTAGGCACGTGAATTGAGAGCCCACATACGGTCAAGAGCGGTTCCCCGCCAGACCAAGCTCGTGCCTGCAAGAGACGCCATGGCGGCCCCAAATTCCAGAAAGATGCCAATCGCCATCATGCCGTATGGAGACTGTGTTGCCCGGGGACCCGCACAGGGTTTCATGCACTGACTATAAATTGAAAGTCCGCGCCGTCCACATGCCTGATAACGCGCTTGTCGGACAAGTGGAATGAAGCTGTGAAGAAACTCAAATACAGCGGGCAACTGTGTGTTGAGCGCCAGTTTTATTGAATTTGTGAATTGCTACTTTGAGTGAGTGCCTCGCTCCTCGTCATTGATCGCGTACTTTCTCAGATGACTGCAGTTGTTGTGCGCAACTTGCTTAAGCGGATCCAATGCTGCAGGTTGTAGGTGAGGCAAGCCCAGAGCATTTCCATCTGCACTTTCTTCAAGCCCCGTACATGGAATTGCCGCAGCCCCAGCTTGCTCTTGATCCAAGCGTGACAAAACTCCACGATTCTTCCCCGGCGACGATATTGTTTGCGGGCTTCTTCGCTAGCCATCTTCTTGCGAAACGCAATCACTGCTGGGCTTTCCTCGAATTGCGCCACCGAACGGCCGTGCTTTTTGTTGTCTGGACAACACGCTGGTCTTCGAGCGCAGCTTTGGCAATCCTTAAGCCGGGCTTCGTAGAGCTGGTAAATCATCCCTGGCCCTCTCTTGCGTCGTCCCGCCGGATGCAGGACTTTTCCCTCCGGGCAAATACAGTGGTTCTTCTCCGGCTGATAGAGAAATGCGCTCGGCGGAAACCGGTTCGGCAAGTTGACGCCGCGCGGCGTATTTTCCTGTCGCATGGTCCCCAGAAAATCGATTTCTCGTCCGGCCATCTTCTCGATATTCTCTCGCGTGGTGTAACCGCTATCGGCCACCATTTGCTGAGGCTTTTTCTCAATTCGCTGTTCCACGCGGTCCACTGCGGGCAATAACTGTGCGCTGTCGTTGGGCTCCTGCGTCACTGCTACTCCCACAATCAGTCCATGTGTTGCATCGGTGGAAATCTGCGCGTTGTAGCTGAGCGCTAGTCCTCCATCGGGTTGGTGCATGACTCTTGCGTGCGGATCGCTGGTGCTCACCCGCGTCTCCCGCTTGGCCTTTTCTCCACCCTTGCGTTCCTGCCATTTTTGCAACTCTTCCAGCGCACTCTCCAGTCGCTCTTGTTGCTCGCGCCGAGCGCGGGCCTGAGCTTGCCTGGCTTTCGGACTGCTCTCGTCGTTCCGGGGATCGCCCATCTCCGCCACCCGCCGTCGCGCCTTCTCCAGATGCTCGCGAATCGCTTCCTCCTGGCGATAACTCCTCGTGCTCGCCTGAGCCTTAATCTTCGTGCCGTCTTGCATCACCTGTTCCAGCGTGATCAGCCCTTCCTTGCTGAGTGTCGCCAACACCTGCGTGAACAGTTCATCCAGCTCCTGTTGTTTTTCCACACGGAAATCCGCCAGGGTGTGATAGTTCACTTCCTGCAACCCCGTCAGCCACTGGAATGTGGGATCGTACTCGCAGCGCCGCGCCACCTCCCGTGCCGAACCAATCCCCTGGCTATAGGCGTACACCCACAAACTGATCAACAGTTGCGGATCGAATGCCGGCCGCCCGCCTTCTTCCACGCTGCTCTCGATGGCTCGATAAAACGGACTCAAGTCCAAGCGCCCAACAAGTGTCCAAAGGGCTCTCGCCGGATGGTCTTCGCCGATGAGTCTCTCCACATCCACGGCTCGCCAGCTCATCTGCTGTCGGTTCACGTAGCGAATCAAAGGCTGCTTGCTGGTTGTATTTTCTTGGCTCATGCCGCGAGCTTACGGCAGAGTGTTTATTTTGCAAGACTGAAATTCAGAGGGTTTCTTCACAGCTTCAATCCAGATGGACGGCAGGGCGAGTGGTCGACTACGTGCGCGCGATGAGAATTTCCTGGTCGGTTTAGAGCGTGTTATGGGTTCTTGCTGTCGTACGGCAGAGTCGCAGTACGGCCGAGTACCGTCATCCGCGAAGGATGGACGATGTGTCATTTGTGAGCGCGCCGGCGTCGGCGAGCCGCGTAGGCTGCAACCTTCAGACGATTCCCACATAGTTGCATGCTGCACCAGCGTCGTGTCCCTTTCTTGCTAGTGTCATGGAAATGCAGCACGCAGTGGGCACACTTCCGGACGCGCTCGCGATCCACGGTCGCGAATAATGTCGCCGCATTGTGCGCCAGCGGAGCAAACAAGTCTTCCGGTTCGCGCGGTTCGAACCACAGCTCTGTCAAGTACGATTTTCCATTCTTCCTTAGCCGGGTACGCATGGGATGCTCGGCCATCAGTTTATTTAGTCCGTCTCGCGTGGAATGCTGAACAGAACCGCTATGCTCCCAGGCGATGATCTCCTTCCTCAGTGTCTCGCGTAGCTGTCGCACGGCTTGCGTCGTGCTCTGGGCGCTGGCCGATCCTCCCCACTGACGTTGAAGCCTAGCAACTTCGCGAGAACTTAGCTGATCGGCTGCTTGAAACCAGCGTAAGAGCGCGCTGAAGTCAGGAAGGAGCTCCGAGGGTTCTCCGTTCTGGACCGGGCACGTATTCAGGAAATCGAGCGCTAGCTGATTTCCAACAAATAAAAAGCCATCTTTCCAATCCGACTTACTTGTTGCTCTGCTCATCTCAATGCCCTATCGGATTGTAACACCGATAATGTAACATTTTATAGGTTAGTGCGTCAAATGACGTGGAAGCGTAACGTTGCTGAACAGCACCTCGTCAGACCGGGCTTCCAAATCTCGTAAGGAGACTCAGAATGATCAGCTATAAACATGCCGCTGTCGATCGCAATAGGATCTTTTATCGCGAAGCCGGCCCAGAGACTGCCCCAACGATTCTCTTGCTGCACGGCTTCCCGACTTCGTCGCACATGTTCCGCAACCTGATCCCGGCACTGGCCGACCGTTACCGTGTGGTCGCACCGGACCTGCCGGGGTTTGGCTTTTCCGATGCACCCGGCCGTAAACAGTTTCGCTACACATTTGAGAACCTGACCAAAGCAATCGACAGCTTTACCCAGTCAATCGGTCTCGAGCGCTTCGCGATTTACGTGTTTGATTACGGCGCGCCAGTGGGATTCCGGCTCGCGTTGGCTCGCCCCGAACGCATCACCGCCATCATCTCGCAGAACGGCAATGCCTATCTGGAGGGCCTAAGCCAAGGCTGGAACCCGATCCAGAAATATTGGAAGGAGCCGACGCCGGAAAACCGCACTGCATTGCGCGATTTCCTGACGCCGGAAGCAACCAAATGGCAATACGTCCATGGCGTGCAGGATGAATCGAAAGTGGCTCCGGAATCGTATGAGCTCGACTCTACGCTATTGGCACGGCCCGGCAACGACGAGATCCAGCTTGACCTCTTTCTGGACTATGCCAGCAATGTTGCGCTCTATCCCAAGTTCCAGGAATATTTCCGCATAAAGCAGCCTTCCCTACTGGCTGTCTGGGGCAAGAATGATCCGTTCTTCTTGCCCCCTGGCGCTGAAGCGTTCAAGCGCGACAACCCGAGCGCGGAAGTCCATTTCTACGACACCGGTCACTTCGCTCTCGAAACGCACTACCAGGAAATTGCTGGTGCTATCCGCGATTTCCTAGGCCGTAAGCTATCATCGAAGGCGGTTGCATAGGTCGGTCCGATTTTAGTGGCGCCGCGGCGTGAGCTTCCGAGGGCACTGAATCGCTCTGGGCGGAGGTGGTCAGGGATACCGCAGCGCTAGCAGTTAAGTATCCAGCAGTGGAACCTAGGAAGGATGAACCCACAGGCGTGAAAATCTATTTTGGCTTCACTGTAGCGGGGGACCGCTCCGCTGTCACAGTAGCTCGGAAAATTGTGAACATCCTCGTGGAGATGCGCCATGAAGTGCTAACGCGACACTTGGTCGAGGACAACGCGTGGGACGCGGATCGGTGTATCACGCCCCAAGAAGTATACCTGCGGGACATGAAGTGGCTTGAGCAGTGCGACTTGTTTATGGCCGAGGTGTCCGGTTCCTCATTTGGCTTGGGGTTCGAAACGGGCTACCTTCTCGGAGCAACTACAAAGAAAACAGTGCTGTTCTATCGCAAGGACGTCGAAAGCAAAATATCTCTACTAATCACAGGTATCAGCCACCCGAATTGTAGGTTGGTACCGTATTCGAGCGTTGATGAAGTAGAGATGTGGATCAGAAAAAGCTTGAGCCAGTCAGGATGCGCCCAATAAACGCGCGTCAGGCGGTGACTGATTTCGCTTGCTTCACTCTTGTGGAACCATGGAAAAACGCCAGCGCGGTGTCCATCGACATCCTGCCCGCGCCAAAAATCAGCACGATTAGAGAAACGATTAGAAACGCAAAGGGAGCAGCAGCAATAAACTTATCCGGATCGGAGAAGAAAGAAAGCAACGCCTCCCGGTCCCCGATTACGTAGGCCATGGCCATGTTAACGGTGAGGACGAGGGCTGTGATTCTAGAAAACAGGCCTAAAGCCAGGAAGATGCCGCCAAAGAACTCGACGCAAGCAATGAAGACTGCCATCTGCATGGGCATCGGCAAGCCGAGGCTGGCGAAAAACTCCGTCACGTTAGGCAGATGATGGAGCTTGCCCCAGCCGCTCTGAGCAAGCTGCCATCCCCAGTAGAGCCGCACGATTAGGAGGAATGGGGACTGCAGGTAAGAGATTAAAGCGAAGAACTGGTCGTGCAACGGTCTGACTTTGGAAATTAATTTATTCATCTCGAATTCCTACTCTTTTCTGGCGGCCCTACCTCTTTACTTGGCCTGGGGAAAAGAGGGCTAGGAACTAGCACCCAGCCCTCCATACAAGACGACACAGGTTTGGAAATATTACTCGGGCTTCTTCGAGCCATCGGTCGCGCAACCACCCTTGCCCTTGCACGAGTTTTTGCCCTTGCAAGCATGCTTTTCTCTGTCCTGCTTGTCGCTCTTCTGATCCTGGTCCTGCGCATTGAAGGAAGCCTTCGGCGAAGGAAGCAGAGTCGAGGCCTTAACCGCTGCTCCGGTTCCGGCGAACAATCCCGCGAACGCGGCCCCTGCGAGCATGGCTTTTGTCGTTTTCGTCATTTCACATTCTCCAGTCAATTTGGAATGAGATGCGGAACACCGTCCGAGTCTCTTTGCGCTTCGTGGATCGCGAATCTCGCTGCCCGGGCTGACCAAACTAGCTTCTGTTGCGAGTTCGGGGTGCCCTCGAATGCCAAACAAAGGTGTTCCGTTCCATTGAATGAGAGTCTCGAATCGCCTGAAGGTTTCCGAGATTCTTACTGTGGACTGGATTTCAAAACTGGGCGGGCATGCCGGGGAAGAACGAACACTGACCAAATGTTCGTCAAACCTATAGGCTGGGGGCGTAGTAGCCCGTCTTTGCGTAGACGCTGAGAGGCGGAAGTCCCTTTGGGGCGCGTAGCTTGATCTTGATCTTGCGCCAGCGGGCGTCGTGGGCCTTATTACTCGGGTGGTAGCCCAAGATATATTGATTTCGTAGCTCCGCGCCGATCTTTGCGGCAATGTCCGGCAGGTCGTTTAGATTCTCGACCGAGAAAGCCCGCCCACCCGTCAATTCCGTCATTTCGTTGAGCAGCGTCGGTCCGTTGAGTTCCTCTGGCGTCCGGCTGCGAAACTCGAACGGGTCAAAGATGCCAACAGAATAGAGTTGCGCATCGGCCTCTCGCACCAGTCGCTTGATATCTTTCTCGCTGTAGCGGCTACTATTATCGCCACCGTCGGAAATGATCAGCAGGGCTCGTTTGCCGGAATGTGCGCCTCGCATCTGACTGAGTCCCAGATAAATGGCATCGAGTAAGGCGGTCTTGCCCTTCGCAGAGGCTGAGAGCATGCGGCTCTGCAAGTCTTCGACATTGTTGGTGAACGGACTGAGGAGTTGGGCGCGCTCGTTGAAACCGACGAGAAAGAACTCATCTTCTGGATTCGCGGTTTTGAAAAACTGGAAAGCCGCTTCCTTGGCCTTGCCGAGTTTGTTGGCCATGCTACCGCTGAGATCCAAGATGACACCGATTGAGATGGGAATATCTTCGGAGGAGAAATTCACGACCTCCTGCTCGATGTTGTCTTCGAAGACGCGGAAGTTGTCGGGCTCGAGACCTGTGACGATTCGGTTGTAAGGGTCGGTGACGGTGACATTGACGAGTGCCAAATTTACGTCGATATGGACGACTTGATCCCGCGTAATGGGCTGGCCCGGTGTGTCGTGCTTCACGTCGGCGGGGACGAGGGATTGGGCGGAGGCGGCAGACCTCTGCAAGTCGAAAATCGCAGTGCCAAAGAGCAGGAAAAAGACGAGCTGAGCGGCCAAAGCGCAAGTCGTGGCTATGCTATTTCTCATGTTGCGTCCTGTTTCTTGCTTCCCGCAGATTTCCCTGAGGGCTAGTAACCGGCGGCAAACTCGAGCGAGCAGCCCGCTGTCTCGCGATTCCTTCGCGCGCGGAAGCCCGGCATCCCCTGAAGCAGTTCGCGCAAGCGCTTACGGGCCTTGTGTAACTGAGACTTCGAATTCCCGATCGAATGTCCAAGAAGCCTGGCAATCTCGCTATGCTCGTAGCCCTGAACATCGTAGAGGATAAATACTTCCCTGTAGCCGGCTGGCAGCTGATCGATAGCCGATTGCAGGTTGACCCGGTCGATCAAACCGATCAGCCGCGGATCGGACGCTCCGATTTCTTTGCGGGGCCTGGCGTCCTCTTCCTCGCTTCCGGTGATTTCATCTAGCGATATTGATACGGGTTTCTTTTTGCGCAGGCGCATCAGAACAAGGTTCGCCGTCAAACGATGCAGCCAGGTCGAAAACGCGGATTCGCCACGATACGTGCGAATCTTGCGGAATAGCTGTATGAACACTTCCTGAACCAGATCCTCTGCCTCAACCGGGTCATGAAGCATACGCAGGCAAAGCGCATACACGCGTCCGCAGTAGTGCTTATAGATAAATTCAAAGGCAGCTGCGTCGCCCTGCTGAGCTAGCCGGATGGCTTCACTAAACGATGCGCTATCTGGTTTGCGCTGCTTCAAATCTCCCGAGCGGCTCTCGGGTCCAGACTCCAGCCTTCTCTTGCTCAACAAACGTTGCGCCTTCCGTTGTGAGTGGCGCGTCAGCGCAACGGTTTCGCGCCTAAATGCGCTGCCTACGCGCCGAAATTCGATTGCTACTTTCATGAGACTTGCCTTTTCTTGATTTCCTCAACTCACAGCAAAATTGATGCTCGCATTGAATGAGAGTCGGGAACGGCACAAAGGTTTCGCAATTCTGTCGGCGGCAAAACTGGTGAGGCGACGAACGCAGAGCCAGTCCTTACTTCACAGGCCTCTCTCGTGTATCGCTACGGCGTCAATACAATCTTGCCAATGGTTTCGCGGCTCGCCAGTGCTCGAAAAGCCGCCTTGACCTCCGCGAGGGGGTATGAGTTATTGGCGAACAGCCGGATTTTCCGTTGAGAGACTAGCTTGAGAAGATCAGGAACACTCGCCGCGATTTGCTCCGGCCGCAAACTGGGGAAATTGAAGCCAATGACTGTTTGATTCCGATAGATTAACTGCTGCATCTTTTCGGGAGGAAACGTGTCGTGAATATTTCTCGCTCCAAAAACGACCATGCGTCCAAACGGTGCAATCAGCTTCAAGCATTCCTCTCCCACCTCACCGGATGCCGCCTCAAGCACCACGTCCACGCCATTTCCATTCGTGGCCTCTCGGACTCTGTCGGTCCAATTTCTATGGCTGTAGTTAATCGCGACATCCGCGCCTAAAGACGTGATAAGGTCAATTTTTTCCTGTGTACTTGCGAGGCCAATGACTTTTTTCACGCCCATGCTCTTCGCCAGCTGCACAAGATATAGGCCTACGCCACCTGCCGCTGCCTGTATCAGCACACTCTCATTTGGTTGAGGCCTGGCCGCGAATTTCAGGAGAGTGTAGGCCGAAATCCCTTGAATAGGGATTGTGGTCGCTTCGGCAAAGGAGAGCGCTGCGGGGATCGGGATGGCCAAATTTGCATCTGCCGTTGCGTATTCAGCGTAGCCGCCGCTGGAAACAATGGCGGTAATCTTGTCACCGACCTGAGGATTTTTGACTTGCGAGCCAACCTCAGCCACAACTCCGGAAGCTTCGAAACCCATAATGAACGGCGGGTTCTTAGGGATCTTGTATTTGCCCTTCGTCAGCTCCATTTCCGCAAAGTTGATCCCCGCCGCTCTGACCTTCAGCAAGATTTCGTTTGCTCCGGGTCTTGGTTTTTCAACGTCGATAATTTTCAGGCAATCGATGCCACAATACTCGCTTAATTCGATCGCTTTCATATGTCTTTTTCTCTCCAAGGGCACTCCATCATTTCAAATCGCTCCCATCGATTAACATGACGCTGAAAACACCCTCCGGATATTTCTTTGCGCCGTGAATCGCGAATCTCCTCCGACCGGCCTCGACCAACTCACCGCTTGATTTTGAGGCGGCCCGGGCATTCGAGAGGGTATCCGTCCAGGGAATGAGAGTCTCAAGGCGTATGAAAGTTTCAGAGATTTAATTCGAGGCTCAATGAGAGCTAGGGCACTCCACGCGACGATTGCCAACACCACCTCGAAGAGACTAATTGCCCAAGCGCGCTTCGGCGGCGGTCCAGATCGATGCACCTAGGAGGACGAGATCCTTGATTAAGAATTGGCCAGCATCCCCTAACAAGGGAACTCCGTGTGAGAATTGGAGCGCTCCCGGTGTCGAGAGGAGAAAACTCACCGTGAGCACGAAGGTGATAGTGGCTCCAATGCTGCCCATGAAGGAGAATCTTGCTGAGAACGGCCGCAGCGCGATAAGCAGAGCAATTACGATCTCGATCACTCCGATTAGATTGGAAACGCCCTGAAGGCTGAAGATTCGATACAGCCAGAACATCAGCGGACTGTTCGCCACCAGAGGCTGGATGCCTTGCGCCTCGCCAGCTGTGAATTTGAGAACACCAATCAGCAACAGTGTGATTACGAGTCCGTAGCGCGAGACGTGGATACCCATTCTCTCCAACGAGGTTCTGGACTTGGCGTGTATCAACGCTCTTATCAGCGTTCCCTCGGTGCGCAAGAATTGATTAGTTGTATCCATATGCCATTCCCCCGTTTTTACCTTTGCGATAAGCAACATTTCCGGCGCTGACAGTCAGTACCACACTTCCAACTGAGTGATGGATCCCCAAACTTTTCAGGCCGCGCGACGATCTGACCGCCGCGCCAAAAACTGTGTGCGCGTTCCAATGAATGAGACCCTCGAATGGCCAAAAAGTTTCCGGCACAAAAAGTCTTGGCCCACGATCGGCCCTGGGAAGAACCTAGCTATTTTTCTTCGATCGCGCCTTTCCGATGCAGTAGACGCAAGGCGTGTACCCTTCACGAATCGCTTCCCCCACAGGGAGGAACTTCGGCTTGCCATGCAGATGCGAGCAGCCCGCTACGTGAAATACTTTGTCATCTTGATCCTGAGATATTGCGACCGTCTCCAGAACTTGGCGCGCATCCAGTCCGCTCGCGGGGTGCTGCTGGTCGTGCGCCGGTACGATCAGCCTCCTGGCAGAGAACACCGCCAGTCCCAGTGGTACAGCCGCAGCGGCGGTTAGCGTCCAAGCCAAAAAGGTACGGCGCGAGGTTTTCGTGGTTTCTCCGAGTCTCTGATATAGCCGCTCATGAAAACCGTCTGGCGGAGCCAGAACGCGTTCGTCGCGATAAAGACCAATTATATTGCGCGTACCCTCAAGGAGGGCGGTGCAATGACGACACTCAGCAAAATGCTGATCGAGCGCCGCTCGTTGGATGGGGTCGAGATCGTCATCGATATAGTCTGAAGTATCTCTCCAGACTTCTTGGCAGTTTATTCCCATGGTTTCCTCACTTCTTTCGAAGCCCATCCCAACCCTCCATCCTGCCCGAGTCCTGGAGCGAGGATGTCTCTCAGCATCAAACGGGCACGCCGAAGCCTGCTCTTCACGGCTCCGGGCGATATTCGCAAAATAGCAGATGTTTCCGAGATGCTTAGCTCATGTATATCGCGCAGCACGAATGCCTCCCGGTAATGCTGCGCCAACGAGCCTAAAGCCTTGACCAAGGCATCGCGTACTTCCACGCGCTCCAGGGCTGTGGAGGGAATTTCGCGCCAGTCTTCGAAATCCTTCGGAACGTACGGTTTTGCATCATCTTTGTCAGCCGTCAGCGACAGCATCGGTATGCGCCACTGTTTTCGATTTCTCATTCGCGCCTCATTGATCGCTATCTGAATCAGCCAGGTACCAAAGGTCGACTCTCTGCGAAACTGATTCAAACGGGCTAGCGCCTTCAGCGATGCATCCTGCGCGACATCCTCAGCGTCCTCCTTATTCGCGAGCAAGGCGAACACCGTCGCATACACCGTCCTTTGATGGGGGCGGATGAGATCCATGAACAGCTCTTTGTGTCCAGACAGGATCCGCTCTATCAAAGCCCCTTCCGCGGCCTGAGCCGAACACACCTGGACAGCGGAGGCCAGGCCTTTTTCCAAAGCATCTTCTCGGGGCGGCTTTCGCAACCCGCCGCCTCTTCTCGCGGAAACGTAAGACCCTTCTCTGATGGTTGTCCCCATTGGGTACGGTTCGCTACGCGAATCTGCCCGACAGTCCGATTCCCGACCTGTCGAAGAGTTTCAGCCTGCTGGCCACACGCTGCCATCGGCTGACTTGGGGAAATAGGAAGGACCAGGATGGAGCGAGGGCCTCAATCCGGAATCTACTCGTCTTTTCGAGAGATTACTCCGGTTACGGTTTGGAAATAAAGAGTAGCCAGTTCATTACCAGTTCAATGTTTTTCGGCAGGCAACCTCTGTATCACCATCTCTTTCGTAAGTGCGACGCGGCCCGGAACCCAAGTCCCAGACCGCGTTGCTTTCCCCGTCCATTTTTGAGGAAGCGGAGCAAGCGGATGGAATCCGCCGCTCCGCTGCTGTGAAAGACGGACTTGCCGACCTTCAGTTAAGCCGAGCGGCGACGCCACACACGATTACCGGGCCAAAACTGCCATACGGCGCACCATTTGGTCCGGTGATGTACCCGTCTCTAGCCAATTTCAAAATGCGGAACTCCTCGGTCAGCAGACCGCGATAGCCCTTTTCGATGGCGTCTTCGGTCCACTCATAAACGTTGGCGTCCCAAACTGGGCTGTAATCGGTGGCCGTGGTGGGAATGCCACCGAATGTGTTGTTGGGACGATGTCCGTCCAAGAGAGCGGCGCCCAAGCCCTGACGCTGCGGATTTTGGCAACCGCCTTTGGTCTCGCCGTTCGTGGCGATGAAGATCCGTTCTACGGCGCTACGACTGATGTCATCCACCCCGGTTTCGATTCTGCGCAAACGGGGAGCAAAGGTATTCCCCTCAATAGCTGACACAGTGGGATCACTGGACTCAGTGGAGATGTAGAAGACGGGCTTGCCAAAGCTGTATCCGTTAATCAGCGAGAGAGTGACGGTCCGGTTCACCGGATTAATCGCGACTACCTGATCATGTACGAGGCCGTAGTTGGGATTTCCGTTCGGAAAATTTATGAATGCATCGTCTACAGCAGCGGCGACAACGGGCGCGTCGTAAATGATGCCGTCGACGAGCACCAGTGGGCTATAGTCCTCATCGCCGATCGAGCCAGGCTGCGCGACGCTGGGTGGGAAGGGCTTCTCCTGAGAGCCGGCCACAACCTCGCGGTTCGGACGGAAGTCCACGAGGCCGGAGTCGAACAGAAACGTCCCGTCGGCGCGGCGCGTGGCGGTGCGAGCGGCATCGCCTGCGTTATGCAGTTTCTTGGAGAAGTTCACGCCAAGGCGCTCCGCTTCTGCTTGATCGCCTGCGTCAAGGATGATGTACCAGGCGGGTTTCAGGCCAGACGGTGTGTTCACCGCACCCTTGTAGAGGGGCAGGGTGATCGTTCCTCTGGGGTTGCCAGCGGGAACATTGATTCCTGTCAACTGCTCGATGGGAATGTCGAACTTACCGGATTTCAGGAGCTGGACAGGCCCAGCCAGAGCTGGATCCGTGAGGGAGTCCGGCGGTGGAAACTGTGAAATGTCGACCTTCGTTCCGATCGAGGCCAGGGGTGGGATGATGTTGCATCCTGGACCCGGTCCGTTGGCTGCTGGTCCGGGACCGTTCCCGGCTCGTTGCAGTCTGCCTTCCTCTTGCTCTTGTGTGTTTCTGTCTGCTGCGGATACCGCGACCGAAAAGAGCGTGATCGCCGCCACCGCTGCGGAGATCAGTACTGAGGTTACTCGCTTCGATACTCTGCTCATGTTCGTCCTTCTCCCTCCGTGTTGATATGTCTTCATTGCCGATCCTCCCTCGCCTTTCCTCACTGAAATGAAATTGGATATTTGCGACGTTCGACCTGATGGACGCCAGGATGACTCGAGTCAGCGTCAGTGGGCCGCACCGTAATGAGAGATCCGTGAGACGGAAAAGTTTCAAACCGCAATGAAATTCCCTGCCACTCTTTACAGAGACGGTGAACGAACAGCCAACTGCAGTCCCGCACGTCCGGTTAATCTTCAGAAGCGCAGAGTAATGCCGCCGCTGGCCACGACGTTGTGCTGCGTACTCGAAGATAAGGCGACACTCAGGTTGGGATTCTCCGAGAAGAAATCACGAACTTCGCCGCGCAAACCAATGAACCGGAATAGCCTGTAATCCAAGCCTCCGCCGTAATCGATGACCCCGCGGTTCAAGAATTTATTCGTCGTGTTTTGGCCATTCGAGAGCTGCGCGGACTGCTGGTACAGGGCGTAGCCCCCGCCAATGGCGCCCCACGCAGAAAGTCGCGAACGGGGGAAGAGTTTCAACCGCAATCCCGGGGTGAGGTAGAGCGATGCATAATTCTGTGGCACGGTCGCAGTTGCCGACGTCAGGGCTCGATTAGGAATGGCTACAAATTCAATTTCGCCATAGAGAGCGGCCATCTTTGCCCCCAGGAAACGATGGCCGTAGTTAATTCCAAAACTGCGATCCGCGGAGATTTGCGCCCTGCCGGCCGAGCCTTGAAAACTGCGTGTCTGGCCGGGAATTCCGCCGAGTGAAAAGGTAAGCTCCTGATTTTGGGCTCGCTCTTGGTTCTGAGCGCGAGCGGGTCCTGCGGAGATTGCAGCCAGCAAAAGCAGTCCGGACCAGCGAATGCTTCTAGTTCCTACCGGTAAAACTCTCATAAACAATGTTCTCCTTATAAAAACAGTGAGATCGGCTTGTGGCCGCAAAGTTTCCGGAATTCGGCGAAAAGAAGAGTCGCAGGCGCGATGGGATTAGCTGCCAGCTTTGAAATGAGGGATAGCTATGATCTTTGAACCAGTGTGAAACCTTTGGGTTGCCGGGGAATCGGATTGAAGTGCCACTCTTGGAGGTCGACGAGGGAACGGCCAACGACCTGCCCAACGGGTGCCACAACACAGTGGAGTTATTGAAAATCTCGCTTTGCTAGGAGCATCGAATGGCAGACGTAAAGCTAGTAGTCATATACCCACGCCCCAAAGACGTTGATGTTTTCGAGAAAATCTATCAGGACGAACATGTACCGCTAGCGGCCGCGAAACTGGGCGGCAAGACCAAAATTGTCGCAACCAAGATGCTCGGCTCCCCGCAAGGCACCCCTCCTTTCTACCGCATTGCGGAAGTCTATTTTCCGTCGATGCAAGCTTTGGAAGCGTGCGCGGCTTCGGAAGGCTGTAAAGAGGCGCTCGCTCACGCCGTGAAGATTTCTTCGGGTGGGGCTCCGATTTTCTTGGTAGCCGAAGAAGAGACCATCACATTCACCAAAACAGTCAGCGCGTAGGGGAAAACCGATGCGTTTCAGACTATCGATCGCCGGCCTGGTCGCAATTTCCGTCCTGACGACGATCTTTTCGTTCCGATACACTCACGCTGCGAGCCTACCTGCGGGGCCGAGTCGCGGTGACACTCCGCGCAACTCCGTGCTGGTCGAACTGTTTACATCCGAAGGGTGCTCCAGCTGCCCTCCCGCCGATGCCCTGTTAGAAAGACTCGACCGCTCTCAGCAGGTGAGCGGCGCGGACCTGATCGTGTTGAGTGAACACGTGGACTACTGGAACGACATCGGATGGAAGGATCCCTACTCATCCCACGAGTACAGCGAACGGCAAAGTGCCTACGCGGCGCAGTTCGGTCTCGGGACCATCTATACGCCGCAGATGATCGTTGACGGACACTTTGAATTCGTGGGCAGCGATGAACTAAGGGCGAGGGAGACGATTGCCAACGCCACGAAGGTGATGAAAACGCCGGTGAGCGTCGCTTCTAGTCTGAGCGATGAAAAGACGGCGGTCCTTCATATCGAAACCGGCCCGGTACCTTCATCCAGCACAGCGGAATCAGCGGGCATTTTCCTGGCGATAGCAGATGATCGCGACGAATCGCATGTGAGCCGCGGAGAGAACGCTGGAAGAACGCTGATGCATGTTGCGGTTCTGCGAAGCCTCGTCCGAATCGCAGCAGTTGATAAATCAGCAGGGTTTGCCCGAGACATAAAACTTGATCTCGGCGCCAAAAATGCACGGAATCTCAGGGTCGCGGTGATCGTCCAGGAGGCGGATGCGGGAAGAGTGTGGGGAGCGGGGTTCACTCGACTTTCGAATCAGGGTCCTTAGATCTCTTGTGCTTGGCGTCGCTGTGCCGGCGCGCACCGGCAAGCAACGAAACCGAATCTGGAGCCAAAATGAAATTTGCGGTTGCGATTCTTCTCTTTGTAGGACTCTTTGGCCTTTCCGGTGGGCAAGAAAACCCACCCACCAATCAGGCGCCTCCTCCGTCCGTGGGTTTGGCGATCGGTCAACTGGCTCCGGCGTTCGCTCTGTCCGATCAATTCGGCCATGAACAATCCAACCAGACCCTCAAAGGTCCGAAGGGCATTGTCCTTCTTTTTTTCCGTTCGGCCGATTGGTGACCCTTCTGCAAAGCGCAGCTCGTGCAGCTGCAAAACGCAAAACAAAGATTTGAGGCGCAAGGGCTAAAGCTGGCCGCCATCAGCTACGACAGTCCCGCTATCCTGAAGGACTTTGCCCAACGGCACAAAATCGAGTTTCCCCTATTGGCTGACCCTAACTCCGAAATCATTCGCACCTTCAACGTGCTGAACACAGCAGCGAAAGGAATGACTAAAGGGATGGCCTACCCCGGATTCTTCTATGTCGACGCAAGCGGGGTTATTCGCGAAAAGTATTTCACACCGAAGTACACGGACCGACTAACCGCGAATAATGTCATTTCAAAACTCTTCCCTGAGCTGAGCGCGGAGGTGACTCAAGACATCAAAGCACCTCATCTCCAGCTTACCCTTGCACAATCCGACCGCAGTGTCATACCAGGTGGCAGGGTCAGTCTGATTGCCGAAATCGAGCTCCCTCCGAATGTGCACGTCTATTCTCCCGAAGTGCAAGGTTATAAGCCGATTCAGCTCACCTTGCAGAGGCTTCCAGGGATCGAACTCCAGCCTGTCGTTTACCCGAACTCTAAAGTACTGTACCTGGAAGCCATACAAGAGCACGTCCCGGTTTTCGAGGGAAAGTTCCGGATCAGCCAAGATCTTACGGTAACGCCGTCTAAGGCTTCAGATGCGATCCGCGCGGTCTTTTCGAAGGAGAGGACTATTTCCATTACCGGTGATTTGAAGTATCAGGCGTGCGACCAGACGGTTTGCTATCCGCCCACGTCCGTGCCTGTAAAATGGCAATTGCAGGTTCTGCCCCTTGACCTCAAACGATCTCCGAAGGCTATTCAGCATAAATAGCTTTTCGACTTTGCAGGAGATTCTATTCTGCAGTTCTGAAAGGAGAAGACCATGAGTAATGTCGTCTATACCTCGAGGTCGCGTATCGAACGCCGGCAGGGACCTCTTCGCATCGCACATTTGCCGGGCGAGTCCCAGCCGGTGATCTACAGCGTCCATGGAGCCATCGCCGAGCACTACAAAGTTGACCCGGCAAAGTTGAAGGAGTCGCACTCCTCAACCATTGACTATGTCATTTCGGCAACCGCGGGTTGAATGATGGGCACCTTCGGAGGTGCGCTGGAAGCGCGCCAAATCGACGCGAGCAACGGAAAATTGACCGCTGAAGTAACCGGAGAGGTGGAGACTGAGGAGGGTGTGCTTGTTATCCGCCGCATTCACGTGGCGATGCGCTTGCTGGCGCCGGAGGCCGCAAGGGAAACAATCGAACGCACGCACGGCATTTACGCCATGCGGTGCCCCTTGTACCGGACATTGCACAAGACGATCCAACTTACTTCGTCTTTCGAGTTGGTGACTCCGGCAACCGCGCCGTGAGGTCGGTGAGGGAAAAAACAGGAAGTGCGTAGGTGGCGCTACCAGAAAAAAACGACTCCTATGTCAAGGAGAACAAAGGGAGATGTGCACCAGGTTCGGCAGGAGTGCCTGCGATGAACGCGAGCTTGGTCGGCGGGTCCCTTCCTGAAACTTTTTGACCACCTGGGAATCAGAGTTCTTGGCATTGAGTGACTTCGGGTAGTCTGATTCCTCGCGGGGCAACGCCAGATACTGGTCTGTTGGCGACGATGAGCATGACACAGTCCCAATTGCGGACTAATGAGGCTGCGCTCATAAAGAGCGTATGCGCGGGAGAGCGTGAGGCTTTCTACGAGTTGGTACGCCCGTATGAGCGCATGATTTACGCCACCGCGATTTCAGTTGTGAAAAATCCGGCGGATGCCGAGGAGGTTGCGCAGGAGGCCGTTCTAAAGGCCTTCTCCCACATTTCTGCCTTCCGCGCGGAAGCAAAGTTCAGCACCTGGCTGGTACAAATCACATACAACGAGGCCAGGATGAAGTTGAAGAAGGCCCGTCCGCACCTCTATGAGTCGATTGACGATCAACAGCAAAACGAAGAAGGAGATTTTTGGCCGAAGGACTATGCAGACTGGCGGCCTATACCTTCCGAACTCCTCGAACAAAAGGAGATTCGGCAAGCAGTGCAGAACGCAATCAATTCCCTCAACCCAAGTTACCGTGAGGTGCTAGTTCTCAGGGACGTCCAGCATTTGAGCATCAAGGAGACATCGACGATTCTCGGAATCTCGGAACCCAACGTGAAGACTCGGCTTCATCGAGCGAGGTTGCTGTTGAGAGACAGTCTCGCCCCGGGAATCGACGGTTCCTGGATTCAAGGACAACCTTATCGGAAAGCCAGAGCGTGGTGAAAAAAAGAAGGCGAAATGGCAACCATTGAAATCAGTTGCGTCGAAGTATGGCGGCAAATCTCCGATTACCTCGACGATGAGATTTCCCCCGAGATGCGCGAGAGAATGGAAGCTCATTTCAAGGCTTGCGCACACTGCGCCGCGGTACTTGACGGCACTCGAAACGTGGTAGAACTCGTCGGCGACGGAAGGGTGTTTCAAATGCCCGACGGGTTTAGCAAGCGGCTATATAAAAAGCTTCAGAAACTTCCGTGAACTTGCGCCCCGGCCGATGGAATTTGTTCCGGCCGAAACGGATCGGCGATGTCCTGGTTATCCATGTACATCCACAGTTTCCAGTTCCCCGCATGGTTTCTCCGCCAGATATCCACATAGCGATTTCTGCGACGAATCGCTTCGCCGCCCCGCTTAGGCGTCAGCGTTAGGTCATGCCACCCGTAATCATAGGCGATGTCACCTTGAAGACGAATCTCGATCACGATTACAGACAGCTTTGCTGCAAAGCGTTCGAATAGATCGGTCAGCCGACCCTTCAAAGCCTCCAATCCGCTCGCCCCAAACTCGCTTGGCTGTCCATCGGAGAAACTAACCAGGTCGGGGTCAGCAATAGCCAGGACACGAGACACATCCCCAAGGTTGAAACACTCTCGAAATTCGGTCTTGGCCGCGTTGATTGCAAACAAGTCGTCCATTCCTTTATCTCCATGCCCCATCCGGATGGAGCATTAGTTTCCAAGGCTCAATTCTAACCGACCGGCACAGGCATGACCGTGCGCGACGATGGGTCCGTCGGTCGGAGCTTATGAGAACGCGGAACACACAAACTCCCGAGTAGTCGGCGACTCCACGCCTTTTGGATTGGTCCACCAGCGCCCAAAATTGGCGTGTCGCAGGGGTTGACAACACGGGCGCATCTGGTTTATGGTCTGAGCTAGTTAAATAACTAACTTCCTCCGAGTCGGAGAATATGCGAACGGCACAACTGGACAAGCGAACGCGGCTGATTGAGACTGCGACGAAGCTGGCGTATGGACGCGGTTTCCGAGTGACGAGTCTGGCGGACATCGCCGAGGCGGCTCGCGTGCCGGTAGGCAATGTCTACTACTACTTCAAAACCAAGGAAGAACTCGCCGAAGCCGTGGTGGAGCAGCGCCTGGAGGAGTCTCGCGCAGCCCGGGCTGAGTGGGACCGCTTGAGTTCTCCGAAGGAGCGGCTGTTAGCCTTCGTGGGTAGGGTCCACGCGAACCGGGAGCAACTTGCGCGCGGAGGATGTCCAGTTGGCGGCCTGTGCTCCGAGTTGCACAAGGAGGGCGGTGCTCTGGCGAAGAAGTCCGCGACGCTCTTCACTGAGCCCATCGGCTGGCTTCAGAAGCAGTTCCGGGACGCCGGCCACGATAAGGACTCACGTGAACTTGCAATGCATCTCTTCTCCGCCTTTCAGGGGATGGCTGCCGTGGCGCATGGCGCCAACGACCCCGAGGTGGTGGTGATGGAAGTGCGGCGCCTTAAGAATTGGATCAACACGTTGTGAGACGGAAAAGATGGAGTAACAGGTCGCACAGCAGTTGACGAGTTTAAGTGGACAAAAGGGGAGGAAACATGAAGGCGTTGCTTGATAAACAGCAGTTCGGGCCGTGGGCGCTCGTCACAGGGGCTTCGTCCGGGATAGGCCCCGAATTCGCACGACAAATCGCGGCGGCCGGGATCAATCTCGTGCTGGTGGCCAGGAGAGAGGCATTGCTTAATGAGGTCGGACGCCATATCACAAGGGACTTTGGTGTTCAGTTCCGCTCCCTCACGATGGACCTCTCGCAAGAGGGCTTCATCCCGAAGCTCGCCGAGCATACGAAGGATCTGGATATCGGCCTTGTCGTCTCGAATGCTGGCACGGCCAACCCGGGCGAGTTCCTGAAGCTCGATCGACAGCTGCTCGAGGAGACCTTGCGACTCAACACCATGTCGCATTTAGACATCGCACATTACTTCGGCCGGAAGCTCGCTGAGCGGAGGCGGGGCGGCTTGATCCTCGTGGGGGCAATGGGCGCGGAAAACGGCATTCCGTGTATAGCGAATGATGGAGGCGCGAAGGCGTATGTACACAGTCTTGGCGAAGCGCTTCACTACGAGTTCAAACCTCTAGGTGTCTACGTCACTGTACTGGCAGCCGGGTTTACGAACACACCGGTGCTCGAAAAGTTTGGCTTCGATCCGAAGACCATGCCGATGAAACCGATGAGTGTCGAGCAGTGCGTATCTGAGGGCCTCAACGGTCTGCTCGAAAATCGCTCCAGAATCGTTCCAGGTCGGCTGAACCGCATCATGAACGCCCTCGTGCCCGCTTCTCTTGCGCGAAAGATGGAGGCGGACATGCTTGGTACAGCGGTTGCCGGCAAGTCCGCTGTTGCAAGTGCTCGCGGCGAGGTTTAGCAGGGGAAAGCGATCTCCTCAAGCTGCTCGAACCATGCAAGAGCCAATCAGTCTTCTTAGTAGATGAGAGCAATGATCTGACGGACAACGCTGTGTGGTTAGGTAAAAAGAGCCGACTGAGCAGGCCCATCCTCAGGGTCGCAAAAGTTGCTCAGACCGACGGCTACCAGGCGAAACCGCTGGCGCGGTCGGAGGCCATGCAACTGCGCATCGTGCACCGGCACTGTCGGGCTATAAAACCCATCGGCTGATTGTTGAGGAGTGCAGCTGTGAACGCTGCAGGAAGTGAAATTTCGAATACGCGCTCGCATAGGGATAGGGGACAGGGGTGTTTGGGTCGATTACCAAATCCTCGTGCAGTCTGTGAATGGTACCTAGCACATGTAGCAGCGGTGTCTTGGGCCTGGAAGCGACGATAGAGTAACGGTTCCCGGGATAAATCATCGAACGTGGTACGCGGGACGGCGGCTACGGATAGATGGCTACTCTCTACCGGTACTTTAAGGATTTGTGGAGGCTTGCTGTCGTCGCTCTTGTCCTGGCGGCGATCAATCAGATTTTTTCGCTGTTGGATCCGCTCATTTTCCGGCACATCATCGACTCCTACGCGACACGCTATCGCGAGTATTCGAGCCCGCAATTCATTCGAGGTGTAGGCTTGCTGCTCGGTGCGGCGGTTGGCGTGGCTCTGGTCTCGCGCATCGCCAAGAATTTTCAGGATTATTTCGTCAATGTAATCACGCAGAAAGTTGGCGCACGCATCTACACCGATGGCGTTCGACATTCTCTGGATCTCCCGTACACGTTGTTTGAGGATCAGCGCAGCGGCGAAACTCTGGGGAAGTTGCAGCGGGTACGAAGCGATGTCGAGAAGT
>Ga0209647_1000497_pt1 | contig 36999 bp, 34 predicted proteins | sample GraSoi_2013_60cm_FD_185827 | JGI IMG/M metagenome (GOLD analysis project Ga0209647, IMG submission 185827) | Grasslands soil microbial communities from the Angelo Coastal Reserve, California, USA - Sample 9_17_2013_60cm (SPAdes) (version 2) | ecosystem: Environmental > Terrestrial > Soil >... | reverse complement strand
GGTCGGCGCCGCGATGCTGGAGCAGATGAAGGGAACGCCGATGTACAAGTCGTACGTGGCGATTGCGCCGCACCCGGAAGAGTTCCCGAAGCTGCTCGACCAGATGGGCGCCTACATGCGCAAGCCGTACGACTGGTCGGCGGACGTCAAGAAGCTGACCATGCCCGTGATGCTGATCTTCGGCGACAGCGACATGTACCGTCCGGAGCACATCGTGAAGTTCTACCAGTTGCTCGGCGGTGGACTGAAGGACGCCGGCTGGCAGCGCGAGCACATGTCGCAGAACCGCCTGGCGATCCTGCCGAACATCACGCACTACGAAATGGGCCTCGCACCGCAGTTGGTCGACGTCGCTCTGCCGTTCCTGAACGGACAAGGCCGCGCCAAGAGTTGGGACGAGCAGGTGAGCGGGAAGTAAATCTCACCGTGCCTTCACCGCTGGACCAAACACTTTCACAACCATGAAAATCGACATCTTCAATCACGTCATGCCGCTGCCTTACCTGGACATGATGAAGCAGCACCTGAAGGACCAGGGCATCTTGAAGCGCATGAGCAACCTGCGCATGCTCTGGGACATCGAGTCGCGGGTCCGGATGCTGGACGAAAAATTCCCCGACGTGCAGCAGGTGCTGACGCTGTCGCTGCCTTCCCCCGAGCTGGTGGGGGGTCCGGAGCTTTCGCCCGAGCTCGCGCGCATCGCCAACGACGGCATGGCGGGCATGACGGCGAAATGGCCCAAGAAATTCCCCGCATTCGTCGCCTCGCTCCCCATGAACAACGTTCCCGCGGCCCTCGAGGAGATGGACCGCGCCATCGCCAGGCTCGGCGCGCGCGGCGTACAGATCTGCACGAGCGTCAATGGCCGCGCGCTGGACGAGCCGGAGTTCTTCCCGGTGTTCGAGCGCGCGACCAAGAAGCACGATGTGCCGATCTGGATGCACCCGGCGCGGCCCGGTTCGCGCCCCGACTACGTCGGCGAGCAGAAATCGAAATACGAGATCTGGCAGGTGCTCGGATGGCCTTTCGAGACGAGCATCGCCATGGCGCGCATGGTGTTCTCGGCTTTCTTCGAGAGACTCCCGGGCTTGCGTATCATCACGCATCACTGCGGCGGCATGATCCCGTATTTTTCGGGCCGCGCCGAAACACTCTGGGCGCAGCTCGGCAGCCGCACCGCCGACGAGAACTACGAGGACGTGCTCAAACGCATGTCGAAAAAGCCGATCGAGTATTTCCGCATGTTCTACGGCGACACGGTGCTCGGCGGCTCGGCCTCGGCGCTGCGCTGCGGGCTGGATTTCTTCGGCGCCGACCGCGTGCTGTTCGCGAGCGACTGCCCGTTCGATCCGGAGGGCGGGCCGATGTTCATCCGCGAGGGGATTCGCTCGGTCGAGGATCTCAAGCTGCCGGAAGCGGACAAGCGGAAGATCTACTTTGGAAATGCGATGAAGCTGCTGCGCATGCCGCTCAAGCAGAAAAAATAGCCTGGCGCAGCGCAAATAAAAGGGGCCTCACGGCCCCTTTTATTGAACATAACTCTATTTCAGTGCAGCGAGTCCCGCAGCGGCGCACTGGGCATCCTGTTCGCCCGTGGCGCCCGAAGCGCCGATGGCGCCGACGATCTTGCCGTCCATGACGATCGGGAAACCGCCGTCGAGCGGCACCGCGCCTTCCAGCCCCAGAATGCGCAGGCCAGCGCCGCCGCCCGCCACCGCGTCCTGAAACACCTTGGTCGGCCGCTTGAACAGCGCCGCCGAGCGGGCCTTGCCGATCGCCACCGAAACGCTTCCGGTCTGGGTGGCATCCATTTTCTCGAGGTAGACCAAATCGCCGGAGATGTCGGTCACGGCGAACGCCATTTTCCAGTTGTTCTTGCGCGCCTCGGCCTCGGCCGCAGCAGCGGCCTTCTTGGCGTTTTCGAGACTGATGGGAGCGCCGTAGGGATTCGGCATCTGCGCCAGCGCGCTCGACGCGCATAGCGCGAACAACATGGCCAGCAGGGACTTCAGAATAGTCTGCGACATGGTACTCCTCCTTTGTTTAGCTACGGTTGTAAAGCCACGTCTGTATGCGAACAGGTGCGGCATTGATTTAATTCCCCGGCCCCAACGCAGCGATGCCCGCGTTGGCGATCTGTTCGTCCAGGATGGCGATGACCACGTTCCACTTGTTCTTGCGCGCCTCGGCCTCGCAGGCGGCACCGATTTTCTTGCAGTCTTCCAGGTTCAGGCAGGGTTTGGTTTTCACTTCTTCCGCTCCGGATCAGTTTTTCAATGCGCTTCGAATCTGCTCCAGCGCCGCCGGATCCTCGATAGTGGTGAGATCTCCCGGGTCCCGCCCTTCCGCGAGCGCCTGGATCGTGCGCCGCAAAGTCTTGCCCGAGCGGGTCTTGGGCAGCAGGGACACGAAGTGTACCGCACGCGGCCTGGCGATGGCGCCCAGGTGCTTGTCGACGGTCTCCATGACCTCCTTCTCCAATGCCTTGCGGCCGTCGGCCGAATTCAGCCGCGCCGTATCCTTCGCCACGGCAAATGCGAGCGGCATCTGGCCCTTCAGGGAATCGGCCACGCCCACGACGGCGCATTCTGCGATGTTCGAGTGCATGTTGACCGCTTCTTCGATCTCGCGCGTGCCCAGGCGGTGCCCGGCGACGTTGATCACGTCGTCGGTGCGGCCGAGGATGAAGTAATAGCCGTCCTTGTCGCGGATGCCCCAGTCGAAAGTCGAGTACACCTGCTTGTTCCGGAAGGTGCCGAAATAGGTCTTGACGAATCGCTCGTCGTCTCCCCAGACGGTGGACATGCACCCCGGCGGCAGGGGCGGCGCGATGGCGACTACCGCTTTTTCGTCTGTGCCGGCCTCGGCGGCGTCGGCTTCGCGCAGGAGTTTGAGATCGTAGCCATAAGCGGGAAAGCTCGGGCTGCCGAGCTTGATCGCCGTCTTCTCCACGCCCCGAACGGCCGACAGGATCGGCCAGCCCGTCTCGGTCTGCCAGTAGTGGTCGATGACGGGCTTGCCCAGCGCTTCCGCGATCCAGCGGTGGGTCGGCTCGTCGAGCGGCTCGCCCGCGAGAAAGAGATGCTTAAGCGAGGAGATGTCGTACTTCTTCAAGTAAGCCGGGTCGTGCTTCTTCAGCACCCGGATCGCGGTCGGCGCCGAGAACATCACGTTGACCTTGTGGTCCTGGACGATTTTCCACCAGATCCCGGCATCGGGCCGGACCGGAACGCCCTCGTAGAGGATGGTGGTCATGCCCGCGATCAGCGGCCCGTAGATGATGTAGGAATGCCCCACCACCCAGCCGATGTCCGAGGTGGTGAACATCGTCTCTCCCGCCTCGCCGCAATAGATGTGCTTCATCGACGCCGCGAGCGCCACCGCGTAGCCGCCGACGTCGCGCTGCACGCCCTTGGGCCTGCCGGTCGTGCCCGACGTATACAGGATGTAGGACGGCTCGTTCGATTCGAGCCAGGCAACCGGCACCCGTGCGTCCATGTGCTTCAGGCGCAGCTCGGCGTAATCCAGATCGCGCCCGGCCGCCACTTGCATCGACTGGTCGAGCCCGCGCCGGACGATGACGACTTTGCGGGGCGGATGCTTCGCCAGCCTGATCGACTCGTCCACCAGCGCCTTATAGGTCACCACCTTCCCCATGCGGCTGCCGCCGTCGGCGGTGACCATGAGCTTCGGCCGGGCGTCGTCGATGCGCGCCGCGAGGCTCGCGGCTGCGAACCCGCCGAACACCACCGAGTGGACCGCGCCTATCCTCGCGCAGGCGAGAATGACGAAGACCGCTTCCGGGATCATGGGCATGTAGACGATGACCCGATCGCCTTTGCCGACTCCCAGCGAGCGCATCATCGCCGCCGCGCGCTGCACTTCGAGGTGGAGCTCGCGGTAGCTGAAGCTCCTCTCCTCGTCCGTTTCCGTGGAAATATAGACGAGCGCCTTCTGATCGCCGCGCGCTGCCAGGTGCCGGTCGAGCGCGTTGTAGCAAAGGTTGGTTTCCCCGCCCACGAACCAGCGCGCGAAAGGCGGCCGGCGGTAGTCGAGCACTTTCGCGGGCGGCCTCTCCCAGTGCACGAGCTTCGCCTGCTCCGCCCAGAAGCCCTCTTTGTCTTCGATGGAGCGCCGGTGGAATTCGCGGTAAGTCGTCATCGGATCCGGCTCTGCCCCTGCCCCCCTACTTCGGCCGGTTCCTGAGCGCCTGGGTGATCTTGTCCAGCGGAAGCTCGACATTGAGGCGCCGGCACACGGCCAGAAGGAAAGGCAGCATTCGTCGCAGCATTTCGCCGGCCGCGTCGCCCAGCTGCTGCGCATCGGCGTGTTCGATGACCTGCACCGCCCGATCGATGTCGCTCGGCAAGCTCACGGGCTTCAGCGGACTCGCTTCGCCCTGGTCGACGGTGCGCTGGGCCTTGCGGCTCGCCGCATCCTGCAGGCGCTGCTGCGCCATCTTCATGAGTTCCTCGATCGAGGCGACGGTATCCACGTCGAGCGCCGCAAGACCGATGCTCGTGCGGATCCTGAGCACCTGGTCGCGATAAGTGACCTGCGCTTTATCCAGCTGTTCGTGCATGCGGCGCGCAAAGGCGAGCGCCTGCTGGGAGGAGGTCCCCGGGAAGATCACCGCAAAAGTCGCCTCTGCGGTGCGCCCCATCGAATCTTCGGCGCGCAGCGTGCTCATCACGAGCTTGGCGACCTTGGCCAGCAGCTGGTCGGCCACGGCTCTTCCGACTTTCTCGGTGATTTCGCCGTAGGTATCCAGCCGGAAGGTCAGGACGGAAAGCGGCCCGCCGTGCCGCCTCGCGTGGGAGTAATGCTTGCCGCCTTCGGTAGCGAGGTAGTGCGGCGTGAAAGTCCCCGTGACCGGGTCACGGGTGACGGTTTGATCGAGCGCCTGCTTGTTGACGACGAGCTGCTGCTTCGCCTCGACGAGGTGCAGGAGGTTGTCGATGCGCGAAAGGATCTCCGTGCCGTCGGTGGTCTTGGTGATGAAGTCGTTCGCTCCGGCCGCGCGCGCGCGCTTCTTGGTGGAGTCCTCCTCGTCCCCGGAGATCACGATCACCGGCATGCTGCGAATGCGCTGGTCTTGGGACTGGCGGATGCGCTCGAGGAGCGCGAAGCCGTCGAGCACCGGCATCTGGATGTCGGAGAACACCACCACTATGGAAGGATCCGTCGAGATCGCCTCCCAGCCGGCCTCGCCGTTCGCCTCCTCCCGGACGTCGAAACTCTTGCGGATCAGGCGCGCAAGCGTGGTGCGGACGATCTTGGAATCGTCCACGAGAAGCACGCGCTGCTTCGGGATCTGAGTGGACACTGAGCCGCCGGGATTCGAGCTCATCTCAGGCTGCCAGATCGACGGCGATGCGTCCCTTGGCCGCGCCCTTCAGCAGGCCGTCGAACGCCCGCGGGAGCTCGTCGAACGGGATGGTTCGCGTCATCTCCTTCAAGTGCGCCGGCCGCATGTCGCCCGCCAGCCGCCGCCACACCTCGCGGCGCAGGGCCATGGGCGTGGCTCCGGAGTCGATCCCCAGCAGGCTCACGCCGCGCAGGATGAAGGGCGCGACCGAGGTGTTCAGATTCATGCTCGCCGCGAGGCCGATCGAAGCGATGGTTCCGCCCGGCATCATCGTGCTCGCCATCCAGGCGAGCACCTCTCCCCCGAGATTGTCCACGGCTCCGGCCCAGCTCGCCTTGTCGAGCGGCTTGATTTTCGAGAGGTCGAGGCTCTTTCTCGACATCACTTCCTTGGCTCCGAGATTCCTCAAGTATCCGGCCTCGTTGTCCTTTCCGGTCAACGCGACGACGTCATACCCGAGGCCTGACAGGACATCGATCGCGATCGAGCCCACGCCGCCGGTCGCGCCGCTCACGATCACCGGACCTTTGGCGGGCGCGAGGCCGTTCGCCTCCATGCGCACGATCGCGAGGCCGGCGGTGTACCCGGCCGTCCCGAGGGCCATCGCATCGAAGAGATTCATTCCCTTCGGCATGGGAACCACCCAGTCCGCCGGGACCCTGGCGTATTCGGCGTAACCGCCGTCGTGCGCGACGCCCAGGTCGTAGCTCGTGCAGATGACTGCGTCGCCGCGCGAAAAGCGCGGGTCGGTCGACTCCGTCACCGTCCCCGACAGGTCGATGCCGCCGACGCAGGGGAAGCGGCGGATGATCTTGCCGGCTCCGGTCGCGGCGAGCGCGTCCTTGTAGTTCACGCTGGAATACGCGACGCGCACCACCACCTCGCCCCTGTCGAGGTCCTCGAGAGAGAGTTCCTCGAAACTCGCAACGGCCTTTTTTTCGATCTCGCGGATGCGATAAGCCTTGAATTTGTTCATGGGTCGATTATACCGGCGCTGCGGCGCCCGACCCGCCGCTCAATCGGGAGGGCGCCGGCGCTCGGCGAGATAGTCGCGCGACTGCATCTCGACGAGACGGCTGGCGGTGCGGTCGAACTCGAACACCATGGCGCGCAGCCGCGGGTCTCCGGGGTCCTCCTCGATCTTGAGCAGCTTTTCCGGCGCCGCTTCTGCGGAGACGATCAGCTTGACCCGGTTGTCGTAGAACACGTCGATCATCAGCGTGAAGCGGCGCGCCTCCTCCGCGAAACCGAGCCCCATTCGCGGCACCCCGGAGACGATCACCGTGTGGAAGCGCTTCGCGAGGTCGAGATAGTCGTGCTGCGAGCGGCCCCAGCCGCAGATCACCGCAAAATCGAACCAGACGATGCCGCCCGCCCGGTGGCGGTAGGGAATCACGCGGCCCTCCACGTCGAGCTCCTGGAATTCCTCCTCGACTTCCGCAATTCTCTTGAAGGTCTCGAGCAGCGCCTGGTCGGTTTGCTCGCCGAGCGGCGCATGGTAGACCTTGACGCCTTCCAGCATTCGCTGACGGTAGTCGACGCCGCCGTCGACGTGCAGAACGTCCAGGCGCTCCTTGAGCAGCGCGATCGTGGGCAGGAAATTCTCGCGTTTCAGGCCGTCCTTATACAGTTCGTCCGGATGGTAGTTCGAGGTCACGCAGCAGACGACTCCGAGATCCATCACCCGGCCGAGCAGCCGGCCCACGATCATGGCATCGGCGATGTCGTTCACGTGCATCTCGTCGAAGCAGATGAGGCGGTAGCGCTTGGCGATGCGCTCGGCGAGCGCAGCCAGGGGATCTTCGCGGCCCTTCAGCTCCTCGAGCTCCCGGTGCACGTCGCGCATGAAATGGTGGAAATGCACGCGCCGCTTCCTGACCAGCGGCAGGCACCGGTAGAAGCTGTCCATCAGGAAGCTCTTTCCCCGGCCCACCCCGCCCCACAGGTACACGCCGCGCGGCAGCCGCGGGTGCACCACCAGGCGCTTGAGCGCCGTGCTGCGCCGCGCCTTGTAGGCGGTCCACTCCTCGTAGAGCTGCTGCAGCCGCTCGACCGCGCGCAGCTGCGAAGAATCGCTTTTGAACCCGCGGCGTTCCAGCGTGCTGTGGTAGAGACCGACGACCGACAGAATCTCCGCGGATCCCTGCAATTTCTCGGCGGTCTCCGGCGGGCTGTCGTTCATCAGATATTGAGCGCGCGCCTGTCCACCGCCAGCGCAGCGTCCTTCATCGCTTCAGAGAGCGAAGGATGCGCGTGGCAGATCATCCCGATGTCCTCGCTGCTCGCCCGGAATTCCATGGCGACCACCGCTTCGGCAATCAGCTCGGAGGCGAACGCCCCGATGATGTGCACCCCGAGTACGGCGTCCGTATTGGCATCCGCGAGGAATTTCACCAGGCCGCTCGTGTCGCCGAGCGCCCGCGCCCGGGCATTGGCCATGAACGGGAAGGTGCCGGCACGGTAGGCGACGCCTTCGGCCTTCAGCTGCTGCTCGGTTTTGCCCACCCACGCGATCTCGGGCGTGGTGTAGATCACCCAGGGGATGGTATTGAAATCCACGTGCGGGTGCTGCCCGGCGATGCGCTCGGCCACGGCCACGCCCTCCTCCTCCGCCTTGTGCGCGAGCATCGGCCCGCGCACCACGTCGCCGATCGCCCACACGCCAGCGAGACTCGTGCGGCAGTGCTCGTCCACGACGACGAAGCCGCGCTCGAGCTTGAGGCCGACGCCTCCGGCGTTGAGGCCTTCCGTGTTGGCGATGCGGCCGATCGAGACGATGAGACGGTCGAAAATCGCGCTCTGAGCCTTGCCCTCCGCGTCCGCGTATTCGACCGTCACGTCCTTTTTAGCCTTCACGCCCGCAATTTTCACGCCGAGCTCGATCTTCAGACCCTGCTTGGTGAACACCTTCCACGCTTCCCTGGCGATCTGCTCGTCGGCAGCGCCCAAGAAAACCGGCAGCGCCTCGAGGATCGTCACCTCCGACCCGAGCCTGCGCCAGACGCTGCCCATTTCCAGTCCGATCACGCCCGCGCCGATGACGCCGAGGCGTTTGGGCACCTCGGGAATGGCGAGCGCCCCGTCATTGCTGAGGATCAGCTTCTCGTCGAATGCCGCCCCCGACAGCGCTCGCGGCACCGATCCGGTCGCGACGATCACGTTCTTCGCGGTCAAAGTCTCGTTTTGTGCGCCGGCAACCGCGATTTCGCATCCGTCGGCGCCCGCCTTGGTGAAGCTGCCGCGGCCGTGAAAGAACGCGACCTTGTTCTTCTTGAAAAGGTAAACCACGCCGTCGTTGCTCGCCTTTACGATCTGGTCCTTGCGCTTGAGCATCTGGACGAGGTCGAGCTCCAGGCCCTTCACGCGCACGCCGTGATCGGCGAAATGATGCCCCGCCTGCTCGAAATTCTCCGAGGACTGCAGCAGCGCCTTGGAGGGAATGCAGCCGATGTTGGTGCAGGTGCCGCCGAGCGCGGGCTTGCCATCGGGAGTTTTCCAGTCGTCGATGCAGGCGGTTTTCAGGCCGAGCTGCGCCGCGCGGATCGCGGCGACGTAGCCGCCAGGCCCGCCGCCGATTACGACTACGTCAAAGGATTGAGGCATTCACGCCCTAAAGCTCGAGCAGCAACCGCGCCGGGTCCTCCAGCGCTTCCTTGATCGCCACCAGCGTCAGCACCGCTTCGCGGCCGTCGACGATGCGGTGATCGTAGGAGAGCGCGAGGTAATTGACCGGCCGGATCACGACCTGGCCGTTCTCGGCCACCGGCCGGTCGCGCGTCGCGTGCACGCCCAGGATCGCCGATTGCGGCGGGTTGGGGGTGGAGAGCATCGAGCCGAACACCCCGCCGTTCGAGATCGAGAAGGTCCCGCCGGTCAGCTCTTCGATCGTGAGCTTTCCGTCCTGCGCGCGCTTGCCGAAGTCGGCGATTTTCTTCTCGACTTCCGCGAAGCTCATCTGGTCCGCGTCGCGCAGGATCGGCACGACCAGCCCGCGCGAGCTGCCCACGGCGATGCCGATGTCGAAGTAGCCGTGGTAGACGATGTCGTTGCCGTCGATCGAGGCGTTGACGATCGGAAATTTCTTGAGCGCGTGCACCGCCGCCTTGACGAAAAAGGACATGAAGCCCAGGCGCACGCCGTGCTCCTTCTCGAAGCGCTCCTGGTACTTCTTCCTCAGCTCCATCACCGGCTGCATGTTGACTTCGTTGAACGTGGTGAGGATCGCGGCGGTCGATTGCGACTGCACCAGGCGCTCGGCGATGCGCGCCCGCAAGCGGCTCATCGGCACGCGCTGCTCGGGGCGGTTCCCGAGAATCTGCTCGACGCTCACCGGAGCTGACGGCTGGGGCAAGGAGAGCTTCGCCGCGGCGGGCGCCTCCGCCGCGGGCGGGCTCTTTGCTCCGAGCACGTCGCCTTTGGTGACGCGGCCGCCGCGGCCGCTGCCCGCAACGGAAGCGGTGTCGATGCCCTTCTCTTCGGCGAGCTTTCTCGCCGCCGGCATCGCGGGGACTGCGCTCGGCGCCGGTTTTGCCGCCGGGGCGGGCGCAGGGGCGGCTTTTGCCTGCGCCTGCACCGCGGGAGGGGCCGCGCTCGTCTTCCCTTCGGTGTCGAGGGTCGCGATGACCTCGCCGGCCTTCACCGTGCCGCCGTCCGCCTTGATGATTTTCGCGAGCACGCCGTCCGCGGGCGCCGGAAGCTCGAGGACGACCTTGTCGGTCTCGATGTCGATCAAGTTCTCGTCGCGCTTGACCGCCTCGCCGACTTTCTTGTGCCACGCGAGCAGCGTGGCTTCCGTAATCGATTCCGAAAGCTCCGGCACCTTGATTTCGATGAGCATGCTCTTCCTTCTCGATTCCTAGCTGCGCGGCGCCCTGCCGGTGCCTTGAACCGGGCGAACGAGATTATCGGTCACCGGCCTGAACGCCGTGTCGACCAGCTCCTTCTGCTGCTCGTTGTGCAGGGAAGCATAGCCCGCCGCGGGCGAAGCCGAGGACGGACGCATCGCGTGAGCGAGGATCTGGTCCTCGCGCATGTGGCGCAGGAGGTAGCGCTGGATCCAGTACCACGCCCCTTGATTCGCGGGCTCCTCCTGGCACCAGACGACCTCTCCCGCATTCCGGTAAAGAGTGATTTGCTCCTGGAATTCGTCGTGAGGGAAGGGATAAAGCTGGGCGATGCGCACGATGGCGGTGTCCTTGATCGAGCGCGCCTTGCGTCCTTCGCGCAGATCGAAAAACACCTTGCCGCTGCAGACGACCACGCGCCTGACGTTTTCCGGCTTGATGTCTGCGTCCCATTCGCCGTTGACCGGCTTGAACTTGCTCTCGGCGAACTCCGCGAGCGGCGACACGGATTCCTTGTGCCGCAGCAGGCTTTTCGGCGTGAAGATGACGAGCGGCTTGCGGTAGGGCCGGATCATCTGCCGGCGAAGCAGAAAAAACATCTGCACCGGGGTCGCCGGGACGCATACCTGGATGTTGTTGTCGGCACAGAGCTGCAGGTATCGCTCCGGGCGCCCAGAAGAATGCTCGGGCCCCTGCCCCTCGTAACCGTGCGGCAGGAGCATCACCAGGCCGCAGCTGCGGCCCCATTTGACCTCGCCCGCGGCGATGAACTGGTCGATCACCACCTGGGCGCTGTTGGCGAAATCGCCGAACTGCGCCTCCCACACCACCAGTTCGTTGGGCTCTGAGGTCGAGTAGCCGTACTCGAAGCCGAGCACGGCCTCCTCGGAGAGCACCGAGTCGATGATGACGAAATCGCCCTGGTTGGGAGCGATATTGCTCAACGGAACGTAGCTGCCGGAGTCCCATTTCTCGCGGTTCTGGTCGTGCAGCACCGCGTGGCGATGGAAGAAGGTGCCGCGCCCGCTGTCCTGTCCGGAAATCCGCACCGCATAGCCGTCCCTGAGCAGCGAGGCGTACGCCAGGTTCTCCGCCATGCCCCAGTCCACGGGCAGCTTGCCCTGCCCCATGAGGCGGCGGTCGGCGATGATCTTCTCGACGCGGGGGTGGAGCTTGAAGTTCGAAGGGATCGTGGTCAGCTTCTCCGCGAGCGTCTGCAGCTCGGCAAGCGGCAGAGTGGTGTCGTCGTTCTCGTTCCACTTGGTGTTCTTGTACTTCAACCAATCCACCGCGAACGGCGGCTTGAAGTTCGAAAGGATTGTCTTGTTGGTATGGGCGCCTGCATCGAGCGCCTCGCGATAGCCGGCGACCATCTTGTCGGCGTCTTCCGCGCCGATCAGCCCTTGAGCGAGCAGCTTGTCCGCGTAGAGCTTGCGGGTGCCCGGGTGCTGATTGATGATCTTGTACATCAAGGGCTGCGTGACCATCGGCTCGTCCTGCTCGTTGTGGCCGAGCTTGCGGAAGCACACGATATCCACTACCGCGTCCTTCTTGAACTTCGTGCGGTAGTCCAGAGCGATCTCGATCGCCATGACGCAAGCCTCCGGATCGTCGCCGTTGACGTGGAAGATCGGTGCCTCGACCATCTTCATGACGTCGGTGCAGTACAGGGTCGAGCGGCTGTCGCGCGGATCGGAAGTCGTGAAACCGATCTGGTTGTTCAGGACGATGTGCACCGTGCCGCCGGTGCCGTAGCCGCGCGTGTTCGACAGGTTCAGCGTCTCCATGACCACGCCCTGTCCGGCGACCGCGGCGTCGCCATGGATCAGCACAGGCAGAACCTGCTCACCCTTGCGGTCCTTGCGGCGGTGCTGGCGCGCTCTCACAGAGCCTTCCACGACGGGATTGACGATCTCGAGGTGCGAAGGATTGAACGCGAGCGTCAGATGCATCGGCCCGCCGGGGGTGTTGATGTCGGAGGAGAATCCCTGGTGGTACTTGACGTCGCCGGCGAGTATCGAGTCGTCGTGCTTGCCTTCGAATTCGGCGAACAGGTCCTTCGGCATCTTGCCCAGGGTGTTGACCAGCACGTTGAGCCGGCCGCGGTGGGCCATGCCGAGCACCAGTTCCTGCACCCCGGCTTCGCCGGCCCGCTGCAGGAGATTGTCGAGCACCGGGATCATCGTGTCGCCGCCTTCGAGCGAGAAACGCTTCTGCCCGACGTAGCGGGTGTGAAGAAACCTCTCCAGTCCCTCCGCGGCCGTCAGCCTTTCCAGGATGTGCTTCTTGGTGTCGGCCGAATAATTGGGCTTGGAGCGGACCGGTTCCAGCCGCTCCTGGATCCAGCGCTTCTCCACGCGGCTCGAGAGGTACATGTATTCGACGCCGAGGGTGCCGCAGTAGGTCTCCTGCAGCGCGCGGATGATCTGGCGCAAGCTCGCCTGCTCCGGGCCGACGAACGATCCGGTGTTGAACTGCGTGTCCATGTCGGCGTCGGTCAGGTCGTAGTAGGCGGGCTCCAGCTCGGCGATGCGCGGGCGCTCGTGGCGCTTGAGGGGATCGATGTCGGCGATCAACACGCCGCGGAAGCGGTACTCCGCAATCAGCTGCAGGACCGAGATCTGCTTGCGGTCGAACCCGGCTACGACCGGTACCGGGTGCGCCGCACCGGCCCGGGCGCGCCGCGCGAAGGATTCGACTATCGGCGCGTGGGCCACGTCGCGTCCGACGCTTCCCGCGTTCGCCCCCGCCGGCAAGCGTTGCAGCTTGTCGAAATACTCGCGCCACTGCTCGGGCACCGATTGCGGGTCGTCGAGGTAGGCCTCGTACAGATCCTCGATGAAGGGCGCGTTGGCGCCGAAGAGATACGAATTGGAGAGGAATTCCTTCATGGCGCTCATGTCAGGCCTCCGGTCCCGTTTCGAGCGGGCTCAACGCTCGTCGATCGGCGCGAACTCCCGCCGGGCGGCGCCGGTGTAGAGCTGGCGCGGCCGGCCGATCTTGTATTCGGGGTCGCTGATCATCTCCTGCCACTGCGCGATCCAGCCCACGGTGCGCGCCAGCGAGAAGATGCAGGTGAACATCGACACCGGGATGCCGAGGGCGCGCTGCACGATCCCCGAATAGAAATCGACGTTCGGGTAGAGCTTGCGCTCGACGAAATACTCGTCCTCGAGCGCGATCTTCTCCAGCGCGAGGGCGAGCTTGAAGAGGCGATCGTCGTGCAGGCCGAGCTCCTCGAGCACCTCGTGACAGGTCTCGCGCATGAGCTTCGCCCTCGGATCGTAGTTCTTGTAGACGCGGTGCCCGAAACCCATCAGCCGCACGCCCGAGTTCTTGTCCTTCGCGCGCTTGATGAACTCGCCGACCCTGGACACGTCGCCGATCTCCTCCAGCATCTGCAGGCAGGCTTCGTTGGCGCCGCCGTGGGCCGGGCCCCACAGAGACACGATTCCCGCGGCGATGCAGGCGAACGGGTTCGCGCCGGAGGAGCCGGCCAGCCGCACGGTGGAAGTGGAAGCGTTCTGCTCGTGGTCGGCGTGCAGGATGAAAATGCGGTCCAGGGCCCTCACCAGCACCGGGTTCAGCTTGTATTCCTCTGCGGGCACGGCGAACATCATGCGCATGAAGTTCTCGGTGTAGGAGAGGTTGTTCTTGGGGTAGATGAAAGGCTGGCCGACCGAGTACTTGTAGGCCATCGCGACGATGGTCGGCAGCTTCGCGATCAGGCGGAACGCCGAGATTTCGCGGTGCTGGGGGTTACCGATGTCGAGCGAGTCGTGGTAGAAGGCCGACAGCGCGCCCACGACCCCGACCATCACCGCCATCGGGTGCGAATCGCGGCGGAATCCCGTATAGAGCCGCGCCAACTGTTCGTGCACCATGGTGTGATGGATGACGATGTTGACGAACTCCTCCTTTTGCTTTCCGTTCGGCAGCTCGCCATTCAGCAGCAGGTAGCAAACCTCGAGAAAGTCGCAGTGCACAGCAAGCTGCTCGATCGGATAACCGCGGTAGAGCAGCACGCCCGCGTCGCCGTCGATATAGGTGATTTTCGAGCTGCAGCTCGCCGTGGACAGGAACCCGGGATCGTAGGTGAATATCCCCGTCTTCGCGTAAAGCGTCCGGATATCGACCACGTCGGGGCCAACACTGCCCGACAGCATCGGAAACTCGATCGACTTGCCCTCTCCGTAAGAAAGCGTGGCCTTTTTCGTGGAACCCATGGTGTTCCCCCGGTGAATTCGCGCTCTTCAGCAATTCCGCAACAATTGGACCACTTCGCCGAGCGCGGGATCGCCGCATTCGCGGCGCCCGCTGACCAGGCCCCAGAGCTCGTCGTCGCTGTAGTCGAGTAGGGTCTTGAACGCGGCGAGGCACTCGCCCTCGAGCAGCGCCGCGTGGGCATGCAGAAACCGCTCGAGCACCAGCTCGTTCTCGAGCAGGCCGCGGCGGCAGCTCCAGCGCAAACGGTTCATCTCGACCTTCGTCATGTTCTGGAAATTCGGGGACAGACCACGTTTTTCATCGGCCGGCCCTAGTCTAACCAAAGCGCGCGGAAAAACGTGGTCTGTCCCCGGTTTTCATACCGACCGCTTTACCATCAATTCCTTGATCTTGCCGATTGCGCGGGTCGGGTTGAGGTTCTTCGGGCAGGCATCCACGCAGTTCATGATGCTATGACAGCGGAACAGGCGGTAAGGATCCTCCAGGTTGTCCAGCCGCTCGCCGGTCGCTTGATCGCGGCTGTCGGCGATGAACCGATAGGCTTGCAGCAATCCGGCGGGCCCGACGAACTTGTCCGGATTCCACCAGAACGACGGGCAGGAAGTCGAGCAGCATGCACACAGGATGCATTCATAGAGGCCGTCGAGCTCCTCGCGCTCCTCGGGGGACTGCAGCCGCTCCTTTTCCGGCGGAGGGTCCTCGTTGATCAGATACGGCTTGATCGAGTGGTACTGCTTGAAGAACTGGGTCATGTCGACGATCAGGTCGCGGATCACCGGCAGCCCCGGCAGCGGCCGCAATTCAACCGGTTCCTTGAGACCGCTGAGCTTGGTGATGCAGGCGAGCCCGTTCTTGCCGTTGATGTTCATGGCGTCGGAGCCGCACACGCCTTCCCTGCAGGAGCGCCGCAGGCTCAAACTGTCGTCCTGCTCCTTGATGCGCACCAGAGCATCGAGAAGCATGCGGTCGTGCGGATCGAGCGCGACGTCGTAGTCCCGCATGGCGGGCTTTTCGTCCTTGTCCGGGTCGTAACGGAAGATCCTGAAGCGCATGCGTCCCCCAGTCGGGTGGGTCAGTAGGTCCGTACCTTCGGCTCGATGGCCCGGGCGGTCAGGGGCTTCATGTGCACCGGCTTGTACTCGAGCCGGTCGCCGTCCTTGTACCAGAGCGTGTGCTTCAACCAGTTCGCGTCGTCGCGGGCGTGATGGTCGGCGCGGTCGTGCGCGCCGCGCGACTCGCGTCGCGCCTCAGCGGAGACCATCGAGGCGCGCGCCGCCTCGATCAGGTTGTCGAGCTCGAGCGCCTCGATCCGCGCGGTATTGAACACGCGGCTCTTGTCCTTGATCTGCGTTCGGGTGGCGCGGTCGGCGATCTCGTTTATTTTCTTCACGCCTTTGACCAGCATGTCCGGAAAGCGAAACACGCCGCAGTGCGCCTGCATGGTCCGGCGCATTTCCATGCCCACCTCGGCGACCGACTCGCCGTTCTTCTGGCCGTCGAGCCGAGCAAGGCGCGCCTGGGTCCGCTCGGCCGCGTCCCTGGGCAGGTCCTTGCGTCCGGGATTCTCCTGCAGGAATTTGATGATCGATTCCGCGGCGGCCTTGCCGAAGACGAGCAGGTCGGTGAGCGAATTCGTTCCGAGGCGGTTCGCGCCGTGGACCGAGGCGCAGGCGCACTCGCCCGCCGCGTAGAAGCCGGGCACCACGGCTTCCGCGTCGCCCCCCTGCGGGACGACGACCTCGCCACGATAGTTCGTCGGTATCCCTCCCATCATATAGTGCACCGTCGGCACCACCGGGATTGGGTCCTTTACCGGGTCGACGTCGGCGAATTTCTTCGCGATCTCGCGGATCCCCGGCAGGCGCTTCTCGATGACCTCCGGGCCGAGATGGTCGAGTTTCAGCAGCAGGTAATCGCCGTGCGGCCCGGCGCCGCGCCCTTCCTTGATCTCGGTCGCCATGGCGCGCGAAACGATGTCACGCGACGCAAGGTCCTTCAGATTCGGCGCATAGCGCTCCATGAAGCGCTCGCCGCCTTTGTTGAGGAGATAACCGCCTTCTCCACGCACGCCCTCGGTTATCAGCACGCCGGCTCCCGCGACGCCGGTCGGATGGAACTGCCAGAACTCCATGTCTTCCAGAGGGATCCCCGCGCGCGCCGCCATGCCCAAGCCGTCGCCGGTGCAGATGAACGCGTTGGTCGTGGAGGAGAAGATCCGCCCTGCTCCGCCGGTCGCGAAAAGCGTCGCGCGCGCATGCAGGATCATCACTTCGCCGGTTTCCATCTCGAGCGCGGTCACGCCCAGCGCTTGGCCGCTGGCATCTCTGACGAGGTCGAGTACCATCCACTCGACGAAAAACTGGGTGCGGGCCCGGACGTTTCTCTGATAGAGCGTATGCAGCATCGCGTGACCCGTGCGGTCCGCTGCGCAGCAGGAGCGCTGCACCGGGCGCTCGCCGAAATTCTGCGAATGGCCGCCGAACGGACGCTGGTACACCGTGCCGTTCTCGTTGCGGTCGAACGGCATGCCGAAATGCTCGAGCTCGTACACGAGCTTGGGCGCTTCGCGCACCATGAATTCGATCGCATCTTGGTCGCCGAGCCAGTCCGAGCCCTTCACCGTGTCGTACATGTGCCACAGCCACGAGTCCTCGCCCATGTTGCCGAGCGCCGCGCCGATCCCGCCCTGGGCGGCCACGGTGTGCGAGCGCGTAGGGAATACCTTCGAGAGCACTGCCACCGCGAGCCCCGCTTCCGAGAGCTGCAACGCTGCGCGCAATCCGGCGCCGCCCGCCCCGACAACGACCGCATCGAAACTTCGCCTGGCGAGCGCCACCGCTAAACCCTCCAGAGGATCTGCAGCGCCCAGCCGCCGCAGCCGACGAGCCACAGTATGGTCGCGATCTCGAGCGTCAGGCGCATTCCCGTATGGTGGACGTAGTCCATCCAGACATTGCGCATGCCGATCCACGCGTGGAGCAGAGCGCTCACGACGAGGAGGAGGGTCGCGAAGCGCATCCAATCCTGGGCGAACAGCGCCTTCCACGACGCGTAGCTCATCGGCCTCGGCCAGACGACGAGGAACATTACGGTGTAGGCGATCATCACCAGCGCGGTGACGCGCTGCGCGAGCCAGTCCCTCAAGCCGTAGTGCGCGCCGACGATGATGCGGTTCACCACAGCCTCACCCCGATCGAGACGGTGAGCGCGAGGCTGACGACGAAGACCGCGAAGGCGCTGCGCCTGGCTGCGTGGAGGCTCGTTCCGACGTCGATGTCGAGGAACAGGTGCCGGATGCCCGCGCACATGTGATGCAGGAGCGCCCAGATCGACGCGATTACGAGGAGCTTGGCGATCGGGGTGCGCAGGACTTCTCCAGCCTGCGCGTAGCCGCTCTGGGAAGCGAGACTCAGGTCGAGGAGATAGAGAAACGCGACGAGGCCGAGGAAAAGCAGAACGCCGCTGATGCGGTGGAAAATCGAAACCAGGCCCGGGACGGGAAGATTGAGAGGACTGAGGTTATACCAGAGGGGACGCTTTTTTTTCGCCGTCAGATCAGGCATGTAAAGCAATCCTTCCGGAACGCGTGGGCTGATTTGGAATCTTGACGGGAGTCAAGATTATAGCAGGCTTCGATTCCCGTTTGTGCTGCGCAAAAGCGCCAAGCCGGATATATTCCGACCTTCTTCAGGGAGTTTTTTCGATGGCCAACAAACCCGTTCGTGTCGCAGTGACCGGCGCCGCCGGCCAGATCGGCTACAGCCTGCTTTTCCGCATCGCGAGCGGGGAAATGCTCGGCAAGAATCAACCCGTGATCCTGCAGATGCTCGAGGTTCCCGACGAGAAAGCTCAGAAGGCGCTCAAGGGCGTGATGATGGAGCTCGACGACTGCGCCTTCCCGCTCCTGCACGGCATGGTACATACGGCCGACCCTATGGTCGCGTTCAGGGACGTCGAGGTCGCGCTCCTCGTCGGTGCCCGTCCGCGCGGCCCGGGCATGGAGCGCAAGGACCTGCTCGAGGCGAACGGCAGGATCTTTGCGCCGCAAGGCAAAGCGCTGGACGCGGTTGCAAGCCGCAAGGTCAAGGTGCTGGTGGTCGGCAACCCCGCCAACACCAATTGCCTCATCGCGATGAAAAATGCACCCGGCCTCAAAGCCGCACAGTTCACCGCGATGATGCGCCTGGACCACAACCGCGCCGTCGGCCAGATCGCGCAGAAAATCGGCAAGGCGTTGATCTCGATCCGCAAAGTCACGATCTGGGGAAACCACTCGGCGACGCAGTACCCCGACGTGTTCCAGGCGGAATGCGGAGGCAAGAAAGTGTGGCCGATGATCAACGACCCGAAGTGGCTCGAAACGGAATTCATCCCGACGGTGCAGAAGCGCGGCGCCGCGATCATCGAGGCCCGCGGACTTTCCTCCGCCGCGAGCGCGGCGAACGCGGCGATGGACCACGTGCGCGACTGGGTCCAGGGCACGCGCCCCGGCAACTGGGTCAGCATGGGGGTCCCTTCGGACGGGAGCTACGGCATTCCGGAAGGCGTGATCTACGGCTATCCGGTGACTTGCGAAGGCGGCAGGTACAAGATCGTCAAGGGCATACAGGTGAGCGAATTCAGCCGCTCCAGAATGGACGCGACGCTGAAGGAACTGCACGAAGAGCGCGACGGCATCGGGCCGTTGCTCGGCTAGGATTGAGCATATGGCTACCATGTCGCCGGGAGCAAAAATCCGCGCCGCGATGAAGGCGGAGAGGCCGCTGCAATGCGTGGGCGCGATCAACGCCTATCACGCTCGGCTCGCCGAGCGCACCGGCTACAAGTCGATCTACCTCTCCGGCGGAGGCGTCGCCGCCGGCTCGCTCGGGCTTCCCGATCTGGGCATCAGCAATCTCGCGGACGTGCTGACCGACGTGCGCCGCATCACCGACGCCTGCTCCCTGCCCCTGCTGGTCGACGTCGACACCGGTTTCGGCGCGAGCGCCTTCAACATCGCGCGCACCGTCAAGTCGCTGATCAAGGCGGGCGCTGCGGCGATGCACATCGAAGACCAGGTCGGGGCCAAGCGCTGCGGGCACCGGCCCGGAAAAGAACTCGTGTCGAAGGAGGAAATGGTCGACCGGATCAAGGCGGCGACCGACGCCAAAACCGACGCGGAGTTCGTCGTCATGGCGAGAACGGACGCGCTGGCGGTGGAGGGTCTTGAGCGCGCGATCGAGCGCGCGATCGCCTGCGTGGACGCCGGCGCCGATGCCGTTTTTCCCGAGGCGATCACCGAGCTTTCCATGTACCGCAAGTTCGCCGACGCGGTGAAAGTGCCGGTGCTCGCCAACATCACCGAGTTCGGCGCCACGCCGCTTTTCACGCTCGAGGAGCTGCGCTCGGCCGGGGTCGCGATAGCGCTCTATCCTCTCTCGGCGTTCCGCGCCATGAACGCTGCGGCGCTCAAGGTCTACAATGCGATCCGCAAGGAAGGAACGCAGAAGAGAGTCGTCGACCTGATGCAGACGCGCGACGATCTCTACGAGACCCTCGACTATCTCGCCTACGAGCGCAAGCTCGACCAGTTGTTCGCCAGAGAGAAGGCGAAATGAGCGAGACCGCAGCGGCCCCGAGGCCCAAGAAGTCGGTCGCGCTCTCCGGAGTCGCGGCCGGCAACACCGCGCTGTGCACGGTCGGCCGCAGCGGCAACGACCTGCATTACCGCGGCTACGATATCCTCGATTTCGCCGACGAGGCCGAGTTCGAGGAGGTCGCCTACCTCCTGGTCCACGAGAAGCTGCCCAACGCAGGGGAGCTTGCCGCCTACAAGAAGAAGCTGCGGGCGCTGCGCGCTATGCCGCCGGCGGTGATGAGGGCGCTGGAAGCGGTGCCGCCTTCAGCGCATCCGATGGACGTGATGCGCACCGGCGTGTCGGCTCTGGGCACAGTCCTTCCCGAGCCGGAAGACCACCCCGCGGCCGGCGCGCGCGACATCGCCGACCGGCTGATGTCGTCGCTCGGCTCGATGCTCCTCTACTGGCATCACTACAGCCGCGAACATAGGCGGATCGAAGTCCAGACCGACGACGATTCCATCGGCGGGCACTTCCTGCACCTGCTGCACGGGAAGCCGCCCTCGGCCGAGTGGGTGCGCGCGATGCACACCTCGCTCATCCTCTACGCCGAGCACGAGTTCAACGCCTCGACTTTCACCGCGCGGGTGATCGCGGGCACCGGATCGGATATCTACTCCGCGATCTGCGGAGGCATCGGCGCGCTGCGCGGTCCCAAGCACGGCGGAGCGAACGAGTTCGCTTTCGAGGTGCAGTCGCGCTACTCGGATGCCGGGGAGGCCGAGGCCGACATCGTGCGCCGGGTGCGCGAGAAGGAAATCGTCATCGGCTTCGGCCACCCCGTCTACACCACGGGCGATCCGCGCAATCAGGTGATCAAGGAAGTGGCTCGCCGCCTGTCGAAAACTGGAAAAGACATGAAGCTCTTCGACATCGCGGAGCGGCTCGAGCAGGTGATGTGGCGGGAAAAGAAGATGTTCGCCAATCTGGACTGGTATAGTGCGGTCTCCTATCACATGATGGGCGTGCCGACCGCGATGTTCACCCCGATTTTCGTCATCTCGCGCACCTCGGGTTGGTCGGCGCATATCATCGAGCAGCGAATCGACGGTAAAATCATCCGTCCGGGCGCTAATTACACCGGTCCCGAAGACCGGCGATGGGTGCCGCTCAAGGAGCGCCGGTGATACTGAAATGAAGGAGGAAACTGCCATGAAGGCATTGAGGCTCGCATTCCTCGCCGCGCTCGCCGGCCCATGCGCCGCGGCTGCTTCGCCGGCCGGGGACATCGCCGGCACCTGGGAATGCCGGCAGCCCGGGATCGAATACCGCAACAAGCCTCCGATTCTCTACGTCGCCGACACGGGTGGAGATCCGCCGCAGGTTACGATCGAGGTGGACGGGTTTGCGCGTGAAATCTACGGCCGCTCGGAAATCGCGGCCGACCAGGGCGGCTGGTGGAAGGTAAAGCCGGCGCAAGGGCAGGAATTCATGATCCGGCCCGATGGCGGCGCGAAGCAGCGCACGCCCGCCATGGGCTTGCGCTTCGCGGATTCGAAAAGCGACTATCGCTGCCTGCGGCTTCCTCCGTCGGCCGTTCCCGGCGCCACGATACAGCTGCAACAAGGCGTTCCGCCGGCCGACGGGCAAAGCGCTCCGCCGTCCGGAGAGCAGAATGCTCCACCCTCCGGCGAGCCGGGGGTCCAGCCGACCGACCAGCCGAATGAAGGGGCTCCCGTCAAAAAAGAGTATTGATGTCCGCGCCTGTTTCCAATGTCCGCCCCAAGGCGGACAAGGTTCTCGCTGACATTGCCGACTACGTCGGCAAGTACGAAATAGAAAGCGCCGAAGCCTACAACGCCGCGCGCCTGTGCCTGATGGACACGCTCGGATGCGGCCTGGAGGCGCTCGAGTATGCCGCGTGCACCAAACTGCTCGGGCCGCTCGTCCCAGGCACCGCCGTTCAGAACGGCGCGCGCGTCCCCGGCACGCGCTTCGAGCTGGATCCCGTGCAGGCGGCCTTCAATATCGGAGCGGCGATCCGCTGGCTCGATTTCAACGATACCTGGCTCGCCGCCGAGTGGGGCCACCCCTCCGACAACCTGGGCGGGATCCTCGCGGTCTCGGACTGGCTGTCCCGTAACGGGACACCGCTCGTCATGCGCGACGTGCTCACGGCCATGATCAAGGCGCATGAGATCCAGGGAGTGATCGCGCTCCAGAACAGCTTCAACCGCGTCGGTCTCGATCACGTGGTGCTGGTGAAGGTCGCCTCCACCGCGGTCGTCTCGAACCTCATGGGCCTCTCGCGCGAAGCGATGGTCAACGCCGTCTCCCACGCCTGGTTGGACGGCCATAGCCTGAGGACTTACCGCCATGCTCCCAACACCGGCTCGCGCAAGTCCTGGGCGGCAGGCGACGCGACCTCGCGCGCGGTGCGCCTCGCCCTCATCGCCAAGACCGGGGAGATGGGCTATCCGTCGGTGTTGACCGCCAAGACCTGGGGTTTCTACGACGTGCTCTTTCGCGGAAGGCCTTTCCGGTTTCCGCGGCGCTACGGCTCCTACGTAATGGAGAACGTGCTGTTCAAGATCTCCTTCCCCGCCGAGTTCCACGCCCAGACCGCGGTGGAGGCGGCGGTCCTCCTGCACCCGGAGGTGAAAGACCGCCTTTCCGGCATCAGGAAAATCGAGATCGTCACGCACGAATCCGCGATCCGCATCATCGACAAGAAGGGACCCCTCAACAATCCGGCCGACCGCGACCACTGCATCCAGTACATGGTTGCCATCGGCCTCGTCAAAGGCAATCTCACCGCCGCCGACTACGAAGACGACGTCGCCCGGGACCCGCGCATCGACGCGCTGCGCGCTAAGATGGTCTGCATCGAGAACAAGCGCTACTCGCGCGATTATCTCGACCCGAAAAAGCGCTCCATCGCGAACCAGCTGCAGATTTTCTTCAAAGACGGAACCAAGACTCGCAAGGTGGCGGTAGAGTATCCGCTGGGCCATCGCCGCCGCCGCCACGAAGGCATTCCCTTGCTCGAAGAGAAATTCCGCAGGAACCTCGCGCGCCGGTTTCCGAAGGAACGGCGCGAGGCCATCCTGGAGGTGTGCAGTGATCAGAAACGCGTGGAGGCGACGCCAGTCAACGAGTTCGTCGACATGTTCGTGATCTGAAGGACGATACAAGATGTCAGACCCCCGCCACTCCCGGAGCTGCCTTTGCGGTCAGCCCGCAGGCCGGGTGTTTCGACAACACGTATAACTATCATATAGTTAGATACTGAGACACCGCGCGAGCGCTCAAAGGCACGCGGGTCACGGTTGGCTTGCTTCCTGCTTGACCAGGTCTGTCCAGGGACAACGGACACCCAGACAGCGCAGTTCGCGATTCCCGCAGCTGCGTCGGTGTTGTTGTTGGAGGGGTTTCCGTCACCGGCAACAGGGGCAGGAGCAGAAAGATGATCGCGGTCAAGCTCACGGTGGCCGATCTGTACCAGCGTCGCGCAAGCGTCGAAGATATGGAACGGCACTTGCGCCTCGACAACCCGCATTACACCGAACTGGAAATCGAGATTCGCCTGCGCAAATACGCGCTTGCCGCCGACATGTGCAGGGTGAGTCGCGCGCAGACGCGCGCCTGGAACTGGACGGCCGCCGGCCGGGCGCTGAACGGGGCCTATCGCGCCCTCGGCGAGGATCCTCCCATCGCCGACAACCACGAGGCCGGACTCGCGCTCCATTGCGCCAAGCATCCAGTCCAGAAAGTCTAGCGACCCCAATCGCCGGAGGCGGCGCATGCGATCGGCCGCCGCGCACGCCACTCACTGGTAAGTCGGCTTCCCTCTGAAGTACTGGAAGCGGATGATCGAGCGCAGCCTGCACACGCAAGGTGGCGGTAGAATATCCCATCGGTCACCGCCCCGGCCGTCACGAAGGCATTCCCTTGCTCGAAGAGAAATTCCGAGGCCGGTCAACGAGTTCGTCGAACTGTTCGTAATCTGAAGGACAACGCCCGATGTCACACAATCTTTTCAATACGCTCCAGGAATTCAAGATGGCTTCCGGCAAGACCGGCAAGCTCTATTCCCTGCCCGCCCTGGGAAAAGCGCTGGGCGCCAAGGTTTCGCGCCTGCCGGTGTCGATCCGCATCGTGCTGGAATCGGTGCTGCGCCACTGCGACGGCAAGAAGGTCACCGAAGAGCACGTCAGGCAGCTGGCGAACTGGAAGCCGAACGCGCCGCGCACCGACGAAATTCCTTTCGTGCTCTCGCGCATCCTGCTGCAGGACCTGACCGGCATCCCCTCGCTCGCCGACCTCGCCGCGATGAGGAGCGTCGCCGACAGGCTCGGCAAGGACCCCAAGGTGGTGGAACCGCTCGTGCCGGTCGATCTCGTCGTGGACCACTCCATCCAGATCGACCACTACGGCGTGAAGAACGCGCTCGATCTCAACATGAAACTCGAGTTCAAGCGCAACCAGGAGCGCTATACCTTCATGAAATGGGCGACGCAGGCCTTCGACACCTTCCGCGTCGTGCCGCCGGGCATCGGCATCGTGCACCAGGTCAACCTCGAATACCTCGCGCGCGGCGTTCACAAGAAGGACGGCCTCTACTACCCGGACACGCTGGTCGGCACCGACAGCCACACCACGATGGTGAACGGCATAGGCGTGGTCGCCTGGGGCGTGGGCGGGATCGAGGCCGAGGCCGGAATGCTGGGCCAGCCGACCTACATCCTCACCCCCGACGTGGTCGGCTTCCACCTGAAAGGCAAACTCCGCGGCGGCGTCACCGCCACCGACCTGGTGCTCACGGTCACCGAGATCTTGCGCCGCGCCAAGGTGGTCAACAAGTTCGTCGAGTTCTTCGGCGAGGGCACCGAGAGCCTTACCGTCCCCGACCGCGCCACGATCGGGAACATGGCGCCGGACTACGGCGCGACTATGGGTTTCTTCCCCATCGACGACGCCACCATCGCGTATTTCGAGGGCACCGGCCGGACCCAGGACGAGATCGACGCGTTCCAGTCCTACTTCAAGGCGCAGGGCCTGTACGGCACGCCGAAGAAGGGCGACATCGACTACAGCGACGTGATCGAGCTCGATCTGGGTACGGTGACGCCTTCGCTCGCGGGACCGAAGCGACCCCAGGACCGCATCGAGATCGGCAAGGTGAAAGCGAAGTTCACCGAGCTGTTCGCGAAGCCCGCCGCCGAGAATGGCTTCTCCAAGAAGGCGGAAGACCTGGACAAGCGCTTCAAGACGCGCGACGGTCTCGACGTCGGCTCCGGCGATGTGATGATCGCGGCGATCACCTCTTGCACCAATACGTCCAACCCCGGCGTGCTGCTCGCCGCGGGGTTGCTCGCCAAGAAGGCGGTCGAGCGCGGCCTGACGGTGAAGAAGCACGTCAAGACGTCGCTTGCGCCCGGATCGCGCGTGGTCACCGAGTATCTGAAGAAGACCGGGCTCCTGCCCTATCTCGAGAAGCTCGGCTTCAGCCTCGCCGCGTACGGCTGCACCACCTGCATCGGCAACTCCGGGCCGCTCGCCGAAACCATCGACGAGGCGATCTCCAAGAACGATCTGGTGGGTGCCGCCGTGCTGTCCGGCAACCGCAACTTCGAGGCGCGCATCCACGCGAGCCTGCGGGCGAACTTCCTCGCCTCGCCGCCGCTGGTCGTCGCCTACGCGCTTTCCGGCACGGTGCTCAAGGACCTGATGAGCGAGCCGATCGGCAAGGGCAGGAACGGCGAAGACGTGTGGATCGGCGACATCTGGCCCTCGGCGCAGGAGATCCAGGCCCTCATGAAGTACGCGATGGACCCGAAGACCTTCCGCACGCTCTACGGCGACGTCGCCAACGCCAACCCGATGTGGAAGAGCGTTCCCGCGCCCTCGGGCCAGGTGTACAACTGGCCGAAGTCCACCTACATCGCCGAGCCGCCGTTCTTCCGCGATTTCTCGATGCAGCCGCGGCCGATCGAGAAGATCCGCGCAGCGCGCGTGCTCGGCATCTTCGGCGACTCTCTCACCACCGACCACATCAGCCCGGCGGGGTCGATCAAGCCGACCTCGCCCGCGGGCACCTACCTGCTCGAGCACGACGTCGCGGTGTCGGATTTCAACAGCTTCGGCGCGCGCCGCGGCAACCACGAGGTGATGATGCGCGGCACCTTCGGCAACGTGCGCATCAAGAACCTGATGCTGCCCACCAAAGCCGACGGCTCGCGCACCGAGGGCGGGCTCACCTACCACCAGCCTTCGGGCGAGCAGATGCCGATCTACGAGGCGGCGATGAAGTACATCGCCGCAGGCGTGCCCACCGTGGTGTTCGGCGGCGAGGAATACGGCACCGGCAGCTCGCGCGACTGGGCCGCCAAGGGCACGCTGCTCCTCGGTACGCGCGCGGTAATCGTCAGGAGCTTCGAGCGCATCCATCGCGCCAACCTCGTCATGATGGGCGTGCTGCCCTTCCAGTTCATGGGGAACGACTCGGTGGCGTCGCTCGGCATCAAGGGCGACGAAACCATCGACATTCTCGGCATCGAAGGCGGCGTGCATCCGCGCCAGGAGGTGCCGCTCGTCATCCGGCGCAAGGACGGGACGACCCAGTCGATCAAGGTGCTGCTGCGCATCGAAACGCCGATCGAAGTCGACTACTACGTCCACGGCGGCATCCTGCCGTTTGTGTTGCGTGAGCTCCTCAGCACTGCGAAATCCTCCGCTCGTGCCGCGTAACCATCGCGCCGCCTGATGGCGGATTGGGACGTCATCGTCGTCGGCGGGGGCAACGCCGCGCTGTGCGCGGCGCTGTCGGCGAAGGAAACGGCGAAGCGCGTGCTCGTCCTCGAGCGCGCGCCCGAGGCCGAGGCCGGCGGCAACTCACGCTTCACCGCGGGGCTCCTGCGCATCGTCTACAACGGCGCCGACGATCTCGGCCAGTTGATCGAGCTGTCCCGCGAGGAAATCGAGCGCACCGATTTCGGGACGTACACCGCCGGGCAGTTCCTCGACGACATGGCGCGGGTCACCGAGTACCGCTGCGATCCCGACCTCACCGAGATCCTGGTCAAAGAAAGCTTTCCGACCGCGCTGTGGATGAAGAAGAAAGGGCTGCGCTTCACCGCGGCCTGGGGCAGGCAGGCGTTCAAGATCGGCGGCCGGTTCAAGTTCTGGGGCGGCCTTACGCTGGAAGCGATCGGCGGCGGCCCGGGGCTGGTCGAGTCGCTGACGCAGATCGCGAAGAAGAACGGCACCGAAATCTGGTACTCGGCGCGCGCGGTCTCGCTCATCGCCGATGACGAAGGCGTGCACGGCGTCGTGGTGAAGCACGCGGGCAAAACCACCGAAGTGAAGGGCAAGGCGGTGGTCCTCGCCGCGGGCGGCTTCCAGGCCAATCCCGAATGGCGCACGCGCTATCTCGGCCCGGGATGGGAGCTCGCGAAAGTGCGCGGAACGCGCTTCAACACCGGCGACGCGATCGGCATGGCGCTGGCCATCGGCGCGGCGCCCACCGGCAACTGGTCGGGCTGCCACGCCGTCGCCTGGGAAAGGAACGCCCCCGAATTCGGCGATCTCGCCGTCGGCGACCAGTTCCAGAAGCATTCCTATCCCTGGGGCATCTATATCAACGCCGAGGGCACGCGCTTCGTCGACGAAGGCGCCGATTTCCGCAATTACACCTACGCCAAATACGGCCGCGTGATCCTGCACCAGCCCGGCCAGTTCGCCTGGCAGATCTTCGATGCCAAGGTGAAGGGCCAGCTGCGCGACGAATACCGGATCAAGCAGGTGACCAAGGTCACCGCGAACACGCTCGAGGAGCTGGTCGCGAGACTCGACGACGTGAATGCCGACGCGGCGCTCGCCGAGATCCGCGCGTACAACAAGGCGGTGCGCACCGAGATCCCTTTCAACCCCAACGTCAAGGACGGGCGCTGCACGACGGGGCTCGCGGTCAACAAGTCCAACTGGGCGAACACCCTCGACACGCCGCCCTTCGAAGCCTACGCAGTCACCTGCGGCATCACCTTCACCTTCGGAGGGCTGCGCATCGATACCGGCGCCCGGGTGATATCCACTGACGGCGATCCGATCCCGGGCCTCTATGCGGCGGGGGAGCTCACCGGCGGAATCTTCTACTTCAACTACCCTGGCGGGAGCGGCCTGACCAATGGCTCGGTATTCGGGCGCATCGCCGGAGCGAACGCGGCAAAGGCCGCGCGATCGGAAAGTCAGTCGAAGCGGGTCGCAGGCACGTAGACGTGCCTGTCGAGAATGCTACTTTATGAATTTTCCGGCGTGGCCGATCATCGTCAGGTCGACGAATTTCGAGCCGCTGTGGTTGGTCGGTGAGAAGCCGACGACAAAGTCGCCGAGATCGACATTGTTCATGCCTTCCAAGGCCGTTACCAGCTTTTCGCGGGTCAGATCCTTGCCGGCGCGCTTGAGTCCCTCGACCATCACCTTGCCGACGATGAACCCCTCGAGGCTGGAGAAATTGAAGTCGGTGATACCAGCCTGGGTCAGTACCTGCTCGTACTCCTTCACAATTTGAACGCTCGGGCTCCAGGGGAAGGGCACGACCTGAGAGATCGCGACTCCGTAGCCTTCATCCTTGAGCGTGTCGGCGAGCGCCTTGCTGCCGACGAACGAGACGTTGTGGAACTGGGTCGTGCTCCCGGCGTTTTTCATTCGCCGGACGAATTCGGTGATCGAAGTGTAGGCCGAGATCATGATCACACCGTCGGGCTGCACGGCATTGATCGCCTTCACGGCGTCTTCCACCTTGATCGTATTGCGTTCCACTTTGCCTAGCGCGGAGATCTTCATGTTGCGTCTGGCCATGGCGATCTCGACGCCCTTCAGACCGGCCTGGCCGTAGGCATCGTCCTGGTAGAACACGGCGATATTGTGGTTGCCGGTGGAGACCATCTGTTCGACGATCTTCTCGGTCTCATTGAAGTAGCTCGCGCGCACGTTGAAGATGTAGCGATTCACCGGATCGCGCAGCGCTTCCGCGCCGGTGAAGGGCCCCACCAGCGGCACCTTGGCTTGCGTGAAGATCGGCATGGCAGCGACGGTGGTGGGGGTGCCGACGTAGGAGATCAGCGCGAAAACCTTGTCCTCTTCGATGAACGTCTTGGTGTTTTCGACGCAGAGATTGGCTTCGTACCTGTCATCGCGCGTCTTGAGCTCGATCTTCCTGCCGTATACGCCGCCCTGGGCGTTGACGTAGTCGAAGTACGCCTTGGTGCCGAGGTTCATCTGGATGCCCAACTGGGCGGCCGGACCTGAAAAGGCCGCCGACTGGCCGAGCAGAATCGATCTGGCGGTTACGCCCGGAGTCTGCGCCAAGGTCTCGAGCGGAACCATGCTGGCAAGCAGACAGGCAATCAGGAACCTCGTTTTCATGGCAAACCCTCTTTTCGTTCGGACGCTGGCGACTTCTTTACTGCGGCAGGCCGGTGGCACCAAACTTCTCCAGGCTTCCTTCTGCAATCGGAGTTTCAATTGCGGCGGCTCTCGTGACTTTGTGCGCGGCCGCCTTGTGCGCCTGCGCCGGTGCCAAAGCCACAACGACCGGTTTCATCGCAGTGTTGGCGTTCGCTTGCGGCTCGGCCGCGAACGTCGAAGAAGCAACCAGGAAACAACCCGCTACAAGAATCGCTGCACGCATGATCAAATCTCCTCTTAGTCTGCACATCATGTTTCGCTCGGGCCGGGCTGCTTCGCTTGCTGCCCCGGATAACCCACACAAAGCACTAACCCTGCCAGGTTAAAAAGATCATGTAAGTCATTAGGTTATGAAAAAAAACCTGACGGGAGACTTACTGGGGCGGCTGGAGATGTGATTTTGCTGTCCGGCCGGCGAACAGGTTTGTCGAAACCGCCGAAAACCACGGCCTTCAAGCTTGCGGCGACCTTTCAGGAACGGGTAAGCTCGACGAGAAAACCGACGCCTATCCGCCAGCTCGGCGCATCAGTCGAAAAGCGCGTCCGGCACGTACACGGCGCCTTCGAAGATGCGCCGTGCCGTACGGACGAACGAGGCGCGCTCGACCACCGGCGTCGCCCCCGATCGGTTGGTGACCAAATCCACCTCGATGTGACCCGAAGGATGCTCGATGCTGAGCATGCCGCCCGAAAATCCTTTCGGCTCGATGTAGCGGCTCGCGACGGTTCCGGGAAGAACCGCGGCAGTGCCGACGGCGAGCGCTCCGGTCACGGCGTGCGAGCTATGGCAAGCGTGCGGCGTGAAGTAGCGCGATGCGATGTTCCCTCCTTGGGTGGGACGCGACACCAGCACCGGTTTCGGCACGACCAGGCGCGATACGTCCCCCATCCCCATGCGCCGGCCCGCTTCCATTCGAATGGCCTCCATTTTTTTCAGCATCGCCTTGTCCGCATCCAGCTCTTTCGGCGTTTCGCGCCCGGTCTTACCGAACGCTTCGGCAGCCATGATCATCACCGGCATCGCCATGTCGACGCAGCTCGCATCGATCCCGTCGATTCGGTCGAGGGTGCTTCCGGTCGGCAGCAACTTCCCCGTAACGGCACCGAGCGCATCGAGAAACGTCAGCTTGATCGCCGCCGCCGGCTCGGTGACGCCATCGATGTGGGTATCGCCCGCATACTCGACCCGCCCTCCGGGAGTCTGGATCACCGCTTCGATCAGCGTCTGCGTATTGACGTTATAGATGCGCACCATTGTGGTGGGATTCCCAGGGCGAACCAGGCCGGCCTCGATCGCGAACGGGCCGACACCCGCGAGCATGTTGCCGCAGTTGGGCTTGGTGTCGACGAGCGCCTCGGTCACCGAGACCTGCGCGAACAAGTAGTCCACGTCGGCGCCCTCGCGCTGGGACCGGCTTACAATGGCGACCTTGCTCGTGAGCGTATTGGATCCCCCGATGCCGTCGACCTGCAGCGCATGCGGGGAGCCCATGACGCTGAGCAGAACGGCGTCGCGCCGCCCGGGGTCCGCCGGCAGATCGGAGGCGAGGAAATACGGGCCCCGCGAGGTTCCGCCGCGCATGAGCACACAAGGGATCTTGCGCTGCATTTTTCAGGTGTTTGTCAGTTTGTATGTGACACGCTGGGTCGAGGAATAGGGGCTAACATGGCGATGTTTACGGAGAGCCCTAGGTCGAGTCCGTGATCGTACCTCATTGGATCGAACTCATGCCAAAAGCCGCCCTTAGCCTTTTTCTCCTCGCGCCCGCGGCGCTCTTTGCCGGATGCGCAAACTTTTCCGCCGTCTCGAGCGGGATGCCCGCGCAGCAGGTCCAGGCGAAACTGGGCTCACCCGAGACGGTCAGGAAGAACGCCGACGGCTCCGAGGTCTGGGAGTATCCGGGTGGCCCCCTCGGAAGACAGACTTACATGGTGACTCTGGGGTCCGACCGCGCGGTGCGGGAAGCCCACCAGGTGTTGAGCGAGGAATATTTTTCGAAGGTGCAAGCGGGCATGTCCCGCGAGGAAGTGCGGCGGCTGCTCGGCAGGCCCGGGGAAATCATGGTGTTCGGGGCCCGCGACGAAGAGGTGTGGTCCTGGCGCTACCAGCAGCAGAATCCCATGTTCTTCAACGTGCTCTTCGACCGGTCCGCGGGGACAGTCAGGACCACCCAGCGGCTCGAGGAGATCCTCTTCATCGACCACGACTGCTGAAGGCATCAGGGAGTCATGAACACGACATTTTCCCGCTCTGTCCTCCTGCTGTTCCCCGCCCTGTTCGCGGCGGGGTGTGCGAGTTTTTCCGCGATCAATCCGGGCGCTTCCGCCCAGCAGGTCGAAACGCTGGTGGGCGTGCCGGCAAACGTGTGGAAGAACCCGGACGGCTCCGAGGTCTGGGAATACCCGCGCGGGCCGCTCGGGGTCGAGACCTACATGGTGACGCTGGGGTCCGACCGCGCCGTGCGTGAAGTCCGCCAGGTGTTGAGCGAGGAGTACATCTCCAAGCTGCAGGCCGGGATGTCGCGCGAGGAGGTGCGCCGGCTGGTCGGCAGACCGCGGTACGTCGGCTTTTCGGACCGGACCGACGAAGAGATATGGTCCTGGCGCTATCGCGACTGGAAAGTCCGCACCATGGACCTCTACGTCGAGTTCGACAGGCCCACGGGCGCGCTCAAGAGGGTTTCAAAGTTCCAAGTCGATACGAGCGACAGCAAGCATCGCTGAGCACCACCCGAACCTTTCCTCCGCGCAATAGCTGAGCGTTTCGCTTCATGATTGCAGCGCTTCATCGCGCAGCCGCCCTCTTCGTCTTGGCCGCTCTGCCGGCAGCTTGCGCGAATTTTTCCGCCATATCCCCGGGGGATTCCGCTCAGGACGTCCAAGCGCACGTCGGCGCGCCCGGCGCCGTGTGGGAAAACGCCGACGGCTCCGAGATCTGGGAGTACCCGCAAGGCTATTACGCCGTGCAGACTTTCATGGTCGCGTTCGACCCCGACCACGCCGTGCGCGAGGTCCATCAGGTGCTCAACGAGGCCTATTTCTCGAGGATCCAGCCGGGAATGTCCCGCGAGGATGTGCGCCGCCTGATCGGAAAACCGAGGGAGATCTGGTACTTCCCGGCTCGCGATGAGGAGACCTGGACCTGGCGCTATTACGACATCAACTACAGGTTCTTCAACGTCCTGTTCGATCGCTCGGAGGGCACAGTCAGAACCACCTTGAAGCTCGACGAGGTTTTCAACCCGGGCGGACGGGGCGGGCGTTGATCCTCTTCGCTCATGACCGTTTTTCCTGCTCGTATTCCTTCATCGCCTCGCGGGCCAACCTGAAGGCCTCGACACCCGCCGGCATCCCGCAGTACACCGCCACCTGAAGCAGGACCTCGCGGATTTCCTCGCGAGTGCAGCCGTTGGTCAGTGCGCCCTTCGCGTGCGCCTTGAATTCGTGCGGGCGGTTCAGCGCCGATAGGATCGCCAGATTGATCAGGCTTCGCATCTTGCGCGGCATCTGCGGCCGCGCCCACAGCCAACCCCAGCAGGACTGGGTCACCAGCTCCTGCATCGGCATGGTGAAATCGTCCGCACCGGCGAGGTTGCGCTCTACGTACTCGGCGCCGAGCACCTCCTTGCGCACGGCGAGTCCCTTGTCCCACAATTCTTTGACCATTCTCGATCCTTTCGGTTGATTTGCGCGCGACGATCAGGCGAGCGTATGGTTCAGCTCGCCGACCGATTCGATCCACAGCTTCACGGCGTCGCCGGGTTTGAGGAAACGGCCGCGTCCCATGCCCACGCCGGCAGGAGTCCCCGTGAGCACGAGATCGCCGGGGTGGAGCGTCACGCGCGAAGAGAGCATCGCGATCTGCTCGGCGGTGTCGAAGATCAGCTTGCTCGTATGGGAGTCCTGCATCAGCTCGCCGTTCACCCACAGCCTGATTCCGAGCTGATGGGGATCGCGGATGTCGCCGGCGGGAACGATCCAGGGCCCGAGCGGGCAGGAGCCGTCGAAGCACTTCTGGCTGACCCAGTCGTAGTGGAAGGGCGAGCTCGCCGGGTTCTTGTCGCGCTTCATCGCATCGCGCGCCGAGAGATCGTTCGCGACGGTATAGCCGGCGACGCAGCCCAGCGCCTTCTCCACCGGCACGCTTTTCGCCGTCCTCCCGATCACCGCCGCGAGCTCGACTTCCCAGTCCACTTTTTGCGAGTACGCAGGCAGTTTGACCGCCGCGCCGGGGCCTACCACCGAGCTCCGGGAAGTCTTGACGAAATGCCAGGGCTTTTCGCCCAGATCCTTCATCGTCGGTCCCGGCTCCTTGCCCTGCGCGCGCGCCATTTCGGCCATGTGATCGGTGTAATTGGCTCCCGCGCAATAGATATTGCCGGGGTAGAGCACCGGAGCGAGGAGCTTCGCGCGCTTCAGCGGCAGACCTTTCGCCTTGCTCTTGCCCGCGGTGACGCGCTTCGCGCCGGCGGCAAAGGCGGGATGCGCCTTGCCCCAATCCTGCAGTGCGGCGAGAACCGACGACCACGCCGGCTGCCCGGTGAGGCGGGCCGCGTCGTAGATCTGTTCGCCGACGAGAATTCCCGCGCGCGCCTCGCGCCCGGATTGATAGCTCAGCAATCGATAACTCATCTATCGTCCTTCTTTCAGACAAAGGCGCGCTTCACGCGCCCGATCCAGTCCTCGAACGCGACCATCTCATCGGTCAGGAACTTGCGCGTGGTTTCGTCGGTCAGCTTGCCCTCGGCGAACTTGCCCGCCGACATGCCGATGAACACCTCGGGTTTCCGCAGCCAATGCACGCCGAGCCCGTCGAGGATACGGCGCAGATCGTACTGGCCCCTCGCCCCTCCGAGCGGACCGCCCGTGGCGCTGAACAACGCTGCGGGCTTGTTGTTGAACGGCTGCGGCTGGAACCGCGACATCCAGTCGATCGCGTTCTTGAGCGGGGCTCCGACCGTCCAGTTGTATTCGGGCGATGCGAACAGCAGCGCATCCGCCGCGAGGATCTCGTCGCGCAGCTTCGTCGCCGGAGCCGGGAAGCCCTTCTCCTGGACGTCGAAGTTGTAAATCGGAAGCTCGGCGATGCTCGTGATCCTTAGCTTGAGCCCCGGTGGCATCAGCTCCCCTGCCGCACGGAGCGCCGCCATGTTGTAGGACTTCTGCCTGAGGCTTCCGCAGATGCCGAGTACCTGAAGGTGAGCGGATGTATTCACGTCTTCTCTCGTCAATTGAAAATTCGGGCCGGCGTCAGCGTCTCATCGCCGCGTCGTAGAAGCTCGGGTCGTAGTAGGGAGATGGGTCGCTCAGGGACTTGCGCGGCTGCCCGTATTTCGAGCGCAGCGCGAGCACCGTCTTGACGCCTTCCATGTCGATCCTCGCCTTGCGCTGGAATCCGTCCTTGGGGCTGAGCAAGATGCCGTAGGCGGTTTGTGCGCCGCCCTGTCCCAGGTTGGGAAGATTTTTCAGGAGGATAGCCAGCGCTTCATCCCTGTTCGCCGGATCGTAGAGCCACTCCACCGCGTCCGAGTACGCGCGGATATAGGCGATCACCTCGGCGCGGTGTGCGTCCGCCCAGGATTTGCGCGCTCCGGCCACCAGGCCCTGATAGCGGCCGAGCACGTCGGTCGCATTGTCCAGCCGGTGATACCCCTTGGCCTCCGCCTGCACCTCGAATGGCGAAAGCAGGAGCGTGCCGGCGTACTTTTTCTCCATCAGCGCCTGAAAGCGCTGCAGCACGCCCCCCGCGCGCTCCAGCTTGTAATCGTCTTCCTTCAGCCCGGCGCGCTCGAGCATCTCGATGAGCACGAAAGCGTACCCGGTCGTGCGCGCGTCCACCGAAAGGGTCTTGCCGCGCAATTGCGAGTACGAGCCCACCTCGGGGACCGTGACAAGACGCAGGAACCCGGAATCGCCGCCCATCACCGCCTGCAAATCGCGCCCGAGCACGGGTTCCTCGCCCTGTCCCTCGCGGTAGGCGATGAGGTTGTCGATCGCAGTCATCGCGATGTCGTACTTGCCGTCGATGAGGTTGGTGAGCTGGAACACAGAGCTCACGGTGGGGGTCAGCTTCACCTCGATCGCGTTCTTCGCGAACAGCCCCTTTTCCTGCGCGACCCAGATCGGCCAGTTGAAGCCGCCGGGGAAGACGATGAGGTTGACGGTCTTGGGCGGCGCGGACTGCGCAATCGCGCAGGAGGCAATCAGCAGTGCGATCAGCCCGACCAAAAGCCTGTTAATTCCATGCATGTTCTTCTCCCTGGATCGATCGGTTCCTGCCGGTGAAAAGCGGACTCCAGGCGCGCCTGCGACTGCGGTCACGCCACGGTCTTCAGCGGCGCTTTTTTTATTCCTTCGCGGCTTTCGCGAAACTCCGGGATGTCGGGTCGCGAGCCCCACATGCAGAACGACTCGGGCGCGAACGGAAACTGCCGCGGCCGGTAGCTCGCCTCTTCCTCGGGCAGGATGTGCTTCACGCCGACCGAGTATTCGTACACCATCTTGTCCGGCCCCTCGAAGTAGAGAAAGCAGGCCGACGAGGAAGGATGACGGCCCGGGCCGAAGACGATTTTCACGCCTTTCTCGCGCAGGAAGTAGTAGGAGCGCATCACGTCGTCGAAATCCTCGACCTGGTGATTGATGTGCTGTACGCCGGGATGCGGCGAAGGAAACAACGCGAGCGTGTGGTGGATGGTATTGACGCGCAGCAGCGGCGCCTCACCGATCCAGTCGGACACCCGCGCGTTCAGAAGCTTCGTCCAGAACACCTCGTCTCGCGGCGCGTTCGAGGTCTTGAGGCCGATGTGGCTGAAGTGCGTGATGCCGGCGTCGCGCGACGGAAAATAGCGCTCGCCGCTGTGAAACGGCCGCACCACGATTTCGATCTTGTTGCCGCTCGGGTCCTTGAAAGCGAGGAGCTGCTGAACACGGCGCAGCTCGCACTCGCTTCGGGTGCCGTAGTGCACCGGATGGCCGGCCTTCTCGATCTCGGCTCCCGCCCGGTCGAAGTCCTCCCGGTTTTTCAGGTCGAAGCCGATGACGTGGTCGGAAGGGTCGCCTTCGAAATAGACGAGCGTGTGGTCGCGCGTGTCGCCGCGCACCGCGGCCTTGTCGCTGCGGAAGTAGCCGGCCTTGCCTTCGCGGCCGGCGAGCTGCAACCCGACGATTTTGGTGGCGAACTCCACGGCCGACTCCAGGTCGGGCGTGCCGATCCGCAGGTAGCGGATGTCGTTAAGATTGACCACGCTATTTTGTCATTCTGAGCGCAGCGAAGAATCTGCTTTTCGTCTATCCGCAAAAGCAGATCCTTCGTCGCGGTAAAGCCGCTCCTCAGGATGACGAAATGTGCTAGCGCTCATTTCGTCACTTCATCAGCGGCATGCCGAAATTGGCGCCGGGGTTCACGCCCTCGCGCCAGCGCGAGGTCACGGTCTTGAGGCGCGTATAGAAACGCACGCCTTCGGGCCCGTGCTGGTTCAGGTCTCCGAAGATCGAGTGCTTCCACCCGCCGAAGCTGTGAAACGAGAGCGGCACC